>Ga0105248_10008637_pt1 | contig 11190 bp, 8 predicted proteins | sample KBSS34metaG_FD_81524 | JGI IMG/M metagenome (GOLD analysis project Ga0105248, IMG submission 81524) | Switchgrass rhizosphere microbial communities from Kellogg Biological Station, Michigan, USA - KBS S3-4 metaG | ecosystem: Host-associated > Plants > Roots > Rhizosphere > Soil | place...
CCTCCCAAACCCATGTCGCGCCATGTGGATATGCGAGCGGAAGGCGTCGGTCGAGCCATAGCTCGCTGCCATTCCCTCGCACTCTCTATCGTTCAGAAGTCCCGGGAGCACGGCCCAGCCTTCGCGGTCCAGACTGGCCGCGACAACGTCCCACTCGTAAGCGGCGATACGGTCGACGAGATCGGCACTCATGCCCGTGCTGCCTTGCGTTCGGCGTCGAGGAGCGCGCGCTTCCGCTCCAGCCCCCAGCGATACCCGCCCAATCCGCCATCGGCCCGCAAAGCGCGGTGGCAGGGGATGAGCACGCCGATGCGATTTGCGGCACAAGCCGAAGCGGCGGCGCGCACTGCCCTTGGAGCGCCCACCCCGGCGGCGAGCTCGGTATAGGAAACGACCTCGCCTGGCTTCACGCTCAGAAGGAATCGCCAGACCTTCACCTGAAAGGCTGTCCCCCGCAGGTCGAGCGGCAGGTCGGGGCTTGGCGCGCCGCGGGACACATGCGCGTCGAGCGCCGTGACCCAAGCCGCGAGCGGACCGTCCGCATCAGGCGCAGCGGCGCGCAGCTCGGCATGAGGAAATTCGGAACGAAGCGCCGCCAGCAGGACGACATCGTCCGCGCCGAATTCCACGAACGCTACACCGCGCGCGGTCGCCGCCATCATGAGGGGGCCAAGCGCGGTGACGCGGACCGCATAGGTCAGCGTTTCCCCGCGCCCGCCGTCACGATACGCGCAGGGGGTCATACCAAGGCCGCCGCCGATGCGTTCATAGATCCGACTGGTCGATCCATAGCCCGCACCGAACGTCGCGCCGAGCACGTCCTCGCCGGCGCGGAGTCCTGCCTTGAAAAGGCGCAGCCGCGTGTCGGTCTGCAATTCGCGCGGCGACACCCCCAGCACCGCCTTGAATGCGCGCTGGAAGTGCGTGGGGCTCAGCCCTGCCATCGCCGCGAGGGTCGGCAGATCGAGCACCTCTTCGGCATGAGAGCGAATGTGCTCCGCAATCGCCCGCATGCGCTCCGAGCCCGGTGACCCGGCCACATCCGGCTTGCAGCGCTTGCAGGCGCGAAAGCCCGCCCTCTCTGCATCGGCGGGTGTATCGAAGAATGCGATATTCTCCGGCCGCGCCGGTCGCGCCGCGCAGGAGGGGCGACAATAGACACCGGTGGTCCGCACCGAATAGACGAAGCGCCCGTCCGCCTCCCGATCCCGCGCGCGGACCTGAGCGAAGCGGGGATCGGCGGTGATCGTAGCGACATCGGAAAGGGCAAACATCATGGCTCTCCACGCGTTGACGATGATGTGCCTTCCCATATTACCTAGCGAGCGTGCGCCGCGTCCCGAAGCTTGCGATCATATTTATCTGAGATGGCTACTTATCCCGAGTTTGTTGCGGTTTCCCGATTGGAATCGAATATCGGGAATGCATTGCCCTCAGGAGTAAAGCTGATCTCGCGTCTACAGGTCCTGCAACGTGCGTTCCGCTATGATCGCGATCGGCGGCGGCGATACGGCGTCCACCACATCAAATGTCAGCTTGAACGGCACCAAAGAAGCCGCCAACAGGCGAGCCGCCGTTCCGCGATGCTCTTCCGCTATCCGAAGCGCGATTGAGCAATGCGGCGTCCAATTGGCTGGCCGATAAGGTAGTCTGCATCGCTGAGCATCAATCATGCTATGCACACGGGCGTGCAGGTCCAACAGGGCTGCCTGCGGCTTCGGTGCATAGGATAAGGAACCCTGGGTCAAATGATCCGAGCCGTTCAAAGGTGAGCGTCAGGGCGGGTGCATCCGCCAATGCATCGATCACCGCTTCAAGCTCGCCGGGAAGGGATTCATCGTACTTTGCGAGGGTGATATGCGGCGGGTAGCAGAGCGAGCGGATAGATGGCTTGGCTTCCAAGCCTGACGCGCGATCGACCAGCTCCCAGTAGGAAGCAGCATCACCGCTCACACGAAGGTTGATCCTGAAAGGCATGTGGCGGTTCTACGTTTGCCCAGTGCAACCCGCAAAGTCACTGCCTAACGATCCTCACAAGGATCGGAAAACGGGACAACTAGGCGATCTGCTTGCGAACTCCAATCTTCCCGCCGACACTGCAATCAAGGACGTCGCCGGCGCCATCAAGGCGCGTTGGGTCTGCGAACAGGCGCATCAGCAACTCAAGGAGGAGCTCGGTCTTGACCATTTCGAGGGCCGATCCTGGACCGGGCTGCACCGCCATGCGCTCATGACAATGATCGCTTACGCCTTCCTCCAGACACGAAGGCTCGCTCAGGCGGGACGGAAAAAAAGACTCTCCGGGCCGCCGCCTCAACCCAGCCTCCCGGCTGTACGCCAGGCGATCATTGACCGCCTAGCTCGACCGCCCACCCTCTATTGCCCGCATTGCGGTGCGAAACTATCAGTCCCGTGCACCTAACTTCTGCCAAAGTAGTGCTAGGTTCGCTCAGCGATGATAATATCGAGCAACGAGTTCGCGCGATCGATGGGCAGGAATAGACGTGTCTTATATCGGATAACTTCGCTGAAGGCGCCTCTGGCCTTGAGCCATTCGCGGTCTTGTGGTTTGAAGTCCCGAATCTCGAACCTGCGCGACCCATTGACGAAGGCCCCAGCCAGACATGCTCCACCTAAGCCCGGGATGAGCGCGCCGTCGCCGTGGCGTGCTGCGTCGATCAGTTCGTCAGGCGTAAGACGGATAGCCCCCTTCAAGCCGAATTCTGCCGCAAGTTTCTCCACCGCTGCCGGCATGACGATACGCCCCAGGATCGAGATGCCTGCGGCGTCGTCGATGCGCCATACTCGAACATCATCTTCCGGGAGCTTATGCCATACCGGCAGAAGCAAGCCCGTCGCAACGGTGATAATCTGGATATCGACCTTAACCGCGGCTTCCTTCATCTCGGCCTCCCAGAATGTCTGGAAGCTGTCGCGGTCGATCGCCTGCCAGTGGGTATGCCACAGATCAGCGAGTTGCATTCTGCTGCTACCAGTGGGCCTGACCAGCTGACACATCGGCACGGGACGTCCCTCCTCGTCGGTGATCGACCATGAGGGGACCCGAAGCGCCACTCTGCCCGAGCGCCCATTGCGCAGGTAGGCTTTATCGTCGGTCTCACCCCATAGATGCATGAGACGGGACCAACTCGTCACATGAGGCTTGAGATGGAGCTCGAGCCGAAGCAGGCGGGTTTCGGCTCGCGTGAGAGGGTCAACCCGAAGGACCTGCTCAGAAAGAGGAACGATGCGTTCGGCGCGGATCGTCTCGACGCCGACGTCGAGCGTCCCCGCTTCGCTGGCGGCATCAACGCGCGCCTGGATCAAGCCCATATATTCCTCGAAGATCGCATTCTGGGTGGAAATCCTCAGAGCGAGAATGCGGTTGAGCCAGCGCTGGATCGGAGGCAGCTTGTCGAGAAGGCAACCATGGTCGTCGGCGAGTCTCAGGCCGGTGATGAGCTGGAATTCGTCGAGGCTGATACTGGCGAGCTTTCCCGCGTGAAGCAGGTGATACCATTGCGTGAGAGCCTCTCGGGCATAGTCGCTTTCCAGATTATCGGCCGGACTGAACAGGTTCTGGCCGCCGGTCTGGCGCTGTCCGCGCGTCAGCGCTCCAAGACTATCAAGCCGACGCGCGATCGTGCTGATGAAGCGGCGCTCACCTTTGCAGTCGGTCGTGACAGGGCGGAAGATCGGTGGGCAGGCCTGGTTTGTGCGATGTGTTCGCCCAAGCCCCTGGATCGCGACGTCGGCACGCCAGCCCGGCTCCAAAAGGAAATGGATACGGCGGCGGTGTGCGCTCTTGCTATTGATATCGGCATGATAGGAGCGCCCCGTACCGCCGGCATCGGAGAAAACGAGGATGGATTTGCGGTCTCCCATGAACGCCTCGGCTTCGGCGATGTTGGCCTTTGCGCTGCGACGTTCGATCTTTTGGTGGCCATGGGCATCAAGGACGATGCGACGCGATCGACCGGTAACTTCGGCAACGGAATCCGCACCGAAATGCCAGATGAGTGCGTCCAACGCGGCAGGGACGGGCGGCATGGCGCAAAGACGCTCGATCAGTTCATCGCGGGCGGCAACGGCCTCCTGGCAATGAACAGGCCGACCAGCCTGGTCGGACATGGGTTCGGAGCGGGTCGATCCGTCACTCGCCCGGAATGTCCGCATCTGTCGTGTCGGGAAGGCCGTCTTCAAATAGTCGATGAGCGTGTCGAGTGGGGAAACGTCCACCGATAGAGTGGCGCGTTCGTCAGGAGACAGATCGGATAAGCGTCGCTCAAGGATTGCTTCGGCGGTAGTAACCAGCTGAACGACGGCGGCGTGGCCTGTCGCCAGCTCGGTCTCGATTGCGCGGATGACGGTCGGGATCTTCATCGAAATCAGCAATTGCGAGAAGAAACGCTGCTTTGAACTTTCGAAACGCGATAGGGCGGAGCCCTTGGCCATCGCATTCATCGTGTCGTCGGACATTCTGTCGATGATGTTCGACGCTTTCAGGGCCTCATCAAGGTGTCGATGGATCACGGCCCACGCATCCGCATAGGCGTCATAGATGTCGATCTGATCGGGTGTCAGCTTGTGCTCGAGCGGATCATATTCCACGCCGGCGAAGCTGAGCGCTCGCGCGGTGTACAGGCCCATCGCCTTGAGATCGCGGGCAACGATCTCCATGGCGGCGATACCACCCTCGACCATCGCCGCCATGAAGACCCCACGGTCGTGAAAAGCTGTTCCCGGCCCCCAAAGGCCAAGGCGGGAGGCGTAACTCAGATTGTCAGGTTTGGTAGCGCCAGTCGCGGATTCGTAGACGATACGGGCTCGCGGCAAAGCGTTCTGAAGTCTGACCCCGGCCAAGCCCTGGTCGGATCCCTTGGCGTTGCCGAACTCGGTCTCAGTTCCCGCAGCGTTGCCCATCGCGTGAGACTCGTCGAACAATATCACCCCTTGGAAATCGGGGCCCGTCCATTCGAGTAGCTGCTGCAGCCGGGATGCCTGGTCATGGCGGGATGACCTCAGGGTGGCGTAGGTCAGAAACAATATGCCACTCGCCATGTCGATCGATCGCCCCAGGGGAAAAGCATCAAGCGGCTGGATATCGATCGGCAGTCCACCCAGATCACCCCAATCGCGCCTGGCATCTTCCAGAAGGCTGGTGGTCTTGGAAATCCAGATGGCACGTCGGTGCCCCTGGTTCCACTGGTCGAGAATGATCGCTGCGCCCGCACGGCCCTTGCCCACCCCGGTGCCATCGCCGATAAAATAGCCGGTTCGGTAAGCCCGGCCCGCAGGATCTTCATGGAGCTGGTCGCCCGCCTGGTTGGGGACAAACCGCCCGGGCAAGTCTCGCGAAAAGGCTTCGCCCGCATGGATGATTGTTTCAAGCTGTGCCTCGGATAGGCCTCGCAGCGCGCGCTTTTGAAGGATTGGCCGGTGGCGCGGTGCAGGGGGCAGCACAGACGCCATGGCGATGGACTCGACAAGCTCATCCGGGTGGGATCGTCCGTCGGTGATATCGATGCGTGCCAGGCGCCAGGGCGCATAGATGCCGATAGGGTCTCCAGCTGGCCGCGGCCTGGCGCGGACGGTGTGGCTGAGCGGCTGTGCCTCATCATGATTAGCCGCGATGCGATCGGGCGCGACGATCCTCGCCCGGGTAAGGCTCGTGAACAGCGACACCGGCGAGGAGACCTTGCGAGGTATAAGCCGCACCGGTGCAGCAGCCAGGGGCGGCGGCGGCGGCAGCGGATCGAGGCGCTCTGGCAGGGATTGGACTGCATCGAAGGCTCCGTCGAGATTTTCGACGGTGCGTCTGTTGGGTGTGCCGGTCCAGCCCTTGTCGAAGACAAGGAGGCGAATAGCGATCCCGGTGCCGTGCTTCGCGTACGGGTGACCGAGAATGGTTATCTCGGCCCGGGGCGGCACCAGTTCTGCGACCGCGTTGTAACCGCCGGGGTCGCTTCCGTCGGCAGCGAAAGCTGGAGACATGATTGCGACGCATCGACCGCCTTCAGCAAGTCGGAGCAAGGCGGACCGGAGGTGGCGGGCGCCGGCATGGCGATCTCGACCCCTGCCCTCGCTGCGGCTGAAAGGCGGATTGATCAGGACGACGGTGGGGCTTTCGGTTGCCGGAAGCCGGTCATGAATGAACTCAGCGTCATGCTCGCTAACCGGCCGACCAAGCGCAAGCGCGAGCAACCGCGCACGCTGCGGATCACGTTCGTTCAGCGTGACCGAAGCGGAAGAGCCTAGAGCATGACACACCAGCATACCGGTTCCGGCGGATGGTTCGAGGACCTGATCGCCAGGTTGCAGGCGGGCCGCCAAGGTCGCGAGCCAGCCAAGCGCAAGGGGTGTGCTGAACTGCTGCATCGCCACCTGCCGTTCCGAGCGAAAGGTCTGGGTGGGCAAACGCTCCTGGAGACGCCGGATCGCCGCGAAGGCCTCGGCAGGTGAAGCTGGCGTGCGAGACGCGGTGTCCGGCCGGCTGATATAGAGAACTTGGGCCGTCTCAAGCGCGTCATAGGCGTCGCGCATCGACCAAAGTCCTGTCGCATCAGAGACTTCAAACGTTTCCGTCATCCGGCGCTTGAGATTGTGTCTCGTCGGGATTTCGCCGCGTGCCAGGCTATCCGCGATCCCGCGAGCGACTTCAAAGAGGCGATGCGGCTTGTCATGCGCATCATCATGCGGCTCGGCGAGCCGGAAAAGCGGTAGGTTCATGGAGTCCTCCTGGTCATGGGGCTCCACAGCCCCGCCACCCGTCCGCTCCCCACTCCCCTTCTTTGTTGGACGCGGACATGAGAATGGGGCCGCAGCGAAAGCCACGGCCCCGATGATCGCCATGCAAGAAAGTCAGGCGGCGTCAGCGAAGGGTGCAGAGTTCTCGCTGCCTGCAGCAGGTGTGGCTTCGTCCGACCCTCGTGCGTCTGTGATCTCGCGATCATTTGCCGGCTGGTGTTGCGGTGCCTTGAAACGCATTGCGTCGGGTACCCAGGCCAGGGCTTTCTCTTTCTCATCGGCCGTGAGGTGCATGTTTCCGGCAAATAGCGTCTCAGCGGAGGCCGCGAGATCGTGCTTCTTGGACGCACCATAGCGTTGCCGAAGCTCGATACCGCCGACTTCTTCGAACTGAGCAAGGATGGAGCCCTTGCTGATGCGATCGAAATAATTGGTGGCGGTCGGTCTCCACCAGCTCGCGACATCGATCTCAAGCTTCTGACCGATATGGTCAATGAAGCTGCTGCCGGTCTTGCCCGCAGGGACCGAGTGGATGGTCCTTGCGATGGCCCAGCCCAGCCAGGCCGCTCGTTCGTCGTCGGGCAGGGCGCAAAAGGCGTCGAACCTGTCATTGACATCGGCATGATCGGCCCAGCTGCGGTCGAGCGAAGCGTCGAGCTTGGCCCATTGTTGCGCTGCCTGGGTGTCGCTGCGGAAACCGGCAATCCGGGCCGGCGCCTCGTCCGAGCGCAGCTCGGTCGCAAGATCAGCGCCGCTGCCGTACTGAGCTGCTTTATCGGCCATGTAGAAGGTACCGAGATCAAGGGCGAAGCGCGGGTCGCTGGCGACGTGGAGGCGAAGCAACTCGGCCTTCATCGTCGCCAGTTCATCGGCCAGGCGCTGGCTGATGGCTGGTCTCCCAGGGTCTTGGTGGTCGAGTGCATCCTGCTCGTCAGCGACGTCGGCGATCTCGGGATCCAGTGCTTCGCTGGTGGAGGGGGCGACGTAGAGTTGTTCATGGATACGTGGCTGGCCGTCGCGGCCTATCACGACATAGGCTAGCGCGGACGCCTTCTGCTCGTCAGTCAAAATGGGCGTTCGGTCCAGAATGGTTTGATATTCCGCCTCGAGGTCTCGAACACGGGCTTCGTCCTCTTCCGTAGACCCTTCGCCCGCCGGGTCGGCGCTGCGTTGCTCGATCGCTTCAAGTTCGGTCTGGATCGCGTCGCAGCGTGCCTCCTGTTCCGCTGCAAGCGGCGGGAGCTCACCGTGCATGGGCTGGAGGTCGTAGGTTTCCTGGAAAACCACATGGGTTGTCGGGAGCACGCGGATCTCCGCAAACCCTTCGCGCTCACGGATGCTCTCGGCCGCCGCAGCAAGCGCCTCGTTGGCCAGCTGGTCGACCAGATCGCCGTCGATCCACCGCTCGGTGGCTTCATCGGAGAAGAGATCAGGGTCGATCCGCCCGCCCGCCGCGACATATGCGTCCCGGCCGACGAGCAGGGCCTTGGGATCGCCGCCGAAATAGGTGCCCTGTGCAAGGCGGCGACGGATTTCGCTCGTGTTGGAGCTTTGGTAGCTTTGGCTCAGTTCGTCGAACACGGCCTCCTGTCGGACGACGTCGGGGTTGCTGCCGTACGCCATGGCAATCTCGAGACTGATCTCTTTCTTGCGGAGTGCCTCGAAGATCGGCTTTGCTAGATCTGCCAACCGAATGCGGCCGAGCACAAAGCGTTCCGTTTTGTGGAAGCGCGAAGCCACCTGCGCGGCGGTCTTGCCCTCCTTCTCGATCATATTCTTGAACGCCATGCACTCATCGGCGGCGCTGGTCGGGAGCTTCTGATTTTCGGCGAGACTGAGGGTAATGGCGTCCCTCGTGTTGGGAAGCACCATGACTGGGACCTCGAAATTCTCGTCGAGACGGCCCTTGTCGATCAGGCTGAGGACGCGGCTGAGCCGGCGGCCGCCGCCGAAGATGCTGTAGCTGTCCTTCTTCCGTTTAACGGCAACGCCGATGAGATTTTGGATGACATATCCCGTTTCGCCGATGAGCGCTTCAAGTTCAGCATCGGCGTCGGGATCGCTCTGTGTCCGGACATTGAGGGGCGAGACTACGCAATTGCGCGCCGGCACATAGACAATCGGATGATTCATGATGATTCTCCTGACGAGGGACGCCGACCGTTCAGGCCGCCTGGCGCCGCCAGTTCCCCTCCCCCTCTCCTCCCATGCAAAGCACGTCGTTCCAGTCATTGAGCCCCAGGGGTGGCCAGATCGTCTCGATCACGCGGCCTGGCCGAGCATGAGCTTGGCTGGCTGCCGCGGCCCCAAGGGCTCCAGCATGATCGTTGTCCGGCAGGAGAACGAGGTTCCGAACGCTTTCTGGAATGGCAACATGCGGAAATCGTTCACTGCCGAGTGTGGCCCAGACCGGCATGTTGAACAGGGTCATTGCAGCGAGCGCAGTCTCGACCCCTTCGGCGAGACCGAGGAGGCCCCCCGGCCGGGCAAGCCGAACGGCACCTTGTAGCGGGCGGCCGAGCGTCCATCGTGCTTTCTTGAGATCGCACGCCAGCGACGCTGTGGCAGCATCGAGAAAGGCGCGTTGAACGGCAAGCAGGCGCTCGTCATCGTGGACGGCAGCGATCAGGGCCGGCCTGAACTGGACATGCCGCCGGGGTCCGAGGGGCGTTCGCGCGTGGTATCGCAGAGCTGGCGATCGCGGATGCAGCAGTCGACCACGCAGATAGGTTTCGGCTATGGTGCCGTGGATCGGTCGGCAATCGTGCCACAGATCCTGGGCTCGCTGACGCAGCCAGCTTTCAGTCGGCGTATATGAGCGAGCCGAGTGCGTGGACGGATAGGAAGGCAGCGGACGGAGCCGCAGTTCGCGCAGAGCACCAATTACGTCAGCCGTGTCGCAACCGGCGAAGCATTTGAAGAGAAGGGCCGATCGTCCCACGCGGACCGACAGGCTGGGGCTATGATCGTCATGCGCTGGGCAGAGGCACATCCCGCCGCTGCCCCGCCAGTGACCGCCCAGATGTCTGACGATCTGTTCTCCGGCACGTTCAAGGTGAAATCGAGATGATGATCTGGTTTGCAGCATGTCGAGAGGGCTCCAGACGCTCCAGGCCCTTCCCTCCTTCCTCGCCCCGCCATGCAATCCTTTGGAATTTCAGATCTTCAGTCGGTGGAATATCCCGCTTTATCGGCATTCTCGCTTTTGTTTCATCAATGAGATGTGGGCTGATATTCAGCCCTGCATCTATCTCTTCGATGTTGTCGATCTCGACGCTGCGTTATCCACGCTCAACCACGCCGAAACAGGTGCGATCCATTTCGATGCCATTGCCAAATTCGTGCTGGCTACGCCGTGGACCGCCACATTGCGCTGGTTGCGAAAGACGATCTCTAGTCAGTCGCGGGCGCCGCGATTGGGATCCAAAGGTAGCGGAACAGTCCCGCCGGTCCTTCCAGATGACGATAGGTATGCCACGTCAGTGCGTATAGGCCCTTGATCGATAGCGCCGCCTCCCGGTTTTTTGTGGTCCCGGGCTTTGCCAGCGCACGCCAGGCGAGAGTTCCGGTGAGCTCGCGCAGATGCGACAGATTAAACGCCGCATCGATGGTCTGCGCGCGCGAGCGGTCCTGCCAATAAGCCGGGTCGTTGGTCAGAACCAGGACCCCGGCGCCGGAACCCGTCGCCTCGGCGAAAGCTTCCATGCGGGCCACGTCCTTGCAGACGTCGTAGCGCCGCTGGTCATGGGCGCCGTGCTGCTTCAGCGTGACTGGCTCGCCGTCGATCATCGTCGAAAAGCTCTTGCTCAGATATTTGAGTTCCAGGGCGAAGCGGGTCTCGCCCATCACCACAAGATCGATGGCACCGCGCGCCGGCGGCGCAAGCGGCCATTCAAGCCGGATATTGAGCTGAGGATTATTCCTGCGAATCTCATAGGCGAGTTCGTGCTGGAAATCGGCTTCCGAACAGAAGAGCGGCCGGCGCCGGGCCAGGCTGATCATCAGCTCGTCGATGACAATCACGGTCCCGCCTTTCGTCGCATGCGCCGCCTTCGTCCCCGATTGGCGAGCATCGATCAAGCGTATTGCGCGGTTCTTGCTACCTCCTACGAGATGGTCGTTCAGTTTGCGCGCCTGTCAGGCTATACTCGGATGATGGCCAAGTCAGATGAGATCGCCATCAATCTTCGGATCGTCATCGAGCAGCCAGTGATCGGTGTGCTGCATAGCCTGCAGGCCAAGGATGATGCGCCGCTCGATCCCAAATCCTCGCACGCAGGCGAGCCTCTGCATTTCGACGTTCCGGTCCGGGTTGCGCCGGGACCGAGGTTCCTCGGCGATCAGGTGCGGCGGGAGGGCTCCAAACGGCGGTTCGTCTATATTCGCATCGGACAACTGGCCGGCGACCCTTCGTCACCCTGGAGCCGCCGCATGAAGATCGAC
>Ga0105248_10008639_pt1 | contig 11189 bp, 10 predicted proteins | sample KBSS34metaG_FD_81524 | JGI IMG/M metagenome (GOLD analysis project Ga0105248, IMG submission 81524) | Switchgrass rhizosphere microbial communities from Kellogg Biological Station, Michigan, USA - KBS S3-4 metaG | ecosystem: Host-associated > Plants > Roots > Rhizosphere > Soil | place...
GACGTTTACGCGCACGCTGGCGGCTTCGACGACGCAGTTGCGGCCGCGCGCCTTCGCGGCATAAAGCGCCCGATCGACCGCGCGCATCCAGTCATCCAGGCTGCCCCTGCCCTCGAACAGGGCGACGCCGATGCTCGCCGTGACCTGGGTCGGAACCGGAAGGTCGCGCACCGCGGTGCCAGCGACGGCCAGGCGCAGTTCTTCGGCCAGGCCGAGCGCGGCATCGCGGCCGCTGGCCGGACAAAGGACGGCAAATTCCTCGCCCCCGAGCCGCGCCAGGCTGCAGCGGCCCTGGAGCTGCTGCTTGAGTTGCATCGCCACCGCGACCAGCACGGCATCGCCGGCAGGATGACCATGGCTGTCGTTGATGCGCTTGAAATGGTCCAGGTCGATCAGCAGGAGCGCGTGTTCGTTTTGCGGAACGCCGCCCGCAAGCAGTTCGCGCATGTTCGTGAACAGGGCGCGGCGATTGTCGACGCCGGTGAGCGGGTCGCGCAGCGCCTGCACGCTCAATTCGGCGCCGTACTTCTTTTGCACGCGCAGCAGCTTGTAGAGCAACGCAATGATGATCGCGAGTGCGGCCAGGCCGGCGCCCGCACCCGCGAGCACGAACTTCTGCCGCGACATCTGCTGTTCGTGCTCGGCTGCCTGGGCGTTTGCGGCCGCAAGCTGCAATTGCTTGGCCTGGTTGGCGTGTTCGAGTTCGCGGATCTGCAACTCTTTTTCACGCGTGGCAAAGCGTGCCTCGAGATCGATTATCGACGTGTTGCCACCGGCCTGCTTCGGTGCGTTCTGGTCGAGGTCGGTCGATTCCCGCAGCGACTTCAACGCGAGCTTGAGGTCGCCGGCGGCCTCGGCGATCCGGCTTTGCGCATTGAGCAGGTCCGGCAACACCGACGCCAGCTTGTTTGCGCGCGCTTCGCCGACGCTCGCCGCAATTTCCGTCTGAGCTTCGTCGTGACGCTTGAGCGCACTGAGTGCGCGGGCCACGTTGGCCTGGCCGAGCACGGTCAGGCTGAGCTTGCCCGATGCCCGATAGACTTCATATGCCTTGCGCGCCAGTTCGAGCGCCTCGGCAGCCCGGCCCTCCTCGATGTAAAGGCGGGACAGATTGTCGTTGAACATGACGACCATCGACTCTTCGCCCAGCGCGTGCATGCGGTCGCGCGCGCGTTCCAGCAATTCGATCGCCGCGGCGTTCTCGTTCTCGTTGTAGCGCACGCTCGCTTCGAGGTTGATCGCGCGCGCCTCTTCGTAGCCGTCGCCCGCCTGGCGCGAGCGCTCGCCGGCCCGCTGGCAGAACGGCAAGGCGCGCGCATATTCTTCGGCTTCGAGGTACGCGTCGCAGAGGTTGTAGTCGGAAAGCGCGAGCAGCCGGAGGTCTTTCTGCTCCTGAAGCAGATCGGCGCTGGCGAGGGCTTCGGCCAAGGCTTCGCGCGCGCGGTTCTGCATGGCCAGCCGCTGGGCGCGCAAGAATCCGGCGTATGCCTTCGCGACCGCGTCCGCGTGGGTCTGGGCAAGTCCATCCAGGCGCAACACGACCTCGGCGATCGCCGCTTCGTCGGAAAGTATCAAAGCGGCGCGGCCCATCCAGCGCAGCACTTCGCGCGCATTGGCCGGGTCGTCGCTGAGCTTGCCGCCGCCGAGCAGTTGCCGGCCGTCTGCCAGGGCCTGCGCCGGCTGGGCCTCGGACAGGTGGCGCAGCTTCGGCAGATCGACCGTGGCCGACGCGGCAGCAGTCGAAAAGACCAAGGCCAGCCACACCGAGCGCAACATATTCCCCCTTTTTGCCCGGTCGCTCCGGGTTTTGGTGCCCGCCGAACAGCGCGGGCGCGCAGCCACGGGACATAATCGCTACAAGAATAGCAGGGCAGGGTTGGCCGGATACCGTGCTTCGGTCACATCGTGGGAAATCCGCCGCCGGGCTAGATCCGAAGGGGCGCGGCCAGAGCGTGGCCGTCGAATTCCACCGTCGCCGCCCCGAGCGCCAGCCGGCCTTGGCTGATCAGCTCCACCACGCGGATCAGCAGCTGGCGCTCCAGTGGCCGCAGTCGGGCTGCGAGCGTTTCAGCCGTGTCGCCTGCAACGACGGGCATCCGGACCTGCGCGATCAACGGGCCGCCATCGAGTTCGGCAGTTACGTAGTGCACGCTGGCTCCGTGCAGGTCGTCGCCGGCCGCCAGCGCGCGCTCGTGGGTCTGCAGGCCGGGATATTTCGGCAGCAGCGAGGGGTGCAGGTTGATCATGCGCCCACGCCACTCGCCGACGACCGACGAGTCGATCACGCGCATGTAGCCGGCGAGCACGACGAGATCGGGAGTGAAGTCCGCAACGCGCGCAAACAACGCGCGGTCGAAGCTGGCGCGGTCGGGATAGTCGCGCGGCCGCAGCGCTACCGTGGCTATGCCCGCGGACTCGGCGACGGTCAGGACCCGGGCCGTGCGCTTGTCGGAGAGCAACGCGACGATTTCGATCGGCAGTCGACCGTCCTGTTGCGCGGCCAGCAGCGCGGCAAACGTCCCGCCGCGGCCGGAGGCCAGGACCACTACGCGCAGGCGCTTTCGGCCCTTCATTGCGGCATCAGGCAATGTGCACGCGCTCGTCGCCGGCGCCGGCGGCGATTTCACCAATGGTCCACGCCCGCAGGTCCAGCGCAGCCAGTCGCTGCAACGTCGCCGCGGCCCGGTCCGGCGCGACGATCAGCGTGTAGCCTATTCCACAATTGAATGTTCTCCACATTTCCGCATTGGCGACGCGGCCCTCGCGCTGGAGCCAGTCGAACACCGCTGGCCGCTTCCACGCCGAACTGTCCAGCGCAATTCCGAGCTCGTCCGGAACGACGCGGATGATGTTCTCGGTCAGGCCGCCGCCGGTGATGTGGGCCATGCCGTGGATCGAGGGCTGAGGGCTGAGGGCTGAGGGCCCGGTGGATCGGGCGCGATCCTCTGCAAGCAGCTGGAGAATCGGCTTTACGTAGATCGTGGTGGGTGCCATCAGTGCGTCGGCAAGCGTAATTCCGCCGAGGTCCAGGTCGAAAGGATCGCCGGCGCGCGTGAGGATCCTGCGGATCAGCGAATAGCCGTTCGAATGCGCTCCGCTGGAGGCGATGCCGATGATCGCGTCGCCGGCGCGCACCCGGGAGCCGTCGATCAGCGCAGTTTTTTCGACGGCGCCGACACAGAAGCCGGCCAGGTCATACTCGCCGGGCGGGTACATGTCCGGCATTTCCGCAGTTTCACCGCCGATCAGCGCGCAGCCGGCGAGCTCGCAGCCGCGGGCGATCCCGCCGATCACGTCTACGGCCGTGTCGACGTCGAGCTTGCCGGTGGCAAAATAGTCGAGGAAGAACAGCGGCTCGGCACCCTGCACGAGCACGTCGTTGACGCACATCCCGACGAGGTCGATGCCGATCGTGTCGTGCCGGCCGAGTCGCTGTGCAAGCTTGAGCTTGGTGCCGACGCCGTCGGTTCCGGAGACGAGCACCGGCTCCTTGTAGCGGCCGGCGAGTTCGAACAATGCGCCGAAGCCGCCGAGTCCGGCCATGACTTCCTTGCGGAACGTGCGTGCGACCAGCGGCTTGATGCGTTCGACAACTGCTTCGCCGGCGTCGATGTCGACGCCGGCGGCGCGATAGGTTAGGGCTTCTTTTTCGCCAGACATGAACCGGGTCGGGTGCGCGGAACAGGCCGCATAATAGACGTTCGCGCAACGATTAGGCAGACTGCATGTTCCAGATCGGAAGGATTTTCGTCGTGCAATCCCGTTTTGCCGGCATTTGCCTGTTCACGCTTGCGCTGATCGTGATCTCCTGGCCGGCGGTCGCCGGCGCTCTGTACACCGGACAGGTTCCGGTTGTATCGCAGAGCGATGCCGACCGAGCCGAGGCGCTCAAGAGCGCGCTCGGGGAAGTCGTCATTCGCGTATCCGGGGACAAGGGCGTATTGGCCAGGCCCGACATTGCCAAGGCGATCGCCGACGCCGAGCGCTACGTGCAGCAGTTCTCGTATCAGCAGGAAGTCGTCACGGAGGCCGGCCAGCCGCAGGTTCGGCTGACCCTGGTCGCGCACTTCGATCGCGACGCCGTCGACCGGCTGCTGCGCAACACCGGATCGCCCAAGGATTCGCCGCCGCCGCCCGACGGCCAGGCCGCGGCGATCGATGCGACTCCCGGCAGCTACCGCGTCTGGGTTGCCGGCGTGCGCTCGGCGCAGGACTACGCGCGGCTGATCGGGGCCCTCTCGAGCAACGAATTCGTGCGCGAAGTGCAAGTCGAACTCGCGCGCGGCGACGGCGTACAGGTGCGCCTGACGAGCGCCACGTCGTTGTCGCGCCTGCTCGACAACCTCGGCGCGGGCGCCGTGATCCACGTGGCCAGGTCCAAGCCGCCGGTCGATGGGCTCGACGCGTTGCTGGACCTGCAACCGTGAGGCCGGCGCGAAGCGGTCGAACATGAAATTGTCGCCAGCCGACCCGAACGCACTGGCGTCGGGCACGTCGCCCTGGCGGCACCTGCCGAACCTGCTCAGTGGCTTGCGCATGCTGCTGGTCGCGCCGCTGGTCTGGCTGATCCGCGACGCCCAGTACGACGGCGCTTTGCTGATTGCCGCCTGCGCCGGCGCGACCGACGCGCTCGACGGCTACCTGGCCAAGCGCTTCGGCTGGCAGAGCTGGCTCGGCGGCATACTCGATCCGATCGCCGACAAGCTGATGCTCATCGCCTGCTTCGTGTCGCTCGGCATGATCGGTGCTCATCCGGCCTGGGTAACCTGGCTCGTGGTCGGCCGTGATGTCGTCATCGTCGCCGGCGCGGTCACCTATCACTATCTGATCGGCCGCCTCAACGCGCAGCCGACGCCGCTGTCGAAATTCACGACCTGCGTGCAGATCACCTACGTCCTTGCTCAACTGCTGCACCTGACGTCGTGGTTCGAGTTGCGCGCAATCACGACGGCGCTGATGTGGGCGACCGTGGCCTGCACCGTTGCCAGCGGCGCGCAATATGTCTTCGTGTGGTCCGTGAAGGCGCGCCGTCAAAGCCACCTGCGTGCCGGCGCCGGGAAATCGCATGACTGAACCGCTGATCGCTCCGCGCTGGCAGATGCTTGCATTGGTCCTGCTGGTCGGCTTCGCCGTCTACCTCCTCGCGCCGGTGCTGACGCCGTTCGCGATCGCCGGCATGTTCGCCTACCTTTTCGATCCGGTCGTCGAGCGGCTGCAGCGGATGGGCCTGGGGCGCAATGCCGCCGTTGCGATCGTGTTTTTGGCGCTTACGCTGTTCCTGTTCCTGATCCTGCTATTGCTGATTCCGTACCTGCAGCGCCAGATCAGCGCGTTCATACGACACCTGCCGGACTGGTTTGCCTGGTTCCAGGGCACGGCCGTGCCGTGGTTTCGCGCGCAGTTCGACCTGGACATCGACGTTCCGGACATGCAGCAGCTGATCGGCGTGCTTCAGGAACACTGGAAGGAGGCCGGCGGCGTCGCCGCCACGGTGCTCGCGCGCGTGTCGCGCTCGGGCTTCGCGCTGATCTCATGGAGCGTGCACCTGATTGTCGTGCCGGTGGCGTTCTTCTACCTGCTGCGTGACTGGCATGTGATGATCGCGCGCATCCGCGAATTGCTGCCGCGTTCGCTCGAGCCGATCGTGTCGCGGCTCGCGCGCGAATCCGACGAGACGCTCAGCGCCTTCGTGCGCGGGCAGTTGTCGGTGATGCTCGTGCTCGGCGCGCTGTACGCGGTCGCGTTGTGGGCGGTCGGGCTCGACATCGGCCCGCTGATCGGCCTGATCGCCGGACTGATCAGCTTCGTGCCGTATCTCGGGGCGATCCTCGGCGTGCTTGCCGGCGTGATCGCCGCGCTCATCGAATACCACGACTGGCTGCACGTTCTGCTCGTGCTGGTCGTCTTCGTCGTCGGCCACCTGATCGAGGGCTATGTGCTCGTGCCGCGCCTGGTCGGCGAAAAGATCGGGTTGCATCCACTTGCCGTGATCTTCGCGATCCTGGCCGGCGGGGAGCTGTTCGGATTTCTCGGCGTGCTGCTGGCGCTGCCGATCGCATCGGTCGTCATGGTCGTGCTGCGCTACGCGCACGAGCGTTATCGCGACAGCGCGCTTTACCGTTCCGGCGACGAGCCGCTGATCGTCGTGTCCGGAGGCGCTCCGGCCAGCGAGGTCACCGACGTAACCGAAGTCGAAGTCCGCGCTCCCGGCGCGACCGACGAAGCACGCGGCGGCGCATGAGCGCGCAGTTGCCGCTCGAACTGCGCTGGCCCGCGCAGCAGCGTTTCGATTCCTACGTGCGCGGCGAGAACGCCGTTGCGCTGGGCCTGTTGCATGATGCCGCCCGGTCGCCGGCCGCGCCGTGGGTTTTTGTCGCCGGCGTCGCGGGCAGCGGCAAGACCCACCTGCTGATAGCAGCCTGCGCGGCCGCGAACGAGGCCGGCCGCAGCGCGCAGTATCTGCCGTTGCGGCACGCGCGCGAAGCCGCCGGCGCTGCCCGACCCGATCTTGCGAGCGCACTGCGCGCGCTGGCCGGAAGCGATGTTCTGGCCCTCGACGACATCGATGCGATCGCCGGTGACGACGCGGCGGAGCATGCGCTGTTCGACCTTTACAACCGTTGCCGCGGAGAAAACGCCACGATGCTTTTCAGCGCAGCCGCGCCGTCCGCCCAACTTGGTATCGGCCTGCCGGATCTTGTCTCGAGGCTGTCGGCCTGCGCCCAGGCAACACTCAAGCCGCTTGCCGACAAGGAGCGACGCGAGGCGCTGCGCCAGCGTGCCCAGACGCGTGGCCTGACGCTCGACGATGCCGTTCTCGACTGGCTGTTCGCGCGCACGCAGCGCGATCTCGGCAGCCTGACTACACTGCTCGATCGCCTCGACCGCGAATCGCTGGCTGCGCAGCGGCGCATCACGGTGCCGTTCCTGCGCCAGCTGCTCGAAGGCGAACGCGACCCAGGACAGCTGTTCTAGACGAATGCTTCGGCGAGTGCGATGCGCACGTCAGCCGCCGAGAATCTCATTCACGTAGGCCAGCCGCTGTGGCGTGCCGACATCCGACCAGTGGCCACCGAAATGTTCGCCGCTGACGCGGCCCGAGCGAAACGCCGCGCGCAATATCGGCACGATCGAATACTTTCCCGCTTGCTGACCATGCAGCAGGTCCGGCCGGTAGACGCCGATCCCGGCGAAGGTCAAGCGCCGACCGGTGCCGGCGGGCGGCAGCGGTCCGTCCTTGGGCGGATCGCTCACGAGCAGGCCGTCGCGCAGGTAAAAATCCCCGCGCGGGTGATGCGGCGGATTGTCGACCAGCACGAGGTGCGCGAGTCCGGTTGGATTTTGCCGCAATGTGGAAAAATCCATATCGCACCAGATATCGCCGTTCAGGGCGATGAAGGGTTCGCGGCCGAGAAAGGGCAGTGCGCGCTGCATGCCGCCGCCGGTCTCGAGCGGCTCCGGCCCTTCGTAGGAGTAGTGGATGCGCAAGTCCCAGCGCGAACCGTCGCCGAGCGCGGCCGGAAACTGCTCGGCAAGATGCGAAGTATTGACCACGACGTCGCGCACGCCGGCCGTTGCAAGTTTCTCGAGGTGCCACTCGATCAGCCGCTTGCCGCCTACGCTCAGCAGCGGCTTCGGCGTGGCGTCGCTGAGCGGGCGCATGCGCGCGCCGCGGCCGGCGGCAAAGATCAATGCGCGCTCGATCATGCCGCCTCCACCGAACTGGCCGGACGCGCCCGGCTGATATCACGTCCATCGACCGCGTGTTCGAGCAGCGCAGCAAATGCGGTCAGGTCCGGATACAGGCGCGCGACGCTCAGGACATAGTCGAACACGCGCGGCAGGTCGGTGAGATAGCCGGGCTTGTGGTCGCGGTAGTTCAGTCGGCAGAAGAGGCCGAGCACCTTGATGTGGCGCTGCAGTCCAATCAGGTCGAACCAGCGGCGGAAGTGCGCGCCATCGACAGCGACTAGTCCTGCGGCGCTCAGGCTCTGGCGATAACCCTCGACCCACGCATCGACGCGCTCGACCGGCCAGACGATGTAGCAGTCGCGCAGTAAAGAGGCGATGTCATAAGCGATCGGGCCAAGCATGGCGCCCTGGAAGTCGATTATCCCTGGATTGTTGTGCGAGGCGATCAGCAGGTTGCGGCTGTGATAGTCGCGATGCATGAAGCGCCGCGGCTGCTCGTCGGCGGCATCGGCGATCAGTCGGAATGCCGCCTCGATGACGTCCCAGTCGTCGCAGTCCGGCGCCCGGCCGAGGTGGCGCCGCAAGAACCATTCGGGCAGCAGTTCCATTTCCGGAATCGTGCGCGTGGCGTCGAAGACGGGCAGTTCGTCGGCAGATACGTCCCTGTGCATGCGCAGCAGGGCGGCGAGGGCATCGCCGTACAGTGCGTCCGCGCTGTTTTCGTTCAACTCGGGCAGATAGGTACGGATGCCGAGATCCTCCATCAACACGAACCCTTGCTCCAAGTCAGCAGCGAGAACCTCGGGGGCATGCAGGCCCGCCCCGCGCAAACGCGCACCGATGTCGAGCCACGGACGCACGTCTTCCTGCGCAGGCGGCGCATCCATGACGATCCAGCTCCCCGCGCCGTCCTCGACGCGCCAGTAGCTGCGGAAGCTGGCATCGGCGGACGCGACGTCGATGTGCAGCGCCGCCCCGTTCAGGTTTCGTCGAGCAAATGCCAGACGCGCATTGGCGCGGTCGCCGTGCATGCAGGGTTTCCCGAAAGTTGCCAGCCAATAGTGTAGCCGCAGTGCCGTTTCCGCCGCCTTACCGCTGTTTGACGTGACCCTGCCGAAATAGTACCATTTCAGTACGGTATTTGTGCGATCGTCCGGGATCGCGAAGATCACGAAGCGGCTATCCATGGCCGCAACGACGGAGTACTTGAGGTGTTACGAGTCAGCAAGCTCACCGATTACGCGACGGTCGTCATGACCGTGCTCGCCGGCGTCCGCGATGCCGGCGGCGCCGACGACGTGTTGAGCGCGCAGGACCTCGCCGCGCGCGCGCGGCTCGAATTGCCGACCGTCAGCAAGTTGCTCAAGCAACTCGCGCATGCGCAGCTGGTCAGCTCGACGCGTGGCGTCAACGGGGGTTATCGCCTGGCGCGAGCGCCACAGCAGATCACGATCGCCGATATCGTCACGGCGATGGAGGGTCCGATCGGCATGACCGAATGCGGCGCGCATGCGGGACTGTGCGGCCACGAGCCCCATTGCGGCGTGCGCGTGAACTGGCAGCGCATCAACCAGGCGATAGCACAGGCGTTGGCGGACGTGACTGTCGCCGACATGGTCAAGCCCGCGCCGAAGCGGCATGCGACGATCTCCGTGCAGCTCGCGACGGCCTGAGGCATCGAGCGCGCAATCATGACCAGCGAACTCGCCAGACCCGCCACGCAAGTCCCCGCCACCGATGTGGTCGCCGACGCGATCGGCCGCCGCTACAGCGCCGGCTTCGTCACCGATATCGAAAGCGAGAGCCTGCCGCCTGGCCTCGATGAGGACGTCGTGCGCGCAATTTCGGTGCGCAAGAACGAACCAGAGTGGATGACCCAGTGGCGCCTGGCAGCGTATCGCCACTGGTTGACGATGACGCCGCCGCACTGGGCCAAGCTCGAGATCGCGCCGATCGACTTCCAGGCGATCAGCTATTTTTCGCGGCCGAAAAACCGGCCGAAGTCGCTCGACGAAGTCGATCCGAAACTGCTCGAAACCTATGAAAAGCTCGGTGTGCCGCTGCACGAGCGCGCGCGCCTGGCCGGCGTTGCCGTCGATGCGGTGTTCGATTCGGTCTCGGTCGGCACGACGTTCCGAAAGGAACTGGCCGAGGCCGGCGTGATCTTCTGTTCGTTTTCCGAGGCGGTGCGCGAGCATCCGGAACTCGTTCGCCGATACTTGGGCACGGTCGTGCCGACCGGCGACAACTATTTTGCGGCGCTGAACTCGGCCGTCTTTTCCGACGGCAGCTTCGTGTTCGTGCCGAAGGGCGTGCGCTGTCCAATGGAGTTGTCGACGTACTTCCGCATCAACGCGCGCGACACCGGCCAGTTCGAGCGCACGCTGCTGATCGCCGAGGAGGGCGCCAGCGTTTCGTACCTCGAAGGCTGCACCGCGCCCATGCGCGACGAGAATCAGCTGCACGCGGCAGTCGTCGAACTCGTCGCGCTCGACGATGCGAGCATCAAGTACTCGACCGTGCAGAACTGGTATCCGGGCGACGAAAATGGCGTCGGCGGCATCTTCAACTTCGTCACCAAGCGCGGCGACTGCCGCGGCGCGCGCAGCAAGATTTCCTGGACCCAGGTCGAAACCGGCTCGGCAATAACCTGGAAATATCCGAGTTGCGTGTTACGCGGCGACGATTCGACCGGCGAGTTCAACTCGGTCGCGTTGACCCACCATCGCCAGCAGGCCGACACCGGCACGAAGATGATCCACATCGGCCGCAATACGAAATCGAAGATCATTTCGAAGGGAATCTCCGCGGGGCGCGGGCAGAACACCTATCGCGGCCTGGTCAAGATCGAGAAGGGCGCCAATGGTGCGCGCAACTACACGCAGTGCGATTCGCTCCTGATCGGCAAGAAGTGCGGCGCCCACACGTTTCCGTACATCGAGGTCAAGCATCCTGGCGCGATCGTCGAGCACGAGGCGACCACGTCGAAGATCTCCGACGATCAGCTGTTCTACTGCCGCGCTCGCGGCATTGCCGAGGAGGACGCCGTGTCGATGATCGTCGACGGCTTCTGCAAGCAGGTGTTCCGCGAGCTGCCGATGGAGTTTGCGGTCGAGGCAAAGAAGCTGCTGGAAGTCTCGCTCGAAGGGGCGATCGGGTAGGGCGGACTTTGGCCCACCATCCTTGTGTTAAAAAAATGGTGGGCCAAGGCCCACCCTACGGAAAGATGAGATGCTGAAAATCGACAACCTCCACGTCCGCGTCGCGGGCAAGGAAATCCTCAAGGGCCTCACGCTCGACGTAGCCGCGGGTGAAGTGCACGCGATCATGGGCCCGAACGGCGCGGGAAAGTCCACATTGGGAAATGTGCTGGCCGGGCGCGAGGGCTATGAGATCACGCAGGGATCGGTTTCGTACAACGGCACAAACCTGCTGGAGCTGGAGCCCGAACAGCGCGCGGCCGAGGGTGTATTCCTCGCATTCCAGTACCCGGTCGA
>Ga0105248_10008640_pt1 | contig 11188 bp, 6 predicted proteins | sample KBSS34metaG_FD_81524 | JGI IMG/M metagenome (GOLD analysis project Ga0105248, IMG submission 81524) | Switchgrass rhizosphere microbial communities from Kellogg Biological Station, Michigan, USA - KBS S3-4 metaG | ecosystem: Host-associated > Plants > Roots > Rhizosphere > Soil | place...
ACGGTGATCCTGACGGTTACCGCAGGCGCGGGTTACACCGTTGGCGCTCCCGCTTCGGCGACGGGCACGATCACCAACGACGACACGGACGTGACGGTAGCTGTATCGCCGTTATCGACCGCCGAGGACGGTGCGACGAACCTCGTCTACACGTTCTCGCGAACCGGCGTCACAACCAGTCCGCTAACGGTCAACTTCTCGATCGGTGGAACGGCCACCTTCAGCACCGACTACACGCAGACGGGCGCGGCCAGCTTTACCCCGCCGACTGGGTCGGTAACGTTCGCCGCCGGCAGTTCGACGGCGACCGTGACGGTTGACCCGACCGCTGACAGTGCGGCCGAAGCCAACGAAACGGTGATCCTGACGCTGACAGCGGGAACGGGCTACAACGTGGCCGCTCCGAGTTCAGCGACGGGCACCATCACCAACGACGACACAGAGGTTTCGGTAGCCGTATCGCCTTCCTCGGTGCTTGAAGACGGTGCGACCAATATGGTCTACACGTTTACGCGCGTAGGACTCACCGCGAGCCCGCTCACGGTTAACTTCTCGGTCGGTGGAACGGCTATCTTCGCTCCTCCGGGCGGTGATTACACGCAGACAGGTGCGACCACATTCACTAATGCCGGTCCCGGCTCAGTAACATTCCTGGCCGGCAGCTCGACGGCGACCATAACGGTTGATCCGTTCGGTGACGCGGACCTGGAGCCCAACGAAACGGTGATTTTGACCGTGACTTCGGGCGCCGGCTACACCGTCGGTTCGCCTGCTTCGGCGACTGGCACCATCCTGAACGATGACAATAGCCCGCCCACTATCGAGGTCGGCTATGGTCAGTGCAACGCGGAGACGACTGGCACAGTGAACCTCCTCGTCGGGGACGTGGAGACACCTGCGGGCAGCCTGACGCTGAGCGCTACGTCATCGAACACCGCGGTGGTGTCGCTCGGCAACATCACGTTCGGCGGCAGCGGGGCCAACCGAACATTGAGGGTCAAAGCCAACGGGCAGAGTAACGTCGCGTTCTCGGATCTCACCATCACGGTGAGCGACGGAACGTTCACGAGCTCAATCAACGTCAGAGTCATCGTCGGCACCAACAAGACCGAGGTAATCAACATCGGCACCACCACCGTGGGCACCGATATGATCTTCGGCGGCAACGGCGATGACACGATCAACGCTGGAGCCGGTAACGACCTGATCTGCGGCGGCAACGGCGGCGGCACGATCAATGCCGGTCTCGGCAATGACACGGTCGACGGCGGGAACGGCAACGACACCCTCATAGGTGGCGACGGCGACGACCGCCTCATCGGCGGGAACGGCAACGACACCATGACCGGCGGGATCGGAGCCGACTTCTTCGACGGCGGAGGCGGCACTGACACGGTGACGGACTTCAACCCAGGTCAGGGCGACACCAAGACAGGGGTAGAAATCGGCGCGCTGTTCGGACCAACCAATTGGAGCGAGCGTGGGGTTCTAGCTTACCTCGCTCCACCACCTCGGTATTGGGTAAGCCCATGGGGAACTTTGCATTACTGAGGCGATCCAATCATCGGTCCAAACAGTAACCACTAACCAAAGGAGCGCCCGAGAAATCGGGCGCTCATTTGTTGTCTCATTCGCAGAAGAGTTAACTTATGTCTTCGATCCTGACTGAAGCAGAATTTTCCAAACACGTAAACACCAAGTTTCGCATTGCAGGCGAACAGCCGCTTGAGCTTGAATTGGAGGAAGTGAAAGGCTATCTAAGCAAGGGGCACGAACAGCAAGGGATGGAACGGTTCTCCGCATTCTTTCGTGGCCCACGCGAACCAATGCTGCGGCAATCAGTTTATACCCTCGAACATTTGGGTATGGGCACGTTTGAATTGTTCCTGGTTCCGATCGCGCAGGATGAGAAGGGGAGCCGGTACGAGGCGGTGTTCAATTATTTCAAGCCTTCAGAAGATTAACGCAGTCTGCGTTTATTCATTCGAACTCCATTCCATGTGTTTGTAAGCGCCGAAATCCTCGATGCGCTTAAAGCCCAGCCGTTCATAAAACCGCTCAGCGTTATTGTTCAGCACGAAGACCATGTGACGCAGCACCTTTCCTTGCTTAGCGGCTTCCTTTATCAGACGACGCAATAGTTCAGTGCCTACACCTCGGTTCTGAAACTGAGGCAGCAAAGCAATATCGAGAAGTCGGATCTGTTCGTCGTCACTTCCTACCCAGATCCGCCCTGCGGGCTGCTGGTCAACCAGAATGACGTCGTAAGCAGCATCAGGAAATCGCGATTCATATTCGCGCCGCTGTAGATCAAGCTGCCAACGCAGGAATATCTCTTTCTGCCCTTCGACCCACTCAGCTTGTTCGAGTTCCTCTTCGCGCGTGCTCGCGTAGACGGACAGTAGAAACTGATCGTCGCTGTCGGAGACAGGGCGAAGTTCCACCGTACCGCCATCCGGGAGCTGAAAATTCTCAGTCCAGCTTTGCATGGCGACGACAATACCACACGTGCATATTAGTCGTGGATTTCTCGTGGATGAACGCAGATGAGATCCGCGTTCATCCACGACTAATTACTAAACCAGTTGATTGATGACCGCTGTGTGCAGGAAGGTAGCACCCTCTTTTGACTGAGTCATGAAGAGGTCGAAGCCGCCCAACTTGGTGTGCTTCAGGTTATGTACTCTGCCAGTGCCTGGGAGTTGTGTTCTCGCGTGAAATCGCAATGAAAAGCAATCTGTGCGAGCAATCTTTCCGGTTGTGATATTCGGGGAGGCGGGTTCAGAATTCTCGAGCGCCACCAGCTTTAGATCAACCATTTGCTTGCCAACGCGAACGCGAAAAACGTCGCCGACGTACGGTTCAAACATCTCGCGTTGATAACCGTGAGCTGAACCTGAATTAATGGAGCTGTTGGACCACTGGGAGTTTCGGCCGAAAGCAAACGAACTGGGCTTTAACAGGAGGGCGGCGGACATTACGGCGCCGGCTTGCAAGAACCTACGACGTGAAACAGACATTTTTTTCCATTCTCCTTAGGAAGGAATTGTTTGTGGATGATTAGGCGGGTGGGGCCTGCTTATAGAGCAGTGTGGTTGGGGCGGCTTAGGATTAGGTGGTCCAAGCCAGACAGCAGTGTATTGAGTCGGCGGGTGTTTGACAACAACTAATTTAGCTTAAGGTTTTAGCTTGATATTCTACGATTCTGCGAGTAGAATCTCCGGCGCTTCAGTGCAAGTCTTTGCAAAGTGCCCTCAAGCAGGTTTTCCTAAGGTCTTCAACTAAGCATTCAAGTTGCGGCACAATTCAAGTTTCCTGACGTTGTTCGCCCAATATGTCACGAAAAATTAACGGCTGGACGCTCCCACGGACAGCCCGTGTCAACAGTTCTCGAAGTTTAATCTACGAGGAGTCAATATGGCAGAACCCTTTTTGTCTGAAGTAAGAATCATGAGTTTTGTGTTTGCCCCCAAAGGCTGGGCTCTTTGTAATGGGCAACTCCTTCCAATTAACCAAAACCAAGCCCTTTTCTCTTTGCTCGGAACAACATTCGGCGGTGATGGACGCGTCAACTTCGCCCTCCCGGATCTTCGCGGACGCGCGCCTATCCACGTGGGTAGCGGACACACCCTTGGTGAGAAGGGCGGTGAGCAGGCGCACACCCTCAGTATTGCAGAAATCCCAACTCACACGCACGTTGCGAACGGCACAACCAACGCCGCGGATACGAACACACCGGCCAACACAACGCTCCTTGGTATAGTCAATGATGCTTATGGGGACCCAGCCAATCTTCAGGCTATGGCAGCGAGCGAGATCACCACTGTTGGTGGCAGTCAAGCGCATCTTAATATGCAGCCATTCTTGACGCTGTCGTTCTGCATTGCCCTTCAAGGAATATTCCCCTCCCCAAATTAAAAGGAGAAATAGATGGCACAACCTTATGTCGGAGAAATTCGCATGTTCGCGGGTAACTTTGCACCCGCCGGCTGGATGTTCTGCGAGGGCCAGTTGCTCCCCATCTCGGAGAACGAAACGCTCTTTCAACTGATCGGAACAACCTATGGTGGCGATGGTGAGAGTACCTTCGCACTTCCAGACCTCAGAGGCCGAATTCCGATTCATCAGGGAAATGGCTTCATCCTCGCCGAGACCGGAGGCGCAGAGGAGATTACGCTAACCGTTAACCAAATTCCGGCTCATAGTCACCCGATGCTGTCCACGAATGACTTGTCGACCGCCACTACACCGCTCAATCACGTGCTGTGTCAGTCGGCAAACAAAAATTTCCGAGCGGGTAATCCGTCGGTCTTTCTTAGTCCACAGGCGATATCGTCGACTGGCGGCTCACAACCACACACGAACTTTCAGCCTTACCTGTGCGTGGACTTTATCATCTCGCTCTTCGGAATCTTTCCGAGTCCAACATAAAAAGGAGACGAAATCATGGACCCATTTGTAGCTGAAATACGAATCTTTCCCTTTAACTTTGCGCCAAAGGGGTGGGCGTGGTGCGACGGGCAGTTATTGCCGCTCTCGCAAAACACTGCTCTTTTCTCGCTCCTTGGTACGACTTATGGTGGGGACGGAAAGTCGAACTTTGCATTACCCGATCTTCAGGGTCGTGCACCGATGCATCCGGGGCAAGGACCAGGGCTTTCGCTGCATGATCTGGGAGAAACCGGCGGCTCGGAAACGGTGAGTTTGCTGGAAAGTGAAATGCCAGCTCATACCCATGGGATGGGAGCGCAGAATTTGCCTCTGGGCGGTGTTGCCACTCCGGCGGGAAACACGATTAATCGTCCCGCCAGTGGCAATCTATTTACCGCCACGGTGAATCCGCTTGCCAATATGGCGCCTGAAACACTGGCGCCCGCGGGCGGCGATCAACCCCACAACAACATGCAGCCGTATCTCACCTTCTACTTCAATATCGCGTTGCAGGGAGTCTTCCCGCCGCGCACTTAGGTCAAGATACCGTCTGTAACTGATTTAGAGGTGGCCCTCCCAGGCCACCTCTTTTTCTGTGCTAAACCCAGAAAAACATTGACTATTACTTCGCCCTTCGACTATTTTCGGATTTGTCTGCTTCGTTTCCGCAACGCGAACCCAAACCGGCGTTGCGAGGTTCGTCTTTAGAAATAAAAATCTCCGATCTTGTTCACTACTCGCAGAAGTGCGTTTACTCGCATCAGTCAGTACTAAATAGAGGACTCAGATGAACTCAACATTTGCCCGATCTCAAACCTCGAAAACCATAATCGTCTGTCTCATCATTTCGATGATGATACTAGGGCCGCTGGCCCCTCTTTCTTTGGCTTCTCCGAGTTCCTCTTCACGGTCCACGACCGCGAGCACGAATGCTGCGCCCGCTCCGGCTGTTCCAGCGGCAGTCCCCGCGCCGCTCGTGCCGGATATCACGGCAACCAAGGTCGATTCGTTCCCCGATCCGGATGGGGACGGCAAGGCTGCGCCCGGTGAGGCGATCACTTACGACGTCAACATCACCAACAACGGCACTGACGCCACTGGGGTAAATTTCACTGACACGATCGACAGCAACACGACCCTGGTCCCAGGCTCTTTGAAAGTTTCTCCGCTTGCTTACGCTGATATTTACTTCGCAGCCCGAAACACGCCACTGAGCGTAGGGACTCCAGGCGTGCTCGCGAATGACACGGGTATTCCTTCGCCCACAGCCGTTGCCATCGCGGGCGGCGCCACTGCGCAAGGCGGAACGGTCACGCTCAATACTGACGGTAGTTTTCTGTACACTCCGGCTTCGGGTTTCACCGGTGTTGATACCTTCAACTACACAGTCACGAACGGCTTAACTCCGAACGATACCGCACAAGTCACGATCACCGTCGATGCGCCGCCGAGCGTCACGGCCACGACCCCAACGAACGGAGCGAGTAACCAGGCGGTCAATTCAGATATCACAATCACCTTTAGCGAACCCGTTAACGTCACCGGCAACTGGTTCCAGATCGTTTGTACAGCGACCGGTACGCGCAACGTCGGCGATACAGTAGTAACCGGTGGGCCAACCACTTTCACGATCAATCCAAACACGGATTTTAACCAGAATGAGACCTGCACCGTCACGGTGTTTGCCGCACAAGTTTCCGATCAGGACACGAACGATCCGCCGGACAACATGACGACGGATTTTGTTTTTAGTTTCAGCACGTCTGACGCTGCTCCGAATGTCGCGAGCACCAACCCCACCAACGGCGCTGCTAATCAGAATACGAATATAAACATCGACATCACCTTCAACGAGCCGGTAAACGTCACCGGCAACTGGTTCCAGATTGTTTGCGGCACGAGCGGCACCCGGAACGTGGCCGACACCGTAGTCACTGGCGGACCTTCTGCTTTCACGATTAATCCGAACGCGAATTTTGCTGCGGCTGAAACTTGCACCGTAACGATCTTTGCTGCTCAGGTGACCGATCAGGACACGGACGATCCGCCAGACAACATGGCGGCCAATTTTGTTTTCAGTTTCAGCACTGAAGCCGCGCCGACAGTCAACGCCACTACGCCTACCAATGGCGCGACCCAGATAGCGAACAATACGAACATCACGCTCACGTTTAGCGAGCCAGTTAACGTCACCGGCAATTGGTTCCAGATCCTCGGCTCGACGAGCGGCACACGTAACGTCGCGGACACTGTGGTGACTGGTGGCCCAACCACTTTCACGATCAATCCGAATGTCGATTTTGCAAACGGTGAATCGATCACCGTCACGGTCTTTGCTGCACAGGTGACAGATCAGGACGCAAACGATCCGCCTGACAACATGGCGTCGGACTTTGCTTTCAGTTTCACTATCGACCAGCCGCCATCAGTGACGGCAACCACACCGACCAATGGCGCGACGAATCAGTCAGCCAGTACGGACCTGACGATTACGTTCAGCGAGCCCGTCAATGTCACCGGCAACTGGTTCCAGGTCGTCTGCACGACCAGCGGCACACGCAACGTCGCTGACACTGTGGTAACCGGTGGTCCAATGACCTTTACGATCAATCCAAACACCGACTTTACGGCGGGTGAATCGTGCACGGTCACCGTCTTCGCTGCACAGGTCTCCGACCAGGACAGCGGCGATCCGCCAGACAACATGGACGCGAACTTCGTCTTCAGTTTCCAGACGACAGACTCCGCGCCGACTGTTACCGCCACTACGCCGACCAACGGCGCAGTTAATCAAACCACAAACACGAACATCGACGTCACGTTCAGTGAGCCGGTCAACGTTACCGGCAACTGGTTCCAGGTCGTTTGCACCGTCAGCGGGACGCGCAATGTCGCCGACACAGTTGTGACCGGTGGACCAACTACGTTCACTATCAACCCGAACACCGATTTCACGCAGGGTGAAAGCTGCACGGTCACGATCTTTGCCGCACAGGTTACCGATCAGGACTCGAACGATCCGCCGGACAACATGGCGGCCAACTTCGTCTTTAGTTTCAGCATGGACGCCGCGCCCAGTGTCACGGCGACCACGCCAACCAACGGAGCGACCCAGCAAGCAAGCAACACCAACGTCAGCCTTACGTTCAGCGAGCCGGTCAACGTCACGGGCAATTGGTTCCAGCTCGTAGGCGCGACCAGCGGCACGAAGAACGTTGCAGACACGGTTGTGACCGGTGGCCCAACCACGTTCACGATCAATCCGAATACGGATTTCGCTCCGGGCGAATTAGTCACGGTAACGGTCTTCGCCGCGCAAGTGTCCGATCAGGACGGCAACGATCCGCCGGACAACATGACGGCGAACTTTGTCTTCAGTTTCACGATCGATCAGGCGCCGTCGGTTACTACGACTACGCCCGCTAACGGCGCTACCAACGTCGCGCTTAATTCGAACCTCTCGATCACGTTCAGCGAGCCGGTGAACGTCACCGGCAACTGGTTCCAGATCGTTTGCCCGACCAGCGGCACCCGCAATGTTGCCGACACAGTGGTCACCGGCGGTCCAACTACTTTCACGATCAATCCGAACGTTGATTTCGCGTTCAACGAGACGTGCTCGGTCACCGTGTTTGCCGCACAGGTGGCTGACGTGGACAGCGCCGATCCGCCTGACAACATGACGGCGAACCATGTCTTCAGTTATACGACGATAGACGCTGCGCCGACTGTCACTGCGACCACGCCGACCAACGGCGCGACTAACCAGGCTACGAACACCAATATCAGCGTGACCTTCAGCGAGCCGGTCAACGTCACCGGCAACTGGTTCCAGATCGTTTGCGCCACCAGCGGCACACGCAACGTCGCGGACACGGTTGTAACCGGTGGTCCAAGCGTCTTCACGATCAATCCCAACACCGATTTCACTAACGGGGAAACTTGTACCGTCACGATCTTCGCGGCACAGGTTACCGATCAGGACACCAACGATCCGCCGGATAACATGGCGGCTAATTTCGTCTTCGCTTTTACGACGGACACTCCGCCTGCGGTCACTACCACGATACCGACGAACGGCGCGACCCAGGTGGCAACCAACACCAACATCACGATCAACTTCAACGAGAACGTAAATATTCTGGACTCGACCGCGTTCACAGTTGAATGTCCTGTCGCGACGCCGATCGCTTTCACCGTCTTGCCGGCTGCGCCTGGTGGCGTCAACAGCTTTGTTCTCGATCCGACATCAGATTTGCCTGTGGGAACGGTCTGCACGGTGACGGTGGTGGCGGCGAAAGTGACGGACGTCGACGCCGGCGATCCGCCTGACAACATGACGGCAAACTTTGTCTTCAGTTTCACAACTGATCAGGCGCCGTCTGTTACCGCGACCATTCCAACCAATAATGCGACCGACGTCGCGCTGAACTCGACGATCTCGATTACTTTCAGTGAAGCTGTTAACGTCGCGTCGGCTGGCGTGACGATCAACTGTGGCAGCACCGTAAACTTCACGCCGACATTGCCACAAAACAATGTCACAAACCTCGTGCTGACTCCGACCGGAGGTCTCCCGGGCGGCAGCAACTGCACGGTCACTGTCGATAAGACGAAGATCTCAGACGTTGATACCAGTGATCCGCCTGACAATATGGTCAACGACTTTGTCTTTAGCTTCAAAGTCAAACCTGACGCTATTAACGACACGTATCCAGGGACACTTATCGGCAACGTTGGCGTTAACTCAGCCGGGGTTCCTTACAGCATCACTACCAACGACGTTTCCGCCAATGCTTTCTCAATTACGGCTGTCCAGGCAGTAACGACGGTTGTGGCGGGTACGATCACTGCTGCGTCAGCGAACGGCGGTACGGTCGTCATGAGCGTTACCGGCGGAACGATCGGCAGGTTCACGTACAACCCGCCTCCCGGCTTCGAAGGCACTGACACTTTCACTTACACAATCAGCCGAGACGATGGCGGCGGTACTGACTCAGCCACCGTCAGCATTCCCATCAGCGGCATGATCTGGTTCATCAACAACAACTCCGCTTCGTGTACTACGCTTGCGGCAGGCTGCGGCCGTCTGTCGAATCCATTCTCGACGCTGGCGGCGTTCCAGGCCCTGAACAACGGAACGGGCAACAATCCAGCGGCGAACGACAACATTTTCGTTTTCGAGAGCGCGACTGATTACGTTGGACCAGTGACGCTTCTCAACGGTCAGAAATTCATCGGCCAGGATGCTACGGCAGCACTTGCCACGATCACGGGTCTTACTCCGCCGGCGGGCAGTGATCCTTTGCCGGTAACGAACAGCGGCAACGGCACGATCACCAACATCACGAGCGCAGGCATCGGAATCACCGTCGGTCAAAACAACACCCTGCGTGGATTCACCGGTGGTAACGCAACCTCGGATATCACTGGCACCGGCTTCGGTACACTCAATGTTTCAGACGTAACACTGAACGGCAACGGCCAGGCGTTAAACCTTACGACTGGGACTCTCGCGGCGACAATCGCGAGCATCTCTTCAACAAACAGTGCGACCACCGGAATGAGCTTGACGAGCGTTGGTGGTAGCTTGAGTGTTGGCGGAACGACGATTACCAATCCAACCGGAATCGGTATCAGCGTCAATACTTCGAGCGCCGCGTTTAGTTTTGGAAATGTGTCGGCAACGGCATCAGGTGGCACTGGCGTCAGCCTGACAACCAATACCGGCGCAATTACCTTTGCCGATCTCGACATTTCCCCTGACGCGGGTCAGCGAGGATTACTCGCCACCGATAACACTCAAACGATCACGACAACAAGTGGCACGATTGGCACAACCACCGGAACTGCCGTCGAGATCACCCGCGCTTCCAGCACCACGCCATTAGCGATGGTCCTGACCAGCGTTTCCAGCAGCGGTGCGCCGAACGGGATCATGCTGAGAAACACGTCAGGCAGCTTCTCGGTTATAGGTGACGGAACCAACACCTCCGTCGGTGGCAACGCGACGGGCGGCACGATCACTAACGCTACAGGCGCGGATGGCGCGACGAGCGGTACCGGCGTCTTCGCCGACAACGTATCGAACCTGAGCTTGCGCCGTTTGACAATCAACGGCACGAATCAGAACTTTGGCATTCGTGGTAACTCGGTCAACAACTTCACGCTCGAATATTCAACTGTCAACGGCACCAACGGAACATCCGCCGCGTTGGCGCCACCTGAAGGTGCTGGTGAAGGCTCCGTGTATTTCGGCAACACCACCACTACCGGCCTGACGGGCACGGGCACAATTACCAACTGCATCATCAGTGGCGGTCGCTCGCGAAACTTCTCGGTGATCAATTCGTCAGGCACGCTCAATCGTTTGACGGTTACCGGCACAACCTTCGGTCTGAATCAGAATTTCGTTGATGCACAGCGGAGTTTTTCGGTGGAGGGTCGGCCGTCTGCGGCTGGAACGATTGTGAACACGACGGTGACCGGCTCGACCTTTACCGGTTCGCCGGGTGACGTGGTGAACTTTACCGGCCAGGAGCCGAGCACCACGACGTCTGTGTCGATGGACGTCATCTTCCAGAACAACGCCGTGTCAAACAATCACGCGTTCAACACTATCGGCGGCTTCGGGATGAAACTCGCCGATTTCTCTGGGATGACCTTCAACGTGTCAGGCAATAGTTTTCGGGACGCTAACGGAAGTACGATCGTGCTGCAAATGGCCACCCCGGTCGCCGGCTCGACGATCGCTACT
>Ga0105248_10008642_pt1 | contig 11186 bp, 8 predicted proteins | sample KBSS34metaG_FD_81524 | JGI IMG/M metagenome (GOLD analysis project Ga0105248, IMG submission 81524) | Switchgrass rhizosphere microbial communities from Kellogg Biological Station, Michigan, USA - KBS S3-4 metaG | ecosystem: Host-associated > Plants > Roots > Rhizosphere > Soil | place...
ATCATTTCTACGAGCGACGACTGCGTCAGCTCCCCAGTCGGTCGCGTCGCCACGTGGGTGCCGTCGCGAAGGATCGTGACCGTGTCGCAAAGCCGGAAGATCTCCTCCATCCGATGGCTGACATAGATAGAGGTCACGCCTCGCTCGCGCAACCGGCCGATCAGCTCGTACAGCTTTTCCGCTTCATGCTGCGACAGGCTGCTTGTCGGCTCGTCGAAAACGATGACCCGCGCTCCGGTGCCGACGGCGGTGGCGATCTGCAGCATCTGCTGCTGGCCGGTGGTCAGCTCACCAACGCGGCGCCGAACGTCGAGTTGCGCGCCAATCGCATCGAGCATCGTTTCTGCCTGCCGTCGCATCGCTTTCTGGTCGATGAATCCGCGCGACGATGGAAGCGCGCCGAGGCAGAGGTTCTCCGCAACCGACAGGTTCTCGCAAAACGCGAGCTCCTGATGCACGATGCCGACGCCCGCAGCCAGCGCCTGCTCGGGCCCGCTGAAGACGACCGGTTGTCCGAACAGAACGATGCGGCCGGCATCAGGCGAGTGGATGCCGGCCAGGCTCTTGCCCAGCGTGCTCTTGCCGGCACCGTTCTCGCCGCAGAGCGCGTGGCACGAGCCAGCCGCGATGTCGAAGCTGACATCCTCGAGCGCCCGCACCCCGGGAAATCGCTTCGAGATGTGCTCGAAGCGAACGGCGGTTGCCGTCATGGCATCTTCAGATACGCATCGGGCACGTCAGTGAAGCCCCAGTCCTTGAGCTGACGGGCCCAGGCGCCCAGATTCTCTTTCGTAACCTTCACGAGATCCATTGGGATAATCTGCGGGACTTCCTTTTTTCGGTGCACCTTGTCGACGATCGTCTGTACCGAGACGTAACCCCACTTGTAGGTCGGCTGCGCAAGCAGCACCGGCGCCAGACCTTTGTCGACGTACGCGAGCATCGGTGGCAGCGCGTCCACCGCGACGATCTTCACCTTCTTCGGATCGAGATCGGTCAGCAGCGTCTGCGTGAAGAGCGGCCATCCGCCGACCATCGCCCATCCCGTGATCTCTGGATACGCGTTCTGGACACGAATCACTTCGGCGGCGGCGTCCTGCGCGGTCTCGATGTGGTAGAAGGTATCGACGATCGAGATGCCGGGAGACTTCGCCGCTTCCTGTTTGACGCCGATCACTCGGTTGCGCAAGTTCGGCGCGTTCTGGTTGCCGGCGAGGATCGCCACCTTACCCTTGCCATTCATCAGCGGCGCCAGTTCCTTCATGACTGCCTCGCCGGTCTTGATATCGTCCACGCCGTAGAATGCAAAGCGCTTGGACTGCGGCGCGTCGGAGTCGAACGTCATGACCGGCACGCCGCGGCCGACGGCGTCGTCGATGGCCCCGGTGACCTTGCCGGCGTCGGAGCACGAAATCAGCACCGCGTTCGCGCCCTCGTTCACCGCCTGAGCGATGCGCTGCGCCTGGACCTGGCCGTCCTCGCCCGGCGGCGTCAGCCATGCGATTTCAATCGGAATGCCCTCTTTCTGCGACAGCTCCTTCGCCGCAGCCTCCGCGCCGGTGCGGGCCGAGAGAAACACCGGGTTGGTCGAGCTCTTCGCGATCATCGCGATCTTCAGCCCGCGTCCCGCTGCGCCCGCGCCGCCTACTGCTGGCGTACTCCCACTCGTCGCCGGCTTTTCTCCACCGCCGCACGCAGCCATCATCATCGTCAGAATGACTGCCGCGAATCTTGGCACGCGCCTCATATGCATAATTGTCCTGTTCTGTTTGCTTTAATCACTGCGCGTGGGGCTCCACCCCCACGCGCTCTCGCTCGGGGGCGCAGGCGCTTGCCCGTCCGATGTTTCCGTCACCCTATTTCGCCGCGCGCGCGAGCCGTCGCGCCGTGAAGCTCGCGTTCGCGCGATCGAGCACCACCGCAACAATCGTCGCACACCCGATGATGATCCACTCGTAATTCTGGTCGAAGTGGAGGGTCCGGATCGATTGGCGGATCAGCACGATCAGCAAAGCGCCCAGCGTGGCGTTCACCGCGCTTCCTTTTCCGCCCGCCAGGCTGGCACCGCCAACCACCGCTGACGCGATGACGTAGAGCTCGTAGCCGGTCGCGTCCACGCACGACGCCGAACCGTAGAAGCTCGCCCCCATGAATGCCGCGAGGCCAGCGGTCAGCCCGGAGAGAACGAACACGCCGACCTGGATGCGTCCGAGGCGCAGCCCCGAAAAGCGGCTCGCCTCGGCGTTGCCGCCGATTGCGAACACGTGACGACCCATCACCGTGCGCGTCAGATACACTGCCCCGATCGCCGTCACCGCGATCATCGTCAGCATCGGCACCGGATAGAGCGACGCTCCCAGCCCAAGCGGCGCCTTCGCGACGCGGGTCAGAACCGACGGCAGCAGGATGCTTTCGGCATGGCTCGAGACGAACGCCACGCCGCGCAGGATCCACATCGTCCCCAGCGTGATGATGAACGGATGGACGCGAAGCCCGACCACCATCAGCCCGTTCAGCGCCCCACACACCACGCCAATCCCGAGCGCCACACCCAGCCCGACGAAGAAGGTGGCCGCGCCTCCCATCGGGCCCATCGCGCGCAGCACCAGCGCCGCCGTCACCCCCGCCAGCGCGTAAATCGACCCGACCGACAGATCGATGCCACCCGAGATGATGACGATCGTGGCGCCGACCGCCATGACCGCGAAGAAGCTGGCATCGGTCGCCGTCTGGATCAGCGTGTAGGAGTTGAAGAAGTTGTTGACCTCGGCCCCCGTCAGTCGATCCACGTGGGATCCGGCGAACGCGGTCAACAGGATGCCAAGCGTAACGATGACCAGGACCAGCCCGGCCTGTTCGGAGGCGAGAAGTTTCCGCAAGCTAGAGCATTATCCCCAAAACGGGGTGTCAGGCAGTGAATCGTGAACGCCATCCCCGGAGCCGTTCACGATTCACTGCCTGACACCCATCCCACCCGTATAATCTCGGCCGATGACTTCGATGACTCGCTCCATGGCTCTCTGGCTGACGCTCGGCACGGCACTGACTGCCCAGGGCCAGGCACCCGCGAAATCCACACCGTTTATCCCGCAGCCGATTCTCCAGGGCGGCCAGATCGTCCCGCTCTTTCCGCCCGGCTCGTCCTTCCTTCACGCTGACCGCGTCGGCGAGCCCGAAGAGAACAACATGCAGCGGTCGGTGCCCGGACGCATTCAGAGCATCGTCAATATCCACAATCCGTCGATCGAGGTGCACGTCGTCGACCCGAACATCAATACGGGGACGGCGGTCATTCTCGCGCCCGGCGGCGGACACAACACGCTGAACGTCGGCTCGGAAGGCGCTGACTTCGTCCCGTTCTTCTACAACTACGGCGTCAACACGATCATCCTGCGCAATCGCCTGCGGCGCGACGGATACAACCCGCAGACCGACGAGGTCTACGACGCCCAGCAGGCGATCCGAATCGTCCGTGCTCACGCGCGTGAGTGGAACATCGACCCCAACAAGATCGGCATCGTCGGCTTTTCTGCTGGCGCCGAACTCGCCGCTCCTGCCGCGCTGTCGTTCGAGGCCTTCGACAAAGCGAACAAGGCACCAGGGGATCCGCTCGCCGGAGTCAGCTCACGCCCGGATTTTGTCGGGCTCGTCTATCCCGGACCGACGCCCTTTGCGCGCGATGCCACCACGACGATTCCCCTGAACGCGCCGCCGGCGTTCATCACGTGCGCTGGGACGGACGACGCGGTGCACGCGAATTGGGCGGATCAGTATTTCGCCGCGATGCTCAAGGCGCGGATTCCTAACATCGAAATGCACATCTACGGCGACGGCGTTCACGGAAACGGCCTGAAGGATCGCGGCGACACACCATTCGGAACGTGGCAGCTCCGGTTCATCGACTGGTTCCGCGACCTCGGGTTTCTCGGTAAACCCGGTGTCGAAACGAAAGCCGCGAGGGATGTCGCCACGCACGTGTCGCCACCCGCGTCCAAGTAGTGTCAGCGCCGCTGATACCAGAACAGCGTGTCGCCGTTACCTTGTCGATCCCAGAAGACCGGAGTCACGAGGCTGGGCTCCGACTCAATGGGCGCAAGAGGCGACACGGCGTAATTCGTCAGCAGAAACCCGCCAGGCCGCAACATCTTCGCCACATTGGCCAGCGCGAGAGCCTGCTCGAACGCGTCGTAGTAGACGAGGACGTTGGTCGCGACGATGAGATCGAACGGCCCGTCGTCGGTTCGCTCGAGCACGATGTTGGCGTCGCGAGGCTGGAGGGCGGACACGATCGACGGACGGACTCTGATCGCACGCACCTGGACTCCCTCGGCGCCACGAGGCGGTCGCAGCGCTACCGCGCTGACGCCGATCTCGCTTCCGAACTTTCGCCAGTAATTCACCAAATCCGGATGCCAATCATGTGCGGGATCGTTCATGTCGAGAGGGAGCTGAAGGACGTAGGAACTGCCCTTTGCCGCCCGCTGGCGCGCGGCCTCGAGATGCTGATTTACTCGCGGACTGAGGTCGAAGGTCGTAAGACTCAGGTCAGTGGCGCGCGAGAAGCCGAGGCGCAGCAACGAGTCAACCACACCGAACGGCTGGATCGTCTGCTGCGGGTAGAAATCGTAGCCTTCGGCCTTGTCCGAAAAATCCAGCCCGGGACCGACGATACCCACCCGCCGGACCTGGCTCAGTTTGCCGCTCGCCTTCATCGCCGCCATCGTCGTCTCGATGGCGAACCCGGGTCTGAGCGACGTGTCCGACGACAACCCGCGATCGCGAAACAGCGTCGAATACTCGTTCAATCTTTGCGCTGGATCGCTGATCTGAGCCGCTGACTGCGAGACGCGACGATAGCGATCGTTGTCCGCGACGACGCGCGAGCGGACGTCGATCACATAGGCGCGTGCCTGTTCCTGCCCGGTGGATGTATCCGGATTGATGCCGTGCCGCTCGATCACCTGACGAGCAAAACGCAAACGTTCGTTGGTTCCGGGCTTGGCGATTGCGGTCACCAAATCGTCGAGGCGTGCGCCGAGCAGGTCAGCGGCCTTTTCCTTGTCCCCAAGCTTCGCCAGATCACGATCTGTCGCCCGCGGCAAACGCGTGAACGACGTGCCGAAGAGCCAGAAGTTGACGAGTGAGTCTTCGTCGCCGCGCTCGAGCCGTGCGCGGATCTCGGCATTGTGCTGGGTGACCCACGCGGGCCACGCCGCCTCGATTTCGGCGCCGGTCTTTCCCTTGAATACCGGCGGAAGTGCTTCAGCGCGCGCGACGATGGCGGCACGCGCATCGGAGTAGGAGATCGGAATCGTGCGAGCCGCGGCAGGGATGATGGGGGCATGCGCGATCGTCGCGGCCAGGACGACGACGATCGCGAGCTCACCGGGCAGCCACGGTGGCTGTCGAAGATCTGTCACGTGAAACTGGCGACGCGGAGGTCAAATCGCCGCAGGGCTACTTTCCTCCCCGACCGGCGTTGACAAGAGCCATCAACTCGTCGTGCTTCCACGGGCGCGTGCGATCTGCCGTCATCGCGCGCACCTGCTTCACGGTTGCGACGTCCACCGGCGTTCCATCCTGCCCCCATTCGCGGCGCACGTAGGTGAGAACGCCGGCGATCTGTTCGTCGGTGAGCGTTGACCCGACCGGCGGCATCAATCCGATCGGACCTTCCTTGCCGTTCATCAATATTCGGGCAGGAATGTCGGGCGATGCCAGCGCGAGCGGCGAGCCAACGAGGCTGGGGGCCACCTTTTCCTGGCCTCTCCCGTCCGGCTGATGGCACGCCTGGCAGATGTTGCGATAGACCTCCTGACCCGCATTGAAGCGCTGCTGCTCGTCCGGCGTCAGCGGTGGAATCGGCGCCGAGGCGCCTGGCTTCCCTGGCCATTCAATCCGTGCCAGCACCGCCGACGCGCGCGGACCAAGATCCGTCGTCGTGGCGGCGAGTGCACTGAATGCCTGCGGCTCCTTGCTCAAACGCGTCGGACGTCGAGCGACGGCCGGGGCAGCCGGAACCTGCGGAAACGCGTACGCGCCGCCGGGTCCACCGCGAGCGCCCGGGCAAGTTGGACAGGGGGCTGCGGGCAGATTCGAGCCTCCGCCTCCACCTCCACGCCGGGCCGGAGTTCCGGGCATCACCGCTCCAAGCAGCGCGACTTCGGCGCCGCGGAGCAGCGCCGAGCGCTGCCACAGCGGCCGGTTCGGATCTGCGGTTGCCGCGAGAATCTTCTGGATCCCATCGTCCTGCCCGGTGCGAACGATCGTTGCGGCAATCATCGTGATCGCCGTTTCACGCTGGGGTGTCTGATCAGTTGCTTGAATGAGCGCATCGAGCAGCAGTGATTCGGCCCCACGGACCCCGCTCACCGCGGTATCGAGCGTAATCGGATCGTTGCCGTGCGCCGCGAGCATGGTCGCGAGCGCGCGTTCGCGCGGGCCCGCCGGTAGCGCGCCGAGCGACGCCGTCAGCTGCAGCCGTACGCTCCAGTCGGCATCTTCGAGGTGCTTCAGCACGGCGGCCTGCACCGGGTTGTTGGGCTCCCCGAGCCACCGTTCGGAGATGCGGATGGCCGACATCCGCACGTCACGCGACGTATCATCCATCGCCTTGATCACCGCGTCGGGCTGCAGCGCGTCAAGGCCGTCGAGCGTCCAGAGCGCGTGAAGTCGGGTGCGCGGATCCTTGGCTGAGGCTGCCAGTTTCGCGAGGGCCGGCGTCGCCGTTGTGTCTCCGCGCTCGATCAGCAAACGCTGCCCGGTCTCGCGCCACCAGCCGTTCGGATGCGACAACAGATCGACCAGCTGCGTCGTCGTCAGTCTGCCGCTCCCTCCGGTGGTCGTGTCGCGCTTGGTCGACTCGTGGACGACGCGATAAATACGGCCGTAGCCAGTCGGCTTCTCGAGGTTGTGCTTGATGATGTGATCGCGAAGGTACTCGGTGATGTCGGCGCGCTGCTGGATGACGCCGCGGTACATGTCGACGATGTAGAGCGTGCCGTCGGGAGCGTTCGAGAGCCACACCGGCCGGAACCGCTCGTCGGTGGACGCCAGGAACTCACCGCGCTCGTAGGCCTTCCGCACGCTGAGACCCGAGCCGGTGTCGTCGATGATGACGCGGCTGACGAGATTCGCTGCCGGCTCCGCCGCAAACGCATTCCCGTAGAGGTCGGATGGGAGCCGATCGCCGCGATAGATTATCGGCGCGCAGACGGACGTGAAGTGGAAAAGCGTGCCGTCCTCACGATCGATGCCGCTTTGATACGCGCGGTTGGTGCCCGGATTCCGCCGCACCGGCCAGACAATATTGGCAACGTTCGCCTCATCGGCCAGTCGCTCGTAGCTGCCGCGCGTGCGCAGGAGATTCGGGTTCCGCATGAAGTACTGCGTCGGGACGAGATCGACGTGGAGCACCGATTCGTTCGTATTCCGGTAAATTCGTCCGGCGTCGTCCTGGGTCACGCCCCATTCCCCGCGCGACAGCGTTTTTCTGACCTCGAACTTGCCATCCTTGAACCGGAGCATCACGTCGCCGTTGGCGGTGTACATCCAGTTGTCGAGCCCCCAGAAGAAGCTGTTCGCGTTCTGCTCGACACGCGCTTCGCGACGGCCGTACTGATCCGTCACCAGCTCCTTCTTGTCCATCTTGAGATCGCCGGTGGTGTCCTTCATCAGCCAGACGTTTGGCGGCTCGGCAACCAGTACACCCGCATCGAGCACCTTCAGGGCGCGGGCGAGCACGAGGCCGTCGGCGAACACGGTCCGCTTGTCCATCCGGCCGTCATGGTTGGTGTCCTCGAGTACGACAACCTTGCCGATTGGATCCAGGTTCGGTTCGGACGCGTCCAGGTTCTGGACGAAACCCGGCATCTCGACCACCCAGAGGCGTCCCTGGACATCCCAGTCCATGACGATGGGATCCTGCACGAGCGGCTCGCTGGCGACGAGCTCGAGGTGATAGCCGGGCGGCATGAAGAAGGTCTTGAGCGCGTCCTCGGGCGAGAGCGCCGGGGAGTCGTCGCTGACCTTCTGCACATCCGGCGGCCACTGACGGTTGGCCGGCGAGTTCTGACCGTAGATCGTCGCAACTGCGCCGACAAGGAGGATTCCGAGTACTCGAACTTTCGAGGTCATCATTTTGAGAACTGCGCGAGGGTTTTCTTGGCTTCGGCTTCTGGGATTTCGCGAATGAAAATGTTTCGGAATCGGATCTCCGACCCGTGCGTCTGCAGCTCAATCGGGCCGCGAGCCACAATCGGTTGCGACCGTTCGAAGAAGTTGTCCAGGACCTGTCCGTCAACGGTGAGCTTGTCGTTCAACCAGACCCACACCCGGGGACCGACCATCTTGATGTGAAAGCTGTTCCACTCGCCGACCGGATTGTCGGCCTTGACCAGCGGCCACTTCCCGGGATTGTCGTTATTGTTGTTCCAGAGCGCGCCGGAGCCCTTTGGCGCACCGTTCTTGACCTCGCGAGGGTTGTCGGGATCCCACACCTGCACCTGCGGATACCCGCGCAGGTAGATTCCCGAGTCGCCGTTGTGGTTGACCATCAGCCAGTCGACGTAGAACTCGAAATCGCCATAGTCTTTGGCCGTGGCCAGGTGAGGGCTCTGTCCGTCGGACACGATTTCCTGCTTGGCGCTGTCGACCTTCCAATGCGCATCACGCGCGGTGTTCCATTCCGCCTGCTTCGCCTTGTGGTCGTCAGGCGTGAGTTTCCCTTCCTCAACCGGGTTATAGTTTGGCTGCCGGCCACGCCACCCGCTGAGATCCTTCCCATTGAATAAACTGGTGAACCCCTTGGGCGGTTTCTTCGGCGACTGAGGAGCCGCGGCGAGTGTGGCGGTGCAGGTCAGAGCAGCGACGATGCCAACGATCCGATTGAGTCGATTCATTTGGAGTCCTCGAAAACGGGCATTTTCGCATACTTCAGTTGCCAGTTCCCAGTTCCCAGCGTGATCGAAGTCTGTAACTGGCAACTGGAGACTCGAAACTGCAACTGACTGGAAACTGGTTACTGGAAACTGATTCCCGGAGCATTCATGAATCGCAAATACCGCATCGCAGTTCTCGGCCTCGGTCACTGGTATTCCGCCTACAACCTCGGGCGCTCGCTGCCGGAGTATCCCCGCGCGGAGCTGATCGCGGCGGCGTGGCCAAACCGTGAACAGGTCGACGCGTTTTCGAAGACGTTTCGCATCCATGGGTACGAGAACTATCACGACCTCCTCGCGCGCGAGGACGTCGATATTGTCCATCTCGCGGCGCCGGTCTCCTCGCTCGCCGAGCTGGCGATTGCCGCTGCCAAAGCCGGCAAGCACATCCTGCTCGGAAAGCCCATGGCGATGACGCTGGATGAGGCCGATCGCATCGTTGCCGCGGTCGAAGCCGCGGGCGTCACCTGCGTCCCCTACTCCGGCCTGGCCCGCTTGCGCACGACCGACCTCAAAGCAAAAGTCGATGCCGGCGAAATCGGCGACGTGATTGTGATGCATCAAACGTCGCGTTGGTCGATTGCCGAAGACGGTCCGGGATCAGGGAACGCTGGCTGGTTTGCCGACCCACGCCACGTGCCCGGTGGCGCGCTGATCGACGAAGGCATCTACTGGATCGAGCTGTTCGAATGGATGGCCGGCAGCCCGATCGTGCAGGCGGAGGCCAAGATCGCGAACCTGGTTCACAAGGACATCGAGGTCGAGGACTGGGGAATGGCGACGTTCACGTGCGCCAACGGCGTGGTCGCGACGCTCGAGGCGTCGTGGACGATCAATTCGCCGAAGAAGACCGCACCCTCACCGAAGCAGAACGCCGTCGTCCGATTCGAGCTGGTGGGCACGCGCGGAGAGATCATCGATCAGTGGTTCCGATCGCCAGGCCGGGCGATTCTCGCCGCGGGGGCAGCCGATTGGGTGTTCCAACGCCAGCCTGAGCAGGCGTTTTCAGGAACATTCCCGCTCGCGCTGGATCATCTGGTGAAGTGCCTCGACAAGAAGTGCGTGCCTGACGTGACCGTTCAGCAGGCGCGGAGCGCGTTCCGCGCGGCGATGGCAGCGTATCAGTCAGCGCGAGAAGGCAGAGCCGTAAAATGCTGAAGTTCGAATGTGAATGCTGAATGAAAAATCATTCAGCATTCAGCGTTCAGCATTCAGAATTCGGCGCTATTCCACGGGCGTTGGCGTCGTGAGCGCCGTCAGCACTTCCTTGTAGAGATACTTCGCGCCCTCGACGCCGTTAAGCGGCCCTTCCTCGTACTCGAGCGCGAAGGTGCCCTTGAAGCCGCCGGCGAGCATCACGCGCGTCGAGCGCTGAACGTCGTTCTTGTCACCCCAGCGATCCCAATACTTCGCGTGGACGTTGGTGTGCGAGTACGGCGCCAGCGCCTTCAGGCCATTGAACAGCATGTACTCGTGTTCCCAGTTGCAGAAGTCCGGCGACGCTTCGCAATAGGGGTGATTCACCGCGTCGATCATGATCCGGATGTTCATTGGATCGGCGGCCAGCCCCCAATGATTCTCGAAGGTGACCTTGATGCCAAGGTTGCCGCCGAAGTCCGCCATCTCCTTGTAGGACTCAATCGCCGCGTTCAGCAGCGGAATGATATCGAGATTGCGCGGATAGCCATCATTCGATCGTGGAATCGCATTCGGCCTGATGCTCGGGCCCAGCGCCTGCGGCGAGTTCATCCGCATGGATTTCACGCCCAGCACCGCACAGCCCTCGAGCCATCGCTTGGCAATGGCGACCCCAGCCTTCCGCGCGTCCTCGTCCGGGCCGGCGAGATTCGTCGGCGCATTGTTCGAGATGTGCTGAACCTTCGTGCCGGTCGTCACGAGCTTGTTCGCCAGTTGGTCGAGCCACTTTCTTCCCGAGGGCGTCATCGGATCGAACGTTCGGCCGGCAAACATCGAATCATCCGTGACGTCGCCGAAGAGCCCCGAGAAGATGTCCATGTGAGTCACGCCGGGGAACGTGTCCTTCGTGAACTGCGGGAAGTCCAGCATCGTGATCTCGCCGTACTTCTCTTTCATCTGCGCGGTCGTCCAGCCGCCGTTGACTGGCGAACGTGGCGGGAGCTGCTGAGCCGCGGGTGATGCCGGCTGCGCCGCGTTTGCGGCAGGCTGGCCACCGCGAGCGGGCGGCTGATCTGGCCCTGCCGCAGGCTGCCCTGCTCCGGCGCCGCC
>Ga0105248_10008643_pt1 | contig 11186 bp, 7 predicted proteins | sample KBSS34metaG_FD_81524 | JGI IMG/M metagenome (GOLD analysis project Ga0105248, IMG submission 81524) | Switchgrass rhizosphere microbial communities from Kellogg Biological Station, Michigan, USA - KBS S3-4 metaG | ecosystem: Host-associated > Plants > Roots > Rhizosphere > Soil | place...
AGTTCACCACCACGCGCTTGCCGAGCCACTTGCCGATCAGAATCGCCGGCGTCGGCGCGAGCAGGAACGACCAGTAGGACGCGCTGAACACGTGCACGACGCCGTACTGCGGCAGGCGGCGGAGCAGGGACTCCACGTACGCGATGGAGGTGGCCACGGTCCTGACGTACTTCACCCGTTGCAGGGTGCGCAGCAACGCGTTCGTGCGGGGATCGTGCGGCAGGAAGTCGACCTCGAGTCCCGGCACCATGCGCAAGCGCTCGAGCAGCCGCTGCGCGGCCACCGCCTGTCCGCCGAGGATCGAGAGCGACGGCGCGACGAGGCACACGCGAATGGGCCGCGTCTCTTCTCCGTTCACGTCCCGACGCTCAGACATCCGCCGCCTGGGCGTGCGCGCTCGCCTTGCGTGGCATGAAGAACGCGCTCATGCCCGCCATCCACCCTTCCACGTCCAGCGCCGAGAGGTTGGACGTGTCCACCAGTCGGGGCAGCAGCAGCGGCTCGGTCCTGCTCGAGGCGAGGCCGGGGTCGCAGGTCGTGGCCGTCTGCACTCCCGCTTCGCGAAGCCAGGGTAGGAACTCGGAGCGGTAGACGCCACTCGGATAGCAGAAGTGCCGCGCCACGCCGTCGCGGAGCGGGTCGATGTGCTTGCGGTTGTCGGTGATCTCGCGCAGGAACAGCGAGTGGTCGTTCGGCGTGCGGTGCCGGTGCGTGTGGAGCTGAATGTCTATCCCGTCGCGCGCGATCTCCGCTGCTTCGTCGGGGCTCATCACGGTCAGCACCCGCTTCGCGCGCAGCGCTGCGTAGTCGTCGCCGAGCAGGCTGGTGAGACGCTCGGCCAGCGTGATGCGCTCGGGCAGCGCGTAGCGCTCCCGAACGATGAACTCCATGATCTCCCGGTGCGCCCGACGTCGTCCCCGATCCGTCGACAGGTCCCAGTCGCTCTGTCGGCCAAGGATCGGGCGTGTGTCCGGCTGCGGCATCCGCATCCGCGCGCGCCAGAGCACATACGAGCAGAACAATCCGAAGATCGGCTGCTGATATTCCGAGTAGAACGTCGTGAGGTAGACGGTCGCTGGAAATCCGAACCGCTTCAGGAGCGGCAGCGCACGCGCCCGGAAGTCGAACATGCCGTCGTCGAACGTGAGCGCCACGCTTCGCGGCGGCAACGTGCGTTCGTACAGTCGGCGGATCGCCTCATCGAGCGGCAACACGTTGTAGCCGCCGTCCCGCAGCATGCGGAACCTCGACTCCAGCATGGCGGGGCTCATCGAGTACGTCCCGGACCACTCGTGCTCGTCGTCGAGCGAGACGCTGTGGTAGCAGAGGATCAGCAGGCGGCGCTGACGCCACTTGCTGTCCCGGATGCCGTCGAGGAGTCCCAGCCGCGACGACGCGCCCAGCACGCGCCGCTTCAGCACCACCGTCATCGGCGGCGCCGATGTTGGCGCGCCGTTGTCGGCGGGGCGCGGTGTCGTCTCCGACGGTGCCGAGGGCCGGCGTCTCGTATTCGGTGCCTGGGACGTCGTCATGCGTGCCACACGTCCCAGCGTCCGCGTGCGCCATTCGCCGTCGCGCGCACCGTCGCGACCTGGATCAGGATGCTCGACACGACCGCGCTCCGCAGCACGCGGAACGGCTTCGAGCGTAGCTGCAGCAGCGCGGCGAACGCCGCCGCGCCGCCGAGCAGCCACACGATGCCCACCCTGTGCTCGAGCACCGCCACGGCCCACACGACGCACACGAGCACCCAGTAGGGCGTGAGCAGCCGGAGCAGCTTGTGCGTCACGAACTGCGCCCACACTGGATTCCGCACCGGCACCAGCGTCGCGGGCATCCACGCGCAGAGCTGAAGGACGCCGGTCAACGTGCGCACCTTGCGCCGGTACTCGTTCGCATCGGTCGTGTCGCGAGTCTCGTACGCGCGCGCGGCGTCGACGAAATCCACGCGATGCCCGGACAGCACGAGCTGCATCGGGACGTAGAGGTCGTCGAGAATGAGTCCCGCCGGAAGCGGCGTCCACAGCGAGCGGCGCATCGCGTAGATCGCACCTGTGACGCCCACCGCGGAGTGCACCTGCGCTTCGCGCCGGCGCAGCCAGCGCTCGAGCGCCCAGTACAGCCGGAGCGGAAGCGCCGGAGCGCGCGCGCCGCGCGCCAGCTCGAGTCGTCCGGATGCAGCGCCGACCCGCGGCCGCATCACCGCCTGCGTGAGCAGGGCGATCGCATCGGCGCCGAAACGCTGCCCGCTGTCCGCGAACACCAGCACGTCGCCGCGTGCCGCACGCACGCCCGCGTTCAGCGCGGACGCCTTGCCACCTGGCTCGTCCCCGCGAACGATGCGCACCCGATCGCGTCCCGGACCCGTCCACATCGGCAGCGTCTCCGTTGCGCGCGCGTCGTACGCGACGACGACGTCGAGGAGCGCGTCCGGATACTCGCTCTGCAGGAGATCGTTCACTCGCTCGCGCACGGCCATCGCGTCTGCACGCGTCGCCACGATCGCCGTCACGCGCGGCAACGCGGCCGGACGCGCGCCGGCGGCATCGGCGTCGCGCCGCACCAGGGCGGCGATCACGCCGATCAGCGCGGGATACAGCCCCCACACCGCGACGATGCAGAAGAGGGAGGCGAGGGCCGCGACGCTCAACATATCAGGACAGGTCGGCGCGATGACGAGGCCGAATCACGGTCACGCGACCTGCGTCGCGATCCCGTGCCGCGGCGCCTCGGCGGACGCGGCGTTCGCGCGGAACCACTCCCACGTGCGGCGCAGTCCCTCGCGGAGGTCGATCTCCACCTCGTAGCCCAGCAGGCGCTTCGTCCGCTCCAGCCCCGCGAGCGAATCGCGTACGTCGCCAGGACGCGGCGGCACGTTCTTGCACACGAGCGCGCGGCCTGTGACGTCGCGAACGAGCGACGCGAGCTGGTTGAGCGAGGTCCGACTCCCGGCGCCGACGTTCACCGGATAGCCGGAGACGATCTCCGCCGGCCGCGTGCCCGCCAGCAGATTCGCCTGAACGACGTTGGTGATGTAGGTGAAGTCGCGCGTCTGCTCGCCGTCGCCATTGATCGTGGCGGGCCGCCCTTCGAGCGCAGCGGCCATGAACAGCGGGATCACCGCGGCGTACGCGGACGTCGGACTCTGGCGCGGTCCGAACACGTTGAAGTAGCGAAGCGCCACTCCCTCGATCAGACCACCGCGCGCGTAGGCGAGCACGTACTGCTCGCTCGCCAGCTTCGACGCGGCATACGGAGAACGGGGCAGGGGCTCCACGTTTTCCACCTTCGGCAGCTCCGGCGTGTCGCCGTACACGGAGCTGGAGCTCGAGTACACCACTCGCCGCGCCCCGGCCTTCACTGCTGCCTGCAGCAGGTGCACCGTCGCATTCACGTTCGCGTCGTGCGAGCCCCACGGGTCCTTCAGTGACCGGGGGACGCTCGGCAGCGCGGCGATGTGGTAGATCACCTCGATCCCGTCCACCGCCCGAGTCGCCACCGTCGGGTCACACAGGTCGCCCAGCTGGAAGTCCACCCGATCGGCCACGTGCGCGAGATTCGCGCGACTCCCGGTCGAGAGGTTGTCGACGACGCGCACTTCGTGACCGAGCGCCAACAGGCGGTCGACGACGTGCGAGCCGATGAAACCGGCGCCGCCCGTCACGAGGCAGCGCGTAGCATTTATGGACAAGGAATCTCCGGATCTACGATCGTTGAACGTGATGATGGCGCCAGAGAGAGCTCCGACCCGGCACCTCGAGCTGTCCACTGCGCCAGATGTTTCCGAACGCGCGCGGGTGGCCCAGCCCTTGGGCATTTTTGCAACGCACATACCCCGGCACCACCTGCGGACTCCACCGCGAATGACCCCCCACCGCGCTGGCTAAGCGTCTGCGAAATCGACGCTTGGAGGAAGGCAACCACCACGCCAGCGTGTCGGGGCCGTCTCCCACTACTGAAGCCCTGTAGTGAAGCTGCCACACCATCTGTCGCCGCTGTGGCCCGACGGCTCCAGGCAGGCCATCTGCCGATAAAGCGCAATGGCCGGTCATGCGCCGATCAGGTAGGCGAGGGACCGAAGAAAACCGAACCCGTGCGAGAGCCAGCGGCGAGCTCCGGATCTCCGTGCGTTGTGCATGGCGCCGTCGGGCCCGCGGACCCATTCCTCGGTATCGAGCCACGGTCGCGAAGTCCCGTGACCCTGAGAACGCGGTCGGATGGCGAGCGTCCACAGAGCGCGGAACAGCGAGACGGAGCTGATGGCCGCTCCCGGCGTCGGCAACGCCTGCTGCGCGAAGTAGCACGTGAGCCGGCGAAGCACCGGCTCCGGTAGACGCGGCGACACCGCATCGAGGACCGTGTCGGGGACTGTTACGCCGGCGAGCTCGCGCGCAAGCCGGAGCGTCCAGTAACAGCACGTGCCTCCGCGAATCGCCTTCGCTCGCGCGACGACCTCGGTCCAGTCCAGCGTGTTCGTCCCGACGATCCGCTTCACGTCGCGCAGGGTGCGCCACGTGCCGAAGGTCATCTCGTGCGACCAGGCGAAGTGCAGCGCCGCGTGCACGAGTTGATCCTCCGGACTGGGCACGAGTGCCGGTACTCCCGCGATCGTGATCCGCCTCGCGCGCTCCCAGAGTTGCGAGGTCTGAAGCGTGAACGGCGCCTGCTGCGTGAACAGCGCGATGTGAATCTCGAGACCGATCTGCATTCCGTCCGCATCCTCGAGCGGCGACAGGTGCTGATGGTCCTCGTAGCTGCGCTCCTCGGCGACGTCCCTGCGTCGCATCCATCCATTGTCGAGCGCGAGCTTCCATGCTCGCTCCGCGACATCCGGATGAACGAGGAGGTCGATGTCACCCATCGGACGCTCGTCGAGCGCGGAGTACGCGGAGTAGGCGAGTCCCGCCCCTTTCAACAGGAGCGCCTCGATGTCGTGGCGCGCGAGCAGCGCGAGCAGCTTGCCGAGGCGGTTGTGCAGTGAATCGAGCTGGAACTCGGTGACGAGACCCATGCGGGCGAGGCGTTCGAGCACCGGCGTCGGGACTGTCCCGGTCCCGAGTCTGCCGAGATCGCGGGCGACCGGGCCCACGGCCCGCTCACGATTCGCGAGCGTGACCACGGTCTCCCAGTCGAGCGACTCCTCGAGCAGCGGGCGCAGCGCCGACTCACCCGTCGGGCCGGCCGCCGTCAGCGCGACAACCGCCGACTCGTGTGCAAGCTGGCTGTAGACCGCGGACTCCCGAAGTCTGATCACCTGGCTCATTGGCGCGACCCCATCATATGGCAGTCACCGTGTTCACTGCCGCGGACGCCGCCGACTGGCGCACTGCGGGAGCCAGGGGCGACGCGTGTGCGAGTCGTCCTTCGGCCAGCGCGCCGAGCCAGAGCTCCAGCGCGACGAGCCGCCAGAGCAGGTGGCTGTGATCGCGTCGCTGCGAGCGGTGCTCGCGTACCATGCGCGCGAGTGTCGCGCGGTCGACGTACGGGCCGATGCGCGCGTGCGGCACCAGCAGCGCATCGAGTCGATGGCCGATCTCGTCGCGGAACCAGCGGCCCAGGGGGACGCCGAATCCTTGCTTGGGATGCGCCAGGACGCGCGCCGGGACGAGATCGCGAATTGCCTCGCGAAGCACCCACTTCCCGACGCCATCGCGCTGCTTCAGTCGGCTCGGCAGCGCCATCGCGAACTCCACCACGTGATGGTCGAGCAGCGGCACGCGCGCCTCGAGCGAGACCGACATGCTCATCCGATCGACCTTCGTGAGGATGTCGCCCGGGAGATACGTCACCAGATCCACGGCGGTCATCTGCGCCAGCAGATCGCGCCCCGCCGTCCGCGCGAACGCGGCGGAGAGCAGGGCGTCCATCGGCGCGATCCGATCGGCGAGCGTCGCGCTCAGCATTCCACCTTCGCGCACACGCGCCGGCGCCGCGACCGTTGCGGCGTAGCGCCCCTGAAGCGTGCGCGTCATGTCGAGCAGGCGGTTGCGGCCGCGAGTGCTCTGCGGCAGATGCTCCGCCACGCGGCTCAACGCACGCCGCGCGGTCGAGGGAAGCTCGCGTCGTGTCAGCAGCTCGGCGTAGCGCGTGTATCCACCAAAGAGCTCGTCCCCGCCGTCGCCCGACAGCGCCACGGTCACGTGCTCGCGCGCCATCTGCGAGACGAGATAGGTGGGCAGCGCCGACGAGTCACCGAACGGCTCGTCGAACCCCGTGATCACCGAGTCGATGAGGCTGTCGGCGTCGGGACGCACGATCAGCTCCGTATGCTCCGTGCCGATCTCACCCGCCACGAGCGCGGCATGCGGCGCTTCGTTGTGCGAGGCTTCTTCGAATCCGATCGAGAACGTCTTGACGCGTCCTGGAACGAGCCGCGCCATCTGGGCGACGACCGTCGAGGAGTCGATGCCTCCCGAGAGAAACGCGCCGAGCGGCACATCCGATTCGAGGTGCAGCTGCACCGACTCCCGGAGCAGGGCGCGCAGCTCCTCGATCGCTTCCCCGTCGGTGATCGTGTCGCGCGCGGGACGCTCCGGCGTCCAGTACCGCTCCACCCGCGCCTCGCCACCTGGCTCCCACGTCAGCCGATGCCCCGGCGGCAGCTTTCGAACGCCCTCGAAGATGCAATGCGACTCGGGGACGTAGCCGAACGTCAGATACTGCGCGATCGCATCGATGCTCAGGCGCGGCTCGAACTCCGGCATCGCCAGCAGCGACCGCAGCTCCGATGCGAACGCGAGTCCCCCGTCGTGCAGCCAGTAGTGCAGGGGCTTGATGCCGACGCGGTCGCGCGCGATCAGCAGCCGGCGGCGGCGTGAGTCCCACAGCGCGAACGCGAACATGCCGCGCAGCGAGTGCACCACGTCGTCGCCCAGCTCCTCGTAGAGGTGGACGATCACTTCCGTGTCGCTCGACGTCGCGATCGAGTGTCCGCGCGCGAGCAGCTCGCGACGAAGCTGGCGGTGATTGTAGATCTCGCCGTTGAAGACGAGCTGGATCGTCCCGTCTTCGTTGCCCATGGGCTGCTGCCCCATGGCGGGATCCATCACGCTCAGGCGGCGCATGCCGAGCGAGACGTCGGTCGAGTGGAACCGACCCTCCTCGTTGGGTCCGCGATGCACGATCGCCGCGCACATCTTGCGCAGCGTCGCGTGATGCTCGGCCTCCCTCCCGGACAGTCCCGCGAACCCCACTATGCCGCACATGGGCGTTACCTCGGGGCGAGAGGGGCGTAGCTCAGGGGCGTCGGCGCAAACGCCAGCTTCCGGCGGCGGGCGGCCGCGGTATCGAGCTCCTTTCGCACGAGCTCCGCGATGCACCACATCATCGTCGCGTGGAGAATCAGGAAGGACACGTGCGCCGCCGACCCGAACACCGCTGCGGTAAAGAAGCCGGCGAGGCCAACCTCGAGCATGAAGAGGGTCTGCGCGGAATGTGGCCTGAGCTTTTTCGCTCGCCGTCGTTGCTTGTCCACGACGAGGATCAGCCCCGCATAGCTCGACACGAAGATGATCAGCCCCACGATGCCCAATTCGGCTGTGACGTTCAGATACGTGCTGTGCGTGTCGCGCGCACCGCGAGCCGTCGTCTTGAACTGCGCACGGCGCGCGTTCAACTGGTGGGCCGGAGGATAGGCACCAAGGCCCACGCCGGTCACCGGATGCTCGCGTATGATCAAGCGCGCGACTTTCCAGATCTCGTACCGTTGCTCGGCGGATCCTTCCTCATCGGCAGCGCCAACGTCTCCCGTGCTCTCGATCTTCTTCAGGGCGAACACACGATCGAGCACGCCGGACGGTGCGACCGCGAGGACGAGCCCCCCGACGAGCAGCGTGATGGTCAGCGCCTGAACCCGCCTGCGGTGCCCGCTCAACACGAATGCGAGGAAGACGGCGAAGCCCAGGAAGGCCCCGCGCGACTTGGTGATCAGGATCAGAAACGGCACCACGGCCATCCCGAGCCGCGCGCCGTAGCGCACCGGGCCCTTCTGCTCGATCGCATTGAGACCGAACGCCATCGAGAGCTGCAGGATGCAGTACAGCGCGAGGTCGTTCGGGTTCGAGTAGATGAAGTTCCAGATCGCGCGGCCCTGCAGATTCTCGTGGTAGAGGTAGTAGTTGAAGATCGCGCCGCGCACTGGATAGAACGCGAAGCACGCAAGCCAGAACGTGAGGAAGAACCGGATCTGCTGCCGCGTGCGAAGGGCATTCGCCGCGACTAGTGCGATGAACCACAGCTTCAGAACGATCTGAAGCTTGGCGTACACCACCGTCGGGTAGAGCGTCACCGAGTATCCGACCATCGCCCAGAGGATCAGCACCCCCAGCCCCTTCAGGAGGCCCGGCACGCGCACGCGGTCCCGCTGCATCAACAGTCCGACCAGTGCGCACACGATCGAGACGTCGCCGATCGGGAAGCGATAGGTCGTGATGGCGAAGATGTAGCCCAGGAAGCCTATGTACGTGAGGTTCCACTGCACCCCCTTCCACGGCCACTTCTCCGTACCGATCTCCGGCGGCAGCTCGTCCGGTTCTACCTTGACCGGTCCTCCCGTGGGGCCTCCTGACTGGATCGGTCCCGGCAGGCTTCCCGGGGCGCCTGGGCGCGGGATATGGGCAGGCCACAGCCCGCCCCCGGCTGGAGCGAGTCCCGCTGACGGAGGCCGATTCGGGACGGTCACGCCGCGACCCGCCGGGCAAGGCTCGTGTAGAGCGCCTCGACCTGACTGATGACCGCCGACGCGCTGTATCCGGACTGCGCCGCGCTTCGGGCAGCCGCACCGAGCTTCTGGCGCAGTGCGGGCTCCGCGTGAAGTCGCAGGATCGCGCTCGCCAATCGTGACGGATCGCTCGGAGGCACCAGCAGCCCGGTCGTCCCCTGCCGCACTGCATCAGGAGTCCCACCGACGTCGGTCGCCACCACCGGTCGCGATGCTGCCATCGCCTCGAGCACCGAGTTCGGAAACGCCTCCGTCGTCGAGCAGAGCACCGAGACGTCGAACAGTCCATGGAGGTTCGGAATCTGCGGCCGCTCGCCCGCCAGGTGCACGCGGTCCTCGATCCGAAGCTCGCGCGCCAGCGCCTCGATGGGGCCACGCTCGGGCCCCTCGCCGACCAGCACGCAGTGCAGGTTCGGAATCTCCGGCGTGAGCTCGGCGATCGCCCGCAGCAGCGTTGCGTGGTCCTTGACCACGGAGAGCCGCGCAACGATTCCCACGACGAACGCGCCCTCGGGAACCCCGAGTTCTCCCAGGAGCGAGCGGCGGGTCGCATCGGAGAGCGTCTCGAACGACTGCGGCTCGAGGAAATTCGGGATGGTCACGATGCGCGACGCCGGCACGCCACCTTCGGCTTCGACGAGCCCGGACACGCTGGGACTGTTGCCCACGACGCGGTCGGCGAATCGATACGCGAATCGATTCGCCCGAAGGATGCGCCCCTGCAGGTGCGGGGAGTGCCACGAACGTCGGCTCGCGATCACTCCTCGCACTCCTGCCACTCGGGCACACATGGTCGCGAATACACTGGTGTAGGCGTCATGACTATGGACGATCTCGGTCCGCTCGCGCCAGAACAGTCGGATCAACCGGAGCGCTTGCCCAGCTGCCTGTGGGCCGAGCAGGCTGTCCATCGGAAGTGGGTGCACGGGGATCCCCGCGTCGCGGTACCGCGCCATCAGCGGTCCTTCCGCGCGGATGCACACGACCGACAGCGCGAAGCGCGACCGATCGAGCCGTTCCGCCGTTCGGACCGCGTTCAGCTCGGTTCCCCCTATGTTCATGTTGTCGATGCAATACACGACCCGGATCGGGTCACCCGACGATCGGACTCCCAAGCGTGCCTCGTGGACGCGATGGTGTTGCAGTTAGACGACTGACAGGCTGAGACGCACCGGTGACCGGGCCACCGGCGCAATCCGACTTTGGGTTGCCCTTCCTCACGCAACTCCAGCGCCGTGGCCGGGTGTGTTTCGGTCACCCCAGCTGCTCCCCAAGCTAGCGCGCCGTCACGATCGACGAACCCTTCGATCGAGGGGATCGGCTACGTTGCATGTCACCATATGAGCCACGCTTACGCGGCTGCTGCCCGCAGTGTCTGGCCGATGGGGATGGGGACATGCGACGCAGAGTTCGCTTGAGCGTCCTTGCTGTGTCGACTGCGACGGACCGGTTGACGCAGCGCCGCCGGCGCCTCTGCGAGTTGCTTCGCGGCGGCGGCGCAACGAGGTGTAGCGACGACGGCACAAATACCGCGCAGGTGGAGAGAAACACTCGGCTGCCTGGATGGAGTCAATCGATTGGAGTGACAAGACTTACCCATCCCGGAGGTGTCGCCATTTTTCTTGCTTCCGACTCCTGGAGCCAGCACGGCGCCGGTCGCGCCGCGCACTCTTGAGCACACCTTGCCTGGCAACACGATGAACCCGGCCCGTGATACCTGCGAGCTCACCGTGATCGTCGGCAGTTTGGATGCAGGTCCCCATCTGCCCGAATGTCTTGCGTCCCTTCAATCCGCCTGTGAAGGGCTCGACGCCGAGATTCTGGTCGTTGATGGCTCCGCCGCGGCCGGCCTCGACATGATCGGGCAGCGATTCACTTCGGCGCGGTTCATCAGCATGCCTCGGGGAACGCTCGTGCCCGCTCTTTGGGGACGCGGTCTCCGCGACGCGCGAGGACGTATCGTCGCGTTCACCATCGCGCAGTGCAGAGTCGGGGCGGGATGGGCGCACAGCCTGATCGATGGCATTCGGTCGGGGGCCGCCGGCGTCGGCGGCCCACTCGACGTCCTCCCGGGGACGTCGGCGACCGGTCGCGCCACCTTCTACCTGCGCTATTCGGCGTGGCTGGGTTCGCTCGACGGGCCGGTCCGCGAGATTGCTGGCGACAACGCCGCTTATGATCACGGCGCACTTCGAGCCGTGGGGAACGATACCGCAGAATCGTTCTGGGAAGTCGAAGCCCACGCCCGCTTTCGCGAGCTGGGCCGCACACTCATCGTGCATTCGGGCGCGACGGCGTGGTTCACTGACGACACCCGTCTCGCGACGATGGCTGCCCGGCGCTTCGCGCATGGGCGACATTCAGGAGCGTTTCGAGTCCGAAGCGGGATTCGTACGCGATGGCAGATGGTCGTGGGAGCGCCGCTCGTTCCCGTCGTTCTCCTCGCGCGTGTGGCCCGCCGGGTCGC
>Ga0105248_10008646_pt1 | contig 11185 bp, 7 predicted proteins | sample KBSS34metaG_FD_81524 | JGI IMG/M metagenome (GOLD analysis project Ga0105248, IMG submission 81524) | Switchgrass rhizosphere microbial communities from Kellogg Biological Station, Michigan, USA - KBS S3-4 metaG | ecosystem: Host-associated > Plants > Roots > Rhizosphere > Soil | place...
ACTTTCCTGCATTTTTCGTTGAGTGGAAGTTACCCAATCCCACTTTCTCGGATGGGGATTTTCTGCTTCCGGTCTACGTGGTACTGCCTGGCATTTCACGGAAGCTTGCGGGCCTGTGATGTCCTGAGATCGTAAATGAACCAACCTGGAGTTGCGTAGGCAACGGGCAGATTAGAAACCGATTTATTTGTTACCCAGTAGTCCGCGCCCCAACTTGATATCAACTCGATTTGCTTCAACGGATCTTTGTACTCAGGTGAGCGAATTTGACGCTCTCGGCGGGCTGCCTCAACAAAGCCGCGCGGGTCTCCCTCGACGAGCATTACCGCACCACCCCATTCGTGAAGCACCGGCCGCATAGCAACCATTCGGATCTGTCTTGGCCCGACGAATTTCGCGCCGATGGACGTATTTGTTCTTATCCAGTTCATTACTGGAACCATGTCTCGGATGTTCGCCGCTTCAGCGTTTGGTTGAGTACGCCCGATCCATTGCGGCCAGAGCATACGTGAGACGTCGTCGCCAAGAATCGGCACGCGATCGAATGCAGGCTGCCGGGCGAACAGCGTGAACGCAATTGCGAAGATACAAGTAGCTGCCAGGATCAATTGTCCGTGGTTGAAGCGACGTGTCAGCTCCCGACAAGCAACGGTCGAGAGAATTGCCAGCAGGATGATTGACGGCACAAGAGCATACTTACCGGCGCGTACCAACTGAAAAGCGAAGCGCGGATGATAACCGAGTCGATCAAGAACAGCTTCAGCCGGAAATGGAAGCACAGAAACCGCCACACATCCGAGAGCAAAAACCCCGAGGGCGATGAAAGTAGTTTTATACTCTGCAAGCTGGCGTCGCGCGAGTAAAATGCAACCCGCCCACGGAAGGAAGATTAAGATCAACAACTGTGGACGAAGCCATGCCATGAAATAAACAAGCGGGCTAAAAAAGAATGGCTTAAGTCTCATTCGCAGGTCTTGGTCGAGTTGAACGATGTCCATGCCCGTCTTGCTACCCACTTGCGACAGGTAGGTCCATATGAATGGAGACGCGCCGGCCAAAATACAACTCCCGCCTAACAAACTTTTCAAAAGCGCGTTCTTGAGATTCCTGGATTCGGCTAAGGTCCACGCGAACTCGCCAGCACAGATGCCAACGGCCACAGCCACTCCGCTGATCGGATGTACGTTAGCGAGAAGCCCGCACAAAAAGCAGGTCAAGAGCCACCCAACAGAGGACCGTCGGTAACGAAACCAAAGCCAAATAACCCAGGGAAGCAAAGCGAGAAACACTGTGCGGGGTACCATTGTCCAGATTCCAGCGACTCCCGAAAACTCATTTCCCGGTACCCACAGTATGCCCCTGAAGAAAAACGCACCTACTGCGGCGACCCAGTTGTTGCCGAACAGCGAGAAAAGCAACCACCATCCAAACATAAAGACAACCGTGGTGATCAAAACCAACAGGTTTAGTCCTCTGAAGTAGTTATGATCGGGCAATGCGAGAACCCTGATGACATCGACAAAAAACGGCGTGTAGTAACTTACCCCTTTAAGATCGCCGACAATCTCGTCACCCTGGAACAGGTTCGGATTGTCCTTCTTTGCACAGACCGGGATGATGTTGTATTGGTCGTTACTCAAAGACGTGAAGTCGGCATGGAGCCCGTCGAAAAAGAACATCATGCCAACGGCGATTGAGAAAACGAGGAATCCGAGCGAAGGCAAAAGGGCTCTGATTCCAGACGGACCAAATCGTTCGTCAGCCTTAATGGTAGTCATACTCGCCTGAGCCACTTTAGAGATTCCTTCCCGAATTCGGGTCTACATGAACGCTGTATCAAGCGCAGGGCGGGACGTCAGATTGCCGGTATCTATTTCTTATCGATGTGAGCAAGCGCCGAAGCAATCTGAACGTTCAACTCATTCGAGATTGTTCTAATCTGATGATCGAACTCTTGAGAGCGGCGCACGATTGTGTGCAATATCAAGCCCACCATGGTCAGGAACATTCCGGTCAAGACAAGTCCCACCGCCAGGACAGCTGACGGAAAGTGACGGATGAGTCCCGTTTTCATGAATTCGAAGATAACCAAAAGACCTGGAATAAGTCCGAGACTTGTGAATAACAAACCCAGTGAACCGAAGAAGGTTAGAGGCTTGTAGTCTCGGAAAAGGACCATGATGGTATTTGCAATGAGTAAACCATCATGGACAATGCGGATTTTGGAGAAACTTCCTTCGGGCCGGTGGGTTAAATTCACCGGAATCTCGGCGATCCGGTAGCCACGCGCCAAAGCCTTGATGGTAAGTTCGGTTTCGGTCTCAAACCCGCCGCCAAACAGCGGAAGTTCTTTGACTATCTGCCTGGTAAATGCCCGGTAACCTGACAACAAATCTGTGATTTCCACTTTGAATGTCCAGTTGAGAAGAGCGAGGAACAATCGGTTGCCCAGACGATTAAGCGATTTGAACTCACTTCGCGATCCGTTGTGGAGTCGCGAGCCGACAACCATGTCTGCCTCTTCTGTCAAAATCGGTTCAATCAATTTCCGAACATCCTGCGGGGGATACGTACCGTCGCCATCCACCATGACATATATGTCCGCATCTACCTGTTGAAACATTGACTGGACTACAAAGCCCTTGCCTTGCCTTTTCTCTTTCGCAACTGAAGCTCCCGCGAGTCTCGCGACTTCTACGGTGCGGTCAGTTGAGTTGTTATCGAATACGTAAACCTCCGCGGTCGGCAGTACTTCCCTGAATTGCTTTACGACTGAACCTACAGTCAATTCTTCGTTATAGCAGGGAATGAGCACTGCAATTCGTTTCCGCGCCAATACCGGTTCTGTGTCGGCGATTTGACTCGCCAACTGTAGTCGTTTTTTCTCTATCATGTTTTTAGTTTAGGGGTTGGTATTCAGAGGCTGACAGGGAGCGTCCGTCAATCGCCCGCGGCTCTGCTGCCCGAAGATTGCTTGTTGCCTTATTAGCCGTCGCGAGGTGTAGGCCGTCCTTCTGTCTTTTAGCCTGCGGGAGGCCGCTCTCTGCGAAACCAGCTGGCCTTCTCTTGCCACACCAGTCACGAAGGCCCGATGATTAAAGACTCCGCAGACCATGAGGAACATACCCATGAAGGAAAAAGCCGGCCGATAAGTTAAAAGGATTTCGCCTGCAGACAAACTTACCGCCATGCCAATCAGGAGCGGCTTCACTTCCAAAGGGAGGAACATCCTTCTCTTTTTCTTGTTCTGGACACAAAAGGCTGTCAGGGCCGAAGTCTCTCGCCAGATTCTCCAAAACCACAGAAGGTAAAGGAAGAGCCCCAAGAGCCCAACTTCACAAATCAAAGTGAGGTAAATGTTATGAGCTGACGTGTCCTCGACCAGACCATATGGCGAAATGACAAAGCGAAAAGAGTTAAAACCCGCACCGAACGGAACCACCCATGGAACTCGAGGCAGCGTCTGAAGGGTACCCACCCAATCCCGGTAACGACCGGCATCAATTGCTTGAAATTCATCCAGAGTGCCCCTACCTTGCACCTTTTTCAAGCGACTCGAGACTCTATATTCGTATGTTTCCGTCAACCGGACTTTCAAGGAGCCTGGCACGAAAAGGGCAAACCCTACCACCAGGAGTACGCTAAAGCCGACGACCCGCAAATTGATTCCTCTCCAGAACAGAGAACAGATAAGAAACACGATGAGCACCAGCGCGGTTGTCCGGGAGCCGGTGATCGCCGAAGCAATCACAGCCAGCAGCGCCACGATGGCCGCTATAGCTACCCTTTTGATGCCAACGACAGGTTGGTTACGCCAATAGGCGACCGCGACCATAAACACCAGGACCAACGCGTGCCCGGGCATTGCCCTGTTGGGGCCCAGTGTTGCTGTCGCCACGTCTCCGTATGCGTCGTACAGTGAACTCCAGAAGCGAGGGATTATGTGGAGGCCCTGAAGGCAAATGATCAGGCTTTCAATTCCACCGATCACCAGAAACACATCGAGAATTATTTGGCATTCAGCGCGAGTCTTTATATAGATCCTAACCGCGGCATAGAAGAGAAAGAATCCCCAAAGGTGAAAAAGGAAAATACAGGTTACCAGTGTCCAGTCTGGCCTGTGGGCGCGTATCACCCAGATAATCGTCAAGGGAAAGCTCGCAGTCGCCCAGAGACAGAAATAAAGCATTGCCTGACCAGGCTTGTCCTGATTGAAGAACGTCCGCAGCTTTCTGTAATTGAACAGCAGGATTACCCCCAGGATAACGAGTAACACGTCGTACGCGCGAAATTCACTGTAGGTGATGAGACTTTGACTCATCACCGGCAGGCAATACCAATAGGAAATCGAGACGGCTAACAGGAAAAAGAACATCCCCCGATTACGCCGGGCCGGTCTCAACGAATGTGAACGGAGTTGTCTCATCAAAGAGCAGCCTCGTAGATCTCATTAAGAGACTTTGAGAGGTGATCGGTAGAGTGGTGCGCCAAAACATAGGCGCGTCCACCCAGACCGAGTTCAGATCGCAGTGCCGGGTCGGTGATTAACGACGCAATACTTTCGGCCATTGAATCCTCATCCTGCGGTTCCGCGAGGTAACCTGTTTTCCCGTGCTCTACGATGTCAGGGACGCCACCCACGCGAGTCGCTACCACCGGGATGCTCGACGCCATTGCTTCCAGCAGCACATTGGGCGTCCCCTCCCAATCAGAGGTTAGTACCAGCAGGTCCGCCTTCACATAAGCAGGTTTCAAGTCGGCCAGCTCACCCAGGAATTCCAGATACTTCGGTGTGAGTCCCAGCAACTCAGCCTGCTTTTCCAGCCCGGTTCTTAGCGGGCCGTCTCCAACGATAGTCGCTTTGAATTCGAGGTGTGGCCCCTTTTGCACAATCTTCCGCAGTATCTCGAGAAATCGATCAGGTCTTTTTTGTTTTGTCAGACGGGCGGCAAACAGGATCCTGACTGCTCCGTCTCCATTGCCATTACCACTTCTCTGTTCGCGCTCGACTCTGTTGATTTCAACCACATTGGGTAAGAAGTTGATTTTCTCTGATTCGACCCCTCTGGCTATAGCCCGCTGGCATCCCAGTTTTGAATTTGCGATTAGCTGGTTCGGGAAGTGCAGGTGGCCCCAGCCCATGATTCCATTGAATTTCAGTTCGCTGGTCAGGTCATTCCTGATGGCTCCTAAGACCTTGATACCCAGCATCCAGCCGGCAACGGCAGCATACAAGTTGGTATAGAAGTGCGCGCTTTGCAGAATGTCCGCCGGTTCGCGACGCAGTTCCCGGATTATCCGAGAAAGTCTTGCGAGCCTCCATCGCGATGAACCAACCCAGTCGACGCGAATCCCCATGTCACGAATCTCGCCCTCTAATGGTTCACCTTTTGTCAGGCAAAGAACCCTTGCTGCGATGCCCGCGCTTTGAAGCGCTCGCAGCATATAGATCAGTTGCCGTTCTGCGCCGCCACGGCCCAGAGTCCCTGCCAAAAAACAGACTTTCAATTTCTTGAGGTCGGTCTCTGCTGCCGGTGAAGCTGCCTCAACGGACTGCAATTGACCCCAAGCCAGTCTCAGTTGATTGGCGATCATTTCTCGCCAGCGTTCCAAAGAATATTGCGCGGAGGTCTCAGCAGCTCGCTCTGACATCTCGCGGTAGCGCCCGGCGTCGGAGAGGATACCAACCACAGCCTCCGCCACAGCTGCCGGAGTTGCATGACTGAGCAGTTCTCCACCGCCGCATCTCATCAGTTCGGGCAACACCGATACGCGCGTTGTCACCACCGGCAGGCCACAGGCCATAGCTTCCAGCACAACTTTGGGAAAGCCTTCTGAGGCGCTTGTCGGGTAACAGAACAAATCGGCCCGGCTGAGGAGTGCCATAACGCCGTGGTGATCGACTTTGCCATGAAACTTCACCCGGTCGCTGACGCCGAGACTCTCGGCCAGGCGTCTGAACTCCGCCAGCGATGCGCCGTCACCAACAACGTCGAGAGTGACATTACGAAGAGTCTTGAGGATCTCCGGCATGCTCTGAATGACGACGCCGGCTCCTTTTTCGCGATCCTGCCGGCACACGATGATCAACCGCGCATCGCCCGGTACCACGGCTTGGCGCGATAATGAACAAGATCGCAATTCCGCTTCGCGAAGTGAGGTTGAGAATATCCAACGCAGGTTTTCATTCATAGGCGAAGGCGAATCGGTTGCACCGCCGGTTGCCAGCATCACTTGCCTGCCGCCGGCGAATCTCTCCATGAACCATTTCCAAAAATGCTCGGCTGTGGTCACTGGATTCAGCCAGTTGCCACAATGGCGCACGAACAATGGTTTGCGCAGAATGAACGCCAGGATCATGCCGATAGTACCGACGTCTCCTGGAATCGGTGCGTGCACTGCATCAGCCTTCATCAACTCTCGCAGAATGGCCGGGGTGTTTCGCAGCAACCAGAAAGGTAGGCCAAGTTTTCTTGCCAGCCCGCGTCCAGCAGGGGTAGTGAGCGGCGCAACCGAAAGATTGTGACCTTCGAGCGATATCTCACCAACGCGACTCAGGGGCGACGCACAAGGAACTACCAAGGTAGTTTCATCGAAGAGGTCGGATAGGGCTTGCATTTGAAATGGAAAACCGCCATCGGTCGCGTAACCCGAAGGTGACGACGTCGCAGGCCAGCACGGCTTATGTGAAAAGACTGCAAGTTTCAAGTTTTTAACTCTGACCTGCCTGGCCGTCTAAGCTCGGCCGGATACCTAGTGCCTCAACGATGCCTTCGATTTTTCCGAGGACGGTTAGCCAATGATCCTTGTGCGGCGATCGAACTGCGTGGGCGAAGAAGCGGAACAAGTCGAAGCCTTGAACCGTCCAAAACCGCACCTCCTGTGACCAGGTTCTGTTCCGGACCACATCAACAAAAACATAGCGATAGTTTACAGCGGTTTTGCGAGCGATCTGTCGCGCTTTTGCCCTTCCGCTTGGCGAGCGAAGGTGAATGCAATGGGCCCGTCCGCATTCCAATAGGGTCCATTGAAGACGTGCTCGGAGCGCGAAATGAGCATCTTCCAAAATGCCGTAATCTTTAAAAAACTCGCTAAACCGCAGTCCGTGGCCAAATACCTCTTTGCACCAAACGGCGCATCCAGCCCCCATAAAATCAATTTCCCTGAGCTCTTCGTGCGGGGGACACAGATAGCGATTGATCGGGTACCCCGTCTTAAAATCATAGCGACCCGGTTCATAGGTTCCGAACAAGCGTAACCGTCTATACCACTGCCAACGGCGTGATGTACCCGGGTTGAGATACTGGTTGGTTATGTAACCGGCTAATCCACCTACCCGATGCGTCGTATCCGTTGCAAAAACATCCAGCATGATTTGGAAAAATTCAGGTTCCAGACGAATATCGTCATCAATAAATGCTATGAAGTCTCCGGTTGCCGCATCGATTCCGACATTTCTTTGGATCGCGGTTCCGCCATCCCTCCTGATGTAGCGCACAGCGAATGGCAGCGAATCAGCGACACGCGCCACCAATTCTTCGGTATCGCGCTCTCCCGCGGGCGCGCCGTCCACCAATATGACTTCGAAAGGTTTGAGAGTCTGATTGCAAAGGTTCTCTAGTAACCCAGAGACCTCAAGCATTCGTCGTAGCGTTGGCGTAACTACTGATATTTTGCGATTGCCACAATAGTCGTCTGGCACAATTCGTTCCTTTGGAAGCTGCACGGTTCTCAGACGATAGTCAGCCTTCAGCTCAAACTACGTACGCCCGCTCATGCTTCGCCAAATGCCCTCTCGGTACTCTTCGCTTCCACAGTGATCCCGTCGCCGGCGAGTCGGATCAGCCGATCGGCAACCCGAAGACCTGAATACCCGTCCAGCGTGTCACCAAACATGTTTTTGATCAGAGACCGACGGTGGGAGCTGCCAACCTCGGGTTGAGCCAGGGCTCGCCTGAGCATTGACCGCAGCTCATCTTCAGATTCGGCGACGCTGACGGCTCCGCTCTCCACCACCTTGCGATAGTGATCGAATTTGTAGTAACGGCTGTAATCCAACTCACGAACGTCGACGCCAGGGGGGTTATAGGCGACGTTTACTACCGGCTTGTCGAACATGCAAAGTTCGAGCGACATCGTCGAGGCGACGTTAGCTCCGACTGCCGCGTGACGAAGCATGTTAGTCAGCAGATGCGCGTCCTCCGGACACGGCGTCAACCAAGCCGGCTCCCATGGAATAGCGGGAAACAAAACATCCACGTTCCGCCGTCTGACCTCCTCAAAGCGACCGGTTTGATCTTTCGGGTAAACTCTCACCAGAAGCTGGGGCGAACCCAGATCCGTCATCTCTCTAAGTATCCGCGCGATGCCTTCCACGATCTGCGGCTCGCCCGGCATGTGATTGGCCATGCCCGTGCTGTAGAGAACGATGGGACGCGCGGGGTCGGCCCCTATCCGCGAGCAGAATTCCTTACGCGACCAGTGGAACTCTGGGCGAAAGTGGAAATCAAATTGCGGCGTGCCGGTAACGAACACCCGCTCTGGCCGCACAGTGTCGTAAATATCGAGCAGCTGCTCCTTCAGGGCCTCGTTCCAAACCAGATATTGATCGTAGGGCGGCATAATGCGACCCTGGGAAGTAAGATTGTCCCACGAGAAGACGAAGGCTGCCGTTGGTATCTTCAGCCACTGGGCTGCCTGCACAGCTTGAATTGCCATGCGACCGTGAACATGCGAACCATTAAAAACCAGAGAAGGCTTCAATTCCTGGAACAGCCTGATATAAGCCTCAGTAGTTCGGAATCGCAGGCTCGTCGTCCTCTCGCATTTCGATAACAACCGCAGTCCGGCCCGGTTGGCGAATGGATAGCAGGCAAGCTTCTTCAGCATGCGATGAATCCGGAGATTAGCGGTGTTCGCCTCCAGGTCCCGAAGTCGCCAGCGTTCCTGCGCAGCCTCGGACCACAACCAGCGACCGTGCGCCAGGTCCAGCAATTCCCGCAGCGCGTTAACTGCTCGCCGTTCCGGTATCTCTTCGAGGGGAAAAAGGTTTTCCGCACATCTGCGGAGACGATCTTCCGACTCTCCTCCGGGGAGAACCGAAAGCACGCTGACTTCGACTTCGCGGTCCACTTCTTCCAGCGTCCCTGAGTAGACAAAGTTGCGGATGGCCTCTCCCCGTGGCAGGATGGCCACAAGGTGAGGGGATCTCTCCGCAGCAGCCCTTTTCGTTGTCTCGCCGGTTGTTTTTTGGCGCCCAAAAAACAGCTCCAGCTCTTGTGCATTTGTGGTCATGCGCCCCTTGATCCCTTTCTCTTTTCCCGGGCGAACGCGAGTACGGCGTCAGCGGCGCGCGCGCCACAGGATCCATCCAGGTACCCGCATACGTATTCAGCAATCCATCGCCGCCTCTCGCGGTGCAGCTCAGGCCGCACCAGATACGTTTTTATGGCATTAACCAACTCAGTGAAATCGTTTACCAACCAAACACCTCCGGATTCGGCCACCGGCTTGAAGTGGGTCCACAGATGATTGATTTCTTTTATTAGCGGCTGGTCTGGTTGTCCCGGCGCGGGGTCAAAGTCGAGATTCACCACTGGGCGATCAAAGATGGCGGCATCCACGGTTACCGTGGAAGAGAGATTCACCACGACGTCGGCATAGCGAAACGTGTTAACCCACTCGACGATCTGATCTGATTCCTGGAAGCGCTCCGTAACGCTTGCTCCAGCCATGCCGGTCTGTTGCACAAACACGCGCGGCCCATACCTTCCGAACGCCTCACGCAATTCATGATTGTCGTGGATCGGATGGGGACGAATCACGAGCTGGATATCGCCGAATTCACCCCGGGCCACCAGGTCCGCAACATGAAGAGCTCCAGGAGTCTCATTAAGAAAATTCGGCGACCCGAGCGCGTAGACAACCACCGGTAAATCGGCGCGCAGGCCTTGACTCTCGCAAAAAGCCTCGCGCGACAATCGAAAGCGCTCTTGAAAGAAGAGATCAAATTGGGGTGCGCCCACAACATAGACCGGCGCCTGGCGCGAAGATGGGTAAAACTCATGCAACTCGCGCCGGGCTTGCTCAGACCACACGAGGTAACCGTCGTATTTGAACACCATCCGGTTCTTGGTTGACAGATTGTCCCAGGACGGAATCAGCGCTAGTGTCGGAATACCCTCTCGTTTCGCTGCCGCGACCACTGCCGGTTCGGTGAACCAAAACGGATTGGTGCAAAGCAGGACATCCGGAGCCTTAGCACGGAAGCGGGCGGTGGCTTCCGGACTCCGCTCGTATGCTTTTAAACGCCGCTCAAGCCAATCCTCAAAATGCCTCTCCATTTGCAACTTCGCCATTACCGTTGCGGGCGCTTTGAGCGCACGGGTGTAGGGACGCACTTGCTTGTCTCTGACCTGTCTCATCATGCTGAGTCGACTGGGAGGACGCTGCCGAAAGTCCCAGGTGTACTCATTCAGACGACGCAGGTAATTGTGGGGAAATTCTCGAAAAGCGAATACTTCAGGAAAGTTCGAGATCTTCGCCCGCGCGTCTTTCCAGGTTTCATAGAACTCAGGGTTCCTGGCCGACGTCGCCCAAATCTCCACGGGGCCTGATTCGGTGAGCCCCTCAATGAACCCACTGTGCAGCAACATGCGATCTGTCAGGAGCGACGAAGACAGTAAAAGAATCCCTTTCGCGCCGTGGGTGCCACGAGCGGAATACACCTCGTCTGGCTGAACCGATCTCACCCTATGCTGACTGACTTCTTGTTGTCTGACCTGAGTTGCCAAGTAGTTTATTCCCGGCGTCCGGCTAGGGCGAAGGCTCGATCCTTATCGAGCGACAAGCCGTACCTGTTTCCATCCACCATGAATTCCTTTGATTGCGAAGCCCGCGACGTGAACATCGCGGTGTACATGATCCTGGCTCGCTCGCGCGCAAGGCCACCACGGTGGTAACCACGAGTATCGGCAAAGATAATCGTGCCTTTGGGTCCGATCCCCCTGAACCAATTTTTGGATGGGATTACCTCGGCCATCTGCGCGTCGGTGCTGCGCCTGACATGCCCCTCGAGCGAGTATGCAGCTTCGCTTCGCACTTTGCCTTTGGGGTGACTATCACGGGCGTAAATGAACGGTCCCGCGCCCTCGTCAACGTCTGAGAGATAAAGAAATACCTTGAG
>Ga0105248_10008656_pt1 | contig 11181 bp, 5 predicted proteins | sample KBSS34metaG_FD_81524 | JGI IMG/M metagenome (GOLD analysis project Ga0105248, IMG submission 81524) | Switchgrass rhizosphere microbial communities from Kellogg Biological Station, Michigan, USA - KBS S3-4 metaG | ecosystem: Host-associated > Plants > Roots > Rhizosphere > Soil | place...
CGTTCAACGCGGTCGATTTCGACGACCTGATCCGGTTGCCGCTGCAATTGCTCGAAGCAGACGCCGATCTCGCCGGCGCGTGGCGCGAACGCATCCGACACCTGCTGGTCGACGAATGCCAGGACACCAATGGCGCGCAATACCGCCTGCTGAAACTGCTCGCCGGTCCGCGCGGGCAACTCACCTGCGTCGGCGATGACGACCAGAGCATCTATGCGTGGCGCGGCGCGAATCCGGAGAACCTCAACGAGCTCGCGCGCGACTATCCGGAATTGCGCGTGATCAAGCTCGAACAGAACTACCGATGCAGCGCGCGCATCCTGCGCGGAGCGAACGCACTGATCGCGAACAATCCGCACGCGCATCCCAAGCGGCTGTGGAGCCAGCACGACGACGGCGCGACGATCCGCGTGTGGGCATGCAAGGACGCCGAGGCCGAGGCGCAGCGCGTCGCGGGAGAGATTTCCTTCGTGCGCGAGTCGCGGAAATTCGAGCCGCGTGAGTTCGCGGTGCTGTTCCGCGGCGGTCACCAGTCGCGGCCGCTGGAAAAGGCGATGCAATTGCTGCGCATCCCCTACCACCTCACCGGCGGCACCGCGTTCCTCGACCGCGGCGAAGTGAAGGACCTGCTCGCGTGGCTGCGCGTGCTCGCCAATCCCGACGACGACGCCGGATTCTTGCGCGCAATTGCGGCGCCGAAGCGCGAAGTCGGCGCGACCACGCTGACGAAACTGGCCGAAGCCGCGCAGCGTGCAAACCTGCCGCTCGCGCGCGCCGCGATGCAGATGTCATTGCTCAAGAGTCTGCCCGCGCGTGGCGCTGCGGGCCTTGCGGAGTTCACCGGGATTCTTTCGCGCCTGCGCGATGACGCCGAACGCATGGCGCCAGCCGACCTGTGCCGGCAGGTCGCCGAACGCAGCGGCCTGCTCGCAGCGCTGCGCGCGCAATGCCGCGACGAGGCGAGCTACAGGCGTCGCAGTGCGCACCTGGATGAACTCGCCGAATGGTTCCGCGATGCGCCACCTTCGGCCGGTTCGCTCGCCGCGCAACTCGCGCTGCTCGCGCACGCCGATCGCGGCGAACCCGGCAACGAGGTGCGGCTGATGAGCCTGCATGCCGCGAAAGGCCTGGAGTTCCGCTGTGTGTTCATCGTCGGCTGCGAGGACGGCACGCTGCCGCACGAAGCGAGCATCGAGGAAGGCCGCATCGAGGAGGAACGCCGCCTGCTGTACGTCGGCATCACCCGCGCGAAGGAAGCGCTGTGGCTGTCGCATAGTCGCGAAACGAAGCGCTGGGGCGGCGTCGAACAGCGTCGGCCGAGCCGCTTCCTCGACGAGCTGCCCGCGGCCGACCTGCACCGCGACGGCGCCGATCCGGAACGCGACGCAGTCCATCGCCGCGAACGCGCCGGCGCGCAATTCAGTGCGATCACGGCCCTGCTGGGCGATTGACGTCTCGCGCGCGACCCGCACCGCTACACAGAAAATTAATGTAAATCAATCGGTTATCTAGCCAATGGCGGTGGTCGCGGATTGTCTCCTTCGCAGCCATAATGGCGTCCGTTCTTGTTTCCAGCCCCCGCACACACTACATTGCGCGGACACTCAGGGAGTCCTTCATGAAACGTCTCAAACTGCTGGCCGTCTTGGCCCTCAGCCTGCTGGCGCTGTCCGCCTGCACGATCAACAAGAACGAGGCTGCCAAGGATCCGGCAGTCGCCGCCAAGGACATCGCCGTCGCGATCCACGACAACGATTTCGACCGGCTGAGCCACATCATGGTGCCGCCGGACGACTATGCGAAGCTCGAAGCGCGTTACAAGGATGAGGCCGCGAAGAAACCCGCGCCGTCCGCCGAAGAGAGCAAGCAGTTCGCCGACAGCGTCGCCAAGTTCACCGCGCCGGACGCCGAAGACAAGCTGTTCGCTGAAATCCAGCCGAAGCTCGCGCAGATGGGTCCGCAGATCCCGATGATGGTCGGGATGATGAGCGGCATGGCTGGGCAGAGCATCGCGCAAAGCCCGAAGATGAGCCCCGCCGAGAAGACCCAGGCCAACGCCGTGCTGACCGCGATCACCAAGTGGGCGACCACCGCGCCACTGGCGGATCTGAGAAGGCCAAGCAGGCGATCAAGGTCGTCGTCGGTACCGCGCGCGACCTCAAGCTGACCACGCTCGACGCCATGCAGAAGCTCAGCTTCTCCGAGATGATGCAGAAAGCCGGCATCGCCGCCGGTGGCCTGCGCAAGACGCTTGCGGTCTACGGTTTCGATACCGACAAGATGCTCGACAGCGTGAAGGCCGAGAAGAAGTCCGAGTCGGGCGACACCGCCGTGGTCACGGTCAGCTACACGCTGCTCGATACGCCGGTCACCGCCGACGTGAACATGATCAAGCGCGATGGCCGCTGGTATAGCGCCGACCTCGTCAAGAGCGTCGAAGACTCGCTGGCCAAGCCCGCAGTCGATACCTCCGCGCCGCCGATGGCCAGCCCCGAAATGTCGCCGCCGACCGAAGCGCCTGGCTCCGAGGCTTCGCCTTCGGAGGACGCGTCCGCTGCGATGCCCGCATCGGAAGCGAGCGAGCAGTCGTCCGACGACATGTCGTCGCCGGCCAGCGATGCATCCAACGGCGGCGGTTGATCAGTCGCCGACGCATCTTCCTGTTTTCGGCGATGCGTTCTGGCGCGTCGCCTGAAGATTGCTGATGTCGGAGTCCGCCGCTCCATCCATCCCGTCACCGCGTCGCCCACCCTTGTGGGCGTTGCTGTTGGGCAAGTTGCTCGAGCCATGGATCCGGCTGCGCATCGAGCCGTCGGATGACGTGGCGCGACTCGCCGCCGATACGCGGCCCGTCTGCTACGTCCTCGAACGCTACGGCCTGTCGAATGCGTTGATCCTGGAGCGCGCCTGCCGCGAATCCGGGCTGCGTTCGCCACTGATGCCGCTCGCCGGCGATCCGCTCGGCCACAAGCGCGCCTATATCGCTCTCTCGCGCCGTCGTGGCGCATGGTTCGGGCGCCCGCGCACGCGCACCCATTCCGAAGGCCTCGAGAAGCTGCTCGCCCTGCAGCGCAGCCATCCGGACCTCGATATCCAGTTGGTACCCATTTCGATCTTCATCGGCCGCGCGCCGGATCGGCAGTCGGGCTGGTTCTCGGTGCTGTTCTCGGAAAACTGGGAGCTCGTCGGCCGCTTCCGCCGACTGCTCGCGGTGTTGCTCAACGGTCGCAACACGATCGTGCAGTTCGCGACGCCGGTCCCGTTGCGCAGCGCGATCGCCGAAGAGCTGCCGCCCGAACGCACGGTGCGCAAGCTCTCGCGCGTGCTGCGCGTGCATTTCGCGCGCATCCGCGCGGCGGTGATTGGCCCTGATCTCTCCCATCGGCGCCTGCTGGTCGGAAAGGTGCTCGCGTCGGCGCCGGTGCAGCAGGCGATTGCCGACCAGGCGCGCCGCGACAACAAGCCGGTCGCGGACGCGTGGCACAAGGCGCATGCGATCGCCTGGGAAATCGCCGCCGACTATTCGCACCCCGTCGTGCGGTCGCTGTCTTTCATGCTCACGCCGTTCTGGAATCGCATCTACGACGGCGTGCAGGTGCACCACCTCGACACGTTGAAGGACCTCGCGCCGGGACACGAAGTGGTCTACGTGCCATCGCATCGCAGCCACATCGATTACCTGTTGCTGTCCTACCTCCTGTATTCGCACAACATCGTGCCGCCGCACGTCGTCGCCGGCGTGAACCTCAACATGCCCGTGATCGGCCCGCTGCTGCGCAAGGGCGGCGCGTTCTTCATCCGTCGCAGCATCCGCGGCAGCGCGCTGTATTCGACCGTGCTGAGCGAATACGTCGCGCTGCTCGTCAGCGAAGGTTTTTCGCTCGAATACTTCATCGAGGGCGGCCGCTCGCGCACCGGCCGCTTGCTGCAACCCAAGTCGGGGATGCTGGCGATGACCGTGCGCGGATACCTGCGCGAGCCGCGCCGGCCGATCGTGTTCCAGCCGGTGTACATCGGCTACGAGAAGCTCATGGAGGGCAAGTCCTACCTCGACGAGCTCGCTGGCCGGCCGAAACACAAGGAAACCGTCTGGGCCCTGCTGCGCGGCGCGTTCGGAGCGCTGCGCAAGCGTTATGGCAAGGTCGCGCTGAGCTTCGGCGAACCGATCCTGCTCGAAGACATCCTCGCCCGGCACGTACCCGATTGGCGCGAGCGCCCGATCGCCGAAGACGAGCGCCCGAAGTGGCTCGGCGAGGCGATGGACGACCTCGCCCAGCGCATCCAGGTCAACATCAATCGCAGCGCCGACGTGAACCCGGTCAACCTGCTCGCGCTCACGTTGCTGTCGATGCCCAAGCATGCGATGAACGAGAGCGACCTGCTCGAACAACTCGCGCTCGCCAAGCGCCTGCTCGTCGCGATTCCCTATTCGGATCGCGTCACCGTGACCGAAAACGATCCCGCGCAGATCGTCGCTTACGGCGAAAGCATCGGCATCCTGCAACGCACCGCGCATCCGCTCGGCGATGTCATCTGGATGGACGACGAGACCGCGGTGCTGCAGACCTACTACCGCAACAACGTGCTGCACCTGTTCACCGCGCCGGCCTGGGTCGCGTGCTGTTTCCAGAACAACCGCCGCATGAGCCGCGCGGACGTGCTTGCGCTCGGCAGCACGCTGTATCCGTTCCTGCAGAACGAATTGTTCCTGCCGTGGACGCCCGAAGGTTTCGGCGAGTGCCTCGAAGCGACCATCGTGCAGTTCGTCACCGAAGGCCTGCTCAAGTTCGACCCCGCGACCGACATGCTGCGCCGCGGCCCGGGCCAGACCGACGAAGTGTTCCAGCTGCGCTCGATCGCGCACAGCCTGCAACAGGCGTTCGAGCGCTATTTCATCGCGATCGCGGTGCTGGTGAAGAACGGCCCGCACACGCTGTCGGCGGGCGAGCTCGAAAACCTCTGCCAGATGACCGCGCAGCGATTGAGCCTGCTGTACGCGCCGGCCGCGCCGGAATTCTTCGACCGCGCGCTGTTCCGCGGCTTCATCCAGAAGATGCGCGAGATCGGTATCGTGAAAACCGACGGCGAGGGCAAGCTCGACTACGGCGAACAACTCGATGCATGGGCCAAGGACTCGAAGCTGATCCTTGGCCGCGAATTGCGCCACACGATCCTGAAAATCACGCCGGAGACGGCGCGCGCGGCGGCAGCGCCGGCGCCCGGACCAGCACCGTCAAACGATGAGAGCGCGGACTAGGCGGCCTATAACGACTCAGCAGATCGTTCCTGCGCCGGATCCGGTGCGCATCCGGATCCGGCACGATCGTGGATGTCGCTCAATGCACGTTGACCTTGACGTCATCGATCCGGAAAGTACCCCCTCCTTGCGCGAAGAACCTGATCGCGATCGACTGTCCGATATAGGGTGTCAGGTCATACGAATGGGCGACATAGTGAGTTGAACTGTCCAAGCTGGTGAACGTCGCAAGGGTTGCAAGTTTCTGGCCATTCCTGGCGACCTCGACGGACAATTGGTCCACTGGGCCGTCGACCCACAAATGAAACACAAGGGTTGCGGATGTCTTGTAGGAAGGAAGATCTACCACCTGGGACAATTTCAGGGAGGTGTTCGGGGTCATACTGACTGAATAGGTCCCGTCGTAAGCGTCTGCGGGATTGCCATCAACGAACAATCCAAATGCGCCAGATGGGGCCGTAGCCCAGGACTGGAAGTTTCCGGTTTCAAAGCTGGGATTTCGAGCTAGTTGCGCGGCGCCCGCGATGAAGTTTTGTGAGGACGCGCCACTGACTCCCCGGTTGTCAGTGACGGTCTCGGTGACGCTATAGGTCCCGTTAGTGGCATAGGTGTGACTGGGACTTGTCGCCTGCGAAGTGGCGCCATCACCGAAGCGCCATACGTGCGCCACGATGGTTCCGTGGTTGTCGGTTGATGCGTCGGTGAAGTGCCCAGTCAGCCCCGATCCGCCGACAATGAAATTCGCCACCGGTGGGGCGGTGTCGGTGACGGCATTGCTGATGATCATGCTGCCGCGCCCGCTAGCGAAATCGTAGCCAACGCCCGCGGGTTCCCCGTTGTTTCCCGAGGTGATGTCGTGGAAGTCCTGCGCCGGCAAGCCGTAAAGGATCTGGCCGGCGAATCCCAAGTCAGGCCCATAGGTAGAGATGACGCGAGCCCATACCCCGGCAAACAGCGCCGCGGAAAGGCCGGTGCCTCCGATCTTCGACAGCGCGAGGTTCACATAGACCAGGGCGCCTGACGCCGGGTTACCGTCGAATGCCACGTCGGGCACTCCGCGCTTCGTCCCGGGCACGCCGAATGAGGCTTGCCACGACGGCATGGGTTCGAAGGTGCTCGGGCTGCCGCCGCCCAGCGTCCACGCGGTCTCATTGGTCCATTGATTGGTTCCGCCGGTCAGGTTGGTGCCGCCCACCGCCACGACGTACCGGGAAGCGGCCGGCCAACTCGGCGTCGTCATGTCGTTGCCGCATTCGTCGGCGCCTTCGTTCCCTGCGGCGACCACGAAGGTCTGCCCTTGCGCGACAGCGGCTTGGAAGATCGCGTCCTGCGCGGTCGCGGCACCGTCCGATTGCGCGTCGGTTTCGCATTCACCGACTGCTGCTTCAATCAGCTTGACGGAGTTCGCCGCGACCACCGCGTTGAAGTCGGCGGTTAGGTTAGCGTCGGATAAATCGGGGACGTTGTAGAAGACAAGATTTTGCACTGAACCCGTCATGCTCGTCATGCCGACAATGGACTGGCTGTCCACGTCCCATTCCGCCGTGTGGGAGGTGTCGTGGCTCGTGCCATTCGTGTTGACGACCTTGACTGTCGGTTGTCCCGTACCACTGTTGCTCGCGAATACGTCGAGATCCGTCAGGGTGGGGTTTAGGTCGCCATCGGTAACGATTCCGATGCTCACGGAATAGCCGGCGGCGGGGCCGTAGATCGACGGGAACTCGGTCGGGAAATGCCCCTGTACGATCAGCGTGTGCGCCCCATCGTTAGCGGGCAATGACTGCGCAAACGTGCGCGCCTGGTGCACGGTCTGCAATCCGACCACCGCGAGCACCTTGTCGCTCAGCGTTGCCGGAATCCGCACATCGGTGGTGTTGGCGAACGCGATGCGGCCATCGCGCGTGCGGACCTGTGCGAACGTCGTCATGAACGCATCGCGCGCCGTGCGCGCCGTGCCATCGGCCGAGACGAGTAACCGATTCGGCGCGATGATGACGTTCGTGTAGCCCATTCGCCTCAAATAGTTCGCGACCGCCTGCGCCTGTGCTTGGGTCGGCGCGTGGCTCGCGAGGAATTGCGCAGGCGTCATCGACTGGGCTGCCAAGCCCTTGGCCTGGTTCTTCGCATTATTCACGATGAACGCATCCAGACCGTCGCGGTCGCGCATCTTCAACGCGACTTCGATGTGGATCGGCTGAGTCATAGGTAACGTGCCCAGTAGTGCATCGCCCTGTCGCAACGACGTGGAATGCGCGACCGTCGCGTACGCAGTTGCATCCGTGGTCGCGGCATTGGCGTCGAGTGCGCCCGTGCCGCACGCCACCGTCACAGCCAGCGCGAGAGAAGTCTGATGCAGACGCAAAAATGCCGTGGCGATGTTCATGTCATTTCTCCGTAGGACGCTACGCAAGACGCGCATGCGCCGGTCGTGTCCGGCTCGATTTCAAGGAAGCGTCAGTAGTACCGGGTATACGCCGGGGTCAGTGCCCTCGCAAGGAACGGAATCACAAAAGAAAACGCCGGAACCCCAATCGGGACTCCGGCGTCTGGTCGCAAACGAGAACGCTGGATCGTGTCGATCTTCCGCAACTACGGACCCGTGACCGTGACGAAGCGACTCTTGCTGGCGATCGCGCCGACACGGTCCTTCACTGTCTCCTTGACGGTATAGGTGCCGGCAGCGGCGTATGCATGGCTTGGGTTGGTCGCCGTCGAGGTGGCGCCATCGCCGAACTTCCAGGTGTGCGACACGACCGTCCCATCGCTGTCGGTGGACGTATCCGTGAAATTCACGTTGAGGTTGGTCGCCGAAAAACTGAAGTTCGCGACAGGCGGCTTGTTGCCGAGTCCGGCGCTGTCGGTGAGGACGGTGCTGAGGATCATGCTGCCGCGACCGCTCGCGAAATCGTAGCCGACCGCGCCCGAGTAACCGATGCTGACCTCGCCGCCGCTGTTCTTGCCCGTGGTGACGTCGTGGAAGGCGCCTGCCGGCAGGGCGTAGATCACCGGCCCGGCGAAGCCGATGGTCGGATAGGTCTGCAGCACGCGCGCCCACAGGCCCGCGAAAATCGGCGCCGACAGGCTGGTGCCGCCGTACTGCGCGAGCGAACCGTTCACGACGATGATCGAACCGGAGTTCGGGTCGGCATCGAAGGCGATGTCGGCCACCACTCGCTTGGTCCCCGATACGCCGAACGCCGTCTGCCAACTCGGCATCGGCTCGAACGTGCTCGCACTGCCACCGCTGTACTTCCAGATCGACTCCGCGCCCCAGACGGTCGTGGTCGCGGTCAGGCGCGTGCCGGCGGCCGCGACGACGTACTGGGAATCGGCCGGCCAACTCGGCGTGTTCGTGCTGTTGCCGCATTCATCCGCTCCGGAGTCGCCGGTGGAGATCGAGAACGTCTGTCCCTGCGCGACCGCGGTTGCAAAGATCGCGTCGGCGGCGGCAGCCGATCCGTCGCCTTGCGCACCGGTTTCGCACTCGCCGAGCGAGACGTTGATGATCTTCGCCTGGTTCGCCGTGACGATCGTGTTGAAGTCCGCGACGAGGTCGGAATTGGCCAGGGTCGGGATGTTGTAGAAAATGATCCGGTGGACCTGGCCGCCGGCCATGCCGACGACGTCCTGGCTGTCCAGGTCCCACTCGCCGGTACCAGCAGTATCCGAGCTCGAGCCATGGGTGGCCACCGTCGAGGTGAGCACGGCCGGCAGGCCCTGATTGGTGGTGAACGTGGCGAGGTCCGCCTTCGTTTGCGTCAACGAACCTTCGGTCACGATCCCGACGGTGACGCCGGATGCCACCACGGACGAGCCGCCGCCGTAGATCGATGAAAAATCGGTCGGGAAGTGGCCGGTGACCGTCTCGGTATGCGCGCTACCGAGCGGGCGCGCGAAGGTATGCGCCTGGTGCACGGTCTGCAACCCGATCACTGACAGGATGTTGTCCTGCAACGCCGCCGGAATCCGCACAGCATCGGTGTTCGCAAACGCGATGCGGCCATCGTGCGTCTGGACCTGCGCGAACGTGGTCATGAACGCATCGCGCGCCGTGCGCGCGGTGCCATCGGCCGACACCAGCAACCGGTTCGGCGCGACGACCACGTTCGTGTAGCCCATGCGGGTCAGGTAGTTCGCGACCATCTGCGCCTGCGCCTGGGTTGGCGCGTGGCTGGCGAGGAATTGCGCGGGCGTCATCAGCTGCGCCGCGACGCCATGGGCCTGGTTTTTCGCGTTGTTCGCGATGAAGGCCTCAAGGCCTTCGCGGTCGCGCATTTTCAGCGCCACCTCGATGTGGATCGGCTGTGCCATCGGCAATGCGCCGAGGACGGCATCGCCCTGCCGCAGCACCGTGGGATGCGCGATGGTCGCAAACGAGCCCGTCGTGGCGGAGGTCGCTGCGCTGGCATTGATCGCGCCGATGCCGGAAAGCGCAACCAACACAGCGAGCGCGAGGGCTGTCTTTGTCGATGCCGCGCCAGAGCGACGCGCCATTGCCGTTTTGGAATTGATCGTGGTTTTCATTTCCTTCCCCTTGGGAAACAGCGATGCGCGCAGACCGCGCACGGTTACTCACTTCGTCCAGCGATCACTGCATGACTCGTGCCAGGGCATTCACTGGAAACGCCTGCGCGCGGTGCGCGATGTGCCACGCAAATCGCCATCCCTCCATCACGCAGATGGCGCCGGAACCTTGATGGGATTCCGGCACCACTGGCATGCCCTACAAATCCACGCCGAAGCCGATGCCCGCAGAACTCTCGCCATTGCTGAACGCGCCGCCGAGGCTGAAGGACGCGTGCTCGCCGATCGGCCGGCCCCAGCCGATCGAGATGGCGCTCTGGCCGCTCTGGAAACCGGCGCCGATCGACAAGCGTCCGTTCGCGCTGTGCGAGCCGACCGAATTGATGCCTGCCTGCACCATCGCCGCGCTCATCGCGCCCATCTTGCTGATGCGCTTGTCCTGGATATCCAACTGCTGGTTGATGTGGTTCTCGAAGTTGGTGAAGGAGTCGTTGAGAGCGCTCACCGCGTTCGTGGTGAACGAGTTCGCCGCAGCCAGCGTGGTTGCATCGCCCGCATCCGCGTGCGCGTTCGCCGACGACAGCGTCGCCGCATCGCCCGCATCCGCATGCGCGTTAGCCGCGACCAGGGTTTGCGCATCGCCCGCATCCATGGCCTGGGTTCCACCTGATCCGGCAAGCGCGGTGACCTGCGCGTTGCTCTCGGACAGTGCGTAGTTCGCCGTGGTCAATGCCGTCGAGGCGGTGCTCAGCGCCGTGGTCGCGATGGTCGTGGCGGCGGTCAACTGGCCGAGGTTCACCGCATCGGTGTCCGCTGTGCCGGCCGCGACATTGGTGATCTGGCGTTCGTGGCCGGCACTGCCGACGGACACGCTATTGGCGCGATCCGCGAGCGAGCCCGCACCGAGAGCGACCGAGTTGCTCACCGTCACGCTCGCTCCGCCGCCAATCGCGGTGTCGTTGATGCCCAAAGTCGAGCTGTTTTCGCCGATCGCATTGTCGTTCGCGCCATTGGCGGTGGCGCCATTGCCGAAGGCGATACTGTTGCTGCCGCTGGCGTTGGCCGCCTCGCCTGCGTCGACTACGCCATTGTGGTTGACGTCGATCCAGCTGCCGATTGCAACGCTGCCGATCGCGCTGGCCGTGGCCCCCACGCCAATGGCCACGCTCTTGCTGCCGCTGGCCGTGTTGTTGAAGCCGAACGCTGTGGCATCAAGACCCGTCGCGGAGTTCAGCGCGCCGAATGAGCTGCTGTTGGTTCCGCTGGCGGTATTGCTGAAGCCCACTGCGTTGCTGTCGCTCGCACTCGCCGTATTGCCATCGCCGAACGCGCTGCTGGAGGCGCCCGAAGCATGGTTGCTGGCGCCGAACGCGTTGCTCGTGGCCGCCGACGCGGTGTTC
>Ga0105248_10008658_pt1 | contig 11180 bp, 11 predicted proteins | sample KBSS34metaG_FD_81524 | JGI IMG/M metagenome (GOLD analysis project Ga0105248, IMG submission 81524) | Switchgrass rhizosphere microbial communities from Kellogg Biological Station, Michigan, USA - KBS S3-4 metaG | ecosystem: Host-associated > Plants > Roots > Rhizosphere > Soil | place...
ACGTCGTGCCGGTCCACGACGAGATCGAGCTGGCCAAGGACGACCTGTACAACCCGATCGTCTACGGCCCCGACGGCACCGAGCCGGTGGCCGACACCCGGCGGGACCGCGTCGCCTGGGACGCGTTCACCCACGCCGGGCACACGAAGGACCGCTGGGTCGGCGAGCAGCCCTCTCTCGACTGGGACTGGTGGGAGAACCCCGAGGACCTCACCGCCTCCGACCGCTACACCCAGGAAGACCCGGACGGCGACGACGACGACTACGAGGACAGCGACGACGGCGAGCTGGAGTGGACGCCCCTGCGGTGACCACGGCGGGACCCCCGGGCGCCGCGCAGGTTCTCGATCTAGGCTGAGAGCAGGGTAACAACTGCTGCTGGCCTAGCGCCAGATAGAGCCGGGTAGCGCTGTATGGTGGCGGTGTGAACCTCAAGGAGTGGGCCGCCGCGAACGGGGTCGGGTATTCCACCGCCCGCCAGTGGTTCCTGGACGGCAAGCTCCCGGTTCCCGCGCGGAAGGTCGGTGGGCTGATCCTCGTCGACCCGCCCGCGCAGCCGGTCCCGGTGGAGGCGGTGGCCGTATACGCCCGCGTTTCGTCGGCCGACCAGAAGCCGGACCTTGACCGCCAGGTCGCCCGGGTGACCGCTTGGGCGGCCGGGCAGAACCTGCGCGTCGGAAGAGTCGTGACCGAGGTCGGGTCGGCGTTCAACGGCCACAGCCGGAAGTTCCTCGAGTTACTGCGCGACCCGGACGTGACGACGATCGTCGTCGAGCACCGCGACAGGTTCGCCCGGTTCGGCGCCGAGTACGTCGAGGCCGCGCTGTCCGCGCAGGGCCGCCGGCTGCTCGTCGTCGACCCGGCCGAGGTCGACGACGACCTGGTCCGCGACATCACCGAGATCCTGACGTCGATGTGCGCCCGGCTGTACGGCGGCCGGGCCGCGGCGAACCGGGCCGCCCGTGCCGTCGCCGAGGCGACGAAGGACGGCCCGGTGTGAGGACGGTGCAGGCGTTTCGGTTCGCGCTCGACCCCAACGACGCCCACCTTGCTGGCCTGCGGCGTCATGCGGGAGCGTCGCGGTTCGCGTTCAACTGGGGCTTGGCGTTCGTGAAGGCGGCGCTCGCCCAGCGCGACGCCGAGCAGTCCTCCGGGCTGACGGGCGACCTGCTGACCCCGGTCCCGTGGACACTCAGGTCGGCGAGGAGCTCGCGGCGGGCCAGCGGGTCGAGGCTCGCGACCGGTTCGTCGAGCAGGAGCAGCCGGGGCCGTTTGGCGATGCCGAGAGTGAGGGCGAGCTGGGCGCGCTGCCAGCCCGACAGGGTGCCGGCGCGCGCCGCCGGGTCGAGCCCGAGGCGGGCGACCCGCTCGCGGGCCACCGCGTCGTCCCAGCCCGGGTTGAGACGCGCACCCAGGCGCAGATGGTCGGTGACGCTCAGGCGCGGGTAGGTCGGGTGTCCTGGGCGACGAACCCGACCTTCGCCAGCTGCGCGGTCCCGCTGCCGGGACGCCCCCCGAGCACCGTGAGGCTACCCGCGCTCGGGTGGCGCAGGCCGGCAGCGAGGGTCAGCAGCGTCGACTTGCCCGCGCCGTTGGGCCCGGCGAGCCCCACGACCCGTCCGGCGGGAATGTCCAGGGTGCACTCCGCGAGCGCCCAGCGCCGCCGGTAACGCACCCCCAGCCCGCGCGCCCGCAGTGCGACGCCGGTGTCGCCGGTGTCGCCGTCCCCGCCGCCCGCGTCGTTGGCGGAGGCGACACGGTCGACGGTGCCGCGGGCCGCGTTCCTACCCGGGGCGCTCATGCCGTGTCCCGCACGGCGGCGGAGCGGAACGTGGTCATGAACAGGGCCTCGATGCTTTCGTCGTCGAGCCCGGCACTGCGCGCCCGGGTCAGCCAGCGGTGCAGGTCCGCGCGCAGCGGGCCGTGGTCGGCGAGGGTGGCGTCGGTCAGCTCGCGGGTGACGAACGTGCCCACACCCGGCCGCGCGGCGACCAGACCCTCGTGCTCGAGCTCCCGGTAGGCCTTGAGCACGGTGTTCGGGTTGATCGCCAGTGCCGCCACCACGTCCCTGACCGTGGGCAGCTGGTCGCCCTCGCGCAGCAGCCCGAGCCGCAGCGCGTGGCGTACCTGCCGTACGACCTGCGCATATGGCGACACCCCCGACCCGGCGTCCAGATAGAACTCGATCACCGCTTTCCCCTCACCCCGCGCCTCCCGGCACCGCACCAGAGCCCCATTTGGATTATGCATCTAGCACATTAGACCTCTGCGGTGATGGTGTGTCGAGAGCGTCGACGGATTCCCGGCGCCGGACCCCGCATCCACGGGAGCACTCGGTACGTCGCGCGCCGCGCCGGGACGCGGCCTACCCTTACGCGGTGCAGACGCCGACCGCATGCGCGCACCCGTCCGCCCGTGCGGACTCCCCCGGCGCGCCCCCCGCCTCCCCGCACTCCCGGCGCCCGCCGCGCTTCACCGGGCCGGCGTTCCCGCATGCCCGGCGCCGGCGGCTCCCCTCCGGGCTGCGCGCAGGACGGGTCCCGCCCGGCCTGCTCGCCGCGCTGGCACTGATCCTCACCGGCGCGCTGACCGCCTGCACCTCCGAGGGGGGCAGAGCGGGATCGACCCGCGCCGAGGCCGCCGGTGCCCGCGTCCACCCCTCGGCGAAACCCGCCACCCGCTCACCGTCCCGACATACCTCCGCGCCCGCCGCCGCCCCCGCGACGCCTGCCGCGGGGGCGCGGGCGGCGGGCCGGTCCTACTGCGGGCCCAGCCAGGACGTCGAGGAGATCGTCGTCGAGCAGTGGCCGGACGGCCGGTTCCGGATCTCACTGCGCCCCACCGACGCCTCCCGCCGCGGCGTGCGGGACAGGACCACCGCCGTACTGTGGGCGGCGATCGGCGCCTGCGTGCCGAACCTGGGCGGCCCGCAGGTCGCCGACAGCCTGCACGCCCAGCTCACCTGCCACCAGGCACTCGCCGAGGCACCGTCCCTGCACGGCGGCGGCTACGCCACCGGTGACACCTACGACCTGGAGAGCTGGCGTCCCCTCATGACCCCGAACAGCTTCTCCACGTGGATCTCCACCCACTGCGGCAACACCCTGGGTACCGACCCGACCGGACCCCCCGCCCGCACCTTCCGCCCCGACGGCAAGCCCATCACCCACACCGCCACCGGCGAACACGCCTGAACCGTCGCCGTTGCGGGTCCCAGACGGACGGCGGGCGCTCGCCCCGGGGTACGACCCAGGAGGTCAGGTCGGCGTGTTCGGTGAACGCCACCGACGGCAGCCCCAGCGCCACGGCGCGCCGGCAGGTGGCGTCCATCGACCCGGCGAGCGCATCCCACGACCACTGGCTGTGCACATGGCTGTCCGCGGGCAGCACGCGTCAGCCGCCGTAGGGGCGGGTCAGCATCTCCAGGTAGTGGCCGGCGGGGTCGAGGAAGTAGACGCCGCGACCGCCGTCGTTGTGGTTGATCTCGCCGGGGCGGGTCTGGTGGGGGTCGGCCCAGTAGGGGTTGCCGGTGGCGCGCAGGCGGGCGAAGGCGGCGTCGAACTCCTCCTCGCTGATCAGGAACGCGTAGTGCTGGCCGGCGATCGGCCCCTCGGGCGTGGTGGCGAAGTCCAGGGTGACGCCGTTGGCGACGGTCACGGGCAGGAACGGGCCGGTCGGCGCGCCGACGGCCAGGCCGAGGATGTGCGCGAGGAACTCCGCGGACTCCCGCCGGTCCCGGGCGTGCACGATGGTGTGGTTCAACGTGACGGCCATAGGCCCGAGCCTCCCCAGGTCGCTGGGCGGCACCCCGGTGAGCCTGCCCCGCGTCGGTGACCGCTCTGGGTGCCCCCGCTGTCCTCCACGGTATCCACCCCTGTTCCCCGCACGCCAGCACCGGCCCCCTGCGGCCACTAGCCCCCCGTGTCATGGCGTCCACCGCACCGAACCGGCCGCCGCCGTGCGCCGTGCGCCGCGCCATGGTCACGCGCCGTGAAGGGCTTCCTTGATCGCTTTCGTTGTGCCGAGGGATAGGCACGGCTGCGGCTCCGAAACCGTGCTTTTCCCTCGGCGTCCTTGGGGCGCCCGGCGTGTCGGGACGGTGTGCCGGGCGGCTACGATCACTGTCCGTGGACGGTGGTGGCCGGGCGGCGCCCGACCGTGGGTGGGACAGGGCAGACCACGAGGCGCAGGGCGTGCTGCGACGTACGCGTGACGCCTACGAGCAGGTCGCCGAGCTCTACGCGGACACCTTCGCGGGGCTGCTGCCCCACCGGCCCCTGGACCGGGCGATGCTCGGCGTGTTCGCCGATCTTGCCCGCGTGGCGGTCACCGACGCCGGGCAGGCCCGGGTGGCCGATGTCGGGTGCGGGCCGGGGCACGTGACGGCGCATCTGGACCGGCTGGGCGTACGCGCGTTCGGCGTCGACCTGTCACCGGCGATGATCGCCCGGGCGCGCCGCGACCATCCGGGGCTGGCGTTCGCCGTCGCGGACCTGTGCGCCCTGCCGGTCGCCGACGCCACCCTCGGTGGGATCGTCGCCTGGTATTCGATCATCCACCTGCCTCCGGACCGGGTGGCGGGGGCGCTCGCGGAGTTCCACCGGGTGCTCGCCGAGGGCGCTCCGCTGCTGCTCGCCGTGCAGTCCACCGGCGACGACTCCCCCGTGCCCCGTTCGCACGACCATCGGGTCGCGCCGTCGTATCGCTGGTCGGCGCGGGCGCTTTGGGCCCTGCTGGACGACGCCGGGTTCACCGAGATCGCCCGCCTGGAGCACCCCGCCGGCGAGTTCGACCGTCTTCCCGGTGCCATGCTGCTCGCCCATCGCCGCGCCGCGCCCGCCGTCCCCTCAGCCCAGACGGTCCTGCCGGACCAGACGGTCTCGCCGGACCAGACCGTCCCACCGGCACTGGTCGTTCCTTCGGCACCGGTCGCAGCGGACTGACGCCGCGGCCGCACCGGTGAGGGGTGCGGGTCAGCGGCCGATGACGCGGACCTGGGGATAGACGGGGGTGGGGCCGTCGAGCAGGGGCTGGGGGCGGCCGGTCAGCCAGCGGGTGACGAACGCGCCGACGTAGGCGCGGGTGATCGCCAGCGCCGTCGCGCCGGGAAGGGCCTCGGTGCCGGGAGGCGCCGCCGCACCGGACACGCCGCCAGCCCCACTGCTAGTGCCACTCCCGCTGCCGCTGGCGGGGGCAGGCGCTGGCCGCGCGGACGCCGAAGAGGACGCGGGCGGGGTCGCGGTGGCCGGCGGGGATGGTCGGGGGGCGGGCACAGGGGTGGCCGGCATGGCCGGCATGGGCATCTGGTCGGCGATGACGGGGTCGTCGGTGAAGCTGAAGTGGTCGGCGCCGTCGACGTCGAGCCACAGCCTGGGTGCGCGCAGGTGCGCCCACGCCGCCCGCCACGTCGGGTCGTCGTCGACGGGGGGCACGGTCGTCTCGCCGGCGCCGGGATGGTCCGCGAGGGCGCCGAGCAGCAGCAGCGCCCGGCCGGCGCCGAGGCCGCCGGGGGGCACCTGGTCGCCGAGGGTGCCGTCCATGTCGACGCCAACGCGGATTCGCCGGTCGGTGAGCAGCCCCGACAGCGCGGCCGACCCGCCGAGGCTGTGGCCGACGATGGCCACCCGGGAGGGGTCGATCGTGGCCGCCCCGCGCCAGGCGGCGTGGGGTCCGGTCAGGGCAGTCAGGACGAACGACAGGTCGGCGGCGCGCACCCGGGAGGCGGTCGTGAAGTCGGCGTCGGCACGCATCTTCTCGCAGGCCACGCAGGTCAGCATCCGCCCGCCGGGGAAGGCGGTGCCGACGGACTCGTAGGCGTGGTCCACGGTCGCGGCGATCATGCCGGTGCTGGCGAGCTGCTCGGCCAGGCCGGTCAAAGACCGCCGGCCCACCCCCAGTCCGGGGGAGAGCAGGACCAGCGGGTGGCGTCCGGGCAGGGCGCGGGCGCCGGTGCGGCTCGCGATGGCGGTGTCGGCGATGGCCTGGACGGGCAGAGTGTGATCCAGGCCGAGGGCGGCGAGGTAACGGCGGACCTCCTCGACGCTCGCGTAGCGGGCCCGGCTGCCGGTGTCGGGCGCGGCGGGGTAGTAGACGTCGACCATGAGCTCGCGGGAGGCGCTGGGCACCCAGGGGTCGTGGCGGGAGCGGTCGACGAGGTGCACGGTGGTGCGCCCGACGGCGTCGGCGCCGGTGGGCCTGGGCAGCGCGAGCCGCACCGGTGACGGGGACGGTGCGCGCGGCGCTGCCGAGGCCGGGGTCGGGGTCGGGGACGGCGGGCTCGCCGCAAGGGCGGCCGTGGCGGCCGGGCCGGCACCGCCGGCGAGCACGCCCGCAGCCACCAGCACCAGAGACATCACCATACGAATTTTTACCGTCACTGTTAGCAGTCTATGGGCCGGGGGGGCCGGGCCGTCGCACCGTGAGTAGTCCAACACGCGACACCCCCCGACCGGGCTTATTCGCCGCCGCCGAGCGCCCAGCCCACTGCCCGACGACCGGGGTGGGGACCGGGGCTGGGTCGGGGGTGGGCCGGAGGAATTCACGCCGAGGATCGGACCCACGCCGAGAATCGAGCATCGTGCCGAGGATCGGACACGGTTGGGCCCCAAATGCGGTCCTGGCCCTCGGCATGATGGCCACAGGCCCGGCGTGTCCCGGGTGGCGCGTCTCACTTCTGATCCCTCCGGCCGGGGATCTAGCCGTGTGTCGGTTTGTGATCTTCGCGACCGTGATCGCCGACGCCGCCGTGGCAGGGTTGTGGCAGCGTGTGTCGCGAGCGCCGGGGTAAACCGGGCGAAACGCCCGGTGTTCGCGACACGGTGCTGCCATTTCCCGTCCGCCCTTCCCCTCTATGGGAAGACCGGGACGCCATCCCGCCTACTCGCCCACCCGTTCCATGGTCATCGGGGTAGGCGCGGCCCCCGTCGGGTCGCGGACGGAGCTGTGGTCACAAGCCGCGGGGGCGATCCCGTCGCCTCGGGTGGGGACCGGCCGGGGATGGTCGCCTGCCCGTGACAAACCGGGAAACCGGGTAGAGTGACCATGTTGATCATCGATCCCTCGCGGCGGCCCATACCTCAATCACAGAGAGTGGCGGTCGAGGTCGGGCGTCGAGCCCGAACGGGGTCGACCCCGACCACCGGAGCCACGCCAGCATGATGACAACCCCCTACGCGGCCTAGCCCCGTTGGCGCAGCACGGCGGCCATCTGTCGCACACTCCGGACAGGAGCGGGACCAGCCCCTTCGAGTGAGCGTTCGCGTCAAGCTCGCACAGACCCCGGCGAACACCGGGGGTGTCCGGTGCCGCCCGACGCAACACTCCACGTCCACGCGGACGGTGAGGCCCACGGCCTGCCGCGCAACGACCGCGCGACCCTGCTCGTCTGGATCCACTCCCCCGATCGACGGGGCTACGACGTCTCGAGGTCCGAGCCATTCCCGTTGGCGAGGCCTGAACTCCCGCAAGAAACGATCTGCTCCACGCGTCCCGCGTCAGTCCGGGACCACACGGGTACGCGCTAGCCCAGGGTCGCGAGGGAGCGGGACCTACTCTGGGAGCGGATCACCTCGGAGAGTGAGCACCCCCGGCGGCGGTGGCGGCGGTGATGCGGCCGGAGCGGGCGGCGGCGACGAGGGCGGCGTGGTCGCGAGCGTTCTGGTCGGCGTAGGCCTCGGCGAAGCCGGCGATCGCCTCGGTGAAGGTGTCGCCGCGGCCCAGGTAGGCGGCGATCGCGATCCGGTCCCCGGAGCGGGCGTGCGCCCGCGCGAGCGTCGCCCCGCACAGCCGGGCGAACAGCGCGAGCCCACCGGCGTCCATCCGTTCGGGTACCGCGATGCCCTTCCAGTCGGCGAGCTGACGGACGTAGAAGTCCCGCACCTGCCCGTCGACACCTCTCAGACGCTGCCAGCCCAACAGGATGACCCCGACCGCCTGCATCATCCGCTGCCCGGCCACGACCCGCTGCCCCTGGTTGTCATGGCGGCCCCCGTCGTCCTGGTGGCGTGGCGTCAGGTGTGCGGCGAGCACCGACGGGCCGGCCTCCTTGACCTGCAACAGCAGGGGGTCGTCGTCGTCACGGCCGACCAGCAGCGCCACGGAGCAGCGGGTGCCGACACTGCCGACGCCGACGACCTTGCGGGCGACGTCGACGAGACGGTACTGGCCCAGCAACGCCCGGCGGTCCTCGGCGAGGGTGTCGCCGTAGGAGCCGAGGATGGTGGCGAGCGCGTCGCGCAGACGCGCGGCCGCCGAGGCGTCGACCAGGTCGCGCAGCGGCAGGAGCAGCGGCGGCTGGCTGCGGAAACGGACCTGGCCGCCGGGCCCGGTCTCGGTGAGCCGGCTGAACGCCCGGGTGCGGTCGCGGTCGCGGGCGCCGCGGGCCGCCCGGGTGATCTGGCGGGTGTAACGCCGGGGCAGCGCGGCGGCGTGCGCGGCGAGCAGGTCGTCGACGTCGGCGTGGGCGTACCAGACGTCGAGGTTGCCCATGACGGCGAAGCGGCGCATCCACTCCCGGTAGGCCTCCGCGGCGGCGCGCACCGCCGCCCGGCACCCCGACGGGCCGAAGCCGTTCGCCCGCCCGGCGATGACCAGGCTCGCCGCGAGCCGTTTGAGGTCCCACTCCCACGGGCCGGGCAGCGTCTCGTCGAAGTCGTTGAGGTCGAAGACGAGGTGACGTTCGGGGGAGGCCAGCAGCCGGAAGTTCAGCAGATGGGCGTCCCCGCACAGCTGCACGTCGATACCCGACGTCGGCGAGCCCGCCAGATCCGCCGCCATGATCGCCGCGGCGCCGCGGTAGAAGCGGAACGGCGACTCGCACATCCGCCCGTAGCGCAGCGGCACCAGCTCGGGCAGGCGCACCGCCGACTGGCTCTCGAGGATCGCGATCGGGTCGGCCCGCCCCGGCGCCGGGGTGTAGCCGGCGTGGGAGCGGCGCGGCGCGCGGGCCCGGGCCGCACGCCCCCGCACCGCCCGCTCGGCGGGTGTCCCCGCCCCCGGGCGCGTCGACGCGAACCCGGACCCGGCGCCGGGGAACGTCGAGGTTGACGCTGTGGCGGCTCCTTCCCGCCGCTCGGGAGAACCGGTCCGTGGGCGTACGGCCGTCGCCATCGTCGCCTCCCCCCTCCCCACCCGGCCCGGGCCGGGCGTCCCCACGCCGCACCGAGGGGCGTGTTCCATGCCGACCTGGTGGTACCCGTCGCGACCAGCCCACAACAGTCCGCGTCCGCCTCGTCCGCTCGCCCTCGCCGATCACAGCGCGGACGGGCGGGGCCGCGCGTCGGCCGCGCTCATGGTGGAATCGGCCCTGCGCCATAGCGGCACAGACCGACCACGGTGGGCGAACCAGATGCGAAGCCTCCGGATGGGTGCGGCGAGCCGCTGCGCGCGGGGCACGAGCATGCCGCCGTGCCGGGACTTTCGGGACAGGTCTGCACCTTTTTCGGGCACCATGAGTGGGAGAGCAATGCGTCGTCGTGGGCGTGTGAGCATGATCGCGATGGCGGGCGTCGTCGTCCTGCGGGCGGGGGGTGTCCCGGACCCGGATCTCGAGGCCAGGGTTGGGACGCCGATTCCCCTGGTCGTGCTGGCCGTGAGTGTCGCCGGCGCTGGATGTTCGTTGGAGGACCCCCTGACGAACACCCGGCGGCGGGCTTATGAGGATGTCTGGGTGGCTTCGCGTGATCTCACGGCTTGGGGTTCGGGCTCGGTGAGTTCGCCGATGCGGTGATCGGGTTGGGCGGAGGGCCGGTAGCGCCAGAAGGTGGGGAAGGCCAGGACGGTGGCGAGCATCGCGGCGACGGTGAGGATGCCGCCACCGCTGATGGCCCAGGTCGTACCGAGCGCGGCGCCGGCTGTGCCGTGGGCGAGGGCGCCCAGTTGCGGGCCGCCGGCGGCGACGATGACGTCGACGCCCTGCATCCGCCCGCGCATCTCATCGGTGGCCGCCTCCTGCAGGACGGTTCTGCGGAACACGCTCAGAACGATGACGGCGGCGCCCGCGAGCACGAGGAACAGGGCGGCCGGGATCAGGCTGCGGGAGAACCCGAATGCGGTGATGGCCAGTCCCCACGCGCACACCGCCGCGGCTATCACCGCGCCGTGGCGGCGGATGCCAGTGAAGGTCCCGGACAGCATGGCGGCGCACAGCGCGCCCGCGGGGATGGCGGCGTAGAGAACACCGATCGCGAACCCGCCACCCGGTGGATCGCCGAAGGTTTCGCGTGCCACCTGGGGGAACAGTGCCACCGGGTTGGCGAACAGCATGGCGATGAGGTCTGCGAGGTAGGTGATCAGCAGAAGGGGGCGCGTCTTCAGGTATCCCAGGCCGACGCCGATCTCCCGTGGGCCGGCGCGGCGCGCCCATCCGTGCAGGGGCGGCAGCGGTGGCAGTTTCCCTACCGCCCACAGCGTCGCGCACAGTGCTGTGGCCTCGACGAGGTAGAGCGTTCCGATCCCGGTCACGGGCAGCAGCGTGCCCGCGAGTAGCGGCCCGGCGATCCCGCCGGCATAGATGACCGATGACTGCAGCGTGTTCGCGGCCGGAAGAAGCTCGGTCGGGACCAGGCGGGGAACGACCGCACCCCGCACCGCCGTGTTCGCGCCGAACAGGCCCTGCTGCACCGCGACCAGCCCCAGCAGGACCGCAACCGAATGCAGCGCGACGACCGCGTGGACCCACAACGCCGTCGACGTGAGCGCGATGCCGCTGTTGGTGACCAGCATCATCCGGCGCCGATCGACGACGTCGGCGACCGCGCCACCCCACAGTCCGCAGATCACCAGCGGGCCGAGGCCCACCAACCCGGCCAGGCCGACGTAGGTCGACGACCCGGTGATCTCGTAGATCTGCAGCGGCACCGCGACCGCGGTGAGCGCACTGCCCACCGCAGTGACGACCGTGGACCCCCACAACCGTCCATACGGCCTGACTCTCAACGGGCGTATGTCGACCATCAGTCGCCTTCGCCCACTTCTGAACACCATCCGTCATCTTCGCCGCCAGGGGTCTGCAGCCCTGCCCTGGGCGAACCCCGCCGCCCGTGGCGTCGGCCGGCGCCGCGACGCACCTCGCACCATGACACCCGCGGCGCCTGAACGGGACCGCGGTGGTCGGCGGTCCGGCCGGGGCCTGCGCCGCGGATCAACCTGTCACCTTCCGTCCGTCACGTTTCACCCGGGTA
>Ga0105248_10008659_pt1 | contig 11179 bp, 9 predicted proteins | sample KBSS34metaG_FD_81524 | JGI IMG/M metagenome (GOLD analysis project Ga0105248, IMG submission 81524) | Switchgrass rhizosphere microbial communities from Kellogg Biological Station, Michigan, USA - KBS S3-4 metaG | ecosystem: Host-associated > Plants > Roots > Rhizosphere > Soil | place...
ATTGTGAAGTGTTTTTGCGCGTGAGAGCGAGATGTCACCGGTGAAACAATTTAGAGTAGTGGTCTGCCACCGAAATGATCGCCGCCTGTTGGAACAGGTCGTTGTGCGTTGGCAATCCTTTGCAAGAGGGTGTTCATGATGCGTTGCGGTCTCAGGAGTCTAGCAGTTGCGGCGATTGTTGGCGTGGGGGCGTTGCAGACGGCGCAGGGCCAGGCGATTGTTGGAGAGAATACGGATTACAAGAGCTCGCTGAACAAGCATGATCGCGAGGAGTGGTTTCGCGACCTCGGGTTTGGGTTGTTTATTCACTGGAGCGTAGACAGCCAGTTGGGTGTGGTGATCAGCCATTCACTGGTGGGGTCGTCGAAGGACTATCAGGATAAGTTCTTCAACGATCTGCAAAAGACGTTTGATCCGAAGCAGTTCGATCCGCAGGGTTGGGCGCAACTGGCGCGGTTGGCGGGAGTGAAGTATGTCGTCTTTACGACGAAGCATCACTCGGGTTTTGGAATGTATGCGACAAAGACGACGCCGTTCAACATCCTGAATACGCCGTTTCATCGCGATATTACTGCTGAGTTGTTGAAGGCATTCAAGGCGGAGGGGATTGCTCCGGGGATGTACTTTTCGCCGGACGATTTCTACTGGCTTTACAAGAACGGCAAGACGATTCAGCGTGGAATTGAAGATGTTCAGCCTAGCCATAATCCGGGGCTGCTGAAGTATGACAGCGACCAGCTTCGCGAGTTGCTGACGAACTACGGTCCCGTAGATGTTCTATTTTTTGATGGTGAAGCAACTAGTCTCAGGCAACTAGCGTGGAAGCTGCAGCCGAACATCGTCGTGACTCGCGGCGCGTTGCGTACACCGGAACAGACGATCCCCGGGCAGGCGTTCGATGAGCCATGGGAAGGGAACGACACCATGGGTACGGCGTGGCAGTATCAGCCGCAGAACGACCACTACAAGACAGGGCATCAGTTGATTCGTTCGCTGGTTGAGACGCGTGCCAAGGGCGGCAACCTGCTGCTGAATGTGGGGCCGAAGCCGAACGGTGAGCTGGCAATCGAGCAGGAGGAGCGGCTGCGCGAGATGGCGCTGTGGATGTTCGTGAACTCGGAGGCGATCTACGCGGTGAGGCCATGGGTCATCACGAATGAGGAGAACATCTGGTTCACGAAGAAGAAGGATTCGAGTGCTTTGTACGCCATTGTGGATCCGCAGGTCCCTTGGAGGACGGGCGAATGGCATGACCTGGTACTGCACTCGGTGAAGGCGACTGCGAAGTCTGAGGTGAGTGTGCTGGGCGCTAATGGCGAGGTGCTGGAGTACGCGCCGAGGGTGGTGCCAAAGTCAACTTTTCACATGGAAGACGATGGTCTACACATCCGGACGCTGCTTTCGCAACGGCTGCAGGACAACCGGCAATGGCCGAATCCGCTGGTGGTAAAGATTACGAATGTTGAGCCGGCGCTTGTGCCTCCGCGGGTGAAGACGGGAAGGTATCAATGGAATGAAGGGTCTGGGAGCTATCGGTTAGAGGGGGAGTTGCTCGACATGGGCGAGGCGAAGTCGCTGGACGTAGGCTTCGAATACCGGTCGATTGATGGGGAGGACATCGATTCGCGGAACGCGCCATGGATTGCTACGCCAAATCAGAAAGTTACGGCGACGGGCCGCTTTTCCGCGACGTTGGAGGGTCTGCCGACGGACAAGCACTATGAATTTCGCGCGGTTGTGCGTCATCCGCTCCTCTCCTTGTATGGTGGAGAAGTGACGCTTCGCAAGACAGCGAAGACGCAATGAATCGCATCTAATTCTCAAACCTTTGGAAATAAGAACACTGAAGGACTGCCTTGGTTAATCAGACGAAGCCCGCCACGGAGGACATATGGCTGACACCAGGATACGATCTTCAGGCCTCTTTCGATGGACAAGCGGTATTGTCGCGTTTGCAGGATTAGTTGTTCTAATCTTCCATTTCACTCGCCCTGCTCCGGCTAGCAGAGCGATTGCACCGACCGAATTGGATGGCTTTGTTGCGGATGCCACTTCACGGCAGCTTCTGCGCAATTCGGTGGTGACGGTCTCTCTGGGAGACTATTCGGTACAGCAGAGTACTGACACGTTTGGCCGCTACGCGGTGGTGTTTCCTAGCCCGAATGCAGATGCCAGCATGGCTACAGTTCATGTGGCGACGCCCGGGTACCAAGAAGCAGAGAATCAGGTCTCGTTGCATCCGGGAAACAACTATGCGGAGATCATGCTTACCAACAGCACCGGGTTGAGATCCGTGGCTGCTTCCGCGGGGTATCCGCCAAAGGCGGAACAAGCAAAGGTGATTTTGAAAAGCCTTCCATCAGACTTCATGAAGGCTTCGAAGATCTATGCCGTCACCGATAAAAAATGAATTAGAGATTGGTGCCCGAATTGCGTGGTTCCTTTCAGGGGACAGGGGTGGTTACTCGTTGGTGATGCCGCGCGAAGTCTATGCACGTGGAGGGGAAATCTCTCAACGAGGGTCAACTACGATGGTTCCCTTTGGTGCACCTTTTGTGTAGTAGGCGTATGCCGCGAACCGACCCTATTCTCACGATGGAGTCCCGCAGGCGAGCCCGTTGTGTTTGCCTTGGTTTTACCGCACGCCGCGGGACTTCAAACTAAATTGTCGCGTTATTCAACGCCGAACGGAATCGATTGCATGGGCCAGACGTCAGCGTCTTTTCAGCAAGAGAAACAGATGCAAGGGTTGGATGAATCTATCTCGTTGTCGGAGGTGATCTCGGCACTGTCATTTGCGATCGATCTGACGGATGGAGCAGTCCACGGCCATGCTCTCAGAAGTTGCCTTCTAGGCATGCGAATTGCAAATGAAGTGCAGTTGACGTCGGAGGAGACGAGCAGCCTCTACTACGCCTTGCTTTTGAAAGACATCGGCAACGAAGAGATGATTGGCCTCCGATGCGATCGCGGTTCCAGCATCGTCAGCAAGCTTGGTATGGGGCCGATGGCCGCAGAGGCAGTCCGAAGCCTTGAGGAGCATTGGGACGGCAGCGGCTACCCGAAGCGTGCACGTGGGAAGCGGATACCTTTACTGGCGCGCCTATGCGCGGTCGCGCAGCATCTGGATGTCTTCTCCATGGGGAGAAGCCCAGCGGTCGCTGTGGAGACATTGGAGCAGTGGAGCGGAACCTGGTTCGATCCGGAGATTGTGCAGGCCGCACTCTCGCTCGATCGGAGAGGCGCACTGTGGACGCACTGCAAAGCGACGGACGCTCATGAGATGACGCGCGCAGCAGTACTAGACCTGGATCCGCGGCAGAAGCAGCGGTTGGATGACCGGCAGATCGATCGCATTTGCGAGGCATTTGCTGACGTGGTGGATTCGAAGTCACACTTCACGTTCCGGCACTCCATCGGCGTTGCGGAGTTGGCACGGGGAATTGCGAAAAACCTGGGATTGCCTGCCGACCGCGTTCGCCTGGTGCGGCGCGCAGCTTTACTGCATGACATCGGAAAACTGAGCGTGTCGAATTCAATTCTGGACAAGAAGACAAGGCTGACGGAGGCTGAGTGGAAGGTGGTGGAACAGCATCCGGGACTGACGCGGCGCATCCTGGAGCAGATTGGACCTTTCCGCGAAATCGCCATCGTTGCTGGTGAGCATCACGAGAAGCTGGATGGTAGCGGATATCCGAACCGCCTGATGGCGCCTGACCTGTCGATGGAAGCTCGAATCATCGCGGTGGCGGATGTCTATGGCGCATTGTCGGAGGACAGGCCGTATCGCGCCGGACTTAGCTACGAAGAGATTCTGCCGATCATGCGTGCGCTGGCGCCCAGAAAGCTCGACGGCGATTGCGTCAATGCACTGATCTCGTTGATCGGGATTGAAAGCGACGTTCTGTATGAACCGAAGGTCCAGGCGATCTCATTGGCGCGAGCCTGCGCCTGAAGAAGTGTGGGTGGATGCAGGAACGGCGCGACCTGAAGATGGGTCGCGCCGTTCTTATTTTGGGTGAGGGTTATTTACCGGTGTAGGTTACGCGCCATACGCTGCGGGTGCCGTCGTCGGTGACGAAGAGGTCGCCGTCCTTGCCGACTGCGACCCCGACCGGACGACCCCAGACCTCGCCGTCCTTGGTGACGAAGCCGGTTAGGAAGTCCTCGTAGCTGCCTTCAGCGTGGCCGTTGTGCATGGGGATGCGGACGACCTCGTAGCCGGCACGGTTGGCGCGGTTCCAGGAGCCGTGTTCTGCGGCGAAGGCGTCGCCGTTGTACTCGGCGGGGAACTGCGACTTGGCAGTGGGGTAGAAGACCATCTGAAGCGACGCCATGTGGGGTTGAACGAGGACATCCGGAGTAATGACCTTCGAAGACATATCAACACGCTTGCAGTCCTTGGCCTGGGCAGCGGTGAGTGCAGGCGCCTGTGGGTTGGCTCCAGTGCCATTGGCGCACGGCTGAGGCAGTCGTGGGTCCTGATGATTGCCCATGTAGTACCAAGGCCAGCCGTAGAAGCCACCTTCCTTGATGGAGGTCACGTAGTCGGGTACGAGGTGATTCCCCAAATTGTCGCGCTCGTTGACGGAGCACCAGAGTTCGCCCGTGGTTGGGTTGATTGCCTCGCCGACGCAGTTGCGAATGCCGTAGGCGTAGACCTTGATGAATTTGCCCTCCGGCGTGTACTCGAGGATGTCGGCGCGATGAAACTCCTTCGGATGCGTATCGGGATCGTCGATGTTGGAGCCGGAGCCGACGGAGATCAGCATGTGCTGGCCGTCCTTCGTGAAGGTGACATCACGGGTCCAGTGACCGCCGCCTGTGAGCTGAGCGTAGCCGGGGATATCAGGAACGATCGTCTCGGCTGCGCCGGTCGCATGAAGGTCGCCGGAGTGATAGGGGAAGCGCTGGATTGTTGTCGCGTTTCCAACGTAGATGTACTTCGGATCTGCTGCCGGGTAGAAGGCAATGCCGAAGGGGTGATCGAGGCCGGTGGCGAATTTTTCGATCTGAGCTGCCTTGCCATCGGCGCCAATGCCACGGAGAACGAGGATGGACCCTGCGCCGGAATCGGCGAGAAACAGGTCACCGTTAGGTGCTGTGCGAATGAGGCGAGGCATGGTAAAGGTCCCCCCGCTGAGCTGCATTCGTTCTTTGTTGTCGGCACGCTGCATGGGCTTGGCATCACCGCCGGCGTAGAGAGTCACCTTGAAACCTGCCGGGGCAATGGGCCATGCGTCCTGTGGTTTGACGATGAGATGCGGCGTGTTGTTAACGGCTTCGGCCGAGTTTGGCGCGGGGAGATCGGCTGCGGTAATCTTGCGGCGCACTCCCGGCTGCTGCTGGTTCCAGTCGGCAAAGGCAGCCTGACCGGTGACCGTTTTTTTATCCGATTGAGCAACGAGTGTCGCGGGTAGCAGCGAGAGAGCCAGCAGCGGGATAAGCCCGTGGCGCATTTTCGTGTTCCTCCTGAAAGAGCCTGACAACCATGCTAGTCGGCAATTATAAAAATGCGCTACTACTGGCGAACGCGTTTCAGCTACCGGTATAGGTAATTCGCCATATAGAGTTCGACGCATCGTCGGAAACGAAGAGACTGCCGTCAGAGCCCAGCGTGACTCCGACGGGGCGGCCCCATACCGTACCGTCGGGATTGACGAAGCCCGTCATGAAGTCTTCGTAGACGCCGGTGGCTTTGCCGTTCTGAAGCAGCACACGGAGCAATTCGTAGCCTCCACGAGTGGAACGATTCCACGAGCCATGCGACGCGACGAAAAGGTCGCCCTGGTAAATCGTTGGGAATTGCATGCCGGTGTAGAAGGTGATCTGCAGCGGAGCGAAGTGGGGTTGCAGCAGAGTGTCCGGGACGATGGTCTTCTGAGCGAGCTCGGGATGGCTGTTTGGCAGGCGAGGGTCGGGGTTGGCGCCGATGTAATACCAGGGCCAGCCGTAGAAGCCGTCCTCCTGGATGTGGGTGACGTAGTCTGGCGGCAGGTTGTCGCCCAGGCCGTCGCGCTCGTTGACCGAGACCCAGGGAGTTCCTGCGGCGTCGAGTGTAAGACCGACTGCGTTGCGAAGGCCCGAGGCATAGATCTTCAGGAAGGTGCCGTCGGGCGTGTAGGCGAGAACGTCGGCGCGGTTGGTCTCGGATTTGTCGGTGTCGGTATTGGTAATGTTGTTCGCCGAGCCTACGGAGACGAGCATGCGATTGTCCGTTGTGAAGACGAGCGTGCGTGTGCTGTGGCCTCCGCCGGGCAGGGAGGGGACGATGACTTGCGCTGCGGCTCGTGCCTTCGTATCGCCACTCTGGTAAGGGAAGCGAACGACGGAGTCGACGTTCGCGACATAAACGTATTGAGGGTTGGCTCCTGCGGGATAGAAGGCGATGCCAAAGGGGGCGTTAAGGCCGGAGGCAAAGGCTGCGGTGCTCTGTGCTGTTCCATTGGAGGCCACACCGCGCAGGACGACGACGCTGTTCCCACCCGGCTGTGCCACGAAGATATCTCCATTGGGTGCAGTGGCAAGCAGGCGCGGATTGTTGAGGCCTGTGGCGTAAAGCTGGACGGTGAATCCGGGGGGAACCTGCGGAAGCTGGTTGTTGGCGCGAGGAACCAATGTCGAGGTATTGGTGACCGAGCTTGCAATGTTGGGCGCGGGCATGTCTGCCGGCAGCAGCGTGCGGCAGATACCGGGCGACTGGCGAGTGAAGTCAGTGTAGGCGGAGGTGCCCGTCTGAACGGCGCCGACGCATCCGGCATTAACCTGCGGGGACGGAGTGACCGGAGTCGTCGTCATCGTCATCGTTGTAGACATATTGCTGCTGCAGCCGGAGAGGATCACAAGCGAAAGAACCAATGGGCCGAGGAGCTTAATGGAATGCGACATCGTAAACGACTCCAGAGTAGCCGGAATAAACATCTATGGGCGGACTCTGAGAAGACTGCAAAACGGGCAGACCTGAGGTGCCTGCTGACCGATCAGTGTGGGGCAGTATTCGGTGAGGGTCCAGTCATCGGTGCCTCAGTTGTTTGGATGCCGGAAGAGGACTCCGTGGTGGTACTCGCAAGCTGTTGCAAAAGTTGAGTCGGAAGGGTGGCCGTGAGGATGGCGCGGTCCTTGTGCTGGTCCATGCGGAGCGAGCCAATCATTTCGAGCAACGCTGCGTCGCCCTGATTGCGGGGCTTGATCTGCTGGAGAGACTTGAAAAGATCGATCAGTGCGGAGAGGTTCTGAGCAGCACGTGCGGCATCGGCCTCGGTTGGAGATATCTCCTCGATACGCAGACGGAGTGTGCCGGTATAGCGAAGGCTGGCTACGAAGGTGGTGTCTTCCGGTAAAGGAAGCTGCAGGCCGAAGACGGTGATGTATCCGCGGTCGGAGAAGGGAAGGCCGATGTGGCCGATTCCCCAGGCGCTTGCGAGCAGGGGCACATCGCGATAACGCGCCGAGAGCAGCGACGAGCCGGAGAAGGGCGAGGCCGCGGAGCGGTGGCGGTCGAGGATCGAGTGAATCTGTTCCGCCGTGGGCATGTTGGAGGCTGCGATGGAGTCATAGCCAAGCTGTGCGATGCGCAGAGGCCGCGTAGCGTCGCCGTCAGCGATGACCACCGTGTAGATGGTATGGCCGGCATAGGTCTCGCGCGCTGTAGCGATGGACTCGAGATAGCGTGACAGTCGCTGGCCATCAAAGCGGCCTTCGAAGACCTCGGAGTACCCGACAGGGCCGTTCGGGCCATTTGGGTTGTCCATGCGATGCAGCGCGAAGGCTGCGGCATCAAGATCGCGTTCGGGCACGATCCCCGTGGCGTCGATGAAGTGCTGGTATTCGGGCGCTCGCGTGACAGGGGAGCGGTCGAAGTGGGTTGCAAGTCGCAGGGGCTTGAGGTTGACGTAGACGATGGCGTCGGATTCAGGCAGCAGCCGTGCGGCTTCAGGAGGCGCGGTCTTACGTAGAACGATGGCGCCTATGAGGGCGCCGATGAGCGCCAGCGCCAACAGCAAAGAGTATCGGGTCGACCTACGCATCGGCTAAGTTGGGCATTCCGTGGTGGTGAGGCATCAGTCTGTTTCTACTCTGTCTGCGCACCAAGGGCAACGGGCAAGGACTATTCGGTAATGGCGAAGGTGTAGATCTTGCCGCCGTTGGTGGCGTTTCCTGTTCCGGGAGGAAGGATGCCGAACTCGCCGCCGCCGACGTTGCGATCAATGGTGAATCGCCAGGCATGCTGCCCGGCTTTCTTGGCATGAAACTCAACTTCGTCACGGTCTGCACCGCTTGAAGAGTGGAAGACTCCTCCGGTCATCACGCGAAACTCTCGATTATCTGAATTGATGCGGAAGCGGAGGAAGTCGTACTCGGCGATATCGACGCCGGTGGGTGCGTAGATAAGAATCTCGATAGGAGCCTGGAGCGCAAGCTTCGATTCGCGTCCTTTGAGATGGCCGTTACGGTCCTCGCGGATGATGCCATGGGTTGCGGTGGATTTGAGCCAGCCGCCGGACTTGATGTGGACGACCTCGGTCTCAAGCGGCTGCCAGGCGCCGTTGCGGTCTTTGTAGTAGGCGCCGATCTCGCTGACCTCGGAGATGGGTGCGGGAGGAGGATCCTCGGCGGTGTTGCCTTCGGGCGTAAGGCGTTTGCGACCCTTGTTCATCATCGCGGAGATGACGCGTTCGGAGACTCCGGCATCTTTGAGGTCGACCAGTGAGTCAGCGTCGGTGGTGTACTGGCCCGGCTGCGAGGCGATGGCCTGGAGGACCAGATCATCGCTCAGACCAGCTCCGACCATGCGAATGATCGAGCCATTGTTGAGGATCTTGGCCATGGAAGGCGCTGCCGCAGCGATAGGGCCCTCGGCAGGCTGCGGAGGCTCCGCAGTCTGGGCGAGCGATGACATTCCCCCGATCAGAAATACAGCGAACAAATTTGCCAGCAAAGTGCGCGGCAACAGCATTCGGACCCCTCCAAAAGGATGCTTCTATTGTGTTGGACGTGGGAAAGGCTATCACGCAACCCGATGAATCCAGATGGGAATGAACCGTATTTCCCGATCTGTCATCATAAAGAGAGGGGCTTCAGTGATTTTGGGGCCCGGGAGTGTAGTTCAGATGAAGTTGAAATTGCCCGAGGGAGAGTTTCAGGCATACCTTTTTGATTGCGATGGCACGATCGCGGATTCGATGCCGCTGCACTACATCGCATGGAAGACTGTTCTGTCGGAGTGGAGCTGCGAGTTTCCGGAAGATCTGTTTTACGCGTGGGGTGGGATGCCGGTTGTGGAGATCATCTCTTCGCTAAATACACGACATGGACTGAGCATGCCGGTTGCCGACATTCAGCGCCGCAAGGAGGAGATGTTCTACGCCAACCTGCCTGCACTCAAGGCAGTGCCCGAGGTGTTGGAGCACATCCATGCAAAGCATGGCGAGATTCCGTTTGCCGTTGTCTCTGGCAGCACGCGCAATTCGGTCCACGCCTCGCTGCGAACGCTCAACCTGCTGGATCGCTTCGATACGTTTGTATGCGCGGGGGATTACACGCGCAGCAAGCCACATCCGGAGCCGTTTTTGCTCGCGGCAGAACGTCTGGGAATTGCGCCTGAGTCTTGCCTGTATTCGAAGATACGCAGATGGGAATCGATTCAGCGACAGCAGCGGGGATGGCGTCTGTGCGGGTTCCGGCGCCGTGGGAGCGGGTCTAACGCAAGCAGCGTTCGGCTGTGGAAATGGCGCATCCAGTGGCGTCTTCTGTGTTTGCGGCAGAAAGTGTCACTGTGCTAAAGTTAGCTCTGCGGCGCACTCTGCGCAGGCACGACTGCGCGTCAGGCGGGCGGTGCTTACAGGGGGCAATAGCACAAGGCTGTTTGGGCTGGCGTAGCTCAGCTGGTAGAGCATCTGATTTGTAATCAGAGGGTCGGGGGTTCAAGTCCCTTCGCCAGCTCCAGTTTCCAGGCAGCGACGAGATTGGATTTGGTTGTACTGTCGGGCCGTTCTGGCCAAGCAGACTCCGGAGACTTCTTCAAGAGATGTATGACCCGCTCGATCGGCGGATTCTTGATCGATGCGCGGCCTTGATGAGTTGTGGAGCTTGTACGGTAGGCGGTTTGGCAGCGAAGTGCACAGGTGGCCGAGTGGTTAATGGCAGCAGACTGTAAATCTGCCCGTCTATGACGTACGGAGGTTCGAATCCTCCCCTGTGCACCATGAATTTGCAGAGGAAGCAGCAACAGGGGAGCGGAACGTGGACTTCGGCCCCGCCGGCAGCGGAAGATTGGCAGTAGCGCTGGCAGGCTTAGGAGTTTTGGCGATCCTGGTGTGGTACACGATGGAACCGGGAAAGTTTCAATCGCTGACCTGGGTACTTTTAGGATTTTTTGCCTTTCGCGTAACGCTTGGATGGCTTCGCTCGCGATAGGATTGTAGGGTTGGTTGTAGAAGGCTGATGTAGCTCAGTGGTAGAGCACTCCCTTGGTAAGGGAGAGGTCATGGGTTCAAGCCCCATCATCAGCTCCAGGTTTAGTAAAGAGGCGGGAGTAACTCAGTGGTAGAGTCACAGCCTTCCAAGCTGTTGGTCGCGGGTTCGATTCCCGTCTCCCGCTCCATAGAGTAGAAGGCACTCCCCAGGAGAGTTTGTTGAGTACGTTGAAAGAGCAGCCAATACTTCCGATCGCCGATCCAGTCGCTTTCGGCGCGGTGAAGACAGCGATTGAAACGTCGTTTTCCTCGGGAAATGTTCGTGAATTTCTCCGCTCACTGGAGCGCAGGAATGTCCGCATCCGCGAGTTTGAAGATGTTCTGAGCAAGGGACTGCTGGGGCCGAAGACGGAGGCTGAGTACAAGCAGCTTCCCGATGGTGACCAGGGCCAGATACGCGAGTTCTACCTGGCAAGCCTTGAGAAGGTCGCGCCGGAGCTGAGGCAGCAATTCTTCCGGCTGTACGCGTACTACTGAGTTCTCGAAAACATTTGAAGTTTTGACTTGAATCGCCGGTGTATGCCGGCCAAACACCAGACGGAGAGAGCAATGGCGAAGGAAAAATTTGACCGGTCCAAGCCGCACGTGAACATCGGGACGATTGGTCACATTGATCACGGCAAGACGACTTTGACGGCGGCGATCACGAAGGTATTGTCGAAGCACAACCCGAAGAACGCGTTTCGTTCGTTCGACACGATCGA
>Ga0105248_10008661_pt1 | contig 11178 bp, 9 predicted proteins | sample KBSS34metaG_FD_81524 | JGI IMG/M metagenome (GOLD analysis project Ga0105248, IMG submission 81524) | Switchgrass rhizosphere microbial communities from Kellogg Biological Station, Michigan, USA - KBS S3-4 metaG | ecosystem: Host-associated > Plants > Roots > Rhizosphere > Soil | place...
GCGGGTCGCGATCTCCTGGACGGCGGCGAAATCGCCTTCCGAGGCGATCGGAAAGCCGGCCTCGATGATGTCGACGCCCATATCGTCGAGCAACTCGGCGACCTCGAGTTTCTCGTCGTGGGTCATGGTGGCGCCGGGACACTGCTCGCCGTCGCGCAAGGTGGTGTCGAAGATAACGACGCGGTCCTTCTCGGACTTCGCAGGCGTACTCATGGAAATGGTCCTTCTCGCTTTGCGCCTGCTCCCTCCGGGAGGTTTGGCGCTCTGGGGTTCCTGGTGCTTGACGAACCCCCTGAGTGCCCAGGCGCAAGCGCCCAGCCGGCCCTCAGGGGCAGATAAGCAGCAGGAGCCCGCCGAGAATCAGGGCAGCATCCGGCCGAGCCTGAACGGCCCCCGGAGCGATCGCGCAATTCAAATGGCGCGGCGACATTGCCCAAAATCCTCGTTATCGGCGTCCCAGGGTGGCGGAAACGGGTTAACTCCGCGTTAACCGTAGGGCACCGATGGGGCTCTATGTAGCGGATGGGGTGGGCTGGCCGCAAGGGCCGCGGCCGGCCGCGATAAGGCCCTTACATGTTCAGCCGCGTAGCGCCGGCATAACGTCCCGGGCAAACAACTCAATCGAATGCCGTGTTTCCGCAAGCGTCAGATCGCCGAAGGCGAACTGTCCGACGAAATAGTTGGCGCCGGCCTCCGCCATCTGCTGGCGGATGATCTCGGTCACCGTTGCCGGCGAGCCGCAGAGACCGCGGCCGTCCGCCATGATGGCGGAAAATTCCGCCGGGCGCGGGTGCTGCGGCATCCGGTCATAGACCTTGAACAGGTGGACGAAGCTTGCCTGCCACACCGGATAGGCGCGCTCGGCCAGCCGCAGCGCCTCAGCGTCGGTGTCGGCGACGACCAGCATGCGGCCCAGCCCGAACTTCGGCATCGGACCGCCGCGGCCGGTTTCGTTCCAGCTGGCGCGGTAGGCGTCGCTGAAGCCACGCGTCGCCTTGACACCGTCGAGACTGATGACGTTCAGCGCCTTCTTGGCGCTGCGCGCCGCGCTGTCGTTGGCGTGCACGCCATACCAGATCGGCGGGTGCGGCTTTTGCAGCGGCGTCATTTCCATCGGCACATTGTCGAAGTTGAAATGCCGGCCCTTGAAGCTCACCGTGCGCTCGCGAAGCCCCTGCACGATGATCGCCAGCGATTCATCGTAGATGTCTCTGGCCTGCGCCGGATTGGTGCCGAACAGTTCGAGCTCGATCGGCGAGGCGCCGCGGCCGAACCCGACGTCAAGGCGGCCGCCGCTCATCTGATCGAGCATGCAGATTTCCTCGATCATCCGCAGCGGATGATAGAGCGGCAGGGCGAAAATCATCGGCCCGAAGCGCAGCCGCTTGGTGCGTTGCGCGACCGCCGCCAGGAAAACGCTGGGCGACGGCGCCATGCCGAGCGGCGTCCCGTGGTGTTCGGCAAGATGGTAGGCGTGGAATCCCGCGCGATCGAACAGCTCCACGACCGCAAGCCGCTCCTCGTAATAATCCGCCAGCGACGAGGGGCTGCGATCCAGGTGGTCGAAGATTCCGAATTCCATCGCGGGCTACGCTATACCAACATTATCGGTGTGCAACCGGCAAAGGCGCGGGGCCGCATGCGCTCTTCACAATGGTTCGGCGCGGAAGATCGTGCTCGGATTCACCAGCTCGTCCTGCGCCTCGATCAGCGCTAATTCGCTGCCTGTTGCCGCGGTGCGCTTGAGGATGCCGAAGATCGAGGCCGCCGCCCGCGACATCGCCTCGGCGGCCGAACCGGTGCGGAGATAATGCGCCATGAACAGCGCCGCGATCGCGTCGCCGGCGCCGTGCGCCGCCACCGGCAACCTCGGCGTGCGGAGGCGATGGTGGCCGGTCTCGTCGCAGACCGCGAGGTCGATGACATCGGCGGGCGTTTGGTCCGTCAGGAGCGAAGTCACCAGCACGATCTTGGGGCCGAGCTTTCGCAAGGCGTCGATCGCCGCCAGCGCTTCCGGGACGCTGCGGGCGTTGTAGCCGGTGATCTGCTCCAGCTCGAATTGGTTCGGCGTCACAATGTCGGCGGCCGGCACGGCGCGGGCACGCATGAAATCGGCGACCTCGGGTTTGACGAAGGCGCCACGCTCCACATCCCCGATCACCGGATCGCAGCAATACAGCGCGCTCGGGTTGGCCCGCTTGACCTCGGCCACCGCGTCAAGAATGGCCGCGCCGACCTCGGCCGAACCCACATAGCCCGACAGCACGCCGTCGCATTTTCCGAGCAGGTCGCGCTCGCGCAGCCCTTGCGTCAGTTCACGGATGTGCGCCGCGTCGAAGGCGCGGCCCCGCGCCGTCGCATAGCCGGTGTGGTTGGACAATTGCACGGTGTGGATCGGCCACACCTCGACGCCGAGCCGCTGCAAGGCGAACACTGCGGCGGAATTGCCGACATGGCCGTAGGCGACATGCGACTGCAGTGACAGGATGTTCAGCACGTGTCACCCCAAACAACGATGCGGCGGAGAAACCGGTCCCCGCCGCATCCGCTCGTCCGGCCGCATCTGCCGAAAGCTACTTGGCGCCGGTGGTGCCCGCCGCCGCCTCAACGAACTTGTTGGTGTAGGTCTTCGACAGGTCGATCTTGGCGTTCTTGACCTCCGGCGACGACTGGCTGAACACGTCGAGCACGGCCTGCGCGCCCTTCGGGTCCATCTTGCCGGTCGTGGAGTACATCGGGATGGTGTTCTTCAGCGCTGCGAGATAGAGCGCCTTGTCGGCGCCGACCAGGCCGTCCGGCATCTTCGCCATGATCTCTTCGGGCGTGTGCGAGTGGATCCATTTCAGGGTGGCGAGGATCGCATTGGTCAGCGCCTGGGTCTCCTTCGGATGCGCCGCGATCCAGGCGCTCTTGGTGTAGAGCGCACCGCCCGGATATTCACCGCCGAACACGTCGAGGGTGTCCTTCTCCGTGCGGGTGTCGCTCAGAATCTTTAGGTCCTTGTTCTTGCCCTGCAGCAGCGTCACCGCCGGGTCAAGCATCACCGCGGCGTCAACCGAGCCCTGCTCCATGGCGGCGACCGCGGTGGCGGCGAGACCGATGCCGATCACACCGATGGAGTTCGGATCGACGCCGTTCTTGCTCAGAAGATACTTGAGGAAGAAGTCGGTCGAGGAGCCTGGCGCGCTGACGCCGATGCGCTTGTCCTTGAGGTCCTTCACCGAGTTGATCTTGCCGGTCTGCTTCGGCGACACGACGAGCGTCAGGCCAGGATAGCGGTCATAGACCACAAAGGCTTCAAGCGCCTGGTTTTTGGCGGCGAGATTGACGCAATGGTCGAAATAGCCGGAGACCACGTCGGCGCTGCCGCCGATCACCGCGGTGAGCGCCTGCGAGCCGCCCTTGAAATCGACCAGTTCGACCTCGACGCCGGCTTTTTTGTATTCGCCGAGTTCTTGCGCCAGCATGGTCGGCAGGTAGCACAGGCAGCCGGCGCCGCCGACCGCGATGGTGACCTTCGATTGCGCGGCGGCCGCGCCCGACATCAGCATAAGCGCGCCCAGCGCGGCCAGTGTGTTCCGGATGGTTTTTCTCATGACGCTCTCCCTGGACGAATTGGTGCGAACCATAGGGCAGGCCGCCAAAACTGCCTAGTGCAAGACTGCCTGGTGCGGTTCAGGTGCGGGTTTCCGCCGCAACCGGCCGCCACACCAAGAGCCGGTTTTCGACCAGCGTGACGAGCCAATCGATTGCGATCACGAAGGCCGCCAGCACGAGCATGCCGGCGAACACACCGGCGACGTCGAACACGCCCTCGGCCTGCTGGATCAGATAGCCGAGCCCCGCCGCGGAACCCAGATATTCGCCCACCACCGCGCCCACCACGGCAAACCCAACCGAGGTGTGCAGCGAGGAGAACATCCACGACAGCGCCGACGGCCAGTAAACGTGGCGCATGAGCTGCCGGTCGTTCATGCCGAGCATGCGGGCGTTGGCGAGCACGGTCGGGCTCACCTCCTTGACGCCCTGATAGACGTTGAAGAACACGATAAAGAATACCAGCGTCACGCCGAGCGCGACCTTCGACCAGATGCCGAGGCCGAACCACAGCGTGAAGATCGGCGCCAGCACGACGCGCGGCAGGGCGTTGATCATCTTGACGTAGGGATCGAAGACCGCGGCGACGCGCGGCTGCTGGGCAAACCAGAAACCGATCAGGACGCCCGCCACCGAGCCGATGACGAAGGCGAGCATCGCCTCGATCAACGTGATCCAGAGATGCTTCCAGATCGTGCCGTCGGCGAACCATTTGACGATGCGCGCCGCGACGTCGACGGGATTGGAAAAGAAGAACGGCGGCAAAAGCGTGATGCCGCCGATCGGAACAGTCGTCAGCAGGTGCCAGACCAGCACCGAGATCACGGCGATGAGAAGTTGCAACGAGAGGAGCCTACCGCTCGACACAGTCAAACTCCCCTCGTCATGCGGGCTTCCTCCGCCGCCTGATTACGGTTTGGCGAAGGTGGCGATAATACCGGTCGAGCCTTTGACGTGGCCGTCCAACGCCTTCGGCAGATCTTCGCGGGTCAGGCCGGGCTGCAAAGCACCGGGCTCGAGATCGGTTGCGATCAGAACGAAGGTGTAGTGGTGCTGCGGGCCGGGCGGTGTACACGGACCGAAGTAATGCGGCAAGTTCATCGTGCTCTTGCCTCCGACATACTTGTCGGTCTGCTTCGACACCTCGCCTTCGGCGAAGCCCTTAACCGAGGCCGGGATGCCGTAAGCAACCCAGTGGCTGACGCCGGCAGGGGCGCGGCCTTCCGGATCGGACATCAGCAGCACATAACTCTTGGTGCCCTCCGGCGGGTTCGACCAGGACAATTCCGGCGACACGTTATCGCCGACGCAATTCGGATTCTGCTTGTTGTTTCCCGCCATCTTGGTGGGCAAGCGACCGCCATCCTTGAACGCAGTCGACGTGATCGTGAACACATCGGCGGCCTGCGCGGTACCGGCGATCAACAGAACACCGGCCAGCGCAGCCAGACCTTGACGAACTCCCAGCATGGCTTCCTCCCTTTGTTTCTTGGACGCAATAACAATGGTATCGCGATTTCATTCCTCTGGCATCACCCTCCGGTCTGCGCGTAGCCCTTCATCACCTCGGCCTTCAGCGACTGCCAGATCTCGCGGTGCAGCTGATGAAACGCCGGATCGGACTTGATCTCGGCGATGTCGCGGGGCCGCGACAGCGGCACCCGCCAGTCGCCGATGATGCGCGACGCAGGCCCCGCCGACATGATCACCACCCGGTCGGACAGCGCGATCGCCTCTTCGAGATCGTGGGTGACGAAGAGCACCGCCTTGCGGTCGGCGCTCCACAGATCGAGCAGCAGGTTGCCCATGATCTGCCGGGTCTGCGCATCGAGCGGGCCGAACGGCTCATCCATCAGCAGGATTTTCGGATCACGGATCAGCACCTGGGCGAGCCCGACGCGCTTGCGCTGGCCACCGGACAGCATGTGCGGATAGCGCGGCCCGAACGAGCCGAGGCCGACGCGTGTCAGCCATTCCTGCGCGCGGTTACGCGCTTCGATTTGCGGCGTGCCCGCGGTCTCAAGGCCGATGGCGACATTCTCCAGCGCGGTCTTCCAGGGAAACAGCGAATCCGACTGGAACAGATAGCCAGCCTGCCGGTTGAGGCCGGCGAGGCTTGCGCCGAAAATCTCCACCCGGCCTTGCGACGGCGGAAACAGTCCCGCGGTGACATTGAGCAGCGTTGATTTGCCGCAGCCGGTCGGGCCAACAATGGCGACGAATTCACCGTCGGCGACGCCGAGCGAGGCGCGTTGCACGGCCGCATAGGCGCCGCCGTCGGCCAGCCGGAACGTGATGTCCACATCGGTGAGCGCGACGGCAGTGGCGCGCTTCCCCGCGTCCGCCCCGCTGGCGCCGTTGCCCATGCTGCCCCCTCGCGGGCGGTGTTGCCCGCAAGGCAAACTAGCGGGACACCATTCCCTTGATCAACCCGGCGTCGATCAGCAGCCGATTGAAGCGCCGGACTTCGGCGCCGCCGGCGCATTGGAAAAACAATCCGTTGCAGCGTTGAAGAATCTTCTTTTGTTCCGCAAACGACGGATCGAGCGGGAGACCAGCGGCCTCCTGCACGACGATCGGAAGATAGGGCGCTTCGAGCCGGTCCAGCGCCGACGAGATGTCCTTCGGCGTGTAGTTGATACCGTCGAGCGCGTAGTACGTGGTGAAGTAGCGCGGGTCGTAATTCATGATCCGCTGCGAGATCATCTCCTCGGTGGCGGACGGATCGATGATCTGCGCCATGCCGGGCTGATGATCGCCGAAGCGCACCACCAGGAATGGCTTGCCCGGGAAGTCCTCCGCAAGCCGCTGTTTGAAATCGGCATAGTTGCTCGCGCTGAGCGACTGACGCCGGAGGTATTCGTCGAGCTCCGGCATGTTGCCGGGCGCGCGCCAGTCCGGGGTCAACTCGGGCTTCACCACGTTCCACCAGGGAAAGTGGTTGAACATCGTATAGACCATGATGAACAGCGGCTGATCGCCCTGCTCGCTCTCGATCATCTTCAACGCCTTGTCGAAGTAGAAACTGTCCGGCGCGAAATCCTTTGCCTTCATCTCGGCGGAGTCGACAAAGCGGCCGACGCCAGTGGTCTCCTGAAACTTCTTCGCGCTGAGGAACGCGCCATAGGCCGGGTACAGCGAGACCGTCTTGTAGCCACAGCGGTGCAGCGCCCGCGGCAGCCCGCGTTCGACGCGCCCCGCGGCGATCCGCGTGACGTAATAACTGAGCCGCCCGTACGAGCGTGCCGAGAGGCCGGTCAGCACGTTGTATTCGGTGTACCAGGTCGGACCGCCTGAACCCTCGACAAGAAGCGAGCGCGTCTTGCCGTCGAACGAACGGAAATGCCCGCCATAACCCGCCGGCAGCTTGATGCCGGGCAGCACGCTGGCATCGAAGCTCGCCTCGTCGAGCACCATGATGATGTTTGGCGGTTTGCCGGACGGATGGCAGGTGTCGTTTGCCGCTGAGCGAAGCCGATCCGAGGTCAAGCTATCGAAATCGATCCAGCCCTTGGTGCTCAGCTCATAGGCTGTGGTCACTCCGGAGCGAACGAAGGTCGAAACGTGATTGATGCCCTGGAACTGCTCCCAGGGCTCTTCTGGCACCGCAAGCGCCCAGACCGTGATTGCAGTTGAGCACACCACTGCCCCGAGCAGCGCCGTCGACCGCCGCATCCGGAACGGATCGATCCGCCAGATCAGCACCAGCGTTGGAACGACGATCAGGACGCCGATCAGGACCATGGTGCGAAGGCCGGGGAAAATCGAAAGCAGGAACGCGGCGGTGTCGGAATCGATGATCAGCACGTCGAAGAAGTTGATCACCATCCACAGAATCGAAAATTTCAGCTGCGACAGCATGATCACGGCGGCGAACAGACAAAGCGACAGCGCCGCCGCAATCGCCGGCCGGCGCAGCAGTGCGATGAATGTAAAATTGAGCATCGCCCAGGCCAGCATGAATATGGCCGGCCCGACCCAGTCATATTCGGTCCACGCTAAAATGCCGACCGCGGTGAGGTGAAGCGCCGCGAGGACGCCGACGCCCAGCCAGCGGGTGCCGGCGAGACGCTCCTTTGTCGCAATATAGCTGAAACTTGCAAGCGACATGGTCAGAGCCGCTTGATCATGCCGGCATTGATCAGGAGCCGGTTGAAGCGCCGCGCTTCGGCGCCGCTGGCACAGAGATAGAACAACCCGTTGCAGCGCTGGAAAATGCGCTTCTGCTCGGCAAACGAGGCATCGAGCGGCACGCCCGCCGCCTCCAGAATGACGAGCGGCAGGTAGGCCGCGTCCAGAGAATTGACCGCCGACGACAGATCGGCGGGAGTGAAATTCAGCGCGTCGATGGCATAGTAGGTAGAGAAGAAGCGCGGATCCGCGGCATCGATGCGGTGGCCGATCGCGGTGTCGTCGAGGCCTGGCGCGACGATCTTCTTGGCGAACATCGGCTGGTGATCGCCAAAGCGGACGATCAGGAACGGCTCGTCGGGGAAATCGCGTTTGAGCCGCTCGACGAATGCCTTGTAATCGCGCGCGCTCATGTCCTGCCGGCGCAGATACTCGTCGATGCGGTGGCCGTTGACGTCGCCGTTGCCGAGGTCACGCCAGTCGGCCAACAACTCGTCGCGATAGCGGTACGACCAGGGAAAATGGTTGGCCATCAGATAGGTGAAGACGAACATCGGCCCTTTCGCGTGATCGCGTTTCAACAGGTCCGCGGTGAAGGCGTAATAGAATTCGTCCGGCTCGACGTCGCGGGTCTTGAGGTCCTTGGCGTCATAGAAGTGATCGATGCCGAGGGTCTTTTGAAAACCGCGTGCGCTGAGAAAGGCTCCGAGCCAGGGATAGACGCTGTAAGTGCGATAGCCGCAGTTGTGCAGCGCGCTCGGCAGGCTTCGCGTGACGCGGCCGGATGCGATCCGCGTCACGAACTCGGCGAAGCGGCCGAACGAGCGTGCCGACAATCCGGCAAGCACGTTGTATTCGGTGTACCAGGTCGGTCCACCGGCGCCTTCGACCAGGAACGTGCGCTCCTTGCCGTCGAACGAGCGGAAGTGGCTCTGATAGCCAAGCGGCACTTTGACGCCGGCGACGGTGCTGATGTCAAAGCTCGACTCGTCGAGCACGAGAACGATATGGGGCAGCCGCTGGCCCGGCTTGCAGGACGCCGGCGCGGCGGTCGACAGACGATCGCGAACGGCGCCGTCCGACTCCATCAGGCCGCGCGTGGTGATATCGTAGAGCGCCAGGGCGCCGGAACGCGCGAACTGCGACACGTAGTCGGTCGACTCGAATGCCTTCTCACGGTCCATCGGCACGGCGAAGGACAGGCCGGTCAGAGCGGCGAGACAAACGACTGCGCCGAGCGCCGCCGAGCGCAACCGCACGCGGACCGGATCGAGCCACCAGAACAGCACCAGCAGCGGCAGCCCGATGCCGGCTGCGGCCGCGACCTTCGCTGCCAGGCTCGGAAAGATGGTGAGAAGGAAGGACGCCGTGTCGCCGTCGATCAGCATGACGTCGACGAAATTGGCGCTCATGATCAGGATGTCCTGCTTGAACTGCGACAGCAGGATCAGCACCACAACCATGATGAGCGACAGCGACGCCGCGATAGACGGACGGCGCAGCAGCAAGAGCCAGAGGAAGTTCAGAAGACCCCAGGTGAGCACGAAGGCCAGCCGCGCGATCAGGTCGCCTTCCGTGGAGAGCAGGACGGCCACCGCCGTGACATGCAGCAGCACCGACACGCCAATGCCCAAACGATGGCGGAGACCGGCCGGGAGAGCCAATCTGGAACGACTGAAAAAACTAAGTGCGGGCGGCATGTTAAGGGTGCCGACGCCCGGATTGGACACACATTTACTGCCGGCGGCGGACCGCTGTCATCATTCTGCAATAAACATGTCAACGCAAGGGCGGAGACGGGGCCTGGAGCGAAGGAATGGACGAATAAGGTAAAGGCGGACCGGACTTAGCCCCGGCCCGCCTTGCCGTCCACGCCCCGAGCCGACCACCGGCCTCGCGCCCGGTCAATTCCGGGCTTTGTCCACCAGCGCCCGCTGCTTGATCCAAGGCATCATCTCGCGGAGCTTGGCGCCAACCTGCTCGATCGAGTGCTCGGCGAGCTTGGCGCGGGTCGCCTTGAACGAGGTCTGGTTGACCTTGTTCTCCAGCATCCAGTCGCGGGTGAACTTGCCCGATTGGATGTCGTTGAGGATGCGCTTCATCTCCGCCTTGGTCTCCGCCGTCACCACGCGCGGGCCGGAGACATATTCGCCATACTCGGCGGTGTTGGAGATCGAATAGTTCATATTGGCGATGCCGCCCTCGTAGATCAGGTCGACGATCAGCTTCACCTCGTGCAGGCACTCGAAGTACGCCATCTCCGGCGCATAGCCCGCTTCGCAGAGCGTCTCGTAGCCGGCCTTGATCAGCTCGACGAGGCCGCCGCACAGCACCGCCTGCTCGCCGAACAGATCGGTCTCGCATTCTTCCTTGAATGTCGTCTCGATGATGCCGGCACGACCGCCGCCGATCGCCGAGGCATAGGACAGGCCGAGGTCGTGGGCGTTGCCCGACGCGTCCTTGTGGATCGCGACCAGGCACGGCACGCCTGCGCCGCGCTGATACTCCGAGCGCACGGTGTGGCCTGGGCCCTTCGGCGCGATCATCAGCACGTCGAGATCGGCGCGTGGCTCGATCAGGTTGAAATGCACGTTGAGGCCGTGGGCGAACATCAGCGCGGCGCCGTTCTTCATATTGGCGTGCAGATGGTCCCGGTAGATGTCGCCCTGCAATTCGTCGGGCGTGAGCATCATCATCACGTCGGCCCACTTGGCGGCCTCGGCGACCTCCATCACCTTGAGCTTCTCGCCTTCGGCCTTTTTGACTCCCTGGGAGCCCTTGCGCAGCGCCACCGCGACATCCTTGATGCCGCTGTCCCGTAGGTTGAGCGCGTGGGCGTGGCCCTGGCTGCCGTAGCCGATGATGACGACCTTCTTGCCCTTGATCAGGTTCAGGTCGGCGTCGCGGTCGTAGTAAACACGCATGTTCTTACCCCTAATCGGCCAGTTGGCCGGCCGTTGATTTTCCCGTGGTGCTTCTAGGTGCAATGGCCCGCCGGGACAAGCCCGGCAGCCCACAAAGTCGTCACATCGCCTCCGGCCCGCGGGCGATCGCGACGATCCCGGTGCGGGACACCTCGACCAGCCCGAGCGGTACCATCAGCGCGATGAACTGCTCGATCTTCTCGCTCGCCCCGGTGATCTCGAAGATGAAGCTCGTGGTGCCGGCATCGATCACCCGGGCGCGAAACGCGTCGGCCAGCCGCAGCGCCTCGACCCGGGGCTCGCCGGTGCCGGCCACCTTGACCATGGCGAGTTCACGCTGGATCGACGGTCCGGCCAGCGTCATATCAACCACGCGATGGATCGGCACCAGGCGGCCGAGCTGGTTCTTGATCTGCTCGATCACCATCGGCGTGCCACGCGTCACGATGGTGATGCGGGACAGGTGCTTCTGGTGCTCGGTCTCCGACACGGTGAGCGACTCGATGTTGTAGCCGCGGCCGGAAAA
>Ga0105248_10008662_pt1 | contig 11178 bp, 9 predicted proteins | sample KBSS34metaG_FD_81524 | JGI IMG/M metagenome (GOLD analysis project Ga0105248, IMG submission 81524) | Switchgrass rhizosphere microbial communities from Kellogg Biological Station, Michigan, USA - KBS S3-4 metaG | ecosystem: Host-associated > Plants > Roots > Rhizosphere > Soil | place...
GATCCCCGCCTTCGCGCTTTCGGCATCGCTATAGGCCTGTTGTGCGACGATCCATGGCTCGCTGCCCGGCGCGGCGGCGCGGCCGGCCTCGATCGCGGGGCGCGATGCGGCGAGTTTCGCATGGAACTCGCCGTCGGCCTTGCGCGCGGCAGCCAGCGCCGCCGCGACATTGCCCGATGCTGCGGGGGCGGGGGGCGCGGCTTCCGGCGCGGCGGCGACCGGGGTTGCCGTCATTTCGACGCGCTCGATCGGGCGCAACGCCAGCGACGGATAGCTGGCTTCATTGACGGCGCATCCCGCGACCAGGCCGGCCGGCAGGATGGACAACAGGACGGTGGGGCGGAGGAATTTCATAAGGCTGCTCTATGCGCGACAGAATTTCTCCGCAACGGGCTTGCGTCCTGTGCGCGTGCCCACTAGGTAGCCCCCCGAAGCCGCCCGCTGATATTCAGTGGAACGGTGGTCGGAATGGCGATATCCTTTCAGGCAAGCCATTTCACCTCAAGTGTGCGCCCGTAGCTCAGCTGGATAGAGCATCAGACTACGAATCTGAGGGTCGGACGTTCGAATCGTTCCGGGCGCACCAATTTTCCAGAATTCATGCAACGGTGCCGCGCGGGGCTAATTTCCTCTTAGCGCTTCGGTCACCTTTTCGAGCGTGTCGGGCAGTAGTTTCTGCATATTGCCGCCGACAACGCCCATCGCCCTGCTCAGCATCGGATTCGCCTTGAACGCGGGTGACGCCATCGCGCAGCTGATGGCGATGGTGGTGGTGGCGAGGACAAGTTTAACCGGCGCCTTGCCCGCGGTGTCCCGCATCAGATGACCGAACCGGTCGTTCCTCCCGCCCATTGCGACTTCGCCTATTCCGGTGCCAAGATTTTCGTGGGCATAACAGGGTGCGGCTAACGGCCGGTAAACGGGCAGGCCGGTTGCCAAGCAGGGGGCGGCATCCCTATCTGCTCGGTCAAGAGAATCGACCGAGACAGCGGAGCAGATAACCAGACATGAGCGCCACCCATTCGACCCGTATGCTGATCCTCGGCTCCGGCCCCGCGGGCCTTTCAGCCGCTATTTATGGCGCGCGTGCCGGCCTGGCGCCGATCGTCGTGCAGGGACTTCAACCGGGCGGCCAGCTGACGATCACCACCGACGTCGAAAACTATCCGGGCTTTCGCGACGTCATCCAGGGACCCTGGCTGATGGAGCAGATGCAGGCGCAGGCGGAGCATGTCGGCGCAACGATGATCTGGGACACGATCGTCGATGTCGATCTGCGCGAACGGCCCTTCCGGCTGAGGGGCGATGGCGGGACGCTCTATGTCTGCGATACGCTGGTGATCGCGACCGGCGCGCAAGCCAAGTGGCTGGGGGCGGAAGGGGAGCAGGAACTGGGCGGCAAGGGCGTGTCGGCCTGCGCCACCTGCGATGGCTTCTTCTATCGGGGCAAGAAGGTCGCTGTGATCGGTGGCGGCAACACCGCGGTCGAAGAAGCGCTATATCTGACCAATCACAGCCAGGACGTGACGCTGATCCACCGCCGCGACTCCCTGCGCGCGGAAAAGATCCTGCAGGACCGTCTGTTCCAGCATCCCAACGTCAAGGTGCTGTGGAACAAGGGTGTCGATCGCTTTGTCGCGGGAGAGGGCAATGCCGGCCTGGTGGCGATTGATCTGAGGGACACGGTGACCGGAGAAACATCGTCGCTCACCGTCGATGGCGGCTTCGTCGCTATCGGCCACCATCCGTCGACCGAATTGTTCAGGGGACATGTCGAACTGGACAGCGACGGCTATATCATCGTCGAAAAGGGTGGCACCCGCACCAACGTGCCCGGCGTCTTCGCGTGCGGCGACGTGGCGGACAAGCTCTATCGCCAGGCGGTGACGGCGGCGGGCACGGGCTGCATGGCGGCGCTCGATGTCGAGCGCTTCCTCTCCGAAGCGGATTTCGTGGTCGCTGCTTGAAGGCAAAAGCGGGGATCGTCTCGTCGTCCCCGCCGCTTTTGCCGAAACGGCCTGTGACGCGGCTCAGGCGGTGATTTTGCTGTCGACGAAGGCGATCAGTGAACCGAGGCTTTCGAGCATCTCGCCGTCCACTTCGTCATCCTCTATCACGATATGGAGCCGGTCCTCGATTTCGGTCAGCAGGGCGGCAACCGCCATTGAATCGATTTCCGGCAGCGAGCCGAAGAGCAGGGTATGGTCGTCGAACGTGGCGACCCGCGCCGCGGCGATCCCCAACACGTCCGCCAATACGGCGCGGACGACGGTTTCGGTGGCCTTGGGATCATTCGCCGTCACTGATAATTCCCTGCTTTCTCTCGAATCGGGCTTCGCCTAGACCGATCGGGCGGATGGGACAAGATTTTGCGCGGACGGCGCAGCCGTGACATGGCGAAGAAGAGATGAAGAATCTGCCCGATCCGATCCCCAGGCCGCTCGACCACCTCGCCTTGTGCGGGGCTCGCGCGGACGCGGCGTTGGATGATCGGCTCGGGGTGCTGGATTATCAGGGCCTCGATCGTGCGGTTGGTCTGCTGGCGGCGGATTTGCGAAGAAAAGGCCTTCGCGCCGGCGATCGGGTTGCGAGCTGGCTGCCGAAGAATCGCCTCGCCTGCATAATGCCGCTGGCAGCGGCGCGGGCCGGGCTGGTGCACGTGCCCGTCAATCCCGCGCTCAAACATGGTCAGGTCGCGCATATTCTGGCGGATAGCGGCGCGCGCTTGCTGATCACCGGCCAGGGGCGGGCGCACACGCTGGAGGCGGGCGATTGTCCGGCCTCATGCGCGCTGCTGATCGAGGAAGCAGAGGGCGATGCCCTGTTCGATGGGCAGGATCTGCTGCCGCCTTCCGATGCCGATCCCGATGCGCTGGTCGCGATCCTATATACGTCCGGATCGACCGGGCGACCGAAAGGCGTGATGCTGAGCCACGCCAATCTGTGGCTCGGCGCGATCAGCGTCGCCCATTATCTGAAGCTGACGCCTGATGACCGCACCTTGTGCGTGCTGCCGCTGAGCTTCGACTATGGACAGAATCAGCTGCTGTCGACCTGGGCGGCGGGCGGCTGTGCGGTGCCGCTCGATTATCTGACCCCGCGCGATGTGGTGCGGGCCGTGGAACGGAAGGCGATTACGACGCTGGCAGGCGTGCCGCCGCTGTGGATCCAGCTCGCCGAGATCGAATGGGATGCACAGACCGCCGGATTGCTGCGGCGGCTGACCAATACCGGTGGCCGTATGAGCGTTCCGCTCGTCCGGCGGCTGCGAATGCTGTTTCCGCAAGCCGACATCTATTCGATGTACGGCCTGACGGAGGCATTCCGATCGACCTATCTGCCGCCCGCGCTGATCGATGCGCATCCGGATTCGATCGGATCGGCGATTCCCTTTGCCGAAATCATGGTGATCCGTCGCGATGGGACGCTGGCCGATGCGGGTGAGCCTGGCGAACTGGTCCATGCCGGGCCTTTGGTCGCGCAGGGCTATTGGCAGGATGCCGAAAGGACCGCCGAGCGGTTCCGTGCTGCGCCGCCGGCTTCAAGGGAAGGCGGTATCGCGGTCTGGTCGGGCGATACGGTGGTGCGCGATGCGCAGGGGCTCATCAGGTTTGTCGGGCGTGATGACGAGATGATCAAATCATCGGGCAATCGCATCAGCCCGACCGAGATCGAAGAAGCCGCGATGGCGAGCAATGCCGCGGCGGAGGCGGTGGCGATCGGCATTGCCGACGACCGGCTGGGCCAGGCAATCCTGCTCTATGCGCGGCCCGCGCTTGCCGATGCCGACGCCGTCCTGCGCGCCTACTTCAGGGCGAACCTGCCCATTTTCATGCAGCCGGCGCGGGTGGTCTGGCGCGACGACCTGCCGCGCAACGCCAATGGCAAGCTCGACCGCGCGGCATTGAAGAAGGAAGCCGAGACATGAAGGCGATGGGTGCGGTCCCGGCTGACTTTGTCGGATATCGGGGCGAATTGCTGATCGGCGGGCGGACGGCGCGGGAGCTTGTCGACATTGGCGGCGATACGCCCTTGTTCGTCTATGATGTTGGGATCGTTCGCCATCGGATCGCTCTGTTCCGTGCCAATTTCCCCGACGTCGCGCTGCATTATGCGGTCAAGGCCAATCCGCACCCGCCGCTGGTGAAGGCGATCGCCGGGCTGGTCGACGGGATCGATGTGGCGTCGCAGGGGGAGGCGGCGTTAGCTGTCGCGTCGGGTATGGCGGCGGCGGATATCTCGTTCGCCGGTCCCGGCAAGCGCGATCGCGAACTGCAGGCGGCGATCGAGGCGGGTATCACCATCAATCTGGAATCCGAAGCCGAGGCGGATCGCGCCCTCGCGATCGGGCGGCAGATCGACCGCCGGCCGCGGTTGGCGGTCCGGGTCAATCCCGACTTCGACCTGAAGGGGTCCGGCATGAAGATGGGTGGCGGCGCGAAACCGTTTGGCGTCGACGCCGATCGCGCCGCCGCTTTGGTTCGCCATATCGTCGGCGAAGGCGCCGATTATCGCGGCCTGCACATCTTCGCCGGATCGCAGGCGCTCGGCGCGGAAGCAATCATCGACGCGCAGGCCCTGACGCTAGATCTCGCGGCACGGATCAGCGCCGAAGCGACGATCGAACCGCCGCTGGTGAACCTGGGCGGAGGGATCGGGATTCCTTACTTTCCGGGCGAGGTCCGGGTCGACGTGCAGAGGATCGGCTCGGCGCTCACAAGGGCGCTCACGTCACGCGATCCGATTTTGGCGCACTCCGCCTTTGCGATCGAACTCGGCCGCTGGCTGGTCGGTGAGGCGGGCGTCTATCTGACGCGGATCGTCGATCGCAAGGTCAGTCATGGCGATACTTTCCTCGTCGTCGATGGCGGGCTTCACCATCAACTGGCGGCAAGCGGCAATTTCGGTACGGTCGTCCGACGCAACTATCCGCTTGCTCTGGTGGCGAAATTTGGTGGCGAGATTGAGGAAGAGGTGAGCGTCGTGGGCTGTCTGTGCACCCCGCTCGACCGGCTGGGCGACCATGTCGGGCTGCCGCGTGCAGGGGTCGGGGATCTGGTCGCGATCTTTATGGCCGGCGCTTATGGGGCGAGCGCCAGCCCGCAAAGTTTTCTCGGTCATCCCGCCGCCCGAGAATTAACCATAGACGGCGATCAAATCCTGTGATTCCTAAGGGAAGGTTCATTTTTATGGATCATATGGGCGAGTGTATAGGTTACCATCAGACATGATTTAGCCATGTCAGCTCAGTATCGATGCACTTCGGAGGCGATGTATGGCGTTTGGCAAGGCAACGGACAGGTGGATATGGGCGACCGCCCTGGTGAGCTTCGCGCTCTCCGGTTGTGCTGCCAGCGCGGAAAAGGGCAAGGAATTGCCGCCAGCGCCGTTCGTCGCGCAGGCGTCCGCGCCGGGCGAGGAGTATAATATCGGGCCGCTGGATTCGTTGACGATCTTCGTCTGGCGCAATCCGGAACTGGGCGCGTCGGTGCAGGTGCGGCCGGACGGCCGGATAACCCTGCCGCTGATCACCGACATGGTGGCGGTCGGCAAAACGCCGACCAAGCTGGCCGACGATATTCGCGATGCGCTCGGCACCTACATCAAGGATCCGATCGTATCGGTGATCGTCAACAATTTTACAGGCACCTATTCGCAGCAGATCCGGATCGTCGGTGCGACCGAACGACCGGCCTCCGTACCCTATCGCGCGGAAATGACGCTGCTCGATGCGATGATTGCGGTTGGCGGACTTTCCCAATATGCAGCCGGAAACAGGGCGAGATTGATCCGTTACGATGTGAAAACGGGCAAGCAGCAGGAGTTTATTCTGAAGATTGACAGCCTCCTGAAGCGTGGGGACATAAAAGCCAATGTGAAGCTGGCGCCGGGCGATGTCATCATCATACCGGAAAGCGCGTTCTGATGGATATGAGGGGCGACGGATAGTGATCGCGGGGGCGGCGTAGAGGTACGATGGAAGCTGTCTATACCGAAATACGGGTAGCGCTTTATGCGATCTGGCGGATGCGCTGGCTCGCGCTTGTTATCGCGTGGCTTATCTGTCTGGTCGGATGGGCAGTGGTGATGCGTATTCCGAGCGCATATGAAAGCAGCGCTCGCGTATCCGTGCAGATGAAGTCGGTGCTCGGCCAGGTTGGTCTCGACGATACCGACCGGCAGCGCGATATCGAGCGGGTCCGCCAGTCGCTGACATCCACCGAAATCCTCAAGCGTGTCGTCCAGCACGTGTCCAATGGCGAACGCCCGCTGACATCAGCCGAATCCCTGTCGCTTATCGGTGCGCTGCGATCGGGGATAACGATCACCGCGCAAGGCGATGACCTGCTGGAAATCAAGACGAGGATCGGTTTGCCGGGGCTTTCCAATCGGGAGACGGCCTATATCGTCCACGGGGTTACCGAGCAGCTCATCAATATCTTCGTCTCGGAAAATCTGATCGGTAATCGGTCGCAAAATGCCGAGGCGCTCGCATTTCTCGATGCCGAACTCGAACGCCGCGGCAAGGAACTGGCGGACACGGATCGGCAGCGCGCGGAATTTCAGCAGCGGATCATGGGCTCGCTGCCCGGCGTCGGCCCGCTGGATCAGCGCATGGCGGCCGCCCAGATGGAAATGTCGAGCCTCGATTCCGGGCTGATGCAGGCGCAAAGCGCGCTGGCGGCGATGAATGGACAGATGGCCGCGACGCCGGCGAGCGTTCCAGCCGGCTCGGTCAACGGCATGAGCAGTACGGATACGCGGATCGCCGCGCTCGAAGGCCAGCTGGCTGATGCGACCGCGCGGGGATGGACGGAGAAGCATCCCGACGTCATCGCCATTCGCGCCCAATTGGCGCAGCTGCGGGCGGAGCAGGCGCGAGGAACCAAGAGCTCGGTACCGATGACCCCCAATCCCGTCTATGTGTCGCTGCGCTCCCAGCAGGCGGAGCGCCAGGGCAATGTTGCTGCCATGCAGGCTCGCAAGGCGCAATTGCAGCAGATCATGGCAACGATCAGCCAGCGTCAGCTCGCCGCGCCGACCGAAGAGGTCAACCAGTCGCGCCTTGATCGCAACTATGACGTCCTGAAGGCGCAATATAACAAATTGCTGATCGATCGCGAGAACGCCAAATTGCGGGCTGACGCCACGAGCAAGACCGACGGCGTACGTTTCCGGATCATTGACAAGCCTTCCTTTCCCACGCGACCCGCGGCGCCGAACCGCACCACCTTGCTGGGTGCTGTGCTGATCGCCGGTGTCGTGGTTGGCTCGGCGGTCGCCTTCGCGAAAAGCCAGTTGTCGAACACTTATACGACGACCCAGCAATTGGCGAAGGCCAGCGGCCTGCCGGTGCTGGGATCGATATCCGAGGTGATGACCGTCGAAACCCGCGCGGTCCGGCGCAAGCAAATGATGTGGTTCTCGTCCGCCGCCGCCGGCCTGCCGGGTCTGTTCGTGCTGCTGCTTTTGGTCGAATTCGTCAAGCGTATCGTGGTAGCCTGATATCATGGATGAACCCGACAAGAAGAAGGGACGGCGGCGCGGGTCACTGATCGAGCGGGCGGGATCGATCTACGACTTCGAAGCGGTGCTGCGCGCGCGGGTGGTGATGCCGCCGGAAATGTCGCCGCCGATTGCCGATATGCCGCCGCATCCGATCGATCTCGATTTAACGCCGGCGATCGAGCGGGAAGCGTCCACGCCACGGGTGATGGAGGCGGCGACAGTCGAGCCGCAACTCGCTTTTAACGGCGGGCAGGGCGGGCCTCCCTCCAATATCGCGCCGACCACATTCGCACCGCAAGAACCCGCGGCTTTGCCTTCGCCGGAGGGGATTGTTTATCGAACAGCCAAGGTGGATCGCGCAGGGCTGATCGAGCAGGGCTTCGTGATGCCTGACGCGGCGATCACGGCGCTGGCCGAAGAATTCCGGATCGTGAAGCGGACTTTGTTGCTCAACGCGATCGGCCCGACGGCCCTGCCCAAGGGACGGCGCCTGCTCGTCTGTTCGGCGCAGGCGAATGAGGGCAAGACCTTCTGCGCCGTCAACCTCGCGCTTTCGATGGCGAATGAGCGCGACATCGAAGTGTTGCTGATCGATGGCGATTTCGCCAAGCCTACCGTGCTGTCGACATTGGGGATCGACGGGCCGGTGGGCTTGATGGACGCGCTGGGCGATACCTCGATCGATATCGAAACGCTGATCATCAAGACGGATGTCGGCAATCTGTCGGTTCTGCCATCGGGCAAATATACCAATGAAGCGACCGAACTGATCGCGGCGGATCGCACGCGCGTGATTTTGGAACGACTTGCTTCCAAGCCCAATCGTATCGTCATTTTCGATTCACCGCCGGCGTTGGCGGCGTCGCCGGCATCCGTGCTGGCCTATCATGTCGGGCAGGTGCTGCTGGTCGTCCGCGCGGACCGCACGGGCGAGGCGGAATTGCGCGACGCGGTCCTGCTGCTCGGCGGCTGCGAGGAGATCCAGCTCCTGCTGAACGGCGCGCGGTTCGCCCCCAATTCCCGGCGCTTCGGCAGCTATTACGGCTATGAAGCGCCGCGATGAAACGGCGGACATCGGCGGCATTGCTATGTCTCGGTACAATCGGGGCGTTTGTTGCTGTGCCCGCCGTCGCCAGCCGCTCGACGCAGATTACTCCGTTCATCGATCTTGGTGAGTTCACGGATCAACAAATCAGCGGCATTGGCGACAGCGTAACCTATAGTCAGGTTACCGTCGGCCTGACGGGGACGACAAAGACGCGGCGTATTGTCGCTTCGGCCAATTATCAGCTGGAGCAACGTTTTGCCGAATTCGGGACGGTGCAGCACAACCAGTCCCAGAACGGGCTGGCAAGGGTCCGGATCGAGTTGGTCGACAATTTGCTGGCGCTGGATGCCGGCGCGATTGCGACGCACACCCGGACTGACCCTGCCGGCGCCGCGCCGCAATCCGACACCGGCGGCGCGAAGAATCTCAGCCAGATTTACAGCTTCTTCATCTCGCCCGAATTGATCTGGCATGTCGGTGAAGTCGGGATCGCAGCCAATTATCGCTATGGCTATGTCATCAATCAGGGATCGGACACTCCAGCGATCGCAGGCGAGACGCCGATCGAGCGGTTGGATAATTCGCAGAACCATAATGCCCTGCTGAGCATAGGGATGAAACGCAGCAGCCTGCCGTTCGATTGGTCGCTCGATAATCAGTACGAATTCGACAAGACGGCCAATCTTGCACGGCACACCGTGATTGTCAGCAGTACCCTCGGCGTCACCGTGCCGGTGACCCGCTCGATCGCCCTGGTCACCAGCGACGGTTACGAATCGACGACATCCTCGCAGCGTCAGCCTTTGCGGGTGAATGGCCTGCCCGTGCAGACGGCGAAGGGGAAATTCGTCGTCGATCCGAATTCGCCCCGTATGCTGACATATGATGTGGAGGGCGTGATCGCGAATGCCGGTGTCCTGTGGGTGCCCAGCCGCCGCACGCGCCTGGAGGCACGAGTTGGCTACCGGCATGGCGGCCTGTCGCTCACGGGGCAATTCGATTATGTCCCCGGTGAACGCAATGCGATGCATGTCACCGTATTCGACCGGATCGAGACCGCGGGAATTGGCGCCACCGATGGATTGGCATCGACGCCGGCCGCATTCGATCCCACGCAGAATATCTCCAACAATCCCATTCAAAATTGCGTGACGGGTACGTCCGGCGTGTCAGGCGGCTGTCTGGCCAATACGCTGGGATCGACCTCGGCCTCATCCTATCGCAGCCGGGGCGCGACGCTGACGTTCAGCCACCAGATGCGCAAGACGGCGATCAGCCTGTCGGCTGGTTATCAGCGGCGGACCTATATCGGCGAGGTCGGTGTGATCGGATCGCTGGCCGGTGTGGTTGATCAGTCGTGGACAGTGCAGGCCGGAATAACGCGTCAATTGAGCAGAATTTCGGGCGTTAACTTTGCTTTATCCGGCAATCTGTTTAATAATGGGGCACCAGGAGTGGCGGACGTAAAAGCGGTAGCCTTTAACGGAGGGTATTTCCGCACTTTCGGAAGGAAGCTTCGTGCTCAGGCTACGTTTGGTGTTGAGGATTCCAAGACAGATGGCGCTGCTGCGGATATCACGGCGCGGGCTCAGCTCACGCTGGGATATCAATTCTGACATGACCGCAGGAGCGTTTCGTGGATCATGATCCCTATGGCCTGACGGACCGGCCCTTCCAGCTCACGCCAGACCCGCGCTTCTATTTTGACAGCGCGACCCACCGCAAGGCGATGACCTATCTCGGTTATGGGCTGGCGCAAGGCGAAGGCTTCATCGTCGTGACGGGAGAGGTCGGCACCGGCAAGACGATGCTGGTCGGACGGCTGATGGCGACGATCGACCGGTCACGCCTTACGGCGATCAATCTTGTTTCGACGCAGCTTGAAGGCGAGGACATTCTGCGGATCGTCGCGCTGTCGCTCGGCGTCGCCACCGAAGGCGCTGCCAAGGGGCAGCTGCTCGCGCGGATCGAGCGTTTCCTGCATGAACAGGCGCGGGGCGGCAAGCGAACCTTGCTGATCGTCGATGAAGCACAAAATCTGCCGATGTCCGCGCTCGAAGAGCTGCGGATGCTGTCCAATTTCCAATATGGCGGGCAGGCGCTCCTGCAGATATTTCTCCTCGGCCAGCCGGAATTTCGCGATGCGCTGGCGCAGCCGCGTTTCGAACAATTGCGCCAGCGCGTGATTGCGACGCACCATCTGACCGCCATGGGACCGGACGAAGCCGGGCCCTATATCATGCACCGTCTGGCCTGCGCCGGCTGGAAGGGTGCCCCACGCTTTTCGCAGGGCGCGTTCGAGGCGTTCCACAGGCTTTCGGGCGGCGTTCCCCGGCGCTTGAATATGCTGGCGGCGCGCGTGTTGTTGCAGGGCGCGATCGAGCGCTTGATCGATATCGATCAGGATGTGGTCGAGGATGTCGCGGCGGATCTGGCGAGTGAAAGCATCATGCCGGCGGAGGCCCGCCCAGGCGGCCAGCCGGTGCCCTTCGCATTCCCCGAACTCTCCCCCAAGCCTGTCGTGCCGTCGCCGGCGGACAATTGGTACCATATGCCGGAGCCGGCCGCGCAGGCCGCCCCCGTACCCACACCCACACCCACACCCACACCCACACCCACAC
>Ga0105248_10008663_pt1 | contig 11177 bp, 14 predicted proteins | sample KBSS34metaG_FD_81524 | JGI IMG/M metagenome (GOLD analysis project Ga0105248, IMG submission 81524) | Switchgrass rhizosphere microbial communities from Kellogg Biological Station, Michigan, USA - KBS S3-4 metaG | ecosystem: Host-associated > Plants > Roots > Rhizosphere > Soil | place...
CTGCACTTAAAGCGCTGAGCGACGCCGAAAAACCGGCGGGCCGATAGCAGGCGTCGCACTGTGGATGCCTTTCCTTCCAGAGATTCGCCCACTGCTGCCGCGAGCGGGAGTTTTGGAGAAGACGTCCGTTAGGTGCCACGCTATCCAGCCGGATCGCGGCGAGCGCCCCCCGGTCAAGCGCACTCACAGCGCATCCTCTGACTCGGCTTAGCGCTTTCCGCACATCCGCAATTTGCCGGCGAGTCTTGCCGGACATGCGGCCCATCGTTAAGCAGATTCAAGCGCGTGACCTTCACGATGAGAAAGTTCAAGTAGGTGCAGCGCTGCGCCCGCCGTGCGCACCTCTATAGGCGCGGGCGAAAGGTCGACTCGGCCGCATTCCACCCGAGATAGCAAGCGGTACGGCAAGCAAGCGGCGCGGCGAGTCCGCTTCGCACGCGACTCGCTGAACTCGCTCCCTCGACGTCCAATACTCACCACTCGCCTGCTCGCGGTTCGGCGGCGAAGTGCGGAATAAGTGTTTCGAACGCAGTCAACAAACTAGTCAACGTCGTGCGCATGCAGGTCGGAACTGCACCGTACGGCACCGTACAGACGACTGGCAAGGTCCACCGCACGATACGCGTGCGCATGGCGCTTCTGCGCACTTGCGTGCCCGAGATACCGTTGCAGACAGGCATTTCACTAGTAGATATTCTTATCGGCTTATTGCTTTTGAACGGTTCAAAGGCTGCGCCGGGAACATTCTTCGAGGAGTCGACATGAACAGAATGCAGATCCGATTTTTGACTTTTTGTGCTTGCGCCTTCGCAATCGCAGGCCCTGTATCAGCGGCTGATCCCAACGTGCGGACAGTCATCACGGGATTGAATTCGTCTTGGAACGAAGCCTTCAACAGGGGTGACGCGTCCGCTGTTGCTGCACTCTACGACGAGAAGGCCACTTTATCCGCCGGAAACGGCAAAACGTTAGTGGGCCGATCTGAGATCGAGAAATTATTCAAAGGTTTTATCGATGGCGGCGTTCACAAGCACACGATCGACATCGTTGAGGTGTACGGCAACGGCGACTTTGCCTATGAAGTGGCTAAATGGAGCGCCAAGGGTCGTGCAAAGGATGGCAAAGAGCCTGCTTTCGGGGGAGTCCTTACCAACGTCTTCGAGCGGGGGCCGGACGGGAAGTGGAAGTCGCTGGCGCATGTCTGGAATACGTCATCCGATTGACGTTGACGCTACCTCAAGCCAAGGATGACTGGAGCCCCCATTGTCTGCGAACGTGGGAAACGAAGGACGTTCGACCGCATAGGACGGGCGTCAATCCGTACCGCGGCGCGGCGCGCCGCGCCTTGTTTATCCTTTGTCCGAGGCGTCGTCGGGCGCTCGGCGCAGCGTGCGGAGCCGCTAAGCATTGCAAGTTGCCGCGCGTTCTTGATCAAACTGGCAGCTTTTCGGGGGTCACCGCGCGCACTCGGCGACCGCCCTCGCCGCCGAAACCCCCGCAAGGAGGGCTGCGCTAGCGAGCACGTGGGTTTGGCGGGAGGGGCTAAGCTAGCGCGAAAGACCAGGGGCCGCGCTACGCTACGTAGCGAGCACCGCGCCAGGAAGACCGACGGTTGATCTGTCCAAGGAGATCGCTTAGGGCGGACCATCCTTGCGGCCGAAGGAGGGCCATGACCGCGATGCCCCCGCCAGCAAGCAGTATCGCCATTGCCTGGTCGGACGCTAGTCACGCACGGGGGTCGGATCACGGTGCGTCTCGACGAGCTCGGTCACGAGGTGGGGTAGGCGTGACGACGCCACCAGGTCGATCTCGTTTATTGACCAGAACTACCTCGCACTTGAAAAAGATGGCGAGATTTCCGGTAAGTACTTCCTAGGCACGCTCGCGACGCGTCCGTTCAACTCTCTCGGCGCGAGGAATGCCGCTCGAGTTGTAACCGACTCGTAGGCCGGCACGAAATGAGCATTGCGGAAGAACCGAGACCGCCCGAGGGATTGCGCATGGAACGAGCAGAGACACTACTCGAGCGCGCTCGCCGTCACGTCGCCGAAGGCGAGCAACGCATCAAGGAGCAGCAGCTTCGAATAGCGAAGCTGGGCCTACACGGCGCAGATACTTCGATGGCTGCGCGTGTTCTTGACGAGTTGATAAACGCGCAGCGCGCCCTCGTGAGGTCTCTCCAGGGCGAAGAATCCCTCGCCTCTCGGCGCTCCCCGGCCGAACCTAGCGCCGGCTCGATCAACCCTTGATGCGGCGCGGGTCGTTCCCGCGGATATCCTTCCCGGCGACGCCATCGGCCTCGTTCTCGATCGCGAGCTTAGCGGTCCTCATCGTGTTCGCCCTGCTCGAAATCGACGGCGATGAGTTGCGGTCACGGCCGCCTTTCGAACGCCGGTGCGCGCTCACACGTTGACGTGACGCCAATACCAGGTGTGCAGGTACACGAGCGCGTGGAGACGCACGGCGAGGCGTTTTCCGCGCCTGCGTGGACGGCGATCACGAGGGGATCGTCACAGAGCCCATTGAATGGCCGCGTCGAGCTCTTCCCACGCCGTACCGGCGCCGCATACCGCACGCCGCCCGTCGAGCGGCAGCGCGTGATCACGGCCGGAGGGCGGTCCATTGCACCGCTCCACAGCGAGCGCGCCCGGTCGCAGTCCGCGTCGCCTAAAGTACGACCCGACCGCCCAAGGCCGCGCGTACGTCCCGGACGCTGCTGCAGGGGTGGCAGGACCAGTCCGCATGGGGGCTGAGAATATCGCTGTGGTGTGGTGGGACCAAGTGTGTCGTTCGCGCCTGTTCAACGTGTGCACACTCATGCGGGATTGGCCTAGTTGGCGCGAAACCATGCGACATGGCATGCTCGGCACGACATAGTTGCACAGAAGAGATAGAGTGCTCGCACGACCTGCTCGTGCGCAGAACAGATGGAGGATAAGCGATGCCCAATCGATCAGTGAGAGACGTGATCGCAGGCAGAAAGGCGATCACCGCATCCAACAACACCACGGTTTCCGCGGCTGCTCGGCTGATGAAAAAGCACCACGTCGGCGCGTTGATGGTCGTTGAATCCGACCATCTCACGGGGATCTTCACCGAGCGCGATGCAGTCTTTCGGGTACTCGCCGAGGGCCGTGACCCAGCAACCACGCATCTTTCCGAGGTCATGACGGCCGCACCGCGCACCATCGATGCGGACAAGGCGGTCGGGCACGCGCTCATGATGATGTACGACGGCGGCTTCCGACACGTGCCTGTTGTCGACCACGGAAAGCCGGTGGGGATGATCTCGGCGCGCGATGCGCTGGGTCCGGAGCTCAAGGAATTCGAAACGGACCTGGTACAGCGCGAGCACATCGGCGAGGTGCTGTGAGGTATTTGGTCACCGGCCCTGAAAGTGCTTGGTCACCGGTGGCCCAGAAGTGCCTTCACCGGCCGTCAAAGTACTTGGTCACCGGCAATTGCCACGGGATAACGCGCACAGCGCTTCCTGGTAGATGGAGCGACCGCTGATCGTGTCGCGACGTGGCGCGATAGTCGTTGCTCGCTTCGCGTCACTCGGCGCAACGTGGGCTCATGCCGAAACTCGAACTCTATCCTTTCCGCTACCGCGATCGCGTCACCCGCAGGTGGGTGCGCGCACGCCACGCGGCGACGCGGGAAGAAATCGCGAAGGGAAATGACGAGTGGGAGATCATCGGCCCGCCGGAAATACGCGAGATTGATTTGCGCGCCCGTTACTTCACGCCGTTTCGCGTTACGCCGCACGCCGAAGCGATGCGCATGTTCGAGCAACCGCCGGAGATAAATCCGCATCTGGAACGACCACCGGCGATCGACGGAGTCGAGCGCTTCCTGGCGCTGCTATTCCTGCGCCGCTACGTCACCTACTGTGCGCGACGTCGCCGCCTGGCGCAAATGCAGGGGGCGGCGCGATTGATGAGCGAGATTGGGCCGCCCCCTTAGGGACACGCAGTCGGGTAGAAGAGTCGGTCAAAAGGGCCGCCCAACTGACTAAGTGCTCCGCCGTTAACGTGACACAAGCAGTTGAAGGGACGGTCTTCATGCGGGCTGGACGCGCCCGACCGCACCTCAATCGGTCCGGACGCCGAGTTCACGCGGAACAGCGTAAGATCGCGCGGCGGCAGGTCGCTCGAATCTGCCAGCCGAGGGAGATCGCCATGAAGACGGTTTTAGGGTCTGTCGCCTTGCCTGCTTTATTCGCAACGATGCTCGCGGGCTGCGCATCGTTGATGGTGGAGAATCCCCCCACCCCTCCCAACCAGGACTGCAAGGGGGAATGTCGCGTCAATGTTTCCGTCACCTGCAAGTTCGTGATGTTCTGCAAGGTTTCGGTGCCCGACGAGGTTTACGCGCACGGTCAGAACGTCTTCTGGGACCTCGACCAGGGCGCTCATCCGAGCTTCCAGTTCGATCCGGTCTCCGGAATCGAATTCAAGACCGAAGAAGGCCGCCGGAACTTCCCGTGCCAAATTCTTGCCGGCGGGCGCTCCTTCAAGTGCGACAACGGGAAGGCGGTCGGCAAATACGAGTACAGCGTCAAGGTCCTCGGCGTGCCACGGCTCGATCCGTGGATCGTCAACTGACGTCGACATTCCTGCGGCGGCTCTGCCCGGGCTTCTCCCGCAGGATGTGATTCAGGAGCGTCAAGACCTCGCGCTGATCGCGAAGGAACAGCGTTGCGGCGCTGTTCGACGCAGGCTCTACGCGAAGCGTCAGAACGCCCGGCAGATGCAATGCGAAGACCCGTTCATCGGTGTCGTCGTCGCCGACGTAGAGCACGGTCTTCGAGCGGGTGTGATCGATCAACGCGCGCACTGCCTCTCCCTTGTCGGGAGCATTCGGCGGCAGCAAGTTGACCACGGCCTTGCCGTGGATCACCCGCGGCTTTGGCACGAGGCGCCGGAGGCATTCCTCGATGCTCGCCTGCGCCGCGTCTGCATCGGGCGCGCTGCGAAAATGCAGCGACAACGAATAGCCCTTGTCTTCGATGGTGACGCCCGATCTCGAGAGCACATCGCAGTTTTCCAGCCCTCGATGCCAGTCGAGCACTGCCCGCTCGAATTCCCTGGCATGGACGGAAGCGCCCGGCAGACCTTCCGCGCCGTGATTGCCAATCAGGTAGCGCGGCTTGAACGACAGCATCCTCCGCGCGTGGACGACCGCGCGACCCGTGATGATGGCAACCGTCCATTGTTCGGCAATGTCCGCCAGCGCATGTTGCACGGCATCGGGCACGCGCGCGTCGTGGGGCCGCTCGACAATGGGTGCGAGTGTGCCGTCGATGTCGAACGCGAGCAGCGGATCGCTCGCGAGGACCGCGGCGAGGCGAGCAATGCCCTCCTGCGAGAATGCGTAGATCAACCTATCTCCACGGTGCGCTCGCGATTCTCTTCGATACGCTCGGCGATGCGCTGCCGCTGCCGCAGCCGGCTCGCATCCAGCAACATCGCCCCCGCCCAGCGATATACGTTGTTTTCCTGCACGAGGCGCCGCATGCTTCGCATCCGCACACGCTGCTCGTCCGGCGGCATGCGTAGTGCGCGGTCGAACACCTCCGCACACTGATCGACGTGATAGGGATTGACCGGCAGCGCGTCGTGCAATTCGCGCGCGGCGCCGGTGAACTGGCTCAGCACGAGCACGCCCTGCTCGTCGTCCCGCGATGCGACGAACTCCTTCGCGACGAGATTCATTCCGTCGTGCAGGCTCGTGACGATGCACACGTCCGCTGCGCGAAAGTACTCGTTGATTACTTCGGGCTCGTGGTGCTCGGCCTTCAGCCGAATCGGCGGCAACGCGGCACCCGAATATCGTGCATTGATCCGCGTGGCCAATGCATGCACCTCGCCCTCGAAGCCGCGGTATTCGTCGAGCGATGACCGCGTAGGCGCGGCGATCTGTACGAACACGAATTTGCCGACGTACTCCGGCTGCAACTCGAGCAGGCGCTCCAACGCGTGGAAGCGCTCGACGATGCCCTTGGTGTAATCCATCCGGTCCACGCCGATGCCAAGGCGTATGTCGGCGGGCAATCCTTCACGTGCGAGTACGTTGCGCCGGCATTCGGGCACGCTCGGCTGGCGATCCACGAACGGCGAAGGCCACTGGACGGAGATCGGGAACGGCTCGATTGCCGTCCGATGCCCGCCATGCGACACCGTGAAGTTTTCGTAACCGATGCGCGCCTCGAGATAACGATCGACCGTATCGATGAAGTTGCGGCAATGGTATTGGGTGTGGAAGCCGAGGATCGTGCTGCCGAGCAACCCCTCCAGGATCTCGGTGCGCCATGGACAGATGCCGAACGATTCGGCGTTGGGCCACGGGATATGCCAGAACGTGATGATCGTCGCCTTCGGGAGGCGCTGCTGGATGAAGCGCGGCAGCACGGCGAAGTGATAGTCCTGCACGAGAACGATCGGATCGTCGGTTCTCGCCTCGGCACACACCGTCTCCGCGAAGCGCTGGTTGACCGCGACGTACTGCTCCCAGTCGCTCGTCCTGAAGATCGGCCGCACATGCGCGATGTGACAGAGCGGCCACAGCCCTTCGTTCGCGAAGCCGTAGTAGTAGCCCTGCTCCTCCTGCTCGCTCAGCCAGACTCTGCGCAGCGTGTACGAGGGCGCATCGGGCGGCACGGCGATCCGGCCATGCGCATCGGCCGTCGCCTTGTCGGCCGTCCCGCTGCCGTGTGCGATCCACGTGCCCGAGCACGCACGCATGATCGGCTCCATGGCTGTCACAAGGCCGCTTGCCGGACGCCGGATGGCGATCTCGCTGCCTTGGTGCATATGTATGTACGGCTCGCGGTTGGACACGAGCAGCACCTCGTCGCCGGCGAGCTCGTTACGCAGCACCGATCGCAGCATCTCCGGATTCCAGATCGCGCCGCGTTCCATGTTCCGGCGACTGGCATCGACTTCGCGCAGCAGCGCGCGCACTTCGCCGACCAGGGGCTGCAGATCGGGATAGGGCGGCCGATAGAACGGCTGAATGATCCCCTCGCCGCGCAACAGCGCTCTCACGCCCTCCATCCAGCCGCGCCAGGATAGATGCGCGATCAACACGGTGATGAGCGACACCACGATGCCGAGCAGGATGAAGAACCCGATCAGGTACCGGCGGGTGTCCGCGCTGCGCCTGTCGACGAAGCTCATGTCGTGGACGAGCACGAGCGTACCGACTTGCGGCGCTCCCTGGGTCGGGATCGGCACCCACGCGACGTGCAAGGGTCCCGGCGGAAACTCGCGCAGCACGTGCGCATCGGGTCCCGTCCCGCGAACTTCGCGGCAGCCGAGCGCGAGCGGGTACGTCTGCGTGTAATAGACGAGCTGGCCTTCGGTGTTGCAATACGCGATCGCGTACAGGCGCTCGTCCTGCACATCGCGGGTGAAGAGCTGCCGGACTGCGGCGCGGTTGTCGGCGCGCACGGCGTCGAGAAGCTGCTCCTGCATCGTGGCCGCCACGAGGCGGGACCGTATGTCGAGGTCGTTGACCCACCACCGCAGCATCAGCCCGTCAACGAGCGGCACGAGGGCAAGCGCAAGCAGCGCCAGCGCGATCGTCAGCGGTGCGATGAAACGAAGCGCAAGCCGCAGCCGGCGGAAGGCGGATTTGAGGTCCATCGTCGTGACCGATGTCGTGCGCGAGAACCGGCACCGAGCCGATTATCGCTCCGCCTCGCTCGACGAGCTGTCAAACGATGGGTCCGACCGATTTAGCACACTTACTATGGCAGACTAGGGAAGACAAAATTCCACCCTCGCCGACGGTGCCGGTGCGCCCCGCCCGCTCGCGCCTGTTTCCTGCCCAAGAACGTATCCGGTCTTGCCTACGGCACCCACCCTGTCCTCGGCCGCAACCCGGCGTCCACGGCTCACGGTCGGCGCGAACGGGTTCGCGAATATCGCGCGGCAGATCCCTTCGCCCAATCAGGACGCTCGACCCGCGGGGGCCGAGATAGCGCTGATCGTCGTTCACGGCATCTCATTGCCGCCGGGGAACTTCACGGGGGACCATGTCGAACGGCTCTTCACCAATCGGCTCGATCCGAACGCTCATCCGTATTTCGCCACCATCGCCGCGTTGCGCGTGTCCGCCCACTTCCTCATCCGTCGCGACGGCGAATTGCTGCAATTCGTGTCGTGCGCCGCGCGCGCGTGGCACGCGGGCGCGTCGAGCTGGCGCGAGCGATCCGGCTGCAACGATTTTTCGATCGGCATCGAACTCGAGGGTGCCGATGACGTCCCCTACGCATCGGCGCAGTACGCCGTCCTCGGCCGGCTGATCCGCGCACTCCGCGTCCGCTACCCGATCGAGGACATCGTCGGGCACAGCGACATCGCGCCTGGGCGTAAGACCGATCCCGGGCCCGCATTCGACTGGTCGCGCCTGCGCCAATGGGTCGAACGGCGTAGGCGCGCGCGGCGAGGCGACATTGCGTAGGAGCGGCTGGCCCCTCGCCGGCGCCGTGGTTCAGGCCTGAAGCTGACTGGCCTCGCCCGGAGCGGCTCGACGGGCCGGCGTACGGTATAATCGACTGTTTATGCGCTTTCTCGCGGACTACTTTCCGCTCGTACTCTTTTTCGTCGCGTTCAAGTGGCAGGGCATCTGGGTTGCCACGGCGGTCGCCATCGCGGCCTCGGTTGTGCAGATCGCATGGTTCCACTTGCGCGGGACCGTGTCCGCCATCCATTGGCTCTCGCTCGCCATCATTGTCGTATTCGGTGGAGCAACGCTCGTACTCAGGGATGAAACGTTCATCAAATGGAAGCCGACGGTCCTGTACCTCTCGTTCGGCGCCATCCTCGCGGCAGGCAAGTTGATCTGGCAGCGAGACCTGCTCGCGATCGTCATGAAGGATATCGCCCTGCCCGCCCCGATCTGGACGCGCCTCACGTGGTCCTGGGTGGCGTTCTTCGGCGCGATGGCGTTCGCGAACTGGTACATCGCGTTCCATTTTCCGACGGAGACGTGGGTCGACTTCAAGGTCTGGGGCGGCATCGGCCTGTTCCTGCTGTTCGCGCTTGCGCAGGGCGTGTTCCTCGCGCGGCACGTGACGGAGCCGTCGCGATGAATGCCGGAGGGCGAACCGCGTCGACGCGGCCGGAGCCGGGGCAAAGCGCCCACGACGGTCATGCTCGCCTCGCAGACACGTTGCGCGAACGGCTCACCGCCCTCGCGCCTTCCATTGTCGAGATCCGCGACGACAGCGCACAGCATGTCGGCCACGCCGGGGCGGCCGGCGGCGCGGGGCACTTTTCCGTTACCATCGTGTCCGAGCACTTCCTCGGGATGCCGCGCCTCGCCCGCCATCGGGCCGTGCTCGAGTGCGTCGGCGACTTGATCCCCTATCCGGTGCATGCACTGGCCATCGAGGCCTATGCACCGAACGAACCCGTTCCAACGAAAGGATGACGCAATGAAACGTACGCTGGTTGCCATGGCGGTGATGGCCGCATTGTTCTCGGGCGGTGCCCTTGCACAGACCGCCGCGCCCGCCCCGAAGGCGGCGGCTCCCAAGGCGGCCGCCACTCCGGCGACCGCCACGCCCGCGGCGGGGGGCGACAAGCAGCTCTATACCCAGGGCCAGTACGATGTCCTGCTGAAGGAACGGCTCGCCCAGGGCGGGCAGGATTCGCCCGACATCCGCAATGCCGTGAAGGAAGAGCTCAACACGCGCGAGCTGCTCGCGCGTGAGGCGAAGAAGCAAGGCGTGGACAAGAACGCGGACGTCAAGACGCAGATGGACCTCGCGTCGCAGACCGTTCTCGTGCGTGCCTACGTGAGCGACTGGATCAAGAAGAATCCGGTGCCCGAAGCCGATCTCAAGAAGGAATACGACGCGATCAAGGGCCAGATCGGCGACAAGGAATACAAGGTGCGCCACATCCTCGTCGAGAAGGAGGACGAGGCGAAGGACATCATCGCCGAGCTCCAGAAAGGCGCGAAATTCGACGAGCTTGCGAAGGCGCGCTCGAAGGATCCGGGCTCCAAGGAGAAGGGTGGCGACCTCGACTGGAATGCCCCGGCGAACTTCGTGAAGCCGTTCGGCGACGCAATGAAGGCAACGCCGAAGGGCAAGTTCACGGCGCAGCCGGTGCAAACGCAGTTCGGCTGGCACGTGATCGAGGTGGATGACGTCCGCGATGCGAAGGTCCCCGCGTTCGAGGAAGTGAAGCCGCAGCTGCAGCAGCGGCTGCAGGCGCAATGGCTCGACAAGTACTTCAAGGATCTGCGCGCGAAAAACGGCGTCTGATCCTGCAACGTAGTGTTGCAACAGAAGGCGGGCCCCGGCGGCCCGCCTTCTTTTTTTGCCGATGCTATGCTAGCCGGGGCTTGCCTTGCCAAGGCGAGCGACCCTCCTCCTTGCTGTACGATTCGAAGCACCCGCTTCACGACCGTCGACGCTCGATGATTCGGATCACCAATCCCAAGGACTTCTGGGCCGGCGCGTTGTTCGTGGCGATCGGTGTCGGTACGATCATCCTCGGCAGCCGGTACACGCTGGGCTCCGCCGCACGGATGGGCCCGGGCTACTTTCCGCGCATTCTCGGGATTCTGCTGATCGTGCTGGGCGCGGTGCTGGCGTTGCGGGGAACGCGCACGTCCGGGCCTCCGCTGCCGCGCTTCCACTGGCGACCGCTCGTCGTCGTGCTCGGGAGCGTCGTGCTGTTCGGCGCCATCGTGAACTGGATGGGTGTTGCGCTATCGACGGTCATCCTGATCGTCGCGGCCAGCGCGGCGAGCCGCGAATTTCGCCCCCGCGAGGCGCTGATCGCCGGCGTGCTGCTCGCAACGCTCGCCGTCGGCGTGTTCGTGATCGGCCTCCAGCTCCAGCTTCCCATCTGGCCCGGTCAGCGCTAGCCGGGTGGAGCTCTTCAGTCACCTCGCCACCGGCTTCGGCGTCGCACTGACGCCGATCAACCTGTTGTATGCGTTGATCGGCGTGCTGCTCGGCACGCTGATCGGCGTGCTGCCCGGCATCGGTCCCGTCGCAACGATCGCCATGCTGTTGCCGACGACGTACGCGCTGCAACCGGTATCGGCGCTCATCATGCTTGCCGGCATCTACTACGGCGCTCAATACGGCGGCGCCACCACCGCGATCCTCGTCAACATGCCCGGCGAGTCGTCGTCCGTCGTGACCTGCC
>Ga0105248_10008667_pt1 | contig 11173 bp, 10 predicted proteins | sample KBSS34metaG_FD_81524 | JGI IMG/M metagenome (GOLD analysis project Ga0105248, IMG submission 81524) | Switchgrass rhizosphere microbial communities from Kellogg Biological Station, Michigan, USA - KBS S3-4 metaG | ecosystem: Host-associated > Plants > Roots > Rhizosphere > Soil | place...
AAGATGACGTTCGGTTCGATGCTCGGCGATCTCGCCGCCGACAAGTTCGACATGGCGATGTCCGGCATGGGCCGCACCTACGACCGCGCGCGAACGGCGACGTTTTCCAAGCCCTACATGCGGTACGGCAAGCTCCTGATGATCCGCGCAGCCGACCGGGACAAATACAAATCGCTCGCCGATCTCGACAAGCCGGGGCTGAAGATCGCCTTCAACAAGGGCGGCCTCAACGACCGCTTCGCCAACGCCGAATTCAAGCATGCGACGCCGGCCGGCTATCCGAGCAATGAGGTCGCGACCGCCGATCTGCTCGCAGGCGTGGTCGATGCGCAGGTGCAGGACTCCACCGCCGCGGTCTATCTGTCGCGGCAGAACCCGAAGCTCGCGGCGATGGCGCCGGGCAATGTGTTCCATCCGGTCTTTGTTGCGATCCTGATGCGGCGCGAGGACCAGACCTTGCAGAACTACATCAACATCTGGATCGATCAGATCGAGATGGACGGCACGCTGGCAAAGATCAGAACGAAGTGGCTGGGGTCTTAGTCATTGCTGCGGGATGTTGCCGTCTTTCACCACCTGCTTCCACATCGCCAGCTCCTTGGCGACGCGGTCCCGCATCTCGTCCGGCGTGCTGCCCTGAACCTCGTTGCCCTGCTGCTCGAAGCGCTCGCGCACCTCGGGCAATTTGAGCACTTCCCCGATCTCGCGCGTCAACCGCTCGGTGATCGGCCGCGGCACGTCGTGAGTCGTCGCCACACCCATCCAGCCGTTCACCTCGAAGCCCGGCACGGTGTCGCCCAGCGGCGGGATGCCGGGCTGCGTTCGCCAGGCTTTTGCGGTGGTGACTGCAAGCCCGCGCATCTGGCCTGACGAGATCAGCGGCGTAGTTTGCGTCAGCGTTTCAATCAGAACATCGACACGGCCGCCGAGAACGTCCTGAACGGCCTGGGTCGCGCCGCGATAGGAAATGTGGTTCAGCTCGATGCCGGCTTTCGATTGGAGCAGCACGCCGGTGAGATGCTGCGTCGTGCCGACGCCGGTCGAGCTGAACGACAGCTTTCCGGGATTGGCCTTGGCGTAGGCGATCAGCTCCGCCATCGATTTCAGCGGATGATCCTGCCGGACCGCCAGCACGAACGGATAGAGAATCAGCTGCGACAGCATCTGGAAGTCGCTGACGGTGTCGTACTTCAGCGTCTTGTACACGGCACCCGCGATCGGATGCCCGCTGTGCATCATGATCAGCGTGTAGCCGTCCGGCGTGCCGCTCGCGATGCGGCCGAAGGCGATGGTCTGTCCGGCGCCGGGACGCGATTCGACGATCACCGGCTGGCCAAGCCTCGCCGCCAGCGGATCGGCAATGATCCGCGCCATCAGGTCGGAGTTGGAGCCCGGCGTGTTGCCGTGGGTGAGCAAGATCGGGCGCGTCGGGTAGGCGTCTTGTGCTATTGCTCCGGCGGGGGCCAGTGCAAGACCGAAGGCGCTCAGCAGCACGGCAGATATTTTTCTCACGGTTTCCTTCCGGCGACGGCCCCAGCTTCTATGTCCGTTCAGTGTTTGGCTTTGCTGCCGCGCCCGGTCCAGTCCGGCGGGTTGGTCTGCTTGATGCGGCGACCGTCCTTGACCAGCTCCTTGATGGCGCCGGCGATCGGCATCGCCAGACCGGCCTTGTCGGCCATCCTGGAGACGATCTGCATATCCTTCAGCGCCCAGAGGAACGACACGTTTTCCCAGTTCTTCAGAGCATCGGAGGCGCCCGAGCTGATCAACAGTGCCTCGCGAAGCTTTACGAGGTCCATGCCGTTGGCCTCGGCGAGGCGTCCGGCTTCGATCAGGGCGATGCCGTTCACCCAAAGCAGGAAAGTGTTCATCGCCTTGCCGAACTGGCCGGCGCCGATGTCGCCCAGCAGCACGTAGTCCTTGCCGAAGGTGCTGTAGATCGGCTTGCCGCGCTCGAACACTTCCGGCTTGCCGCCGCACAGGATCAGCATGGTGCCGGTGTCCGCGGCCATCTGGCCGCGGCAGATCGGAGCGTCGAGCACTTCGACGCCTTTGGCGCGCGCCTTCTCGGCCAGCATCTTCACGTGTTCGGATGTGCAGGTGGAGGACATACCGATGACGCTGCCGGCACCCATGGTTTCGAGGAGGCCACCCGGGCCGAGCATCACCGCGGTGGCCTCGTCGTCGTAGCCGACCGCGATGATCACGAACTTGCATGCCTTGCCGACCTCGGCCGGCGTCTTCGCCGCTTCGGCGCCCAGCGCGCGCGCGGCGGTGATCGATTTTGGTTCGATGTCCTGCGCCATTACCGGGTAACCGTGCTTGATGAGATGCCGCACCATCGCCTGGCCCATCCGCCCAGTGCCGACGACGCCGATTTTTTCCTTGACCGCCATGATGCGTACTTTCTCCCGTTGTGCGGCGGGCATGTTAGGCTCCCGCAAAGACAAGACAAGCCAGGAGAAGACGAGATGCGGATGAAGCCTGCGATGACGCTCGCCGACGCCAAGACGATGATGGCGGCGGCTGAAGCCGAAGCCGCCCGCAACAAATGGGAGGTGGTGATCGCTATCCTCAACGATGGCGGGCGGATCGTCGCGGTGCATCGCATGGATGGAGCGCGGCCGGGCAACGATCAGATCGCCATCGCCAAGGCCACCACCTCGGCGATGACCTGCCGTCCCTCGGTGGTCTGGGAGAAATGGATCGAGGGTCCGCACAAGGCCTATGCTACATTTCCGTTCATCGCCGCCCAGGGCGGCCTGCCGATCATCGTCGACGGCGACCTGATCGGCGCGATCGGGGTCTCGGGCGTGAAGTCGTTTGAGGATGAGCAGATCGCGCTCGCCGCAATCAAGGCGGCGTTCCCGGATGCCAAGACCGTTCGGGCCGGCGAAGAAAACGACGCACGGGATTTCTGAAAGGATTCACTGTCGGAATGAGGGAGCAACACGAAGATGAAATTTAATCTAGGCCGCCTGACACTGTCCGCGGCCGCGCTCGGGGTCGCGGCCATGACCGCCGGCGCCGCGCTGTCGCAGGGCTCCTATCCGAACAAGCCCATCCGCATCCTGGTCGGCTTTGCGCCAGGCGGGCCATCCGACATCATCAGCCGCGTGGTCGGCGCCAAGATGGGCGAGATCATGGGCGCGCAGTTCGTCGTTGAGAACAAGACCGGTGCTGGCGGTGCGATCGCGACCCAGGACGTCGCGCGCTCGGCGCCCGACGGCTATACACTCCTGAACACGCCGGTCGCCACCGTCGCCAACGAATTCCTGTCGAAGACCATCAAGTACGAATACGGCAAGGACATCATCGCGGTCTGCCCGCAGGCCGAGACCGCCAACATTCTGGTCGTCAGCCCGGCGCTCGGCGTGAAAACCGTGGCCGACCTCGTCAAGCTCGCCAAGGAAAAGCCGGGCGTGCTGCAATACGCGACGGCCGGCCGCGGCTCGGCGACCCATCTCACCAGCGAGCTGTTCAACATGGCGGCCGGGATCAAAACGATCGCGGTGCACTATCGCGGCGGCGGCGACACCATCAAGGACCTGCTGTCCGGCGAGGTGAAGATGATGTTTTCCAGCATCGCGCCGGTGCAGGACTTCGTGCGTGACGGCCGGCTGGTCGGACTTGCCACCACCGGGCCGAAGCGCGATCCAGCCTTTCCCGATCTGCCAACCATCGCCGAATCCGGCTATCCGGGCTTCGACGTGCGGCTCTGGATCGGGATGACGGCGCCGGCCGGGACGCCAAAGGACATCATCCACAAGCTCGCCGACGCCAACAAAAAAGCGCTGGAATCCCCTGAGATCCAGAAGGCGCTGGCCGCCCAGGGCTTTGCGCCGATGCTTGGATCAGCGGAGGATTTCGACGCCTTCTACCGCGCCGAGCGCGACAAATGGGGCAAGGTCGTCAAAGAAACCGGGATGGACAAGGACTAGAGCATGATCCCGAAAAGTGTGAAGCGGTTTTCGGAATGCTCAAACAAAAAGTCCTTATTTCGCGGCGGGCTTTTGCGCCTCAGCCTCGACCTGCCGCACGATCGGCCACCACAGCTTCTCTTCGTTCCTCATGAACTCGTCGGTCTGCTGCGGCGTCAGATCGCGCGAATAGGTGCCGAGCTGCTGGAACCGCTCGATCACGTCCTTTTCCGCGACGACGGCGCGCAGATCCTTGTTGAGCTTCTGGATGATGGCGTCGGGCACGCCCTCGGGCGCCATCATCACGATCCAGCCGCTGGACACGACGCCCGGGATGGTCTCATTGATCGCCGGCAAGTCCGGTACGTTGGGCAGCCGCTTCTGCGCCGCAACGCCGAGAAGCCGGATGCCGCCGCCCTGCGTGCCCGGTGCCATGCCGGCCAGGCCCTCGAACATGATCGGGATGCGGCCGGCGATCACGTCGTTGATCGACACCGACGCGCCGGCCGCATGGACGAACGTCATGTTCACCTTGCCGCGGTCGCGCATCAGTTCGCCGGTCAGATGCGCCTGGCCGCCGCGGTTGGTGGCGGCGAACAGCATGCCGTCCTTGGCGTCGTTGGCGAGCTTGACGAGCTCGGCCACACTGTTTGCCTTGACGTCCTTGTTGACGCCGACGGCGATCGGCTGCTCGCCGACCATGCCGATCGGCACGAACGCCTTGTGCAAGTCGACCGGCATCTTGCCTTCCTGCTGGATCGGCAGGACGGTCCAGGTCGAGGCTTGCGTCATGTAGATCGAGTAGCCGTCTTTCGGCAGCGCTGCCGCAGCCTGGGCCGCGATCAAGCCGCCGGCGCCCGGCCGGTTGATCACCACGATCTGTTGTTTCCAAAGCTGTGTCAGCTTGTCGGCCACGATACGCGTCACCACATCCGGACTGTTGCCGGCGGCAGCGGGCGTCACGAACGTGATCGGCTTGTTGGGATAGTCCTGCGCCTGTACGGGCAGAGCCAGGATCGTTGCGACGGCGGCCGTGCACCAGAGATTCATCGTCGGACGCATTGCGTTCTCCCTATCGATCCAGGCTTTTTTCCCGGCAGGTATCGTATCAGGTGTCGTATAACAGGCGCGAACAGAGCGCAAACTGCGGCGTAGAAGCTCAGTGGCCCAAGGTGATGTGAGTTGATGGAACTGCCAAAACCTCTGGGCTTGCTCGCCGAGCTGACCCACCGCTGCCCGCTCGGCTGTCCCTATTGCTGCAACCCGCTCGCGCTGGAATCGCCCGACGATGAGCTCGACGCCGGCACCTGGTCGCGGGTGTTCAAGGAGGCGGCGGCGCTTGGCGTCTTGCACGTGCGCCTTTCCGGCGGCGAGCCCGGCATGCGTGGCGATCTCGTCGACATCGCGGCGAACGCCCGCGAGGCCGGGCTCTCCACCAAGCTGATCACCTCCGGCGTCAGCATCACCACTCGTACCATGCGCGATCTGTGGGAGGCAGGCCTCGACCACGTTCAGGTCTCGATCCAGGACGCCGAAGCGGTGTCGGGCGACCGCATCGCCGGCTATCGCGGCGCGTTCCAGCGCCAGCATGCGCTGGCGGCGGAAGCCGTGCGGCTCGGCCTGCCGCTCACTGTCAATTTTGTGGTGCATCGCGCCAACATCGAGCGCATTTCCGAGATGGTCGATCTGGCCCTGAGACTGAAAGCCAGCCGCATCGAGATCGCCCATGTGCAGTACCACGGCTGGGCGCTGAAGAACCGCGCCACGCTAATCCCGACCGCCGAACAGGTGACGCGTGCGGCTGCGGCGATCGAAGAGCTGTGCCGCAGATACCACGACCGTATCGTCATCGACGCTGTGCCGCCGGATTGCGCCGGTGGCTGGGGCTGGCGCTTTCTCACCGTCACACCGTCAGGCCGCGTGCTGCCGTGCCCTGCGCCGGAGTTGATCCCGGGGCTGATGTTCTGGAATGTCCGCGACCATGCGCTGGGCGATATCTGGGAAAATTCGCCTGCCTTCAATGTTTTCCGTGGCACCGAATTTCTGGCGGCGCCTTGCGCCGGCCCCGTCGCCGAGCTTGCGGCGGTGCAACAGGATACCCCTTACACCTATCGGCGGATGTGATGCTGCCCGCTTGCGCGCTGGGGGCCATTTGTTCGACAATCTCCGCCAAGGAAGACCCGTTGGACACCGGGCACGATCCCGGCCGAAACGGATAAGAGCTTCCGCAGCAGGGGGAGGAGTGCATGTCACTTTCAACGTCATACCGGCGTGGGTTGATTGCCGCCGGGAGCTTCGCATTCCTGATTGCCGCCGCCGGGCCGCTCTCGGCCCAGCCCGGCTTCAGCCCGATGGATAAGTCGAATCCGGCGGCCAGCAAGCAGGATGGCAACCTCAAGCCGCATCCGACGCCGCCGATCGCGCCGTCAGCCGACAAGCTGCCGCTCGACAAGATCAAGCTGCCGTCCGGCTTCAAAGTCGAACTCTGGTCAAGCGGCCATGCCGGCGGGCGCACCATGGTGATGGGCGACAAGGGCACGATGTTCATGGGCACCCGCGTGATCGGGCGCGTCTATGCCATCACCGAGAAGGGCGGCAAGCGCGAGGCCAAGGTTCTGCTGCAGGGCCTGACCCAGCCGAACGGGCTCGCCTTCAAGGACGGCTCACTCTACGTCTTCGCGATCAACAAGGTGTATCGCTACGACAAGATCGAGGACAATCTCGACAAGGCTCCGGAGCCGGTCGAGCTTACCGCCAACTATAATCTGCCGGACACGGTCCACCACAATTGGAAGTACGTGGCGATCGGACCGGATGGCAAGATGTACGTGCAGGTCGGCTCGAACTGCAACATCTGCGAAACCAACCCCGGCATCCATGGCCAGATCCGCCGCTACAATCTCGACGGCACTGGCATGGAGATCGTGGCGCGCGGCATCCGCAACACCGTCGGGTTCGACTGGCACCCGGTGACCAAAGAGTTGTGGTTCACCGACAACGGCCGCGACTGGGCCGGCAACGGCGGACCGGAAGACGAGCTCAACCGCATTCCGAAGAACATGGAAGGCGCGAACTTCGGCTTCCCGTACTGCCACGCGATGGGCATTCCCGATCCGGACGTCAAGCGTCCGAACCCGTGCGCCGGCGTGATCATGCCGGCCGCGCTGACGGGACCGCACTCCGCCGGGCTCGGCATCAAGTTCTACACCGGCGACATGTTCCCGAAGCCGTACAAGAACGTCGCGTTCATCGCGCGGCACGGCTCCTGGAACCGCGAGCAGAAGTACGGCTATGACGTGGTGATGGCAAAGGTCGCGGGCGGCAGGGCCACGATCGCGCCGTTCATGCAGGGGCTGCTTAATACCGAGAAGAACGAGTTCTACGGCCGTCCATCCTATGTCTTCCAGATGAAGGACGGCTCGATCCTCGTTTCCGACGAGACGAACGGCGCGGTCTATCGCATCAGCTACGGCGAGAAGAAGTAAGGGCTGACGTGATCGCACTTGTTGCAAATTGGCAGCGGTCGCCGGCTTGGGTGCTGGCGGCCGCTTTCGTCTGCGCCGGTCCGTTTCATGCCGGCGACGCCCTAGCGCAGAGCGGGGCGCTCGCTGAAAAGATTCAGCTTTGCGGCGCCTGCCACGGCGAGGACGGCAACTCCAAGATGGAGAAGATTCCATCGCTTGCTGGTCAGCCGGCGTTCTTCATCCTCAACCAGCTGTTCCTGATGCGCGAGGGCGTGCGCAAGGTCGAGGCGATGGCGGCGATCGTTAAGGATCTGAAAGACGACGATCTGACCAACCTATCGCAGCATTTTGCCGCATTGGCGCCCAAGCGCAGTGACGAAGCTGTCGATGCGGCGCTTGCCAAGAAAGGCGCGGAGATCGCGGAGCATCGGCGTTGCAGCTCCTGCCATCTGCCGACCCTGGCCGGACAGGAGCAGATGCCGCGGGTGGCGCGCCAGCGCATCGATTACCTGATCGACACGCTGAAATCATACCGCGATAGCCCGCGTCCCGGCGCCGACACTGCAATGAGTGCGGCGATCGCCGGGGCAACCGACCCCGACATCACGGAGCTCGCCCACTACGCGGCGTCGCTTTAATCCCAGAACGCGAACGTTCGCGTCTCGATGCTCTCGCGAGGCGGCGCGTTCGGCGGCGTGTTGGGATCGTCGAACGCCGAATGCGCGGTGAACTTCGTCGCCACGTTCGGGTCGGTGTCGAACACCTTGAAAACCATCGCTTCGTGGCGCTTCATCTCCGGGAAATAGAACCATTCGTGTGCTGGATTGTAGGCGATGTGGTAGACCTCGCCGGTGCGGTCCTTGTAGCGCCGCTGCACCAGGATGAAGCCCGTCCGCGGGATGCTGCGGCCATCGCAGATGCCAAGCGGGTCGATCATCACCGTGCCCCGGATCGGGCGCCACACCTGGATGATGGCCCAGCGCTTCTTGAAGCGCCGTTCTGCCTCGGCATCACCGGCGATTTCGCGCAAGCGCCGCGGCGCCGAGCTCTCGGTGTAATCGTTGTGCACGCCTTTGACTGGCGGGCGGGCGTTTATCGCCTTCATCGCCTGATCGTCGCCGACGCGGATGGTGTGGTCGAACACCAGGACCTCGGACGCGCCGGAATGTTTCTTGATCAGCTCCGCCACCTCGCGGTCGTAGACGCGCTTGCGCTCGGCCTCGTCGGTGAAATCCTTCATCGTGGTGTGGTGATTGGTGAAGACGAAGCCGTGGGTATCGAGCTTGAAGGCGTCGCGCAGCGGACGGCCGTTGCGGATCGTCATCACGTGCTGCTTGTATTGCAGCGGGATTTCCTTGTGCGCCATCTCCGGCCAGTCGATGTAGCGCACCGGCGGTGTGCCGGTGTCGACGATGTAGTTCATCTGGGCGCGGATGGTGTCGACGGTTTGCCGTTCGGCGACGAGCTGCATGACTGTGCTCCGGCGGTTGGTTTCGGTCCCGATCATATAGGATTTGGCGGGCCCTGCGTCAGCGCGCTTCACTCCACCTTGAGGCCGGCGAACCGGACTACCTTGCCCCACTTCTCGGTCTCCGCACCGATGAATTTGCCGAATTCGGCGGGGGCGCCGGGGCGCGGGTCGCTGCCGATGCTGGCGAGCCGGGCCGCGATGGCAGGATCGGCGAGCACGGCGTTGGTCTCTTTGTTGAGCGTGTTGACGATTTCGGCAGGCGTGCCGGTGGGGGCGCCGATCCCGAGCCATCCCGTCACCGTGTAGCCTGGAGCGGTTGCTGCGATCGTCGGCACCTCGGGCAGGGCACTGGCGGGCTTTTCGGTCGTGACGCCGAGCGCCCGCAGCTTGCCGTCCCTGATGTGGGGAATCGCCGAAGGTAGACCATCGAACATCACATGAGCATCGCCGGTTATGAGCGCGGTAAGCGCGGCTGGCGTGCCGCGATAGGGGACGGCCGTCATGTCGGCGCCGGTCGTCATGCGGAACAACTCTCCAGCCAGATGACTGAGATTGCCGGTGCCGCTCGACGACATGTTGACCTGGCCGGGATTGGCCTTGGTGTAGGCCACGAATTCCGCAACGGTTCTGACCGGCAGCGACGGGTTGACCAGCATGACGAAAGAATCGTTGTTGATGCTGGCGATTGGCACGATGTCGCGCAAAACGTTGACGTTGGACTTTTCGTAGAGCGTCACATTGACGGCGTGGGGTGTGGCAACGAGCAGCAGCGTGTGGCCGTCCGCGGGCGCCCTGGCGACGGCCTGGAGCGCGAGGTTGCCGCCGGCGCCCGGCCGGTTCTCGACCACGATGGCCTGGCCAAGTCGCTGCGACAAAGCCTGGCCGATCAACCGCCCGACGATATCGGGCGCGCCACCGGGCGGGGTGAAGACCACGAGCGTGATCGGCCGCGACGGAAAGCTTTGTGCCCAGCCGCCGCGCGGCATGGCTGCGAAAGTGCCCAATGCAGCGAGCCGCAGAAATTGGCGGCGCCGAATTTTCATCACGGCCTCCCTTGATCGGCTTCGCTCGCCTCCACCTCGGCGAGCCTGGCTCGCCAGTCCTTGCGCTTCATCACCAGGGATACCGCGGAGAGAATCAACAGCCCGGCGCTGACCGCAAGCAGGCTCGCGGAAATTGGCCGCTCGAAGAAGATCGTCCAGCCGCCGTTTGACATGATCAGCGACTGGCGCAAACTCATTTCGAAGGTCGGCGCGATGACCAGGCCGAGCACCAGCGGCGCCGGATCGAAATCGAACTTGCGCAACAGATACCCGATTACGCCCATCACCAGCATGATCCAGACGTCGATGATCGAATGGTTCACCTCGTAGACGCCGATGATGCAGAACATGATGATCAGCGGATAGAGATAGGCGTAGGGAATCCGCAGCACGTTGACGAACATGCCGACCAGCGGAAGGTTGAGCGCCAAGAGCATCAGGTTGCCGACGTACATCGAGGCGATGAAGCCCCAGAACACGTCCGGGTGCTCAGTGACGAGTTGCGGGCCTGGAGGCACGCCGTGAATGAGCAGCGCCGCCATCAGCACGGCGGTCACCGGTCCGGTCGGCAGGCCGAGCGCCAGCATCGGCACGAAGGCGCCGGTCGAGGCCGCGTTGTTGGCCGACTCCGGACCGGCGACGCCTGCCACCGCGCCCTGACCGAACTGTTCCGGATGCTTGGAAATGCGTTTTTCCAGCGCGTAAGACATGAAGCTCGAAATGATATGCGCCGAGCCGGGCACGATGCCGACGATGAAGCCCAGCACCGTGCCGCGGCAGATCGGCATCGCCGAATCCCGCCATTCCTTGCGGGTCGGCAATAGCTCGCGCAGGCGCGGGGCCGTGACTTTGGCTGTGATGGAGTGGCTTGGCGTCGACAGGATTTCGCCCAGCCCGAACAGTCCGACCGCGACCGGTACGATGCCGATGCCATCGCCGAGATCGGGAATGTCGAAGGCGTAGCGGAAGTGGCCGGTCATCACATCGATGCCGATGCAGCCGAGCAGGATGCCGAACGCCGCCATCAGCAGCGTGCGCGCCAGCGACGTCGACGACATGTAGGCAAGGAAGATCAGGCCGACGACCAGCAGCGCGGTGTATTCCGGCGGGCCAAATCGCAAGGCGAACGCACCGAGCGGCGGCGCGATCACGGTCAGCGCGACGACGCCGAAGGTGCCGGCGATGAACGACCCGACCGCGGCGATACACAGCGCCGCGCCGGCGCGGCCCTTCTGCGCCATCGCGTAGCCGTCGATGCATGTCATCACCGAAGAG
>Ga0105248_10008668_pt1 | contig 11173 bp, 9 predicted proteins | sample KBSS34metaG_FD_81524 | JGI IMG/M metagenome (GOLD analysis project Ga0105248, IMG submission 81524) | Switchgrass rhizosphere microbial communities from Kellogg Biological Station, Michigan, USA - KBS S3-4 metaG | ecosystem: Host-associated > Plants > Roots > Rhizosphere > Soil | place...
GGCGACCGGCACGATCTCGTACAAGTATTTCAAGGCGCCCACCGGTCACACCGAAGACAAATGGATTCAGGCGATCGAGATCCACCCGAGCGCCCGTGCCCAGGTCCACCATGTGCTCGCGTACACGCAGCCGGCCGGTACCGTGCCCAAGCCGGGCGGCGAACTGGGACCGGACAACATCGGCGGCGTGACGCCGAACAAGCCGGGCCTGGTGTTCGAGCCGGGCGTCGCCCGTCTCCTCAAGGGCAACTCCGACATCGTCATGCAGATCCACTACACCGCCAACGGCAAGGAAGGCAAAGACCGCACGACGATCGGCGTCATCTTCGCCAAGCAGCCGCCGACGAAGCTCGCGGCCGGCGGCATGGCGATCAACCCGCGGTTCGTGATTCCCGCCGGTGACGGCAACGCGGAAGTTCGCGCGATTACGCCACTGAACCGCGACACGCTGATCACGTCGTACACGCCGCACATGCACGTGCGCGGCAAGGACATGACCTACATCGCGCACTACCCGGACGGCACGGACGAGACGCTGCTGTCGGTGCCGCGATACGACTTCAACTGGCAGATCTCGTACGAGCTGGCGAAGCCGAAGCTGCTGCCGAAAGGCACGAAGCTCGAGGTCATCGCGCACTTCGACAACTCGACCGGCAACAAGTTCAACCCGGACCCGACCAAAGACGTGAAGTGGGGCGATCAGACGTGGGAAGAGATGATGATCGGCTTCTTCTCGACGGTCCAGCCGCCGGCAACAGCGACAGGGACTCCGCAGCAATGAAAAGTACGAGGTACGAAGTCTGAAGTACGAGCTGTCGTACTTCAGGCTTCTCTTTTCGTACTTCGTACTTCAGACTTCGTACTTCGAACTTTCCGTCCCTTACATCATCGCCCCTGTCTTGCAGCCGTTGACGAAGTTCTTCTTGATCGAGTCCGGCTTGTCGATCGTCCGGAAGAAGGCTTCGAGGTAGTCCTTTACCTCCGCTCGGGCGGGCGCCTCGAGGTCGCGCATCCCCTCCACAACCGACAGCAGCTCGCCGCGCTTCGCCCGGAACGGCGCCGCGGCGGCGTCGAACTGTTCCGTCGTCCGGCAGGGACCGCGATAGAGGCGATCGAGGACGCTGCGGAGGCCCAGCTTGCGGTCGGGAATGGCGTACGGCGCGTGCACGAAGCCCGACAGGTCGAAGTCGTACGGCACGACGATCAGCGTCCGGTTCGGCTTCTGAATCAGGCGGATGTTGTGCAGCGCCCAGATCGACATGTCGGTGTTGCCGATCATGAACTCGTACAGCATCGCCCGCGTCAGGGTCTCGGCGTCGACGTCGCTGAAGCTGACGCGCGGGAGCTCGACGATGCGCCCTTCGTTGCGGCGCGCGACCTCGTTTTCGTGCTCGATGAACAGGGCGTAGCGCGGCCCCTTCTTCTTCTTCGATTTGTCGTCGACGTAGGTGGCGCGCGCGAGCCGCGCGCGGAACGCCAGCGGCGTCACCATGTTGAACATGGGGTACGCCAGGTATTCACGCAGCGTGATCTGCTCGAACTCCTTCGAGTCTTCGCACCCGGTCCCGAGCTTCAGCGTCGTCTGGCCCTCGAACGGCGTGCCGTCCATGGCTTCCTTTTGAAACTCGACGCGGAGCGGGACGAGGCTGCAGTTGCGCGCCATGCGGCGGAAATGTCCGCGTGCGCTCAGCTTGACAGGAATGTTCCGGGACGAGCCGTCGTGGGCGGCGACCGTGATCACGCCCGGATAGCGCGTCGTGCTCTCCGGCTTGCGATCCTTGTTGATGGCCCCGAAGTCGGAGGTCAGGGTGAACTCGAGCGGGTCCGTGGACTTGAACAAGGGCCGGTTCTCGGCCTCGATGCGCCGCGCTTTCAGCGCGTCGGCGTCGGGCCACGGCTCCGCGAGCTTCAGCAGCGGGTTCTTCTTCCCCGGCGCGTTCGGCGGCACCGAGCTCTGGGCGCGCGGCACCGGCAGCGTGGCGAGGACGGCGATCAGAACCGCGAGGATCGGGGCGGCAAGGCGGACTCTCATGATGGGGTGGATTGTATACTCACGAGCCCTCGTCGGCAGACGGACCGTAAATCGCCGGAACCGCGACGTCGTTGAGGCGCAGATAGACGCTCAACTGTCCGCGGTGGTGGATGATGTGGTGCAGGACGAAGCTGCGGAACGCCGCGACGCGCGGCACGGAGAACAGCTGCTGGCCGGCGCGTTTCAGCGTCCAGAGGGAGTTGTATTCGCCGTCGGTCTTGTCCATCCACGCCCGCGTCCGGGCGCGCCCCTCGTCGAAGGCGGCGAGGATGCCGGCAAGCGACGTGTGTTCCGCCCCGTCCGGTGGCGCCTCGGCCAGGTCGAACGAGGGCTCGTTGAGGATGGTGCCCGCCCATTGCGGGATGCGGCCCAGGTGCGTCGCGAGCCCGCCGAGCGACATCGACTTGTCGTGCGGCTTCCAGGCCAGCCTGTCGCCGGGGACGCGCTCCAGCAGCCGCCGCGTGGAGCCCATCTCGTGGTCGTAGTCGGCCAGCAGCGCGTCCTTGATCGCCATGGCGACAGTGTACCCACGACACGGAGGGACGTGAGAACACAGAGGGATCAGCCACAGAGACACAGAGACACGGAGAAGAACAATTCTTGTCTCTGTGTCTCGGTGTCTCGGTGGCTATTCATCCTCTGCGTTCTCTGCCCTGTCTGTGTCGGGACCGCTTGTCGCCGCCCGCCCGCCCCCGCGCTGCCTTCACTCGTCGCGCAGGTCTCCGGCACGCTTGTCGTCCCGGGCCTGGCCGCTCCGGTCCGCATCGTCCGCGATACGTGGGGCGTGCCGCATATCTACGCCGCCAGCCAGGACGATCTGTTTTTCGCGCAGGGGCTCGTCCAGGCGCAGGACCGGCTGTTCCAGATGGATCTGTGGCGGCGCTCCGCGCAAGGACGGCTGTCCGAGGTGGTGGGACCGAACTTCATCGAGCGCGACGCGATGACGCGCCGCATGCAGTATCGCGGTGACCCGGAGGCGGAATGGGCCAGCTACGGCCCGGATGCCCGGGCGATCGCCGGCGCGTTCGTCCGCGGCGTGAATGCGTGGGTCGCGCTCGCGCGCGAGCGGCCGCCCGAGGAGTTCGTGCTCGCCGGATGGAAGCCCGAGCTGTGGGCGGTCGACGATCTGCTGAACCGCACCGAAGCATTCACCGGCAGCGGTGATGCGCTCGACGAGGTGTTTCGCGCGCGTCTGATCGCGACGGTCGGCGCCGCGCGGGCGCGGCTGCTGCTGCCAGGCGATCGCGCGATCGACCTGCCGGCCGGCCTCGACGCCGGTGTCGTCCCGGATCTCGTCGCCGAGGCGCTTCGTCGCGTGGGGACGGCGCCGTTCTTTCTCGGCCTCGCCGCGCCGGTGACGGACGGAACGGTCCGGCTGAAGCCGGACACTACCGATGCCCGGACGGCCGCCCGTTCAAGTTCCGGTAGTGTCCGGCTTCAGCCGGACCGTGATCCAACTCGCACTCTTGCTCACCCATCGTTGCGATATTTGATCCACCTGAATGCGCCCGGCTGGAACGTCATCGGTGCCACCGCGCCGTGGCGGCCGGGCGTTGCCGAGGGACACAACGAGCGCATCGCCTGGAGCGCCGAGCCGATCGACGCGGATACGCAGGACGTCTACGTCGAGACGCTGAACCCGGCAAACCCGCGTCAGGTCAAGGACGGGGATCGCTGGGTCGATATTGCCGTGCGCAAGGACTGGATTGCCGTCCGGGGCCGCAAGACGCCGGTCGATTTCGAGCGCGAGACGACGCGCCACGGGGTGGTCGTCGCATCGGATCAGGAACGGCATCTGGCGTTCGCGGTCCGCTGGTCCGGCAGCGAGCCAGGCACGGCCGCGGAGCTCGCGGCGCCGGCCGTCGATCGCGCGGGATCCTGGCCGGAATTCCGCGCGGCGCTGGCGCGCTGGAAGATGCCGGCTCGGCGCATGACGTACGTGGACGCCGACGGCGAGCACGGGTACCAGGTGGCTGCGCTCGTCCCGGTCCGACGTGCGTGGAGCGGAGCCGTGCCCGTGCCGGGTTGGACAGCCGCGACGGAATGGACCGGTTGGCGCGTCCTCGACGAGTTGCCGCACGCGGTGAATCCGAAGGCCCCATCCAACGCGAGCGGGCGCGCCGCGGAATCCTCGCCCGCCCTCGCCACTCGGATGATCCTCGAGGCCGTGCGCGTGCATCCCGATCGCGCGGACGCGCTTCTGCGGATGCTGGCGTCGGCCGAGTCGCCGGCGGCTCAGCGCGCCATCATGGTCGACGCGCTGGCCGACGCATTGCGCGAACGTTCGTTGGCGCCGGGCAGCGTCGTGATGTTTGCCCACCCGCTCGGCATCACGGACGCGGCGCGGCGCCGCTTCAACGTCATCGCGCGCGCGCCCTCGGGAATCGAGCGGCTCTCCATCACGTTCAATCCGAAGGACTGGGATCGATCGACCGCCATCAACGTGCCGGGGCAGTCCGGGTCGCCCGACAGCCGGCATTTCGCGGATCTGGCGAAGCTGTGGTCAGACGGCCAGTCGTTTCCGCTCGCGTTCAGCGAGCAGGCAATCGCGTCGCATGCCGCGGCGACGCTGACGCTGATGCCGCGCTAGACCTCTGCTCTCTAGTGGCGCAGCCCTTTTAGGGCTGCGGCGGCGGCAGGGCTAAAGCCCTGCGCCACGGTTGTGGAAAGCGCTTTAGCGGACTCAGAATCCGTATTCGAGACCGATGAGCGGCGTCACTCGCGTGCGGACACCGGCGTCATTCAGTTTGAACTGCAGGTTGAACGTGGCCAGCAGGGTGCCGGCAAGGTTCGCCTTCAGGCCGATCGCACCGCTGACGACATTCAATGAACCGACGCTGAACGAGATGTCCGGGAACGTCGTCTGGTCGGCGCCGGTGAACGTCTTGCTCGACAGCCTCGGCGCGTCCGGCGAGTGACGGCCGAGAACATCGAACGCGATCGACAGACGCTTTTCGACTCCGATGTCGGCGCCGAGGACGTACGAGAGTTCGTCGGGCAGGTCGCCTTTGATACCCTGCGCGATATCGCCGGCCAGCAGGCTCTGGCTGTTCCACTGATAGGCCACATTAACGTGCGGCGCCACGCGGCCATAGGTGGCGGACACCGCCTCGAACGCCTTCACGCCGAATGACCCGGATCCCAGCAGGTTCTCTTCCTGTCCCGTCGGCAGACGAGCCTCGACGCCGACCGCGACGCCACCGCGTGCGTTCTTGAACGCCGTGCCTTTGCCACGGATGACGATATCGCCCAGCCCCATGGCCGTGCCCTGTCCGGTGAACGTGCGTTGGCTGCCGTAGGTACCGGGCGCATCCGGATCGCGGAAAAAATGAATCGCGGGGTTCGCGGACGTGCCGATGCGATGAATCGTCGCGCTCGACACGATGCTGAGCGATGTGCGAATCACCGGCACACCGACGGAGATGTCGAGATGTTCGCTCGCGCCGTAGGTCAGCGAGACGGTCGTCTGCGTAACCGACGCCGCGATGGCGTTGTTGGTCGTGATGATATCCGATCGCCCGCCGCCGAGATTCGCATCGTCGTGAGTGAAGACTGCGGGCACGTGGCTCAGGCGCAGGCCGTCGAACGTCTGGAACGAGAACTGCTGCAGGTTGTAGCCGAACGCGAAGCGGCCGCGGCCGATCGTCTCGGCCCGGTCGGCGAGAATCGGACCAAAGCTTTGCGTCGATCGTACGAACGTGCCGGTCGACGTATCGAACGCGTAGGTGAAGCCCGCGGCAGGCGACGGAATCGGGAGCGCGCCGAGTTGGCGGACAAGGGCGATGTTGATCTGCCCGAACTCCGATTGAAATGCGCCGTTGAAATGCGCCGAGTGGGTCGTGCCGTCAGGCAGCACCGCCTCGCTGTCGACGACGAGCCCTCGCGGACCGTAGATGTTCTGCAGGAGTTCCGCGAGCGTCGGACTGGTCGCCTGCACGGTGGTCTGGGCGCTTCCGGCGGATGCGCTGAAGACGATGAGCACGCACACAAGTGCTGCGCGCGCGATCATCGTGCCGCTTCGTGGCGAATGGTTTCGATGCTCCACGCGCCATCGCGCCGAGCCAGCGTCATGACCATGGTGGTGACTGTCCTCAAGGTCTGTCCGTCCGCGGTCGTGACCGCGTAACTGCGCCGGCACGAGACCGTGGCTCCCGTGCCGGTCGGCCGTATGTCCGGCGGGCCGAAACCGACTGTGATGGAGCGCGCGTGCTGGAACTCGGTCACCAGCGCCTCCTCCTGCCGTCCGGAGAGCGCGGGCCAGATCCGCTTGAGCGCTCCGATGTCGCGCGCTTCGATCGCAGTCCGGTAGCGCGCGAGCAGTGTCTGAACCGCCGCATCCGTCGATTCTTCAGCACGCGCTGACGGCGCGGGTGCCGGTGACGCAGGCGGAGCGGAGACCGGCGGAGCGACGACCGGTGGAGCGACGGCCGGCGCCGGTTCGGCCGGCGCAGGCCTTGGCTCCGGAGATGCGGGCTTGGGCTCCGGCTGCGTCGTGACGGCGGCCGGCGGTGGCGGAGCGGGCTGGGTGCCAACGTCGGCTCCACGAGCAGTCGAACCTGTCCGGACAGGTTCAGCCGGTATCGGCGCGGGCACAACGCCTGGTCGTGTTCGGCCGGCCGTGCTGGTCGCAGCCGGTCCCTTGGATGAAACGGTCGGTACCACGGGCGGAGGTGCCGGCGCCGGAATGGGAGGCACGGCGCTCTCTGGCGTCGCGGTCGCTGGCGCGGGCGCGGCGATCGTCACGACCAGCGGCGGAGCCGGCCCGTTCGACCGGCGGCTCCAGACCGCGAATCCCACCAGACCGGCGACGACGACCGCCGCGACGGCCCCTCCGGCGATCATCGACCGCCTGCTGCGCACAGGAGCCGGTTCGGGAGTGGCGGGAGGAGGTGACGATGCCACGGTGTGCTGGCGCGAGGGATTGACGTAAGTCGAGACGCCGTGCCCCTCCGAGATCGCCTCGAGCATCTCGCCGCTGGTCTGGTAGCGGGCGGATCTGTCCTTTGCGAGCGCGCGATTGACGACCGACGACAGCGTCAGCGGAAGGTGCGCGTCGACCAGATGGGGCGGCGGCGGTTCCGTCTCGAGGACCTTGTACATCGTCGTCGCGATGGAATCGCCCTCGAACGGTTTACGGCCGGTGAGCAGCTCGTAGAACACCACCCCGGCGGAAAAAATGTCGGCGCGATGATCGACATCATCCCCCCGAATCTGTTCGGGTGCCATGTAGTTCGGCGTGCCGAGAACCTTACCGGTCCGCGTCACTTCGGACACGACGCCGCGCGCCAGCCCGAAATCCAGAATCTTGATCCGGCCCTGCGTGGTGCGGAAGATGTTCGCCGGTTTGATGTCCCGATGGATGACATCGTGCCCGTGCGCGAAGGACAGTCCTTCGCACACCGCGAGCATGATCTCTATTTTCGTGTCGTACGAGAGACGTTCCTGGCGCATCGTGCGGTTCAGGTCCATGCCCTCGAGATACTCCATGACGATGTAGGGCATGCCTCCGATTTCGCCGATGTCGTGAATGGTGATCAGATTGGGGTGGGAGAGCTGCCCGGCTGACTGCGCTTCCCGGAAAAACCGGGCGCGCGTGTCGGCGTCCTCGGCGTCGAGCGAAATCGTCTTGATGGCGACGCGCCGGCCGATGACCGGATCGATCGCCTCGTAGACGCGGCCCATGCCGCCTTCGCCGATGACCCGAATGAGCTGGTACTTGCCGATCGTATCCATGAGCGAGCTTCAACACGCGGTCCGCGCCACCGCTGGGCGGCTGCCGATTATGTCAGGTGTCGCCACCTGATTCCACCGGATAGCAACTCGAGAGTATGCCTCAGGCGGGCCCTCGTCGCAGGAATCCCCGCGTAATGCCGGCGCTGCCGTCGTTCGTCGCCGGCGTGAGCCGCAGGATCCGGCAGAGCAGATCGTACACATGCACGTTTTCAAATGCCGCCACGAGGAGATTGCGGCGGAGCGAGGGACCGGCCGCCACAAACAGTGCGCCCATGTCCGGTGTCGTCGGTACGTAACCGTGCGCCGCGACGTGGAGCTCCTCCTGCGCGAGACGCTGTCCCGAGGTTACTGTCCACCCGTCAGCGGGAACGCCGACGATCGCCGGAATGCGCGCGTTGTCGTTGAGATGAAGGCGCCTCGGGACGTCCTTCCGCCGGTAGATCGCCAGCTTCGGATGCTTGCCGTGCAGCCGCTGGTAGAGCGCGTCGACGTTGCCATCGCGCGGGTTCAACTGGAGACTGCTGCCTGATTCGATCACGTCGACGGTGCCGAGGTCGATGAACGCGTCGAGGTAGATCACGCGCGCGTACGAGACCGGCGTCATGCCGTGATCGGACACGACGACGATCGTCGTCCGATCGTCGAGACCGAGGCGGTGCACGCCCGCGACGAGCTCGCCCAGCGCGTCGTCGAGACGGCGCGCCGCCGTCGCGAGCTCGGGCGAGTCGGGCCCGAAGTCGTGTCCGGCGGTGTCGACGTCCTCGAAATACACACTGATGAATGACGGACGCTCCGCCGGGGGCAGCGCGAGCCAGGACAACACTTGCGCGACGCGAGCGCCTGTCTCGAACCGCTTGTCGTACGGCTTCCAGTACGTCGGACGCACGCCGCCGATCGCCGCCTCGCTTCCCGGCCAGAACATCGTCGCGGCGCGGCGTCCCTGACGGACCGCGGTGACCCACAGCGGCTCGCCGCCCCACCAGCGCCCGTCCTTCGCCGTCTCCGACGATTGCGTGAAGCGCTCGGGCATGGCCGGGTCACGCATCGTGTTGCCGACGATGCCGTGGTGCTCCGGATAGAGACCGGTAACCAGTGTGTAGTGGTTCGGGAACGTCAGGACCGGAAACGACGGGATCATCGCCCTCGCGCGAACGCCGCGCGCCGCGAGCGCTTTCAGGTTCGGTGCCGGCTGCCGGTCGATGTAGTCCCAGCGCCAGCCGTCGAACGAGATGAGGACGAGGATCGGCGGATCGTCCGCCGCGCGATGGGCACCGGGAGCGGCGCAAACGAGCGCGAGCGCCAGAACGAGGGCGACTCGGCTGATCCTGGCCCGGCGCGACATCTACATGATGTCGTTCGAGTCGGCGATCGGAGGGGAGACGTCGACCGAGCGGACGGGGCTCGTGATGATGAAGCCGCCGCCCGTGCTGATCTCCAGGCGGAACCCGACGTGCACGCTGCGCACCTTCAGAAAGCTGCCGCCCAGCGAACTGCCCGCGAGGCGAGCAGGCGTGAAGACCGGAAAGAAGGCGCCGCCGCGCACCAGGATTCGCGCCTGGTCCGGAGCGAGCAGGACGATGTCGTATGTGCTGTTGGCCGTCTTGACGACGAGACGCTCCAGGATTGCCAGGTCGTCGACGCAGACGCCTCCGCGCCAGTCATGCGCGCTCCACGAGCTCAAGAGCGCACGGGAGGGTACGCGAGCGGGGACGACGACTGACCGTTCGTAGTCGGTGGTCACTGGACCTGATGGCAATGATAGCAGCCAAGCGCCCGGCGCGAGCGGTTGTATTCATACGATTGTGTGAAATCGTAGGCCGGCCGGTGGAGCAGCCGGGACATACCCGGCACGACCACTTCGCGCATGTACCCGGCTTTCGTCTGGTTGTCCGACTCGGCGAGGTAGCCGTAGATGGCATTACGGATTTGTGCGTCGATGTTGGTCTGGTAGATCTCCCAGCCGCGCTCCCGGATGTCAGGCTGGGGTAGTGCGGCGACCGCCGGCATCTTCCAGGCACGGGCCCGGGCGTGCGCGCCGTGACAGGTTTCGCAGGTGACGCGATCCGCGCCGCCCTTGAGACGGCCGAAGGTGACGCGCGCCCAGGGCATCACCTCTGCCTCCATGAAGCGGATGATGTCGGCTTCGCTGCGCTTCTCGCCGCCGGGCGCGAGAGCATCATCGGCGGCATAGGTCGCGGTGACGGTCGTGCCGTGAAGACCGATGGCGACGGCGACAATGGCGATGAGGATGCCGACGAAGCCGGCGATCGTTCCACGAAGATCCAGCGACGGCGGCCGCGGCTCCCACGCCAGTGCAGAGCGGACGGCGTCGGCTTCGCGCGGCGCACGCGGATCGCCGGCCAGAAGCTCGAGGAGTGCGGCGAGTTGTCCGCCGCGCCGGATTCCGGTCAGCGTCAGCGGCGCGCCGCCGGCCGCGGGATGCACGGTGATCGTGGACCTGCCAAGTAGGACATCGACCGACAATTCCGAGCGGTGGATCTCTCCGATATCGTCGAGCGCCAGCTCGGCGATCGTGTGGCGGGTGATGCACAGGAGTCGAAAGTCGGTCAGCAGGTAGCGCTCGCCGGCAAGGCGGCGAGCGAGGTGCCATGGCCGGCTGCTCCAGAGGAGCCGTTCCCATGGCAGCAGCACGTCTCCACCCCAACGCGGCTGCCGCGTTGGGGCTCCCGGGCCTGGAGTCACGGCGCCTACGGTTTCCCGAAGCTGACCTTCGGCACCGTCTTCGCTTCAGGCGGCGCCTGGAAGAAGGGGTATTCCTTGAAGCCGAACATCTTCGCCGTCATGTTCGACGGGAACTGGCCGCGCTTCGTGTTGTAGGCCTGGATCGCCTCGTTGTAGCGCATGCGCTCCACCGCGATGCGGTTCTCCGTGCCGGCGAGCTCGTCCATCAACCGGTTGAACTGCTCATTCGACTTGAGCTGCGGATAGTTCTCGACAACCGCGAGCAGCCGGCCGAGGGCCGACGTCTGCTGATTCGCCGCCGCAATCGTTTCCTCGGGGGACTTGGCGGCGAGGAGCCGCGACCGCGCGTCGGCAATGTCCTTGTAGACCGCCTCTTCGTGCTGCGCGAACCCCTTGGTCGTCTCGACGAGATTGGGAATCAGGTCGTTACGCCGCTGGAGCTGGTTCTCGACCTGCGCCCATTGCGCCTTGATCGTCTGCTCCTGGCTGACGAACGTGTTGTAAGAACAGCCGCCAAGCGGCAGCGCCGCGACCGCGACCACAACCATTTGCATGAGCGTTCTGCGCGTGATCTTCATATGAGCATTCTACCAACTGGAGCCGCCGCCGCCGCCGCCGCTGCTGCCGCCCCCGAATCCCCCGAATCCGCCGCCAAATCCGCCGCCGCCGCCACCGCCGCCGAATCCGCCACCAAAGCCGCCGCCA
>Ga0105248_10008670_pt1 | contig 11172 bp, 9 predicted proteins | sample KBSS34metaG_FD_81524 | JGI IMG/M metagenome (GOLD analysis project Ga0105248, IMG submission 81524) | Switchgrass rhizosphere microbial communities from Kellogg Biological Station, Michigan, USA - KBS S3-4 metaG | ecosystem: Host-associated > Plants > Roots > Rhizosphere > Soil | place...
AACCCCGTGAGCCCGAGGTTCAGGGGCAGCATGCCGTTGACGAACTCGCGCACCGGCACGCGCTTCATGTCGAAGTGCACGGCGTAGGACGGATCCTTCGTGACGTTGTTCATCTCGACCTTGCCCGCGAGCGTGCCGGTCCCCATGTCGCCCTGGATCGGAGCCGCCACGAGCTTGTCCGCGGCGAACGCGATCGGCGCCGTGAGATTGCGGATGGTCAGGTTGCCGGAGTGCACCTCGCCGATCGTGACGAGTCCGTCGAACGAGCGGAGCGGGATCGCGGGAGGAGGGGCCGCCTTGTTCGATTCCTTCTCCTTCCCCTTCGGCGCGGTCCCCTGGGGGTTGGCCCATTCCTCGGCCACGAACTTGTCCATCGAGGCGCGGAACGTGCCGGTGCCGAGGGGCTTTCCTTGCTTCACCGATCCCGTGAGCGACAGGCTCGACGATCCGACCCTTGCGGTCATGGACCGGACGTTCGCGGTTTCCTGATCGCCGTCGATATGAAACTGGAGGTCGGTCACGGGCCTCTGAAGTCCGGTCACCGAGCCGCTCAGATCCTTGCCCGTGACCGTCCAGCGAACGACCGGCGCGGCCGGGGGCTCGAGCGCGAATGTCGCGCCTACCTCGAGCGTGCCCATGGTCCAGACCGGCGTGTTGGGCATCAGCCCATTGAGCCGCGTCGCGGGAGCGGAGACGTGGAGATCCCCCTTCGAGCCTCCACCCGGAGCCGTCGATCCGGCGGCGGCGAGCGCGAGCGCGACCCCGGAGCCGGAGCCCGTGGCGTCCATCGTGAACTTCTGGTCCGCGGTCGTCTCGTAGCGCACCTGGACGCGATCGAGCGTGAACTTGTTCGGTCCCGCTTCGATCGAGAGCGGCTTCAGATTCGCCTCGCCGTTCTGCACCATGGCCTCGCTGGTGCCCCCGACGTTGATCTTCCAGGACGCGGTCGTGGCCCAGGCCGGCGGGGTCTGCCCGGGCGTGGCCGGCGTGAGCGCTTTGAACGCCGCGTCGCTCGACTTGAGCTCCTGCGGCTTCCCCGTGATCACGAGCGCGAGCGGCATGGCGTCGCTGCCTTCCGCCGGCTTGCTGAAGGAGCCGGAGAGCTCGCTCGTGAGCGCCCCCACCTCGATGTGCCCCTGCGTGATCTCGTATCGCCTCCCCTGGTCCTTCGCGTCGATGGTGGCGGTGGCATGGAGCGGTCCCGGCAAGGGCACGGCCTTGCCCTCCGCCGAGGGCTTCCAGGAGAGACTGTCTCCCTTGGCATCCACCTTGGCCGTACGGAAGCCGTCGAGATTGCCGTCGATATCGACCGATCCCGCGAGTCCGCGGATGTCGTATCCCGAGCCGAAGCGGTCGCGGCTCCGGACGTCGATGCCGCTGAACTCGAGCTTGGGAAGATGGAGCGCGAAGGACGGCTTCTGCTCCTTCTTCGCCCCCTCGCCGGGCGGCTTCGGCCGTTCGTACATCGCGATGCCCGCGCCGTTCACCTGCGCGGCGTCGATCTCGATCTTGCGGAAGAGGAGCGGCAGGAGCCGGAAGCGCACGAAGACCTCACCGAGCCGGCCGTCGAGCGAAGGATCGCCCTTCCCCTCAGGCGGCATGCGAACGGTCATCCCCTCGATCTTCACGCCGAACGAGAACCCGTGGAGCCCGGTCGTGAGCCGCTTCCAGCGGATCGTCGCAGTCTGGCTCTTCGAGGCCATCTGCATCGCCTGCGATTCGACGAAGTCCTTCGGCAAGAGGAGCCACGCGGCCAGGTAGACGACCACGACGAGTCCCACGATGGACCCGAGGACGATCCAGAGGACGCGCTTTCCGCGGGACGCCGCGGCCGGTTTCGGAGTGTCGGCCATGGGTCGCCTACGCGCCGTTCTCGGCGTAGAACGCGCGGACGCACGAGGCCACGCGCTCGATCTGCTCCCGCGTGATGCCGGGGAAGAGCGGAAGCGAGATCACCTCGCTCGCGAGCTGCTCCGAGACCGGGAAGGCGCCTGGGCCGTGCCCCAGGTGCGCGAATGCGGGCTGGAGGTGGAGCGGGATCGGATAGTAGATGCGCGTCGCGACCCCCTGCTCGCGAAGATAGGTCTGGAGCGCGTCGCGACGCTCTGCCCGGATCGTGAACTGATGGTACGTGTGCTTCGTTCCCGCGGGCTCCTCGGGAAGCTTGACCGGAACGCCGGCGAGCGCCCGGCGATACGCCTCGGCCGCCTCGCGTCGCGCTTCCACCCAAGCCTCCAGATGGCGCAGCTTGGTGCGCAGGAACGCCGCCTGGAGCGCGTCCAGCCGCGCATTCGTGCCGATGGCGGTGTGCCGGTAGTCGCCGGCGTCTCCCTGACGCGAGAGGAGCCGCACGCGCCACGCCACGTCGTCCCGGTCGGTCACGAAGGCCCCGGCATCGCCGAGCGCCCCCAGGTTCTTGGTCGGGAAGAAGCTCAAGGTCGCGCCCGCGTCCGCCTTCCCCACCGGGACACCCTGGTCGGTCGCGCCGATCGCCTGCGCCGCGTCCTCGAGGAGCGGGATCGCGCGCGTCTGCGCCATGCGCGTGAGCGGCGCGAGCTCGCACGCGAGCCCGTAGAGATGGACGGCGAGGATCGCCTTCGTGCGGGGTCCGATCCGCGACTCGACCGACGCCGGGTCGAGCCCGAAGCGGCGGGGCTCCACGTCGGCGAAGACCGGCGTCGCGCCCGCGTGCGCCACCGCGCTCGCTGTGGCGAAGTAGGTGAACGCGGGCAGGATCACCTCGTCCCCTGGACCGACCCCCACAGCCTGGAGCGCGAGCGTGATCGCGGAGGTGCCGGAGGAGAGCCCGATCGCATGGGTCAGCCCCGTCGCCTGGGCCAGCTCGCGCTCGAAGGCGTCGTGCTCCGAGCCCAGGATGAACTGCCCCGAGGCGAGGACGCGTTCGAAGTCCTTCTTCAGCTCCTCCGCGATCTCGCGGTGCGCGAGCCCGAGATCGAGGAGCGGCACCGGGGCGGCCGCGGGAGCGACGCCGGGCTGGGCCGTCTTCACGTGCGAGCGCCCTCGGAGCGAGCGCTCTTGTGCGCGGCGCGGAGCCCGTCGAGAAGCCGCTCGCGCTCCTTGTAGAGCCGCTTCACCGGTCGCGCGTCGTGCTTCGAGAGCGCGTACGCGACGAGAATCGGGAGCGCGACCGTCGAGTCGACGTACGCGACCACCGCGTCCGGCAGGCGATCGGGATCGATCTTCCCCCAGCTCACCGCCTCGCCCGGCGTCGCGCCGGACAGACCACCCGTATCCACGCGGGCATCGGTCACCTGTAAGAAGTAGTCGTGCCCCTCCTCCTCGATGCCGAGCACCTCCTGGATTTGCGGCTCGGTCTGGAGCGCGAAGTTCTTGGGCGACCCTCCGCCCAGGATGAGGATCGCGCTCTTCCCGCCTTTCTGCTTGGCGTCGTAGACGATCGCGGCGGTCTCGTTCACGTCGCGGAAGATATCCCAGTGCATCGCCGCGCCGTCGAGCCAGAGCTCCGCCGCGTTCATGCCGATGGAGCTGTCTCCCGGCGACGACGTGTAGACCGGCACCTCGAGGGCGTGCGCCTGCGCGAGGAGCGAGGTTTCCTTCTGGCCGAGCGCCTTCTCGCGCTCGAGGATGTACCGCCCCACCCGGTAATGGAACTCCGCCGTGCCCATCGGCTGCCGGAACTCCGGCTGGCGCATGACCTCGCGGAAGAACGAGTCCGTCGAAAGGAGCACGTCGTAGTCGAAGAAGATGTCGAAGATGCGCACGATGCCCTGCTCGCGCAGCGCCACGTCGTCGACGTTCGAGCGCCCCTGGTGCATCGTGAGACCGATACCGAAATGGGTGTCGTGGTAGAGATTCGCACCGGTCGAGATGATCCAGTCGACGAAGCCCGCTTTCATGAGCGGGATCAGACACGACCGGCCGAGCCCGGCCGGCGTGAGCGCGCCGCTCAGCGTGATGCCCACCGTCACATCGGGCTCCAGCATCTTCTCGACGAAGAGCCGGCACGCCTCGCGGAGGCGGGCCCCGTTGTAGGCGAGGAACGACTGGTCGACGAGCTGGTCGACGGTGATGCCGGGACGGATGGGGTCCGGCGCGATCTTGGGTCCCTTCGATACGTTCTGGCCGGGGGCCATCATGCCCTCCCGTAGATGGGGATCAGCGCGCCGGAGACGGCCGAGGCCGCGTCCGACGCGAGAAACGCGAGAAGCGCCGCGATCTGATCGGGGCGCACCCAGTCCTCGAATTTGGATTTCGGCATCGCGGCCCGGTTGGCCGCGGTGTCGATGGTGCTCGGCAGGATCGCGTTCGCGGTCACGCCGTCCTGGAGGAGCTCTTTCGCGAGCGTGCCGACGAGTCCGTGGAGCCCGACCTTGGCGGCGGCGTACGCGGCCGCGCCCGGGTAGTACTGAATGGCCCCGCGCGACGAGACGAAGAGGAGTCGCCCCGCCCCCGTTTGCTTCGCGTGCGGAATCACGTGCTTCGCCGCCCAGAACGCCGACGTGAGATTGAGATCGATCATCAGGCGCACGTCGCCCGCTTCGATCCGTTCCACGTCCACGCCGCCCCGGTAGCCGCCCGCGATGTGCGCGAGGACGCGAATGCTCCCCATCGCTGCCGCAGCCTTGACGGTCGCATCGGCGATCGAGCCCTCATCGCTCACGTCGGCCACGAACCCGTGCAGCGCCCCCGATCGAACGGCATCCGGGTGCGCGTTCGAGAGCGCCGTCCACTCCACCTCGGAGCGATACGGAATCGCGACCTTGAATCCGTCCGCCAGAAACCGCGCCACCACCGCGCGACCGAGCCCTCCGGTCCCGCCCGTGACCAGTGCCGTGTCCGAGGCTGAGATCACGCGCGTTCCCGCGCGGCGTCAGGGCGTGGCATAGCGGGCAGTATAGCGTGGGGTCTCCTGGACCCGCCAGAGTCCCTCGTGCGGCGCCCATCCGATCGCCGCTCCCGCGACGCGGATCTCGACCTGTCCCCCGCGAGTCGGCCCGAGATGCACACGCTCACCCGCGCCGAGGATCACGGGAGCACGAGACGGCTCGTCGGGGCCGCGCTCGACCGCGAGCTGCGGCACGATCACGACGGCCTCCGGATGCACCGCCTCGGCGTGCGCTCGCGCGAGGAGCCAGATGTGGAGCGTCGTCCCCACGAGCACGACGGCGACGGCTGCGATCGCGAAGCCCCGAGGAAGTCGCGTGAGACGTGCGGCGATTCCCAGTCCGGCCCCCAGGAGGAGGAGGATGGCGCCGGCCCACGCCAGCTCCGTGGTCGAGAACGGGACGTCGTGCGCGACCTCGATCTCGTCCTGCGATTCCACGCCGCGCGTGCGCGCGGCATCGATGGTGGCCTGCTTGAGATTGATCTGGATGTCGCGCGCGCGCGGCTCGAGCCGGGCGGCCGCGGTCAGGAACGCCACGGCGGGACCCACCTCGCCACGATCGAGCGCCGCCGTTCCCGCGTTGTAGAGGACGTCCGCCCGAGGGGGCGGCGTGGTGGCGCCATGCGCTGCTCCCGCGACGAGGAGCGCGGCGAGAGTCGCTGTCGCGAGCGTTCGCTTCACGCAAGTCCCTCCCGGAAGCGGCGCACGAGGTCCGCGGCCACATCGGACGCGGAGCCTCCCGTGCCTCGAGCGTCCGGCGGCGCGTACGCGAGCTGCTCGAGCCGGTCGAGCGTCTCCTTCCAGCGCGCCGCGTCGTCCGCGGGCATTCCGGCGGCCGTGAGCCGCGCCGCCGCCTCCCCCGCCGGGAGCCCTTCGACGTCCGCGGTGAATCGCGTCTCCGCCGCCCGCCGAAGGAGCACGGCGGTGCGCGCCGGCGTCGGCGCCGCGGTGCCCGCGCGCGCGAGCTCCCGCGCGATCGCCTCGAGCTCGCGCTCCCTCTTCCGGCGCGGATCCCGCATCGAGCGGTCGCGCACGCCGAGCCCGGTCAGCACGCCGAGGTACGCGAGGAGGGATCCCCACGCGACGACGGTCGCTGGGACAGGCGGCGCGAGCGCGAGCGATCCGCCCGCGCCAGGGGTGGAGCGCCGCGGAGCCGTGGGGCCAAGGGCGGCGGCGGGGCCGAGCGCCTCTCCGCCGGAGCCCGGCGGAAGCACGCGGACCGTGATCGTGTCGGACACCTGAGTCCGGTATCGCCCCTGCTCCGGATCGAACCAGGAGAAGCGGACGGGAAGGATCGCGAACGATCCCGGCCGCTCGGGAACGAAGCTCGTCTCGCGTCGCCGCTCGCCCTTCAGGCGAAGCCCCATTCGCTCGAGGCTCGTCGATGCGGCGCCGGCGTAGCGTCGCGAGGGCAGCGTGCTCGAGACGTCGGGGTCGCTGGCGGCGGCGAGATTGCCTTCCCCTTTCAACACGGTCGCGACGTTCACCGGCTCCCGCGCGTGGACGACCGCGCGGTCCACCGTCACGTCGAGATCGTAGCTCCCCACGGCGCCGCGAAACGTCGCCGGCGCCCCCTTCGGGAGCGGCACCACGTCCACTGCGAGCTGCTCGGTGGTGAGCTCGATGTCCTCGACCTGGGTCTCCGGCATTCCGAGCGCGCTCCAGGGATCGGGAACGGGAATCTGCCGCACCACCTGCGCGTGCACGCGTCCCGGTCCGATCTTCAGCCTTCCGGTTCGCGTCGGGAAGTACTCGACCCGCATCTCGGTGGCCTCGTACTCGGCATCGCCCACGCGAATGCGGCCGGTGCGCGCCGGTCCCAGCACTTCCGTCCAGAACCCCGGTGCGTCGGGAGGATCCCATGCGGGGGCGCCTTCGTAGCGCACACGCGAGTAGAGTGTGAAGCGCGCGGTCACCCCTTCGTTCCAGTACACGCGCGTGCGATCCAGCGTGAGCCGCGCGAAGAGCTCGGGGCCCCCTTCGCCGCCGAACCCGCCGCCGGCACGAGGCATCGTCGCGCGCACGTGGAGCACGAGCTGCTGCGTCTGCGCCTCCTTCTTGCCGGACCGCACCCGGAACGAAGGGATCACGTAGTCGCCCGGCGCGTTCGCGCGGAGGGCGAACGTGCTCGTGACGCTGCGCGAGATGACGCCGTTCATCCAGGAGAATCCCTGCGACTGCTCGGTCGGGGTCACGTCGAGACCGGCGATCAGCGGGAGCTTCACGCCTGGGACATCCAGCCCTTCCGCCGTGATGGTGATGGCGAGGGTGGCGGGTTCGCCCACGAGGACCTGCTGCCGGTCGAGCTCGGCCTCGACGGTGAGCTGCTCGGCATGGACCGGGCACGGGAGCGCGGCGAGCGCGAGCGCGAGCGTCAGGATGAGCCATGGGATCAGGGGTCGCCGATCGCCGTTCACCATGTCACCAGTCCTTGTCCTTGGTCTCTTGCGGCGAGCCCGTGCGCTCCTGCCGTCGCGCGGACTTTCGCTCCTCTTCGAGCGCGTTCAGCCAGTGCTCCGCTTCGGAAGGATTCGGAACGGTGCCGCTCATCTGCCCGGGCGGCTGCTGCGACTGGCCCGGCGGCCTTTGCGGCGGCGGTCCATTCTGCTGCGATCCGGGCGGAGACTTCCCGGAGGTGCCCGCTCCGGACGAACCGCCGCCTCCCTGCCCCTGCCCTCCCGACGAGGCCTGCGGGGGGCGGTTGCGGCCGCGGCGGATCGCTTCTTCGAGGTTCTTCTTCGCGTCGACGCGGTTCGGATCGATCGTCAGCGACTGCCTGTAAAGCTTTGCCGCCTCGTCGTAGCGCCCCTGCCGGAGGCTCTCGTTCCCCAGATTGTACGCGGCCGAGGAGCGCGCGTCGTCGCCGCGGAGCTCCCGCGATGTCATGGTCTCGGCGTACGCCTCGCGCGCGGAGTCGGCCTGACCGGCCGCGCCGAGCGCGAGCGCGCGGTCGTACCGCACGGCGGCGGAGCGCGGCAGCTCTCGCTCGGCCTCGCGGAAGGACTGCGCGGCTTCCTTCGGATGCTTCTCCTTGAGCTGCCGCATGCCGCGTCCCCCGGCGCCGCCCCATTCGTAGATCGCCCCCGAAGCGCCGAGCGCGAGGAGGAGCCACGGCGCCAGACCGGCGGCGCGCACCACCAGCGTCCAGGTTTGCGATCGCATCGGCGCCTTCACGCTCGTCTCCGTCTCGGGATCACGCGCTCGACGAGGAGGAGCGAGCCGGCGAGAGCGGCAAACCAGGGAAACCGGTCGTCGTAGGCGCGGATCGTCTGCCCGCGCACTTCCTGATTGCCGCCGGACCGCACGCCGTCCGCAGCGCGCACCGCGGCCTGACCGCTGCCGTCCCCGTGCTCGTAGCGGCCGCCACCGCGACGCGCCAGGTCGCGGAGGAGCCCTTCGTCGAGCCGCGTGTGCACGGGCGCGCCATCGGGGCCGCGCCGCTGCCCCACCACGGTCCCCGTGGAATCGACCACCGGGATCGTGGCCCCCGCCGCGCCGCCGATCCCGATGGTGAAGAGGCGCGCGCCCGCCTGGCGCACCGCCGACGCTCCCGCGCGCGGGTCCCCGCTCAGGTTCTCGCCGTCCGAGATCAGGATCACCGCGCGCGGACGCTCGGTCGGACGACGGAGATAGCGCGCCGCGAGCGAGAGGCTCGCTCCGATGTCACTCCCCGGGAGATCGATGTCGTCGGGACCGAGCGTCTCGACGATGGTCGCGAGGCCGTCGTAGTCGGTGGAGAGTGGGCTCAAGAGCTTCCCCGTTCCCGCGAAGCCGATGAGACCGACCGACGATCCCTCGAGCGAGGCGAGGATCGTGTGGATCTCGCGAACCGCGGCGCCGAGCCGGTCCGGATGCGCGTCCCGCGCCATCATGCTGCGGGAAAGATCGAGCGCGATGACGACGTCCGCGCCGGTCGAGGTGGTGGTGACGAGGCGATAGCCCGATTGCGGCCGCGCGAGTCCCACCGCGGCGAACGCGGCCGCGGCGATCACGAGCACGCCGCGAAGCACACGGAGGCCGCGCCCCGGATCGCCCGTGAGCTTGCGGAGCGATTCCTTGTCGCCCAGCGCCTCCTCCGTCTTCCCTCGCGCGCGGAGCGACCACCCCCACGCGAGGAAGAGAAGCGGCACGAGCCAGAGCAGCTGTAGTCGATCCGGGTCCGCCCAGCGCATGCGATGCCTCTACGGATACCGGCGCAGGAGGAGCGCGCCGATGAGAAGGTCCAGAGCGAGGAGCGCCCCCGCGGCTCCCATGAGGCCGGGACCCACCTCGGCCCATCGCGTGTACGAACGCATCTCGACCTGGGAGGGTTCCATCGCGTCGATGTCGTGATAGACGCGCGACAGGAGCTCGGCGTTCGTGGCGCGGAAGTAGCGCCCCCCCGTGAGCGAGGCCACCTGCTTGAGCGTGGGCTCGTCCACGTCGGAGCGGACCCACACGTAGTGGCGGCCGAGCACGGGATCGTCGATGGGATAGGGCGCCTGTCCCAGCGTGCCCGCCCCCACCGCGTACACCCGCACGCCCACCGCGGCCGCGAGGCGCGCCGCCGTCACGGGATCGACCGGGCCGGCGTTGTTGATGCCGTCTGTGAGGAGGATCATGACGCGGCTCTTTCCCTTGGCCGAGCGCAGCACGTACGCGCCCTGCGCGATCGCGCCGCCCACGGCGGTGCCGTCCGGGAGCTGTCCGAAATCGAGTCCGTCGATGAGACTCGCGAGCCCGTCGTAGTCGAGCGTGAGGGGCGAGATGAGCTCGCTCCGTCCCGCGAATCCGACGAGCGCGATCCGGTCCTGCGTCCGGCCCCGGAGGAACTGCTTCGCGACCTGCTTCGCCACGTAGAGGCGGTTCTGCGGGCGGAAGTCCTCGCACCGCATGCTCCCGGATTGATCGATGGCGAGCACGATGTCGATTCCCTCGCTCACCACCTGTCGCATCTCGCGTCCCGCCTGCGGTCGCGCGGCCGCCAGGCAGAAGCAGAGCGTGGCCAGCGGCAGGAGGACGGGCGCGATCCTCGCGATGAGGACGCGCACTCCGCCCGGACGCGGCATCGTCCCGAGCGCGGGGACCGGAAGGACGGGCGCGCGGAACCGCCCGCGGCGGCGGAGCCAGATCCACACGATCGCGTACGGGATGAGAAGGAGGAGGAACCAGGGCTCCTGGAAGCGCATGTCAGCCCGCCCCCTTGCGCGCGGAGGGCTCGTCCGGCGTGGTCACTCGAGGCGCGGGCGGCGCCGCGGGCGCTCGCACGACCTTCCCCGCCAGCGAGGCGGCCTGGTCGAGCGCCTCCCTCGCCTCGGCGAAGGGATCCTCATGGCGCGCGAACTTGGCGAGGTCGCTTCGACGAAGCTCGCGCTCCACGAGACCGGCCGCTTCGTCGCGCACGTCCGGCCGGCGCTCCAGCTCGCGCAAAAGCTCGCTCGTCGTCCGGTCGAGCGCGGGAATTCCGGTCACGGCTCCCACGTACGCGCGCACCGCCAGCGACAGCCGGTCGTAGAAGCGATCCCGCGGCAACGACTCGATCTCGCCGCGGAGTGTCTCGATCGCGCGGAGGAACGGCGCTTCCGGCGCCTCGGGGGGAGCCTCGTCTTCCAGTCCCTTGGACCGGCGGCGCCGCTTTCGGATCGCGAGGATGATCGCCACGATCGCCGCGACGACGACCAGCGCGAGCGCCGCCGCGAGCGCGATGTCGAGCGGCCGAAGCTCCGGCTTGATGGGGCCTCGGTCGGGCTGCAGCGAGTTGGAGGAAGCCTCGGTGAGCGAGTCCACCGCGAGCGTGTCGACGGGGAACGCGAGTGTGTCGCGCCGATCCGGGAACTGCACCACGAGGGCGACAGGCGGGAGCGGCAGCCGCCCCAGATCGAAGCCGCGGACGTCGAACGCGCCGCTCCAGACCGCGCCGGTGCGCTCCGAGCGGAGCCGGGGTTTCTCACGCGCCGTCACGTCCAGCGACGCGAGGCCAGGGTCTCGTAGCAGGCTCTCCGCGCGCGCTTCCCGAGGAAGCTCCGCGCGCAGCGTCCACCGCGTCGGCTGACCCAAGGTCACGCGCGAAGGCACGAGCTCGCTCTCCACGCGGAAGTGGTTCGCGCCGCTCGTTCCCTCCCGCGCGATCGCCGAGCGGGCCGCCTCGCTTCCCCGGCCGGAGCACCCTCCCACCGCCGCGGCGATCACGCACGCCATGGCGGCGTGGACCAGCCGGAGCGCGGTGCCGTGGAAGCGCACCGCCTACCTCCGCCGCGTGCGGGCTTCGAAGTGGCGGATCAACGCGGGCGCGACCGGCGCGTAGGTGGAGAGCGCGATGCGTCCCG
>Ga0105248_10008671_pt1 | contig 11171 bp, 10 predicted proteins | sample KBSS34metaG_FD_81524 | JGI IMG/M metagenome (GOLD analysis project Ga0105248, IMG submission 81524) | Switchgrass rhizosphere microbial communities from Kellogg Biological Station, Michigan, USA - KBS S3-4 metaG | ecosystem: Host-associated > Plants > Roots > Rhizosphere > Soil | place...
TCCAGTAACGTGAGCGGCGTTAGCGGCTGGACGTTCGCCGGATTGCGGTCGAGATCGGTGTCGTAAGGCGACTTGCTCATGATGCTAAGTCTAGCATCCGTCGCCGAGCCCGCCAGACCGAGAAAGGTCCGAGACGGTTACTTCAGCAGGTCGAGCACGCCTTGCTTGAGTGCTTCCTGCTCGGTTTTCGGTCCGGCGGCGCCGAGCGCCTGCAATTCGTTCAGCGACTTGATGGAGGCCAACGGGGTGATACGAACCACTTGGCGGAAGTCAGCGATGGCGTGCTCGCGATCGCCTTTCATCCGATAGGCGACACCGCGGTCGTGATACGCCGATGATAACCTCGGCATGATGCGGATCGCCTCGTTGTAATCGGCGATGGCGCGGTCGAAGTCGCCTTTCTCCCGGTAGGAATTGCCTCGCGCATGGAAAGCGCCGAAGGCCTTCGGGGCAAGTCGCACGAATTCGCTGAAATCGGCAATGGCGCGGTCGTGGTCGCCCTGCAACTGGTTGATCTGTCCGCGGGCGAAGTAGGCGCGGGCCTGGCCCGGATCCAGACGGATCACCTCGGTGTAGTCAGCGATGGCGCGTTCCTTTTGGCCGGTGCCGTCATTCGCCTCGCCGCGATACCAATAGGCCTCGGCGCGCACATCAGGTCGCAGGCTCAGATCGTCGATCACGCGCGTGCAGCTTGAGATCGCGGTTTCGGCGTTATTCGCCATTCTGCAGGCGTCGAAGTCATGGCGGTCGGCGGCGCGTGCCGGAAGGCCGGTCAGAGCCAACGCGGTAAACAACAAGGCTAAGAATTGCACCGCCGCCTCCATGCTTACTTCAGCAGGTCGAGCACGCCGCGCTTCGGCGCGTCGGACTCCGACTTGGCCTCCGTCTTGGGTTCGCCGGCGCCAAGCGATTCCAGCGCCGCCCGCGACGGGCCGGCGATGTCCGGGTTGAGGTTCACGGATTGACGAAAGTCGGAGATAGCGTGCTCGCGGTCGCCCTTCATGCGGTAGGCGACGCCGCGGTCGTGGTAGGCAAAGGAAAACCGCGGGTCGAGGCGGATGGCTTCGCTGTAGTCGGCAATGGCGCGATCGAGATCGCCCTTTTCGCGATACGAATTGCCGCGCGCATAGAAGCCGCTGGTGCTCACCCGGTTGCGACTTAGGAATTCGTTGAAATCGGCGATGGCGAGGTCGTGGTCGCCCTGGGACTGGTGCACCAGCGCGCGGGCGATATAGCCGCGCGGCGCGTGCGGCTCGATCCGGATCGCCTCGGTGTAGTCGGCGACGGCGCGTCCGCCGTTGCCGGCGTAGGTGTTGGCTTGGCCGCGACCCCACAAGGCATCGATGTTGTCGGGATTGATCCGGAGCGACTCGGTGAAATCGGCAATCGCGCGCTCATAGTCGTGCTTGGCATAATAGGACTGGCCGCGGCGAGTGTAGAACAATGCCACGCCGGGATCGATGCGGATCGCCTCGCTCAAGTCTTCGATGGCGCGGTCGTAATTGGCGGCATTGCCGAACAGGCCGGAGCGGAACAGCCGCGCGTTGGCCGAGCGCGGATCGAGCTGGATTGCCTCGTCGTAATCGGCCATCGCGCCTTTGGCGTCGCCCTTCTGCTCGCGGGCGAGGCCGCGGCTGGTGAGCACCAGTGCGCGCATCGCGGCGGGCAGGCGGTTGTCGTCGCTCAGGCGCGTGCAGGCGGCGATCCTGCGGTCGGGATCGCCCGGCATCCGGCAGGTGTCGGCATCGCCGGCCGCGGCCCGCGCCACGCCGGTCAGCATCCATGCGGCAAACAGCAACGGCAAGTATCGCATCGCAACGTTCTATCTTACTTCAGCAGATCGAGCACGCCGCGCTGGGGCGCTCCGGGTGCGGCCGTCGGCTCGCCGAGCGATTCCAATGCGTTCCGCGATAGGGTGCTGTTTATTGGATTGAGGCGGATCGCCTCGCGGAAATCGGCAATGGCAAGATCGCGGTCGCCCTTCATGCGGTAGGCGACGCCCCGCTCATGATAGGCAGGCGTGTATTTCGGATTGATCCCGAGCGCTGCGGTGAAGTCGGCGATGGCCTGATCGAAGTTGCCCATGTCCCGGTAGGCGATGCCGCGCGAGTACAAGGTGTAATCGGCCTTGGGCTCGAGTTTGAGTATCTCGTTGTAATCGACGATGGCGAGTTCGTTGTCGCCCTGCGACTGATACATGCTGCCACGGGCCGCATAGCCCCGTAACGCCTTGGGATCGAGCCGGATCACTTCGCTGTAGTCGGCGATGGCGCGTGCCCGGTAGGACGCGTTTTCGTGGGCCTGCGCCCGGTTCCAATATCCGTCGACGGAATCGGGCTCGAGCCGGATCGCCTCGTTGAAATCGTCGACCGCAAATTCGTATTTATCCTTCTCAAGATAGAAGAGGCCGCGCCTGTTGTAGAACAGCGCGACCCCGGGGCTGTGGCGGATCGCTGCGGTCAGGTCGGCGAACGCGTGCTCGTCGTCGCCGGCTGCTTTGTAAAGTCTCGCCCGGCGGGAGTAGGCGTAGCTGCCCTTCGGATCGATCCGGATCGCTTCATCGAGGTCGGCCATCACGCCCTTCAGGTCGCGTTTGGTTTCGAGGGCCAACGAGCGATAGAATAGCGCGTGGCCGCGCACTCGCGGCGCCAGCGTCTGGTCGTCGATCACCCGCGTACAGCTTTCGATCGTGAGATCGGGCTCTTTCGACTTGCTGCAAGTTTCGAAGTCCGCCTGTTCGGCGGCGAGCGTCGGCAGTCCGGTCAATATGAACGCGGCAAACACCGCAATTGAAAGCCGCATGGCTGTCTCTGTGTCGAAAATGACAATTATCCTACCATTGGTCGTGCGGCGGCAGGCATAGGTTCACCGGCAACGGGCGGCATTATCGCCAGAACAATTCGACCAGTCCCTGCCGGGTCAGTTCGCAACCCAGCAGCAGCACGAGCCCGTTGGTGAGCTGGTAGAACATCGCCTCCGGCGTGATTCGCACCAGATAGATGCCGAGGAAGTTGCAGGCGATCGCCAGCGGAAACAAAGCGAATGACGTCGCCAGCCCGGTGCTCGAGAACTGGCCGAGCGCGAAGTAGGGCACGATCTTCATCATGTTGGCGGTGGCAAAGAACATCACCGTGGTGCCGACGTAGACCATCTTCGGCAGCCGCTGCGGCAGCACGAAGGCGTAGTAGGGCGGGGCGCCGATCTGGATCAGCGTGGTGGTGAAGCCCGACATCGCACCCCAGAAAACGCCGTGCGAGGCGCGGGGCCGCGCCGTTTCGCCCGGCAGCCAGCGGCGAAGGAATGTGTAGAAGACAAGGCCGAGCGCGATCAGGCCGACCACCAGCCGGATCACGCCGTCGGACACATGGGCCGCGAGCAGCCAGGCCGTGCCGACGCCGATCACGCAGCCCGGAATCATCACCTTGAGGTTCCAGGAATCCCAGGTGCGCCGATAGACCCACACCGACACCGCGTCCTGAATAAGGATGATCGGCAACAGCAGCGCCGCGGCTTCCAGCGGTCCCATCACGATCGCGACCAGCGGCGTTGCCACCATGCCGACGCTGGAAAAGCCACCCTTCGACAGGCCGAGGAACATCACGGCTGGAATGGCGGCGACATAGAACAGCGGATCGGTGATGACGGTCATGTCGCGGAGTTAGAGCGGAGAAGCCTGAGCCGCGCCACCCGCTTTTCCGCATGGGCTCCGGCCCGCAACGTGGCTCAATGCCACCACAAATCCATCACCGAGCCGCGAATCAACTCGACCGCGATGATGAACATCAGAATATAGGCGATGCGATAGAACATCTCGGTCGAGACGCGGCGCACCATCCAGATGCCGGCGTAGTTCGCCAGCACCGCGATCGGCACGAGCGTCAGCCCGATCAGAAGATTTTCGCGGGTGAGATAGCCGAGGGTGAGGAAGCCCGGGATTTTGACGACGTTGCTCGCCGCGAACAGGATGCTCACCGTGCCGATATAGGGCAACTTTTCCAGCTTCTGCGGCAACAGGTGAATCTGCCAGGCAGGTCCACCGGCGTTCGCCAGCATGGTGGTGACGCCGCCGATCGCGCCGAACACCACGCCGGTCGCGACCGAAGGCTTCGGGATCCAGCGCTCGAAGCGCTTGGCGGTCCAATGCCGCAGCACGAACAGCGCGGCAATGAGCCCGATGGCGAGGCGGATGTGCGCGGCCGACAGCGACGCCGCCATCAGCCAGGCGACGGACATGCCGACGAACATCGCGGGCAGCATGATCTTGAGATTCCATGCGCTCCACTCGCGCCGGTACACCCAGAGCGTCAGAAAGTCCTGAGCGATTGCGGTCGGCAGGATGATGGCTGCGGCCTGCAGGGGCGGCACGAACAGCGACATCAGCGGCAGCGCCATGACGCCAAGCCCGAGGAAGCCGCCCTTGGAGATGCCGAGTAGGCAGACGCCGATGACGGCGACGGCCATGAAAATGGGGTCGGCGAGCAGTTCCACGGGCACCCGGTATGCAAGGGGGAATCGGAAAGAGCGGCGCATTTAGAGCGCAGGCGCGCGGCTTGCGCCAGAGGCTCATCTGCCTCCACAATCGCGGCCGGAGACGGATGATGGACGCCAAGGTGGACACAACGACGAGCCGCTATCCGGAGATCTACGCGCGCTGGCAACGCGACCCGATGGGATTCTGGGGCGAGGCCGCTGAGGTGATCGACTGGATCGAAAAGCCGAAGACCGTGTTCGACCCGAATGCCGGCGTCTATGGCCGCTGGTTTCCCGATGGCGTCTGCAACACCTGTTACAACGCGGTCGACCGCCATGTCATCGCCGGCCGCGGCGAGCAAGCCGCGATCATCTATGACTCGCCGGTCACCGGCTTGAAGCAGACTATCACCTACGCGGCGCTGCAGACCAAGACCGAGACGCTCGCCGGTATCCTCAAGCACCACTTCGGCGTCCAGAAGGGCGACCGCGTCATCCTCTATATGCCAATGGTGCCGGAGGCGCTGGTCGCCATGCTGGCTTGCGCCCGCCTCGGTGCGGTGCATTCGGTGGTGTTCGGCGGCTTCGCGCCCAAGGAGCTTGCCACCCGCATCGACGACGCCAAGCCCAAGGTCATTCTCTCGGCAAGCTGCGGCATCGAGGCGGCGCGCGTCGTTGCCTACAAGCCGCTGCTCGACGCGGCGATCGACCTCGCCAAGCACAAGCCCGAAGCCTGCATGATCCTGCAACGGCCGCAGCTCGCCTGCGAGCTGACGCCCGGCCGCGACCACGACTGGCAGGCGACCTGGGACAAGGCCCTGGTGTGGGCGTGGAATGTGCTCGAACCCGTGCCGGTCCGTGCCACCGATCCGCTCTATATCCTTTACACATCCGGCACGACCGGCATTCCCAAGGGCGTCGTTCGCGACAACGGCGGCCACATGGTCGCGCTGCAATGGTCGATGCAATATCTCTACGGCGTCAATCCCGGCGAGACCTGGTGGTGCGGCTCCGATATCGGCTGGGTGGTCGGCCACAGCTACATTGTCTATGGGCCGCTGCTGCACGGCGCGACCTCGATCCTCTACGAGGGCAAGCCGGTCGGCACGCCCGATGCCGGCGCCTATTGGCGCGTGATCTCCGAGCACGGCGCGGTGGCGTTTTTCACGGCGCCGACCGCGTTCCGCGCCATCAAGAAGGAAGACCCCGAGGGCAAGCATTTTTCAAAATACGATCTGTCGAAATTCCGCACGCTGTTTCTGGCTGGCGAGCGCGCCGATCCCGACACCATCCAATGGGCCGAGCGCTTGCTGAAGAAGCCCGTCATCGATCATTGGTGGCAGACCGAGACCGGCTGGTGCATCGCCGGCAATCCCGTGGGCTTGGGCCAGCTCCCGGTCAAGCACGGCTCGCCGACGGTGGCGATGCCGGGCTACGACGTGCGCGCGGTCGATGATGCCGCCCACGAATTGCCGCGCGGCACGATGGGATCGCTGGTCATCAAGCTGCCGCTGCCGCCCTCGTGTCTGCCGACGTTGTGGAATCAGGACGACCGCATGGTGGAAAGCTACCTGGCGGAATTCCCCGGCTACTACAAGACCGCCGACGCCGGCTATGTTGACCAGGACGGCTACATCTATGTGATGGGCCGCACCGACGACATCATCAACGTGGCGGGACACCGGCTGTCGACCGGTGGCATCGAGGAGGTGCTATCGGGCCACCAGGATGTTGCCGAATGCGCCGTGCTCGGCATCAAGGATGAATTGAAGGGCGAAGTGCCCTGCGGATTCATCGTGCTGAAGGCTGGCGTCAACCGCGAGGCCGAAGAGATTGAAAAGGAATGCGTCCAACTCGTGCGCGACAAGATCGGCCCGGTGGCGTCGTTCCGCCTCACCATCGTCGTCGCGCGGCTGCCGAAGACGCGCTCAGGTAAAATCCTTCGCGGCACCATCAAGAAGATCGCCGACGGCGATGTCTGGACAATGCCGGCGACCATCGAGGACCCCAAGGTCCTCGATGAGATCGGCGGCGCGTTGAAGGGTAAGGGCGTCGGCGCCTAGTTGCGGGGCGCGCCGCGCGTCACTTCGGCAGCTCGATGATCTTGTTGACGCCTTCGGCGGAATTATAGATCGACACCTGCACGACGGGGTGGCCCTTCTTGATGACCAATCCGGCGGCCTGGGCTGCCTCTTCCGTCAGGTAGAATGCTTTGGTCTGCCGGTCGACCTGCAGCCGGTAGTTGCCTGCTTCCTTCTTCACCTTCTGATTGGGCGCTTCCTGCGTCGTGTCATCCGGTTCGGATTTCTTGACTTTGATTTCGGGTCGCGAAGCCATGGAGTCTCCTGGGTGTTAAGAGCGGCAGAGGCGGACCCCCGCGCGAACTGGGATTTCAGACACTCGAGTGGTGACCGGCGGCGTGTCTCAGAGGCGGCGCGTGTTCGGTGTTGCTGTTCTTGTGCCGGGGCGCCAGAGCGGCGCGCGTTGGTCCGCACTCGTGATTTGGGAAGAGCCCAATATATCGGCCAACAATATGTTCGGCGCAAGGCCGTCCATAGGAATATAGTCCACAATTAACGAAATCGTTGGCGTGTTAGCATTCCCGCGACAACACATCGGGGAGAGACGCCATGGCCGACACGAAGCCCGAACCGAAACTGTTGCTGCCGCAGCTGAGGCCGTTTTACGAGTTCGCCGTGCCGCTGGCTTGGCCAATGGTCCGAATCGCCTGCGGCTGGAATCTCGCCGTGCACGGTTGGGGCAAGGTCACGCGGGGCCCGTCCGCCTACGTGAAAGCGTTTTCCGACCAGGGCTTCGAGCCGGCCATCGCCTGGGTGTGGAGCGCGCTGGCGATCGAATTCGTCGGTGGCATCGCGCTAATTCTCGGGTTGTTCACCCGGTTCTGGGCGGCGGCTGCCGCGATCGAGCTTGCCATCATCACCATGATCTACTGGAAGACCGGTTTCTCGTGGCTCAGCCGTGGTTACGAGTACACGCTGCTGTGGGGCCTGTGCTGCTTCGCCATCGCGCTCCGCGGCGGCGGTCCGTATTCCCTCGATCGCAAGATCGGCACCGAGCTCTAACCAAGTTGAAGCGAATTCAAGACGTTACAAAGGTGCTTGCGGGGCGCAGCATGAGGCATTAGTTCATCGTCATGCCGGCTCCCCGATTCATTCGGCGCCTGCCTTCGTAACAACGCAGCAAGCCCGCATGATGACGACGGCCGCTTCAATCGGCGAAGCTGTGACGCCTGACGAGATCAGGGCTGCGCTTCAGCGCATGACCGGCAGCGATGTGTTTAGCCGCTCGCCGCAGCTTGGCGCTTTCCTGCGCTTCGTCGTCGAGGCGGTACTGCAGGGCAAGGCCCGGCGCATCAAGGCCTACACTATCGGTATCGAGGTGCTCCGGCGCGACACCAAGTTCGATCCGCAGCTCGATCCGATCGTGCGCGTCGAAGCGACCCGCTTGCGGCGCGCGATCGAACGCTATTACGCGGGTCCCGGCGCCACCGATCCCATCATCATCGATCTGCCCCGCGGCTCTTATGTGCCGACCTTCCGGCGGCGCGAGATCGCGCCCGCCCGAGCAATGTTTTCCATCGCTGCGATCGGACGCTGGGCCAATGCTTTGCGACGTCCGCTGCCGTCAGCCGCGGTGGCAGTCCTGGCGGTGGTTGCGGTCCTTTCGATTGCCGCCGCGTTTTTCCTTAGCCGCCGCGACGATGGCATCACCACGGCGGCGATACCAATGCGCGATCCTGGCGGCCCAAACCTCCATACGGCGCCCCTGGGCAACGGCATGCCGACGATCCAGATCGAGCCGCTTCGGGTGATCGGTTCACCGGCGCCCAACGCCATCGCCGCCGAACGTCTGAATGCCAAGATCAGCGACGCCTTTGCACGCTTCGACACCGTCAATGTGGCGTCGAATCCCGTCCCGGCGAATGCCTCGGCCGATATGCCTGCCGCCGACCCGCGAACCGATTATCGCCTTTCCGGTGCCATCGAATACATCGGCGATACCGCCAATGCCTGGTTCACTCTGACCAGCAGTGCGGAGGGCAAAGTGGTCTGGTCGCGCACCTTCGAACGCGTGCAGCCAGCCGACGCGGAGGGCGTCACCGAAGACTCAATTGTGGTTTCGCTGACCAATTCGCTGCTGCAGTCCTATGGCGTCATCCGAGCGCGCGATCGCGCCAATCAGCTGGCGTCGAATGCCGGCGACCCACGCTATCGCTGCATCCTGGAAGCGGCCGACGCGATTCGCACGTCCGACCGGCAGACCTACGAACTCGCCCGCACCTGTCTTGAACATTTGACCAGCGTGGATCCCGGCTTTGCGGTCGGCTTCACGTTTCTGGCGATGATCTACAATCGCGAATTCCAGCTCGGCTATGACCCGCGTCCGGGCGAGCCGCCGGCGCTGGACCGTGCGTTGCGGGCGGCCAGGCAGGCGATTGCGCTGCATCCGGAAGGCTCGCGAGGCTATCTCGTGCTGATGGTGATTCAGTTCAACCGCCGCGACATGGCCGCGGCTTTGGCTGCCGGCGAGAAGTCCCTGACCCTCAACAAATACGACATGCTGGCGCTGGGCGAATACGGCGGTCGGCTGATCCTATCCGGCGACGTCGACAGGGGTATGAAAATGCTGCGGGACGCCGGCGCGCACGGCGCGGTCCGCCCGTCCTGGCATCACATCTATATGTTCATTGGCAGCTACGTCGGCGGCGACATGAAAGAGGCCGTGCGCCAAGCCAACGATATCTCCGGCGACGGTGTGGCGCTCGGCCAGGTGGCGCGGGTCCTGGCAGCGCGGGTCGTGGGCAACCAGGACGAGGTGAGAGCGGCAGTCGAGCGGCTGGTCGCGCTCGGACCCGGCTGGCGCCGCGATCCCCGCAGCGAACTCGCCCGGCTGATCCCAGGTGAGGGCATTGTCGACCGGCTGTGCCGGGACCTCGCTGCCGCCGGTCTGCCAGGCGGGGCTTGAGGGTCAACCCAGTTTTCGTCCAGGTAACCCATTGGTTTCGCGTCGTTATTTCAAGATTATAACGTCGACTTTGCGGTAAATTGCTTCACTTTGGAGAGCATTCTCGGCCAAACACGAACCGCTGGCCCGATTGGGACCGGCGCGCTTACAGGCTGGGTGGTCTCAGCCCCTTCGGAAGCGTGCCTTTGAAAATTTGGCGCGAGTTCCGATGCAAAACCAATCCCCACCTTTCCAGACTGCGTGGCGCGGTAACGAGGTAACGATGTCCGATGGTGAGCACGAACCGCCTGCGGACACCGTCTGGCTCGATGACACCGCGAGCGGGCGCACCGAACGGGTGCTTTCGCTCGAGAACGTCGCCAGGATGTTCGGTGTCTCGAAGTTTAGCCTGCGCTATTACGAGCTCCGCGGCCTGATCCGGCGCACGCATTCGCTGGACGGCGTGCCGGTGTTCGGCTGGGCCGATTGCGAGCGGCTCGCCTTCATCATCAAGTGCCGCAAGGCCGGGGTGAAGCTCAGCGATGTTGTCACGATCATCGATGCCACTGACGACGATGCTTCGCCGCTCGCGTTCAAGACCGGTCAGGAAAACTGCATGGCACTGGTGGAGCGGCTGGAGCAGCGGCGCAGGGTGATCGACGAGGCGCTCGCCGAGTTGAGCCACGTCTATGCTTTGCTCACGACCAAGCTTCTCGGCGATGCCGAGTCCTCCCGCCGCGCTTAAAGCTCAAGTCACCTCGAACTGCAGCTTGGCGAGCCGCGCGTAGAGTCCGTCGCGCGCGACCAGGCTGTCGTGGCTGCCCTCCTCGACGATGCGCCCGCGGTCAAGCACCAGGATGCGGTCGCAGGACAGCACGGTCGCGAGCCGATGCGCGATGACAATCGTGGTGCGGCCGGTCATCAGGCGCGTCAACGCCACCTGGACCAGCGTCTCGCTCTCGGCGTCGAGCGAGGAGGTCGCTTCGTCGAGGAGCAGAAGCGGGGCCTCGCGTAAGATCGCGCGCGCGATGGCGATGCGCTGGCGCTGGCCGCCGGACAGCGTGACGCCGCGTTCGCCGACCGGCGTATCGTAGCCCTGCGGCAGCGCGCGGATGAAACTGGCGGCCGCGGCGTCCTCGGCCGCCCGCTCGATCTCGGCGTCGGTGGCATCGGGCCGGCCGAAGCGGATGTTGTCGCGCACGCTCATGCCGAAGATCGCGGTGTCCTGCGGGACCAGCGCGACGTGGCGGCGCAATGCGGCCGGATCGGCGTCGGACAGGCGCACGCCGTCGAACGTCACCGTGCCGGACTTCGGATCATAAAAGCGCAGGATCAAATGGAAGATCGTGCTCTTGCCGGCGCCGGACGGGCCGACGATCGCGACCTTCTCGCCGGGCTTGACGCGGAACGACACGCCATCGAGCACGTCGGCGTCGGGCCGTGCCGGATAGGCAAAGTGCACGTTGTCGAAGGCGACTTCGGCGCGCGGACGCTGCGGCAGCGGCAGCGGATGGGCCGGTGCGCGAATCTCGGGAACAATGGCGAGGATCTCCACGAGTCGCTCAGCGGAGCCCGCCGCCTGCGATAATTCGCCCCAGACTTCGCTCAATTGGCCCAGTCCGCTTGCGGCAAACACCGCGAACAGCACGAACTGGCTGAGCCGTCCGGGCGTCATCTCGCCGGCGATGACGTCCTGGGCACCGACCCAGAGAATGACGACGACGCTCGCGGAAGCA
>Ga0105248_10008675_pt1 | contig 11170 bp, 6 predicted proteins | sample KBSS34metaG_FD_81524 | JGI IMG/M metagenome (GOLD analysis project Ga0105248, IMG submission 81524) | Switchgrass rhizosphere microbial communities from Kellogg Biological Station, Michigan, USA - KBS S3-4 metaG | ecosystem: Host-associated > Plants > Roots > Rhizosphere > Soil | place...
GAGCCGCGGCCGAGATGCCCGTCACACGCCGCTTACATTTCTTGCTGTACTCCGCCACGAAGTACGAGGCCAGCAGCGGAATGTCATCGCGCCGTTCGCGCAACGGCGGCAGTGGTATCGACACAACATTCAAACGGTAATACAAGTCCTCGCGAAACTGTCCCAGCTTGATCGCGGCGTTCAGATCCCGATTAGTTGCCGCAATCATCCGCACGTCAACCTTGATCGCGCGTGTGCCGCCGCCAACACGCTCAAACTCACGCGTCTGCAACGCCCGCAACAGCTTCGCCTGAATCGCCGGCGTCAACTCCCCGACTTCATCAAGAAAAACCGTGCCTCCATCCGCAAGCTCCAACTTGCCTCGCTTCTGCGCAATCGCGCCCGTGAAAGCACCCTTTTCATGTCCAAACAGCTCGCTCTCGAGCAGACTCTCCGTCAACGTCGCACAGTTGATCGCCACAAACGGTTTGCTGGCGCGCGGGCTATTCAAATGAATCGCTCGCGCTGCGAGTTCCTTGCCAGTCCCGCTTTCACCAAGCAACAAAACCGTTGAAGACGTAGGCGCAACTCTCGCCAGCAACTTATAGACTTCGCGCATCGACTCGCTTTCGCCGATCATCTGGTGCGTCAGCTTCACTTCCTGCTGAAGCCGTCGATTCTCTTTTTCCAAAAGCTCAAACCCGCGCGCGTTCTCAAAAGCAATCGCCGCGATACCCGCGATCGCCGTCAGGAGTTGCAGATGCGCTTCGTCAAACTGCGCCGCTCGCGAACTCGTGTCGAGATAAATCACCCCCAGCGGTTTATCGAAAGCCACCAGCGGAACGCAAAGCAACGAGCAAACTTCCGACGCTAACAAACTCGGAGACTCACCCACCTCATGGACCACATCGTTACTCAGGATCGCAACAACCTCTCGCAGTACCTGCCGGGCGATGGTTTGACTCACACTGATCGACTCGTCAACGCCACCCACCCGGTTCCACCCGCAGCAGGAAACGAAGTCCTGCCCCTCGTCGTCCGCGAGCAGAATCGCACCACGTTCTGCCGGCATTACTTCAAACATAAGTTCGAGCAGACGGAGTTGCAGCTTGTCCGTCTCCCTGATCGAATTAACGCTCGTGCTGATTTTCAGAAGCGCATCGCGCTCACGAATCCCGCGCAAGTCACCCGAAATCTCCTGCACCGCGCCTTCCGGCCGCAGGTAAAACGCCTGTTCGCGTTCGAGTCTGATGGTGGAACGACTAATCAAATCGCCATCCTGAATACTGGGCGTGGAGGTTAGGTTGTCCTCGTGAGTGAGGAAGATGAAACGAATGTCGCCGAGCGAAATCTGATCGCCATGAGTCAGTGGTTTTTCTGCGACCGGCAAGCCGTTCACGAAAGTGCCGTTGTAGCTCTCGAGGTCGACGATGTGAAACCCGTCAGCCGGACAATTCCTTTTGACCAGGCAGTGACGACGCGAAACGGAGGGATCGTTGAGTGAGAAACAGTTTGCAGGATCCCTACCGATAGAAATCTCTTCTGCGGCGAGTGCGAACGTCGTGCCTTTAAAGGATCCGGAGATAGCTATGAGTCGGGGGGCCATTTCTCGCGAAGGATATATCAGAAATGATAGGGAGACCATCCATATTGATAGGTTCAAGGCTCTAAAAGTATGAATTTTGGGCGAGAAACGTTTGGCACGCTGGTGGCACCAGCAATTGGCGATCTTCGATTACGAAGGAGTCCAGAAAATGAACTTTATAATCAACAATGCAGATTTCGTGTTCACCCTCGAAACGCAGCTCATAAACGGCCAGAACGTCTTAACTTCTTTCACCTGCACCGGAGACCAGGTGGCCTACGATTGTCTCATTCAACTGGTAGGTGAAGGGGGGACGGAGTTCTGCTGTAGTCCATTAGGCTGCACTTCGGGTCCTTGCCGAGCCGAGCAGATAAAAGCCCAGTCGGCGAGTAGCGCGCCGAGTGATTAATCTCCGAAGAAGTCGCGGACGAGGATCAGGTCCCTGGTCTCATTGCCGCGCACCAGCACGAGCTTGCGCTCCGTGCGCGACCAATCGAAGAAGAAGATGCGATTCTCTTTGAAGTCCGTGAAGGCTCTTGCTTCGCCTCCCGTCAACGGCTGGGACCAAACGTTTGAGACGCCCTGCACGGTCGCTACGTAAGTTAAGGCCGCGCCGTCAAAGGTCCAACGCAGTCCCGGCCATTCCGGTTCGACGGTGACCGGTAGCGCAAACGTGGCGATCGGTGGGCCACCGTCGATCGGTACGACAAGGATCTCCCAAGCCGTCGCACCGGCTCGTTGCGCAAAGCACGCGATCAGTTTTCCATCGGGCGAGACGTCGGGCTGAGTTGCCGTTTCACTAACGATGGTGACGGGTTCGCCTCCATCGATCGAAACTTTTCGAATGCTGTAGCCTCGATCGATGCTGTGATACACGACCCACTTTCCGTCCGGAGTCAAACGAGGCAGATCCTCGTCGCCGCCGCTCGTCAACTGTTTGGGATTGCTACCGTCTACGTTGATGCGCCAGAGGTGCGGATGCCGTCCGTCGTATGAAACATAGACGATGTAACGACCGTCGTTCGTAACGACACGCTCCACGTTACTCAGTTGATTAAAGGTCACCTGCTTTCGGTTACTGCCATCGGCCTCCATGGTCCAAATCTCGTCAATGCCATTGATCCTCGAGGCAAGCACGAGTTTGGAGTCTGCGGTCCAGGCGATGCCCATCGTGCCGAGATAGCGGCTGGATGGAAGTTGTTGCGAAGCATTAGCGGTCGCAGTATGAATCCAAACCGACGAGGCGAGTTCCTTTTTAATGGTCAACACGACGCGCGTATCTTTAGTAGCGCTTAGTCCTACATAGTTGCTCGGATCCTTCGTGACCCGGCGCACTTCATCTCCTTGTCGATTCACCAGCCAGATCTGCAGGAACGACGAATTCGCTTCAACCGCGTTCATCAAAAAACCGCTGCCGTCGGCCAACCAAACGAGTTTCTCGATCGCGTTCCAACGCCCCGGATGGATCGTGTTCATATTGCCATTCGCGACGTTTACCAGAATGATCTCGCGATAAGTTTTGTCGGTAACGCTGTAAGCGGGAACGGCGATGAGGGTTCCGTCGGGTGACCAGGCAGGACCACTCGAGTAGAACCCGCCGCGGCTGAAGCGTTGCGGTTCTTTGAGCGTAGCGACTGCTCTCTGGTTACTGCCACTCGCATCGGCAATGATCAGTGCGGTTGTTTGTGCCTCCGCCGAGTACCGCACGAAAGTGAATTGCGTGCCGTCAGGTGAAAAGCTGACGGGCGAATCGACGTTGTCTCCTAATCTTCGTGAGGCGCCGCCGAACGTCGAAACCTGGTACAGATCCGCAGAATCGCCTTCCGTTTTCAAATACGAAAGATAATCGCTGTTGGGAAAAAACGAGACGCCTTTGTATTTCGTATTGGCCGGGCTTACTACCTGAAGATCGGTTCCGGTTGTGACTTGCCGGAGCCAGATGCTGTGTCTGCCGCCTTCGTCGTTAACGTAGGCAACGTATCTTCCATCAGGTGAGATCGCGGCCTCGACGACGTTTCCGCCGATTCCGAGGCGCACTTGCTCAGCTTGTGTTGCGGGAGTCTGTTTCTGTCCGCTGAATAACCACCACGCCGTGATGGCGCCGACAACGAGCGCGCCAAGTACCAGCAGCGAGATGCGTTTGATTTTACGCCTGCGATTAACTTCCGGCCGGTAGATCGGTTGAGTCTGGTCGACGTATAACCGAAGCGATCCCGGCGTCGAGAGGCTAAACTCCAGCGTCTGTAAATCAGCCGCCAGTTCATCCGCTGACTGGTAGCGTTTGTCTGCCGGCTTTTCGAGGGCGCGTAACGTAACGCGTTCAAGAGCGCCCGAAATTTCGCGATTGATCTGTGACGGTGGAACGGGATCGTCGCGAATCACCTTGGCGCAGATCTCCATCGGGGTCACGCCCATAAACGCCGGTTTACCGACGAGACATTCGTAGAGCACGAGTCCGAGCGAGAAGATATCGCTACGGGCATCAAGCGCGGTCCCGAGCGCCTGTTCCGGCGAGAAGTACATCGGGGTGCCGACCAGGATTCCTTCCCGCGTTCGCGTATCGAGGGAGTTTGCTTCTTCAGCCGGCTCGAGTGATTCGAGTCCGATCTGTTTTGCCAGCCCGAAGTCGAGCACCTTCACGGTGCCGCGATCGTCAACCGCGATGTTCGCAGGTTTGATGTCACGGTGAATGATGCCGTGCCGGTGAGCTTCAGCTAATGCTTCCGCGACTTCGCGAACGATGCGCAGAGATTTTGGTACGGTCAAGCGCTGCTCGAGGATCAACTCGGCGAGAGTTTTGCCCTCGACGTATTCCATCACGATATAAGGCTGGCCGTTGTCCAGCTTGCCATAATCGTGAACTGCGGCGATGTGCGGGTGAGACAAGTTCGACGCGGCGCGCGCCTCGCGAAGAAATCTTCCGTGGTTTGAGTTGGCGGTCTTGATTGCCACCCGACGACCGAGGACAGTATGCTCGGCCAGATAGACGACGCCCATCGCCCCACGGCCAAGTTCTCGGATAATCCGATAATGTGAGATGGTCTGACCGATCATTCGGGCACAAAGAACTCGAAATTTTTACCAGGGTAGTAAGACAGAGAAGAGGTTGCTGAGCTCTTTGAACGCGATTATTGTCTCTCCAGAACTGAACTCGCGCAAGAGATTTCGAGGAAATCGTGAACTACTCACCGGAACAGATCATCGCCCTCGCGCCTGACGTTGCTTCAGCGAAAGCCGGGCGGAGTTTGGCGACGGCGAGTAAGTGGCAAAACGTCGGGCAGGATGAGCGAGCGGTTTGGGGTGAGTGTCAGGGCAGCGGCGCCAAGCCGTACCAAACCGTGATCGATCTGCACGAGCCCGCGTTCAAGTGCAGTTGTCCGAGCCGAAAGTTTCCCTGCAAGCACGCGCTCGGTCTGTTTCTCCTGATCGCGAGTCAGCCTGCAACCGCGCGCACAACCGCGCCGGCGTGGGCTGCCGAGTGGCTCGCCAAACGCGACGGCCTCGCGCAACGCAAAAGCGAAGCGGCAAAGAAAGCAGACGAAGAACCTGACGAGGCGACGCTCGCGCGACGAGCTTCGCAAAAGGCCAAACGGACGCTCGATCGAGAGGCGAAAGTGGTCGCCGGATTGAAAGAGCTGGAACTCTGGCTGCGGGATCTGTTGCGTCACGGACTCGCTGCGTCGCAAACGCGCTCCTTCGATTACTGGGAACAGATGGCCGCGCGTTTGATCGACGCGCAAGCGCCGGGCGCGGCGCGGCGTGTGCGCGACTTGTCGCGAGTGTCGCAGTACGGCGAGGGCTGGATCGAACAAATGTTAACGAGGGTCAGCTCGCTCTTCCTGCTGTTGAAAGCTTTCGAGCGGATCGAAACGCTGTCTGCCGCAACCCAGGCTGACATTCGCAGCGCGATCGGTTGGAGTTATAAAGAAGACGAGCTGCCGGAAGAGAACGCCGTCGCTGATGAATGGCGCGTGTTGGGCCAACGCACCACCGGCGAAGAAGCCTTGCGTGTGCGTCGCACCTGGCTTTGGGGCCAACGCACTGCGAGGGGCGCGCTGATTCTGGAGTTTGCTGTGGCCGGCCAACACTTCGCCGTGGATCTCCTGCCGGGAACGAACATGGAAGCGGAGCTGATCTTTTATCCGAGTAATTATCCGCTGCGCGCCACGGTCAATAAACGCATTAACACCTCGCGATCGGTAAAGGAGATTTCCGGCTATTCAACCAGTGAGCAGTTATTGACGACCTACGCCGACGTGCTCGCGCTTAATCCGTGGGTCGAAGCGATTCCCGCGCCGTTGCAAACGGTCATTCCACTGCGTCGCAGCGAACGATGGTTTGCCAGAGATACGGATGGCCGGCTCTTGTCGTTACGGTGTGAAGCGAGTTTGGGTTGGAAGTTGATCGCGCTGAGCGGCGGTTATCCGATCACGATCTTTGGCGAGTGGAACGGACAATCACTCTTGCCTGTCACCGCGTGGGCCGATGGAAGACAGGTGCAGCTTTAATCCTGATCGATGCAAAGTTGGGACGACATTCTCGCCACGGCCGTAGTCGGCACCGAGCAACGCGAGCTCAAGCTCGCCGCGCGCGACGACGAGCTCGGACAGTTGCTCGCTCAAATCAACCACACGGATCGCGAGAGTTTGTTGTTGAGCGCGGCCGCGGTTGTCGCGCTCTATCGAAGCGCCGGCGCGGCGCCGCCGGTTGATACGCAGCCTGCGCCCGAGGCTTGTCCTCCGGATGATGCGGGCCGCGGGAGTGCGGCATCAGGTCAACACCTCGCACTGATGCTCGACGGACAATTCCGGGAAGTGCTGCCGGAGTGGCTGGCGGCGATGAATCGAGCACGCCGGCGTGTTCCGGAGGAGCACTTGCCCGCTTTGCTGGACCACGGACTGATTGAGCCTGCTTTACGCAACATGATCGCGGCGGTGTTGGGCCAACGCGGCGAATGGCTGGCCGCGCAAAACCCCGACTGGCTTTATGCGACTCGACGCGATGAAAAAGAAGTGTGGGAGACGGGAAGCCGCGAGGAACGATTGCTTGTGCTCGTGAATCTGCGGAGCGCTGATCCGACAAAAGCGCGCAAGCTGCTGGCAACCACGTGGCCGCAGGAATCGGCAAAGGATCGCGCCGTTTTTCTCGGAAAGTTCGCAGTCGGTTTGAACGCCGGCGATGAACCGTTTCTCAACGACGCGCTGCACGATCGCAGCGTGGAAGTGCGCCGCGTCGCCCGCACGTTACTCGCGGCTCTGCCGTCAGAGTTCTCACGACGTTTGAAAAAGCTTGCGAACCAGGTGCTGAGTTTTAAGAAACCACTGATCGGAAAAGCGCGAATCGAAGTCGCGTTGCCGGAAGATCCGATCGCGTGGCTTAAAGCAAACGATATCGAGATTGATAATCCGCCTGCGAATGCGACTCGTTCCGTCGGCCCGAAGGCGTGGTTTTTGAAAGAGATGATCTCACTCGTTCCGATAACGCATTGGAGCGAGGTGTGGGCGAAAGCTCCGCTCGAGATCATCAAGGCAGCCGATGAGAGCGAGTGGCACGCGTCGTTTATTCTCGGCTTCGTGGCTGCTGTTCAGCGAGATCGGGATCCGGATTGGATTGAGGCGCTCGTCGCGTTCACGGCCAGCGATCCGAAACAAACGCCGCTCCTCGAGCTTGTCCCTTACCTGCCCGCGGCTCGCCTGGAAGCTTTGAGCCTGCGTGCGCTCAAAGCTCATTCTGAAGGACTGAGTGATGGTCATCCGGCGTTTCACTTGCTGATGGCTCATCGCAGCGCGTGGAGCGATCAACTGAGTCGAGCCGTCGTGACCAGTATCAAGACGAGAATCACAAAAGGCCACGACAATACGGTCGACTGGCAAACCAAAACCGCTCTGAAACAGTTTGCCCGCTACGTTTCACCCGCTTTGTATGATGAGCTCGCCTCCGATTGGCCGGCGGAGTCGGACACGTGGTCCAACTGGGCCAAAGGCGTCAACGCCTTCCATTCGCTGCTCGCATTTCGTCGCGATATGCACCGCGCAATCTCGGAAAAGGAACAAAGATCATGAGCGCAGTCTTACGTCAACACGCCGAACAACAATTCGCGGAAGAGCTGCACGAGCTCGGACGCGCCGACTCGCGGCCGCGTCCGCCAAACTGGCAAATGTCGCCGTGGGCCGTAGCGAAATATCTCCTGGGCGGCAAACTCGACAGCGGATTCGAGGTCACACCGAAGTACATCGGCAACGCGCGCACGATGGAAATCGCGATCGCCACGCTCGCCACCGATCGCGCGCTCCTGCTGCTCGGCGTGCCGGGAACCGCGAAGACGTGGGTCTCGGAACATCTCGCCGCCGCGATCTCCGGAGATTCGAAGCTCGTCGTGCAGGGCACCGCCGGAACTACTGAAGAATCGATTCGCTACGGCTGGAACTATGCCCGACTGCTGGCCGAAGGACCTTCGATGAACGCGCTCGTTCCTGGTCCAGTGAAACTCGCGATGCAGGACGGCAAGATCGCGCGCGTCGAAGAGCTCACACGCATACCTTCGGACGTGCAGGACACGTTGATCTCGATCCTGTCGGAGAAGTCGTTGCCGATTCCCGAGCTGAACAGCGAAGTGCAGGCGGTGAAGGGGTTCAACCTGATCGCCACTGCAAACAATCGCGATCGCGGCGTCAATGAGCTTTCGAGTGCATTGAAGCGCCGCTTCAACACGGTCGTGCTGCCGCTGCCCGAAACGATCGAAGAGGAAGTCGAGATCGTCGAGCGGCGTGTGAAACAGATCGGGAGTGCGCTTGAACTGCCCGCCGAAGCACCGGCGCTCGAAGAGATTCGTCGCGTGGTGACAGTGTTCCGAGAGTTGCGCAGCGGCGTCACGCTCGACGGCAAGACGAAGCTCAAGTCGCCCAGCAGCACACTCAGTACGGCCGAGGCGATTTCAGTCATCAATAACGGTTTGTCGCTCGCGGCGCACTTTGGCGACGGAAGTCTGCGCGCGCCGGATCTCGCGTCGAGCGTGATCGGCGCGGTCGTGAAAGATCCGGTGCAGGATCGCGTCGTGTGGCAGGAGTATCTGGAGACTGTCGTGAAGGAACGCGACGGTTGGAAGGATCTGTATCGCGCCTGTCGTGAGTTATGAGCGTAACCGTCTTCGGCATCAGGCATCATGGTCCAGGTTCCGCGCGCAGCCTGCGCGAGGCGTTGCGCGCGCTGAACCCGGACGCCGTTTTGATCGAAGGGCCGCCTGACGCCAACGAGCTGATCGCGCTCGCGGCTGACGCGCAGATGAGTCCGCCCGTCGCGTTGCTCATTTATCTGCCGAATGAGCCGAAAGAAGCGGTCTATTATCCGTTCGCCGAGTTCTCACCTGAATGGCAGGCGATTCAGTATGGCCTCACGCAGAACGTTGCGGTGCGTTTCATCGATCTGCCGCAGTCGCATCAGTTTGCGCTCGACAGTGAGAAGAAGAATGGCGATGAGTCGCAGGCGAACTCGGCCAAAGAGATTCGCCGCGATCCTTTGCGCTGGATTGCCGAGGCTGCCGGTTACAGCGATAGCGAGCGTTGGTGGGACCAGATGATCGAACACCGGCGCGACAGCACCGAGTGGTTCAAAGCGATCATGGAACTAATGTCGGCGCTGCGCGAAGAGGTGGCGAAGCTGGACGATTCCGTTGTCGACCCGCGCGAGGATCTGCGTGAAGCCTATATGCGCCAGAGCATTCGCGCGGCGGAGCGGGAGGGGTTTGAACGAATCGCCGTCGTTTGCGGCGCGTGGCATGCGCCGGTGCTGGAAAGGATGCCGCCGGTGAAGACCGATACGGCGCTGCTGAAAGGTTTGGCAAAGGTAAAAGTCAGCGCCACGTGGGTGCCGTGGACCATGGGCCGGTTGACTTACTGGAGCGGTTACGGCGCGGGGATTGAATCGCCGGGTTACTACCAGCACCTCTGGTCCTTCACGGACGAAGTCACCGTGCGCTGGATGATTCGCGTTGCGCAGCTACTGCGCGGACAGGATCTCGATGCTTCGTCGGCGAGCGTGATCGAAGCCGTGCGTCTCGGTCACTCGCTCGCTGCGTTGCGAGATCGGCCGGTTCCGGGGTTAGCGGAATTTAACGACGCGGTGCGAGCGGTTTTCTGTTTTGGCGACGACACGCCGATGCAGTTGATCGGCGAGAAGCTGATCGTCGGCGAGCTGCTGGGCCAGGTGCCGGACGCCACACCGAGTCTGCCGCTTCAGCAAGACCTGCAACGCGAACAGAAACGATTGCGTTTGCCGCCCAACGCCACGGAGGAAGTGCGCGATCTCGATTTGCGCAAGCCGAACGATCTCGATCGCAGCCGCTTGTTGCATCGTTTGCGCTTGCTGGAGATTCCGTGGGGCGCGACGCAGTACGCAACCGGGAAGGGAACGTTTCGTGAAGTTTGGCGACTTCAGTGGCGCCCCGAGCTGGCGGTTGCGGTCATCGAGGCCAACGTCTGGGGCAACACCGTTCCCAATGCCGCGACCGCGCGCGCTCGTGCTGAAGCAGATCGTTTGCAGGAACTACCGGCGCTGACCGCCCTTGTAGAAGATGCCTTGCTGGCTGACTTGCCGGAAGCGATCGATCACGTCATGACGCGGCTCGAGCAAGTCGCAGCTTTATCAAACGACATTCCGCATGCGATGGAAGCGCTGCCTGCGCTTGCGGGCGTGCTGCGCTACGGCAACGTGCGCCAGACGGACGCAACTATGGTCCAACAGGTCGTCGATGGGCTCGTGACTCGCGTCGTGATCGGATTGCCAAACGCCTGTTCGGCGCTCAACGACGAAGCCGCTGAAGAGATGTATCAACGGCTGGTGCAGGTGCACGCCGCGCTGCTCACTCTGCAAAACGCGGCGCTGTTGTCCGACTGGAACAACGTGCTGGTCCAACTGCTGGATCAAGCCGGCCTTCACGGATTGATCTGCGGCCGTTGCTGCCGTTTGTTGTTCGATCAAAGACTATTGGCGGCGCAGGAAGTCGAACGGCGCATGGGACTCGCGATCGCGCCCGCGGTTGAGCCGGCCCAATCGATGGCCTGGATCGACGGCTTCCTGCGCGGCAGCGGTCTGATCCTGCTGCACAACGAAGAGCTCTGGCAGATACTGAACGAGTGGGTGCGTTCGGTGAAAGGTGAGACTTTTCCGCAACTTTTACCATTGCTGCGCCGCACGTTCTCCACTTTCAGCGCGCCGGAAAGAAGCCAGATCGGCACACTCGCGCGGCGTGGCGCAAGCGGAACGACAACCGCGCCGGGAGCCGCTTCGACAACGCTCGACGAAGAACGCGCGCGGAGAGTGTTACCACTCGTGGCCCAGATTCTCGGTCTCGAACACCGTTCCAACTAAACGATGAGTGCAAACGAAGAACAACTGCGCCGCTGGCGTTTGATATTGGGAGCGAACGACTCCGACGGCACCGGCTACGAGCTGGCCGGCCTCGATCTACAGATGGATCGCGCGCTCGAGGCTTTGTACGACGCGGAACGGAGCGGCAATCTCAGTGGCTCCTCGCCGAAGATCGCGCGCTGGCTCGGCGACATTCGCACTTACTTTCCCAATTCGGTCGTTCGCATCATGCAGCAGGAC
>Ga0105248_10008679_pt1 | contig 11167 bp, 10 predicted proteins | sample KBSS34metaG_FD_81524 | JGI IMG/M metagenome (GOLD analysis project Ga0105248, IMG submission 81524) | Switchgrass rhizosphere microbial communities from Kellogg Biological Station, Michigan, USA - KBS S3-4 metaG | ecosystem: Host-associated > Plants > Roots > Rhizosphere > Soil | place...
ACGTAACTTTGAAGACATTCGTGTCATCCCTCACGGTCGCGAAGTGCCCACACCATGTTGATAGACCAAGCGGCCTCCGCGATCGCCGGTTGCGAGGAGCAGACCGACCCCGACGAGGCCCACTAGAGCGAGCGCGACCACGAGTGCGACGGCGGGTTCGCGCTTCGTGGGCCGCAAGAGCACCAGGCGCCCTACGGTCACAATCGGGAAGAACCAGACCGTGCGCAACGCCCAGTCCCAATGTTCCTTGAGGACCGGCTCCGACATGCCTGGCAACCAGACGCTCTGTGACGCCGCACGACCGGTCAGGAATGCGACGATGGCGCCGACCGTACCAAGTGCGTACAGCAGCGTGGCTGCTTGCCGGAGCGGCTTATTGCACCAGCACGCACAACCAACGAGATCAACCGCGATGGCCGCATAGAGCAGAGCGATCGGGAAATGCACCAGCAACGGGTGAATGTTCGGGGCCCAGCTTGGAACCAGGTTCATCCGGCTGGCTCCGCGCTCACACGACTCGTCATTGCGCCGTCATCCTCCAGGGCGAGATGTTTGACCACTGATCCATGGCGTCGAGGGCCCAACGGGTCGTTTTATCCTTGTGGCAGGACGTGCAGGGATTCGGAATCCCGTACTTGTCAGTCATCGAGGGCGAGACGAAGTTGAACGTATGGCTTCGCACGCTCACGTCAGCAATGGTCGTCGCAATCTGCGGCATGTGACACGCCACGCATTTGTTTCCGTCGCTATTGGCGCCGTGATGGGAGTGCGCTTCAGGCGTCACACCAGGACCGGGCTGTCGCTGGGGCCCGTGGCACTGCAAGCACATCTCGTTGCCGGGGAACTTCAGCAACGCATCCTGCGGAGTGCCGTGCGAGTCGTGGCACGCGTAACAGCGGACCCCTTTCTCGTACATGCGGCTCTGGACAAAGTCATTGCCCTGCATCCGGTTCTTGTGAGCGGATGCGTCCGGCCAGTGCGTGAACGAGTTCTCTCCCAGACGATGCTCTTCGAGCTCCCAGGTCGCGTTCAAGCGGTCACCTGGCTGATAACCGACCGCCCAGTCGTAGTAACGACCCTCAATCGGATTCGCGCGTGGCCGACCCTGCGAGTGGCACTGGATGCACACGTCGTTCGCCCGTACATCGTCGAGACGACTGGGGTTGACGATGTTGGACTTCACCGGGCGTGCGACGTGAGCGCCGCCAGCACCATGGCAACGCTCGCAGCCAACGTTCCACTCCGTAACGGCGTGCGTCTTGATGTCGTAGTTCACCGAATGGCAGCCGTCGCAGAGCGGCCCTGTCGGACGGCCCTCCTGCTCGGCCGGATAGTGTTCCACCCACCAGTCGGTGCCAGGCTGGACATGATAGGGACGCCACACCTTGTGTCGCACGTCCCACTGCGCCGGCAGGACGTAGTAATCGTCGCCCTGCTTCTTCCAGTAGCGCTGCTTCCATTTACTGCCGTACGTGAAGTCCACGTCCTCCGGCTTGAACGTAACGAGCGGATTCGGCGTGGCGAAGTCCGCGACGATTGCCTTCGGGTGTTGCTTCGGATCCTGCACCACGTTCGCCATCAACGTGGTCTGCCATCGGTCGTAGACGGCTTGGTGGCAGTCACGACAGGCCCGCGAACCGACGAACGCCTTGGTGGTTTCCTGACGAGGAGGTTGCGCGGTGGCGCAGGCGAACACACTGGCGGCGCTCAGCACGGCGAGACATACAAGGTATCTTGGGCTCATGGTTCAAGAACCTGAGACTTCAGGCGTCGACTCTAGCACTTCGGATAGTGATTGTTCGGTCCGCAAGCGTTTCAGCGTCCTCAGGATCGTGCGTCACATAAATCGCGGTCAGCTGAAGTTGGCGCCGGAGGGAGGCCAGTTCCGTACGGAGCATCACGCGTAGATCGCGGTCGAGGCTGGAGAACGGCTCGTCCAGCAATAGCAGCTGCGGCGACCCGACGAGTGCGCGCGCAAGGGCGACGCGCTGTTGTTCGCCCCCGGAGAGCTGGTGCGGATAACGATCGGCCAACAACGGCTCGACACGGCAGAGTCTGAGGATTTCGTTGATCCGTGAAGTCCGTTCCGTCCCTGGTTGACCGGCCGAATTGGCCGCGAATTCGACATTGGCAAAGGCGCTCAGATGCGGCCACAGCGCCAGATCCTGAAAGACGAAGCCAACCTTGCGCTCGTTTGCCGGCACGGTATTTCGTCTGGGCTCAGCACTTTTCGGCCGTCTAGCCAGATCTCGCCGGCATCCGGACGCTCGAGGCCGGCTACGAGCCGCAGCAGCGTCGTCTTTCCTGACCCACTCGGGCCAACGACCACCACACTCTCGCCCATCGATACTTCCAGAGACACGTCCTCGATCCCACCGTGACCGCCATAGCGCTTGGTCACTCCAGAAAGTCGCAGAAACGGCGATGTCACGACGCTTCTCGAGTGGCCATTGCCATTCCCAGGAGAGTCAGCGGAACGAGAATGACGATCGACTGAAATAACGCCAACGCAGCGACTTGTCCAGGTGGTGCGTTTGCGGTCAGGGTGTAGACCCTGATTGGGAGCGTGCTCTCACCAGGTGGAGCGACGAGAATGCTCGTGCCGACTTCACCGAACGCCAGCATGAACGAGATCACCCAGACTGCCAGCGTCGCGAGCGTCGCCAGCGGGTAGAGCACAATCGTCAGTGCAACGATTGCCCCGCCCAACCGGTCGATTTCGTCTCTTCCGTGTCGTACACCACGTTCACGCGGACGCCCGATCGCCGTTGATACTCCTGCATGATGGGCTCAGAGAACGGGCGATCCGCTGACACGTACGCGATCACTTCTCGCGTCGAGCGCTCCCCGCCGCAGCCAGATATCGGGAGAGACCCGGCGATTACAGCGGCGAAGAGCATCCGAGCCGGCGGGAGGATTCGATTACTTCGAGGCATACATAAAGTCATCAAACTCCGTCACGCTGTCGGCTTTCGTCCACACGCCGACCTTGCCCGCGTCCCTGAACGTCTCGTCGTCCCAATCGAGTGCCTGCTGGCCGTTGAACGTCACCGTGAAATGACTGCCCTGAAAATCGACCCTGAAGGTATGCCATTGGTTCGATGGGACCTTCATGTTCACGCGCTTCTTTTCCGTACGCCGACTATTAATCGTGTGATAAATCGTCACGTTGTTCTCGAGCGCGTTCGCACGCGCCACGTAATAGTTGTTCGCGTCTTTCGCGCGCCAAACGACGCCACCGGCCTGGTCTTCCTTGCCAGAGAGCGCCTTGAACTTCACCTCCACGAGCCCATCTTTCAGACTCGTATCGTCTTTCAGGCACACCGGGTAGGTGGCCTGACCTGATTGCTTCAGCACGTTCGGTTTGCTTGGCGCCGTGTCATCTTCGACGATTGCCCATTTGGCCTGCCCGCTCCCCGTTTGCGTGGCTGTCCAGCCGCTCGGCGGCTTGCCCACATCCCCTTTATCAAAATTGATCGTCTCGGGCGCGCCTGCTGCCAGCCAAGCACCGATCAGAATCGTGGTCGTTTTCATTTCATGACTCCCTTTTGGTTTCTATCGCTGCAATTCATCCAGCAACTGCTTCACGTGCCGCCCCTTCGCCAATCGCGACCACACAGATGACAGCGCCAAACGCCAATCACATGCCCAGCATGGTCAAGCCGGTGCGAAGCGGATTCTGCCGGAGCCCTTCAGGGCAATGCGAAGGACGGCGAGCACCTTCATGACGTCACCGCCCGCGGCAGCGTGATCCGGAAGACCGATCCCGTAGTCGCAGTATCGAGCGAGATCTGCCCGCCGTTCGCCTCGACGGCCCATTTGGCAATCGCCAGACCTAGTCCGGTGCCGCCCATCTCTCGAGACCGACCTTCATCCACACGGTAGAACCGGTCGAAAATCCGCTCGCGGTGCTCTGCGGGAACGCCGGGTCCGGCATCCCTCACAGTCACGGTCGCCTGCTCGGCATCCGCATCAACGCGCACATCGATGGTCGATCGCGCGGGGCCGTACTTGATGGCGTTGTCGACCACATTCGTAATCGCGTCCCTGAGCACCAATCGATCGGCCGACACTCGCACGTCCTCCGCCGCCACCACCTGAAGTCGCTGCTGTCGTTCCTCTGCGAGGATGCCCAGAGATGACACGACCTCACGCGTCAGATCGCCGAGATCAAGAACATCGCGCGTCAGACGAATGGTTCCGGCGTCGCCCCGCGACAGCTTCAGCAAGGTATCGACCAGACGCGTCAGCCTGTCAACCTCTTCGAGCATGCTGCCCATGGCGTCTTTGTATTCAGGGGGCGTGCGGGTCTCACGCAGTGCATGTTCCCCAATTCCCCGAATCACCGACAACGGCGTCCGGAGTTCGTGCGAGGCATCGGCGGTGAATCGGCGGAGCTGGTCGAATGACGATTCCAGGCGCGCGAAGGTGTCGTTGATCACCGCCGCCAGCCGTCCGATCTCGTCGTGCTCGTTCGGGACTGACAGTCGCTGATGCAGACGTTCGGCAGTAATCCGCCGCGCCTCGCCTGCGAGATGGTCGATCGGCGACAGGGCACGTCGCGCCAGAACGTAGCCACCAAGTCCGGCGAGCACAACGATGAGCGGGAGACCCAACACCAGGACCACGAGGATTTCACGAAGTTGTTGCTGAAACCGGTCTTCCAGTGCCGCTTCAGGCTCAGGGCTGACGGCTTCGATGTGTTCGTGCAATTCCCGTTCGAGCTGCTCTCGAAACTCGTGTCGGACAGCTAAATACGTGGCCGTCGCGTAGGCGACCAACATGAGCGACAGCGCGGCCATATACCAGGCCGTGAGCCGAACGCGGATCGACGCATTCGACCACCAGCCGCTCACGGCTCACCTTCCCGCAATACAAACCCCACACCGCGCACGGTATGGATCAGGCGCGGAGCGTTCTCGAGATCGACCTTCCGGCGCAATCGCGTCATCTGTACGTCGATGACGTTGTCGAGGGGCGTCGCCCGACGGGGTTCTTTCCAGACGTCACGCGCGAGCATTTCTCGTGACACCAGATGTCCCTGATGTCGCAGCAGGTACTCGAGCAGGTCGAACTCGCGTCCGGTCAGCTCGATCGAACGGTCGCCGCGGACGACCCGGCGTGCGACCAGGTCGACTTCCAGGTCCGCGGCCTTCAGTCGAAAGACCTCCGACGGACGACCGCGACGGAGCAAGGCGCGGATGCGCGCGAGCAGCTCCGGCAGGGCAAACGGCTTGACCAGGTAGTCATCCGCGCCGAGGTCCAGTCCGAGGACGCGATCCTCAACACCGTCGCGTGCGGTGAGAATCAGCACCGGCGTCTCGACGTGACGCTGCCGCAACGTCTGGAGAATCTCGAGGCCGCTACGACCGGGCAGCATCAGGTCGAGCACCACCAGGTCGAATTGTTCTGCATTCGCTCGATAGAAGCCGTCCTCTCCAGTGGCCGCGACGACGACGTCGTAGTGCTCGGCTTGTAAGGCCGACGACAGCACCTGCGCCAGCTTGCGCTCGTCCTCAACCACCAGAACACGCACCAAGCGGAATGTTACCGGCCCGCGCTGGCCCGAATCCTGACTTTTGTGTCAGGTACAGACTGATGGTCGCGCGTCTCAAAGAGCATCGAAACCAGCTCACTTCACCGACTTTACGAAAAGCATCTGCGCGCCACCCTTCTTGACGAGTATCCCGGTGACCTCGACAGCCTCATTCATCTTTGCGAGTAGGATGTCTCGCGCGGGCTGATGGTCCTGCAGTCCAGACGCCAGATACACCGTGCCGCTCGCATCGACGATGCCGATGAAGTTTCCAGCCTTCGCACAGGCGGTGGCGCATTCTTTCTTCGCAGGCCCGCGATCACCGCCCTCCATGTAGCACCAGAGATCCACGGCCTCACCCTTGATGGTGACGGTCGCGCCTTTCGGCTGCGCGACGCTCACAACAGCAGTAAGAACCACAACAACGGCGAGAGCGGCGACGACGGTCGAGATCCTTGCGGTGTGTTTTCTCATGGCGCCATGCTAGTGAATGGCCCGCCGTCACAACCTGACATCTTCCTGACTTTTCTGTCAGACGTTCGATCTAACGCGGGCAGGCGAGTACACTTTTGAGCGCCGCCCACATTGATCATCCCGATCGCGCTTCACCGTTTGACACGTGACGCCTGGCTCCTCTTTGCCACGCGCTTCATCCGCCTGTTCGCGTACGGCGGGCTGTCAGTCGTGTTGGTGCTGTACCTGGTTGGTCTCGGGTTGAGTGAGTCGCAGACGGGTCTGCTCCTGACCTCGACACTGATCGGTGACACCTTCGTTTCGGTGTACTTGACGACGCGCGCCGACCGAATCGGCCGTCGGCGGATGTTGATCGTCGGTGCCACGCTCATGGCAGCCGCAGGCATGGCTTTCGCCTTTACCAGCCAGCTGTGGCTGCTCGTGATCGCCGGCACCATCGGCGTCATCAGCCCAAGCGGACAAGAGGTGGGCCCGTTCCTGCCGATCGAACAGGCTTCACTGTCGCACGTCGTGGCCGACCGAGCTCGGACGGAGGTGTTTGCGTGGTACACGATGACCGGCTCGATCGCCTCAGCACTGGGCGCATTGGCTGCCGGCTACCTGACCTACACCTTGCAAGCGTCCTGGGCACCGGTCGACAGTTATCGCACCGTCGTCATCGCGTACGCCTGTCTCGGCATCGTGCTGGCGCTGATCTTTGCCGGTGCGTCCTCTGCACTCGAAGCCAGCTCGTATGGGCAGCCGGTCGCCGATGGACCGCTGTTCGCCAGGCTCTCGGGAATCGACCGCTCGCGTGGCGTCGTGTTGAGACTCTCGGGCCTGTTCGCACTCGATTCGTTCGGGGGTGGTTTCGTCGTTCAGAGTTTTGCCGCGTACTGGTTTTACCCGCGGTTCGGCGTCGATCCCAGGACGCTCGGGACCTTGTTCTTCGCGGCAAATACATTCGCGGGCATCTCCGCACTGGTCGCCTCGCGGCTCGCCGGTCGAATCGGCCTGCTGAACACAATGGTCGTGACCCACCTGCCGTCGAACGTCCTGCTGATCCTGATTCCGTTGATGCCGACGCTGCCGCTGGCGGCGCTGCTGCTGCTGCTGCGGTTCAGCATCAGCCAGATGGATGTGCCGACGAGACAGTCGTACACGATGGCCGTCGTCCGTCCGCAAGAACGCTCGGCGGCGTCTGGCATCACAGGGGTCGCGCGCACAACGGGAGCGGCGCTGAGCCCATTGTTTGCAGGCCTCTTGTTTTCCCGCCCGTCGCTGATCAATGTGCCGTTTTTCATTGCGGGCGCTCTGAAAATCGCCTACGACCTGCTGCTGTACCGCGCCTTCCGATCGCTCAAGCCGCCGGAGGAACTCACGCGCTCGGCGGTCATCGCGGCAATTCTCGTCCTGGGCGCAGTGTCCGTGTCGGCGCAGGACGCATCGCCGTCGCTCCGGGTGGGGCCATTGCCGTCGACCATCGTGATCGACGGGCACCTCGCGGAGCCGGTGTGGGAATCAGCCGAGTCGATCGAGGATTTTCGCCAGACGGATCCCGCCGAAGGTGCGCCGGCCAGCGCTCGTACTCGCGTTCGCGTGCTGGCTGACGCACGCTCGATTGTCATCGGGGTCGTGTGCGAAGAACCGGATCCGTCGAGCATCGTCAGCTTCAGCGTCCGTCGGGATGCGGTCCTCACGTCCGAAGATCACGTCCGCATCGTCCTCGGGCCGTTTGCGGACGGCCGGTCCGGCTACGTTTTTGCGGTCAATCCCACTGGCGCGCGATATGACGCCATCATCAATCCAGGCGGCGAAAGCGACAACCCCGACTGGGACGGCATCTGGGAAGCAGCGACGGCCCGTCTGCCAACCGGCTGGAGCGCTGAAATCCGGATTCCGGTACTGACGATCGCCTTCAAGCCGGGACTGCATGAATGGCAGTTCAACGTACAGCGCAGAATCCAGCGGCGGCTGGAAATCGACCGCTGGGCGTCGCCGAACCGGCAGTATCAGATCACGCAGACCAGCAGAGCCGGCTTGCTGACAGGTCTTCCCGATTTCGACTTGGGTTTCGGTCTGACCGTGCGGCCGGCGGTCACCAGCGGCGGTGGCATTCCGTCAGTTGAAGCTGGTGTCGAAGGTGATTTTCAACCGAGCCTCGACATCAACCAACGGCTCGGCGCGAACGTCCTGGCGTCCGCGACAGTGAACACGGACTTCGCGGAGACAGAAGTCGACACACGTCGAACGAACCTGACACGGTTTCCGTTGTTCTTCCCTGAGAAGCGCACGTTCTTCATCGAGGGCGACGACATCTTCTCGTTCGGTCTCGGCCTCGGCCAGGATGTGATTCCGTATTTCAGCCGCCGGATTGGCCTCGTCGACGATCAGGAAGTGCCAATCCTTGCGGGCGGCAAAGTAAACGGGCGCATCGGCAATACCAGCTTCGGCGGCGTGGCCATTGGCACCAGACCGCGAGAGAACGTCGTTGACGACCACACCTTCATGGCCGTCGGCAGAGTGAAACACAACCTCTGGCGCGAATCGTGGATTGGCGGAATTGCCACGATCGGCGATCCGCTCGGCCGGCCCGGCAGCTGGTTGGGCGGCGCCGATTTCACGTATGCCACGTCGCGTTTCCGCGGTGACAAGAACTTTCTCGTCGGCGCGTGGGGACTGGCCACCGGCCGTCAGGACCTCGGCCGCGATTCAACCGCGCACGGGTTCAAGGTGGACTACCCGAACGATCTGTGGGATCTGGCGGTGACGTACAAGCGGATCGGTCGGGACTTCGATCCGTCCGTTGGCTTCGTGCCGCGAGTTGCTGCGCAGCTGTGGAATGTCGGAGCGGACTTCAGCCCTCGCTTGGCGCGCGGTCCCATCCAGCAGATGTTCTTCGAGTTGCAACCAACACTCGCCACGGATTTGTCCGGACGCTGGGAAAGCTATCGGGTGTTCTGGGCGCCCATCAACTGGCGGTTCCGTAGCGGCGATCGTGTCGAGTTCAACGCGGTCCCAGTCGGCGAGCGGCTGACGGAGCCATTCGAGGTGGCAAGCGGCGTGGTGATCGCGCCAGGTTCGTATGAGTGGCGGCGGTATCGCCTCGAAGCGGGCACGGCGCAGAAACGTCGACTCTATACACAGCTCACGTGGTGGTTCGGTGACTTCTACAACGGGACACTGGATCAGTTTCAATGGACGGGCGTCTGGAATCCGAAGCCTCTCGTGACCGTGGAGTTTTCAGGGGAGCGGAACATCGGACATCTACCGGCAGGAGGCTTTACCCAAACCGTTGCCGGAACACGGTTGCGGGTCAACATCTCACCCGATCTGTCGATTGCCAGCTACATCCAGTACGACACGGACAGCGAGTCTGTCGGGACGAACACGCGTCTGCGATGGACATTCCGGCCGGTTGCTGAGCTGTTTGTCGTCTACAACCACAACGTGCGGTCGATACTCGATCGCTGGCGGCTCGACTCGAATCAACTCCTGATCAAGTTGCAGTACGCGTTTCGGATGTAGCTCAAGTGTCTCCCGACGGCTGGCGCTCCAGTTGCATCGGCGTCGGCGGAGGCACACGTTGATGAGCCGTTACATCGGAGCAATCGGCGTCGTTGCATTGGGATGCGCCGTCGCGCTTCAGGCGCAAGCGCAGACCGGCCGTGAAGCAAATCGCGCCACCCCCGCCGAGATCACAGTGACCGGGTGCGTCGAGCGCGCGGATCAGGTAAGCGCCGCCGTCACGGCCGGCACAACCGTCGACAGCCTGTCGTTCGTGCTGATTAAAGCAACGAAAGGCACGGCCGCCGATGCGCGGGCAGCCGGCACGAGCGGAACGAGCGCTGAGAAAGACAGTATGTACCGACTCGACGCGGAGGTCTCAAAGCTGAACCCTCACGTCGGACACAAAGTTGAAGTGACAGGAACGCTCGTGGGAGCAGTCGATTCGACGATGAAGAGCGCGGATCCATCAGCAGGTGGCCCACGGCTGAAGGTCGACCGCCTCAAGATGGTCTCGGAAACGTGCGGGCGCTGAGCCACAACTTGGGTTGACGCGGAATTCGTGTGTCGAAACGAGGCGTGCGGGCCAACTAGAGCGCCGGCAACCCCGCACTGACGTGATGGTGCTGGACGCTCGACGTTTGGCAGCACGATAGGCGGGTCGTTAGCGTTGACCGTCACGTCACCAAAAGCATCTATGCCAAGCTGGATACTGGACGCGATCTGGCCTTCTCAGCTGCCTGCCTGACCGAGCCAGATGGTGATCGCTGAAAGGTTGCCAGAGGAAGACCGCCTTCTAAGGTCGTTCGGGGCACCGTCCTCTGCTGGGCTGAAACCTGGTTTCGAACAACCACGATTCGTTGTAAACAAGTCCAGGGTCGCGGGTGGATGATGGCGTGAGCATCCGCCTATGACGACGAACGCGTTGATCCCAAAATGACAGCATCGCCATAGCTGCGCACGGAAAGGATCGCTCATGCCCGCTCTACGCCGCGACCCTCTCGCCAGAGAGGAGCCAGCAGAACTGCAGATTGCCGCCACCAACGGCAGCATTGTCACCGACTCGCGGGGCAGGAAGTACATCGACTTCGTGATGGGCTGGTGCGTCGGGAATTTCGGGTGGCGCCCCGCGGCGATCGCTAAAGCCATCGAACGCTTCAAGGGGCCCGATTACGTCTATCCCGGGTACGCGTATGCGCCGTGGACGGAGCTCGCGCGGCTGCTCGCGTCGCTGGCCCCCCGTCCGTTGACCACATGTTTCCGCGCGACCGGTGGATCCGAGGCGGTCGACCTCGCGCTGCAGGCCGCGATGATCCACACCGGGCGCCGCGCCTTCCTGTCGCTCGAAGGCAGTTACCACGGCAATACGCTTGGCGGGTTGAGCATCGGCGCTACCGACAATCGCGAGCAGATTAAGAACCTGCTGCCGCACTGCGGCAAGGTTGCACCGCCGCTCGACGCGACGGCACTGCGCCGCATCGAGCAGCGCTTGAAGCGGCGCGATGTCGCCGCCTTCGTCATGGAGCCGATCAGCATCAATCTCGGCGTGCTGATTCCAGAAAGAGACACCATCCGGCGGATACGCGACCTCTGCCGGCGTTACGGCACGCTGTTCATCGCCGATGAAGTCGCATGCGGATTCGGCCGGACCGGTCGGCTGTTCGCGTGCGA
>Ga0105248_10008689_pt1 | contig 11162 bp, 19 predicted proteins | sample KBSS34metaG_FD_81524 | JGI IMG/M metagenome (GOLD analysis project Ga0105248, IMG submission 81524) | Switchgrass rhizosphere microbial communities from Kellogg Biological Station, Michigan, USA - KBS S3-4 metaG | ecosystem: Host-associated > Plants > Roots > Rhizosphere > Soil | place...
GTGATGGTGATCATGGTGTTGTTGAAGCTGGCGTTCACATGGGCGACGCCGGCGGTGATGTTCTTGCGTTCGCGACGGCGAAGGCGCTGCGGTTCACGAGCCATTGGAAATCCTGACCTTATCTCTTCCTCGGGCCGCCGTCGCGCTTACGCGCGCCAGCGGGGCAAGACCGGCGGACAACCCCACGGGCCATCCGCTTGATCGATCTTACTTCTTCTTGCCGGCGATCGGCTTCGCCTTGCCCTTGCGGGTGCGCGCATTGGTATGCGTGCGCTGGCCGCGGACAGGCAGACCCTTGCGATGGCGCAGGCCGCGATAGCAGGCGAGATCCATCAGGCGCTTGATGTTCATCGCGGTCTGGCGACGCAGATCGCCCTCCACGGTGTAGCCGGCGTCGATCGCTTCGCGGATCTGCAGCACTTCCTGGTCGGACAGGTCCTGCACGCGGCGAGCGGCGGCGATGCCGAGCTTGCCGGTGATTTCCTTGGCCTTGGCCGGGCCAATGCCATGGATGTAGGTCAGCGCGATTTCAACGCGCTTGTTGGTCGGGATGTTGACACCCGCAATACGAGCCATGTGACTATAATCTCCTGCTCCACAGGGCACCCTGGCAAGGCGCCCCATCTCGTCGCTTCCACCCCACCGACACGGAACCGATGCGCGCACGGGTGCGCCGCCGGCAAACCGGGTTGAGGGATTGAGCGCTCCTAGAGAGCGACTCGCGTCGTGTCAAGCATGGGCAAAAGTGCAAGCTCTCTCGCCTCATTCTCGGGCCGTGCGTCAGCTTTGTATTGCGCTGTCACATATCGCTCCTATACGCGCCTTCTCCGCTTTTATTACCAAAAGGTACAGTATCATGGCTACCAAAGCCTATGCGGCCCTTTCGGGCACCACCCCGCTCCAGGCGATCGACATCGTCCGCCGCCAGCCCGGCGCCCATGACGTGCAGATCGACATCACCTATTGCGGTGTCTGCCATTCCGATCTCCACACCGCGCGTGGGGAATGGGCCGGCACCCTCTATCCGTGCGTACCCGGCCACGAGATCGTCGGCCGCGTGACCGCCGTCGGCGGCGAGGTGACGAAGTTCGCGGTGGGCGACATCGTTGGCGTCGGCTGCATGGTCGATAGCTGCCAGCATTGCCACTCGTGCGACGAGGGGCTGGAGCAATATTGCGAGAACGGCCTCGTCGGCACCTACAACGCCCCGACGCCGGATGCCCCCGGCCACACGCTGGGCGGCTATTCGGACCGGATCGTCGTCTCCGACAAGTTCGTGTTGAAGATCAGCCATCCCGAGCGGCAGCTCGCGGCCGTCGCCCCGCTGCTCTGCGCGGGCATCACCACCTGGTCGCCGCTGAAGCATTGGGGCGCCGGCCCCGGCAAGAAGGTGGGCATCGTCGGTATCGGCGGCCTCGGCCATATGGGCGTGAAGCTGGCCCATGCCCTCGGCGCGCATGTGGTAGCCTTCACCACCTCGGAATCGAAGCGGCAGGACGCGCTCGATCTCGGCGCGGACGAGGTGGTCGTCTCGCGTAACGAAGACGAGATGAAGGCCCATGCCAACAGCTTCGACTTCATCCTGAACACGGTGGCCGCCAGCCACAATCTGGACGTTTTCATCGCGCTGCTGAAGCGCGACGGCACGATGACGCTGGTCGGCGCACCCGAGCATGCCCACCCCTCGCCGGCGGTGTTCCCGCTGATCTTCGGCCGCAAGTCGATCGCGGGCTCGCTGATCGGCGGCATCAAGGAGACGCAGGAGATGCTCGATTTCTGCGCCGAGAAGGGCATCGTCTCGGAGATCGAGCTGATCCCGGTGCAGGACATCGAGAAGGCCTACGCCCGGATGCTCAAGAGCGACGTGAAGTACCGCTTCGTGATCGACTCGAAGACGCTCGCCAACGGCTGAGGCTTCGGCCTCGGATGAAGAGGGCGGCCTTCCGTAAAGGAGGGCCGCCCCTTTTTTTGTGCCCCTCGCCCATAATACCCCTTCGTCATCCCGGCGGACGCCGGCATCCATAAGCACGGCGCTTATGGCCCACGAGGCCTCGCTCACCGGAAAACGTGGGGACGGCTTCCCGACGCCTATCTGACGTCCGCGCCTCGTCCCCTTGCATGCTGTGCGTATGGATCCCGGCGTCCGCCGGGATGACGAGGAAGAGGGGGCAGGAGGAGGCTTCCCCCAGCCCCAAACGAAAAGGGCGGCCTCCCCTTGGGGAAGCCGCCCTCTCCAATCCTGCACCGGAAATCCCGCCCTCAGGCGACAGGTGCCACCAGCACCGCGTCGATCGCGGCACCGACTTCGGCGATGTCCGCCATGCCATCGACCCGGCTCACCAGACCCTTCGCCTCATAGTAAGGCAGGATCGGCGCGGTCTTGGCGCGATATTCGGCCATGCGCGTACGCACGGTCTGCTCGTTATCGTCCGGCCGACGCTTGAACTCATGGCCGCCGCAGACGTCGCAGGTGCCGTCCACCTTCGGGCGTTTGAAATGATCGTGATAGCCCGCCCCACACGTCGCGCAGGTGAAGCGGCCGACGATGCGCTCGACCAGCGCATCCTCGTTCACCGCCAGCTCGATCACATGGTCGAGCCGGCCGCCGCGCTCCGCCAGCAGGCCATCAAGCGAGACAGCCTGCGCATGGGTGCGCGGATAGCCGTCGAAGATCACGCCCGTTCCGGCGGGCAGCGCGTCCAGCGCGTCGCCGATGATCGCCGAGACGATCTCATCGGATACGAGCTGGCCGGCGTCCATCACCGCCTTCGCCTTGATGCCTGTGGGCGTGCCGGCCTGCACGGCGGCGCGAAGCATGTCGCCCGTCGAGAGCTGGACCATGCCGCGCGTCTCGACGAGACGGCCCGCCTGAGTCCCCTTCCCCGCACCCGGCGGGCCAAGAAGGATAATGTTCACGTGTTAACCCCCTCCTTTACACGAGGTGTTGGCCTCAGCGACGCATGCCGCCCTTGAGCTTCGCCTTCTTGATGAGATCGCCATACTGGTGGGCCAGCAGGTGGCTCTGGATTTGCGTCACCGTATCCATCGTCACGTTGACGACGATCAGCAGGCTGGTGCCGGTGAGCGGCATCTGCGGCAGGCTGAACGCCTTCACCACCGCTTCCGGCACGAGGCAGATCGCGGTGAGGTAAGCGGCGCCGATCACCGTGATGCGGGTCAGCACGAAATCCAGATAGTCGCCGGTGGCCTTGCCCGGGCGGATGCCGGGGATGAAGCCGCCATAGCGCTTCAGATTGTCCGCCGTCTCCTCCGGGTTGAACACCACGGCCGTGTAGAAGAAGCAGAAGAAGATGATCCCAGCCGCGTAGAGCGTCAGGTACAGCGGCGAACCATGCTGCAACGCGCCGGTGACGGTGAGCAGCATGTCGTTCCAGCGGCCGGTGCCCTGGGTGCGATTGCCGGCGAACTGCGCGATCGTCAGCGGCATCAGCAGCAGTGACGAGGCGAAGATCGGCGGAATCACGCCCGAGGTGTTGATCTTCAGCGGCAGGTAGCTCTTGTCACCCTGCATCATGCCACGCGCGGTCTGACGCTTGGGATACTGGATCAGCACCTTGCGCTGCGCACGCTCCATGAAGCAGATGCCGTAGATCAGGCCGAACGCGATCACGAGCGCCGCGATGATCGTCAGCGGCGAGATGGCGCCGGTGCGGCCGCTCTCGAACAGGTTCGACAGGATCGTCGGGAACTGGCTGACGATGCCCGCCATGATAATGAGCGAAACACCGTTGCCGATACCGCGCGAGGTGATCTGCTCACCCAGCCACATCAGGAACATGGTGCCGCCGATCAGCGAGATCACCGTGGTGACGCGGAAGATCATGCCGGGCTCGACCACGGCGGAGATGCCGGACGAAGCGCCCCAGCTCTCCAGGCCGACCGCGATGAAATAGCCCTGCACTGCCGTGAGGAACACAGTGAGGTAGCGGGTGTACTGATTGAGCTTCTTGCGGCCGCTTTCGCCTTCCTTCTTGATCGCCTCGAGCTGGGGCGAAAGCGAAGTGGCGAGCTGCACGACGATCGAGGCGGTGATGTAGGGCATCACGCCGAGCGCGATCAGGCTCATGCGGTGCAGAGCGCCGCCGGAGAAATTGTTGAAGAAATCGAGCACGCCGCCGTTCGTCTGCTGGAACAGCGTGTTGAGGGCGCGCGGATCGATTCCGGGCAGCGGCACGAAGCTCAGCAGGCGGAAGATCACGAGCGCGCCGAGCGTGAACCACAAGCGCTTCTTGAGATCGGTGGCCTGCGAGAATTTCGACAGGCTGAGGCCTGCGGCCATCTGGTCGGCGGCGGATGCCATGAAAATCGGATTCCTCGAAAACGAAAACGGCGGGTCGCATTAATGCGCCCCGCCGCCTCCATGTAAAGCACCGAACGGGCTTCTATAAGCCCCTTGCGGCCGATCGCCCCGCGCGCCCTCCCCCGATGACAGGGAGACCGGCACGCCCGGCGACCATGCCCCCGCCGAAGCGAGGGCATATCGACGGATCAGGCGCGGGCGGCGCGCTTGGCGTCGCGGACGCTGTTCTTCTTGGCGGCGGCCTTCTCGGCAGCCGGAACCACCTCGATCACCTCGACCGAACCACCGGCCTTCTCGATGGCTTCCTTGGCGGTCGCCGACACGCCGGCCACCTTGAAGGAGAGCTTCGCGGTCAGTTCGCCCTTGGCGAGGATGCGCACGCCGTCCTTGCCGCCACGGGCAACGCCGGCGGCCTTCAGCACCGCATGATCGATCAGCGCCGAAGCGTCGAGCTTCTTCTCGTCCACCAGCTTCTGGATCTGGCCGAGGTTCACCACCGCGAAGTCCTTGGCGAAGATGTTGTTGAAGCCGCGCTTCGGGATCCGCATGTGGAGCGGCATCTGACCGCCCTCGAAGCCGTTGATCGAGACGCCCTCGCGGGACTTCTGACCCTTCTGGCCGCGACCGGCGGTCTTGCCCTTGCCGGAGCCGATGCCACGGCCCACGCGCATCTTGCGGTGACGGGCGCCTTCGTTGTCGCGGATGTCGTTCAGTTTCATGGTCTGCACTCGCTTTCGCTTTTGTCGCGCTAAAAAAGAGAAGGGGCGCCCATAGCGCCCCTCCCACCCCCGCGCCAGCCCTAAAGGCTACCGCGGGGATTTGGTGAAGGGCCTCAGCCCTCCACCGTCACCAGATGATGAACCTTGCGGATCATGCCGCGAACTTCGGGGGTATCCTCGAGCTCGCGGGTCCGGTGCATCTTGTTGAGGCCCAGGCCGACCAGGGTCGCGCGCTGATCCTTGCCACGACGGATCGGAGAACCCGTCTGAGTCACCTTGATGGTCGCCATGTCGATTACTCCACGATGGCGGCAGCATCCGCCTCGGCGGTCTGCGAACCGCCGCGGCCGAGCAGGTCCGCAATCTTCTTGCCACGGCGAGCCGCGACCGACTTCGGGCTGGTCTGATCCTTCAGCGCCTCGAAAGTGGCGCGGATCATGTTGTACGGGTTCGACGTACCGACCGACTTGGTCACCACGTCGGCCACGCCCAGGCTCTCGAAGATGGCGCGCATCGGGCCACCCGCGATGATGCCGGTGCCCTGCGGCGCCGAGCGGACGGTCACGCGGCCGGCACCGAAGTGGCCGTTGCCGTCGTGATGGAGGGTGCGGCCATCCTTCAGCGGAACGCGGACCATCGCCTTCTTGGCGGCGGCTGTCGCCTTCGAGATCGCTTCCGGAACCTCACGGGCCTTGCCATGGCCGAAGCCCGAGCGGCCCTTGCCGTCGCCGACCACGACCAGCGCGGCAAAGCCGAAGCGCTTGCCGCCCTTCACGGTCTTGGACACGCGGTTGATGTGGACGAGCTTTTCGATCAGCTCCTCGCCACCCTCTTCCGCATTGTTGCGGCGATCGTCGCGACGACCACGGTTACCGTCACGGCCACGGCCGCCACGATCACCGCCGGGGCCACCACGGCCACGGCCACCACGCGGGCCACGGCCCTCGCGGGGCGCGCCCTCGGCGCCGGTCGCCTCTACGGGCGTACCTTCGTTCTGGGTTTCGTCAGCCATCATCAGAACTCCAGACCACCCTCACGGGCGGCGTCTGCGAGCGCCTTGATGCGCCCATGGAACAGGAAGCCGCCGCGATCGAACACGACGGTGGTGACGCCGGCGGCCTTGGCACGCTCGGCGACACGCTTGCCCACCTCGACGGCGGCGGCGATGCCGGCGCCTGAGGACTTGCCGGCCACGTCCTTGTCGATGGTCGATGCCGAAGCGACGGTGCGACCCGCCGCGTCGTCAATGACCTGCGCGTAGATGTGACGGCCCGAGCGATGGATCGACAGGCGCGCACGCCCGCCGGCCTTGGCGCGCAGCGCGGTGCGAACCCGCTGGCGGCGCTTGGCGAAGAGAGAGAGCTTTGCCATCTTACTTCTTCTTCCCTTCCTTGCGGAAGATATACTCGCCCGCGTACTTGATGCCCTTGCCCTTATAGGGCTCCGGCTTCCGCCAGCGACGGATCTCAGCCGCGACCTGGCCGACCTGCTGCTTGTCGATACCGGTGATGTTCACGGTCACGGGATCGGGCGTCACAATGGTGATGCCCTCCGGGATCGCGAAATCCACGTCGTGGCTGTAGCCGAGCTGCAGCTTCAGGTTCTTGCCCTGAACCGCGGCGCGGTAGCCGACGCCGGTGATCTGCAGCGTCTTGGAGAAGCCCTCGGTCACGCCGGTGACGAGGTTCTGCACCATGGTGCGCTGCATGCCCCAGAAGGAACGGGCGCGCTTACCGTCGTTGGCCGGCTGCACGGAGACCGAGCCGTCTTCGACGGCATAGGTCACCTCGTTGACGATATCGATCGAAAGGGTGCCCTTCGGACCCTTCATCGACAGCTTGCCGTCAGCGATGCTGGCGGTGACGCCGGCCGGCACGAGAACCGGCTTCTTACCGATGCGGCTCATCAGAAGACCTCCGCGAGAACCTCGCCGCCCACGTTCTGCTCGCGCGCTTCCGCGTCGGACAGAACGCCCTTGGGCGTCGAGACGATGGTGATGCCGAGGCCGTTGCGGACGCGCGGCAGTTCCTTGGAACCGGAATAGACGCGGCGGCCCGGCTTCGAGACACGCGCAACGTGCTGGATCGCGGGCTGGCCCTCGAAATACTTCAGCTCGATGCGGATGCCCGGATGCTCGTTGAGCGTCTCTTCCGAGTAACCACGGATATAGCCCTCGCGCTGCAGCACGTCGAGCACACGGGTGCGCAGGCGGGACGCGGGCGAAAGGACGGAGTCCTTGCGCGCACGCTGGCCGTTGCGGATGCGGGTGAGCAGATCGCCCACGGGATCGTTGATCGCCATCTGTCTGCCCTTACCAGCTCGACTTGGTCACGCCGGGGATCATCCCCTTGTTCGCGAGATCGCGCAGCATGACGCGCGCGAGCTTGAACTTGCGGTAGTAACCGCGCGGACGGCCCGTCAGCTCGCACCGGTTGCGGATACGGGTCGGATTGCCGTTACGCGGCAGCTCGGCCATGCGAAGGCGGGCGATCAGACGCTCACCTTCGTCCAGGCTCTCGTCGTTCGCGATCGCCTTCAGCTTCGCGTACTTCGCCGCGGTCTTCTTGACGAGCGCCTTGCGACGCTCGTTCTTCAGGACGGAACTCAGTTTCGCCATGACTTAAGTTCTCTCTCTACGGGTTACGCGGCCTGCTTCTGCTCGGACTTCTCTTCCTGCGGGAAGGGGAAGCCGAACAGGCGCAGCAGCTCGCGAGCCTCGTCGTCGGTGTTGGCAGTGGTCGTGACGATCACGTCCATGCCACGGATGCGGTCGACCTTGTCGTAGCTGATCTCCGGGAAGATCAGCTGTTCCTTGAGGCCGGTCGCGTAGTTGCCGTTGCCGTCGAACGACTTCGGGTTCAGGCCCCGGAAGTCGCGGACGCGCGGCAGCGCGATGGTCACGAAGCGGTCAAGGAACTCGTACATACGCTCGCGGCGCAGGGTAACCTTGCAACCGATCGGCATGCCTTCACGCAGCTTGAACTGCGCGATCGACTTCTTCGCCTTGGTGATGACCGGCTTCTGGCCCGCGATGAGTTCCATCTCGGCAGCGGCCTGGTCGACCCGCTTCTTGTCCTGGGTGGCGTCGCCGACACCCATGTTGATCACGATCTTCTCGATCTTCGGGACCATCATCGGGTTGGCGTAACCGAACTTCTCGGTCATCGCCGCAACGATCTTGTCCTCGTACAGCTTCTGAAGCCGGGCCTTGTAAGCATCAGCCATCGATCTTCTCCCCGGTCTTCACGGCCACGCGGACCTTCTTGCCGTCCTGGGTCTCGAAGCGCACGCGGCTCGGCTTGCCGTCGGCGGTCGCGATCGCGACCTTGCTGACGTGCATCGGAGCCTCGATGCGCTCCAGGCCACCCTGCGGGTTAGCCTGGGTCGGCTTGCGGTGGCGGGTCGCCACGTTGACGCCGGAAACGATCACCTTGGCTTCCTTCGGAAACGCCTTGGTGACCTCGCCGGTCTTGCCCTTGTCCTTGCCGGACAGGACGACGACCTTGTCGCCCTTCTTGATCTTCAGCGCGCTCATTACAGCACCTCAGGCGCGAGCGAGATGATCTTCATGTGGTTCTTGGCACGGAGCTCGCGCACCACCGGCCCGAAGATACGGGTGCCGATCGGCTCCTCGTTCTTGTTGACGAGGACGGCGGCATTGCCGTCGAAGCGGATGGTCGAACCGTCGGCGCGATGGATGTCCTTCGCGGTACGGACGATCACCGCGCGGTGAACGTCGCCCTTCTTCACCTTACCACGCGGAGCGGCTTCCTTGATCGAGACGACGATGATGTCGCCCACGGTCGCGAAGCGCCGCTTGGAGCCGCCGAGCACCTTGATGCACTGGACGCGCTTGGCGCCCGAGTTGTCGGCGACGTCCAGGTTGGACTGCATCTGAATCATGGTGTCAGTCCTCCCTTACGCGTTGTCGGTGGGGACCGGGGTGGTGATCGCGGCGCCGATGCGGCCGATCGCCTTCCAGGTCTTGAGCTTCGAAATCGGCGCACACTCCTCGATGCGAACGGTCTCGCCGATGCGATACTCGTTGTTCTCGTCGTGGGCGTGATACTTCTTCGACCGCTTGATGATCTTTCCGTAGAGTTCGTGCGTAACACGACGCTCCACGGAGACGACCACGGTCTTGTCGGTCTTGTCGGAGACCACCGTTCCGGTCAGCACGCGCTTCGGCATGGCTGGTTCCTCCTTCAGGCCTTCGCCGCAGCGGCACGAGCCGTCTGGGCAGTCTTGATGCGCGCGATGGTCTTGCGGACCTCCGCCACGCGGCTCGGCTTCTCGAGCTGGCCGGTCGCGGCCTGGAAGCGCAGGTTGAACTGCTCGCGCTTCAGCTCGGCAAGCTGGGTAGCGAGCTGGTCGTCAGTCGCCACCTTGATGTCGTCGTTCTTCGCCATCTTATGCCTCCTCGCCACCGAGGTGGCTGGTGTCGCCGAGGCGGGCGACGACCTTCGTCTTAATCGGCAGCTTCTCAGCCGCGCGGCTGAAGGCCTCCGCCGCGAGCGGGCCGGCAACGCCTTCCAGCTCGAACAGGATACGGCCCGGCTTCACGCGGGCGACCCAGTATTCCGGGGCACCCTTGCCCGAGCCCATGCGGACTTCGGCGGGCTTCGACGAGACCGGCACGTCCGGGAAAATGCGGATGTGCAGGCGGCCCTGGCGCTTGATGTGGCGCGTGATCGCGCGGCGAGCCGCCTCGATCTGGCGAGCGGTGATACGCTCGGGCTCCATGGCCTTCAGGCCATAGGCGCCCTGGTTCAGCGTGGTTCCGCTCTTGGCGTCGCCGTGGATGCGGCCCTTGAACGCCTTGCGGAACTTGGTGCGCTTCGGTTGCAGCATTGTTCTCTAACCTTCTGACACCGTGACGACGGTCGATCAGGCTAGCTGATGGGTTTCCCCGATCAGCGTGCCGGACGAACTCCGGACGTCTGAGCTTCCATCATCAGCCGATCCTGCGCGAGCGGATCATGACCCAGGATCTCACCCTTGAAGATCCAGACCTTGATCCCGCAGACACCGTAGGCGGTGTGCGCCTCGGCCTCGGCATAGTCGATATTGGCGCGGAGCGTGTGCAGGGGCACGCGGCCCTCGCGATACCACTCGGTGCGCGCGATCTCCGCGCCGCCCAGACGGCCGGCGCAGGTGATGCGGATGCCCTCGGCGCCGAGACGGAGAGCCGACTGCACCGCGCGCTTCATCGCACGGCGGAACGCCACGCGACGCTCGAGCTGGTCGGCAACCGACTGCGCCACGAGCTTGGAATCGATCTCCGGCTTGCGGATCTCGACGATGTTCAGCGACACGTCGGCCGCCGTCATCTTGCCGAGAGCCTTGCGCAGCTTCTCGATGTCCGCGCCCTTCTTGCCGATGATGACACCGGGACGGGCAGCGTAGATCGAGATGCGGCACAGCTTGGCCGGGCGCTCGATCACCACCTTCGAGATCGCGGCCTGCGGCAGCGCCTTGAAGATGTACTGGCGGATGCGAAGATCCTCCAGGAGCATGTTCCCGTAATCGGCGCCGTCAGCGTACCAGCGGCTGTCCCAGGTACGGTTGATCTGCAGGCGCATGCCGATCGGATTGGACTTATGACCCATTATTCGGCCTCCTGCTCACGCACGACGATGCGCAGCCGCGAGAACGGCTTGATGATCCGGGCCGAACGACCACGGGCGCGGGTGGCGAAGCGCTTCATCACGAGGCCCTTGCCGACCGAGGCTTCCTTCACGACCAGCGCGTCAACGTCGAGATTATGGTTGTTCTCGGCGTTGGCGATGGCGGAAGCGAGGCACTTGCGGACGTCCACAGCCATCGCCTTCTTCGAGAAGGTGAGGATGTTGAGCGCGTCGCCGGCCTTCTTGTTGCGGATCAGCGCCGCGACAAGATTGAGCTTCTGCGGGCTGCCACGGACGGAAGTGGCGACCGCAAGGGCCTCCTTCTCACCGACCTTGCGGGGGGATGCGGGCTTGGACATCAGCGCTTGCCCTTCTTGTCGGCGGCATGCCCGTGAAAGGTCCGCGTGGGCGCGAACTCGCCGAGCTTGTGGCCGACCATGTCTTCGTTGACCGAGACGGGGATGAACTTCTGGCCGTTGTAGACGCTGAACGTCA
>Ga0105248_10008692_pt1 | contig 11160 bp, 27 predicted proteins | sample KBSS34metaG_FD_81524 | JGI IMG/M metagenome (GOLD analysis project Ga0105248, IMG submission 81524) | Switchgrass rhizosphere microbial communities from Kellogg Biological Station, Michigan, USA - KBS S3-4 metaG | ecosystem: Host-associated > Plants > Roots > Rhizosphere > Soil | place...
CCGTAACACGCCAGAGACAGAGCAAGCCTATCGTAGCCAGCGGACCAGGCTGTTGACGGCTGTGGCGGAGGCTGCTGAGGCCTTGTTCAAGGCGCACCGGCTGGAGATGAGCGCGGCAGCGATGGGGGACAGGTGGCGGGCATTGGAGGATGCGTTGAATGAGTGGAGGGCGGGGGTATGAACAAGGCGAATCCAAACAGGCTGGGGTATGTCGGGAAATGTTCCGGGCGGGATAGTGACGCTTGGAATACGCCTGCGATTTACGTTGAGGCGGCAAGAATGGTCCTGGGCCGGCTTGATCTGGACCCCTTCAGCTCTGATGCAGCCAATCTGACAGTGGGCGCTGGGCAGTACTACACCGAGCGGGATGATGCGTTTAAGTGCTCGTGGCTGGCGCACACGGTATGGATGAACCCGCCTTTTGGGCGCCCGTTTAGACGAGCCGTGGAGAAATTCGTTGAAGAATACCGGCGAGGGACATTCCACGCCGGGATTGTGCTTTGCAACAACTGCACGGAAACAAGGGCGTTTCAGCTTTTGTTGAATGTATCCCGGGCGGTCTGCTTCACGGACCATCGCATCTCATTTGCCAACGTGGACGGCAAAAGCATTTCCGGGAACACGCGCGGTCAGGCGTTTCTGTACGTGTCACGCAAGCCAGGTGTGGCTTCGTTTCGTCGTGTATTCGGCCAGTTCGGGAAAGTGTTGGTGTGCCAGTGAAATCTGTAAACACCACAACGCAGACCGGAGATGTAATGGAGCAGATGATTTTCCCGGCGCTGAAACACGGCGGTTATACTTGGGAAAGACACGTTCTAATCGGTCAACGGCCTGGTGGAGGGAAGCATTTTGTGGATGCGATTGTCAGCAAGAACGGGGACAGGCTTTTGGTGTCGTCCAAGTGGCAGCAGGTTTCCGGGACCGCTGAGTTGAAAGTTGCTTTCGAGGTTATTTGCCTGGTCCAGGCTTTGGCTGACAACGGCTATCGTAAGGCTTATCTGGTGCTGGGCGGGTCGGGCTGGACGCTGCGCAATTTCTACATCGGAGGCGGATTGAATCCATTTATTGTGGATGGCGACAAGGTTCTAATCCTGGCCTTGGAGGATTTTGTTTCCAAGGCCACGCAAGGAGGCTTATGAGCAAACCAGCAAAGCGATTCTGCCCATGGTGCGGATGCGACCTGTGGACTGACAGGTGCCGTCATTTCACTGAACCGGAGCGGCGTGAGTTTGTGGAAGGTCCGGAAGCTGGTGAACTGGCGGCGCTATCAGCCCGGCTGGCACTAGTGGAAAAGAAGCTGCAGGGGAGGGTTAAGTGAGCATCCTGAAGGCTGCGGCTGGGATGGCTTTTGGATTGGTTCTTATTCTACAAGGCTTGGTCTTGTTGGCTTTGGTGGTTCTCTGGTTAAAGACAATCCAATTTCTCTACGAGTTCCTGACTGGGAGATGGGGTTGGGCTATTCAGCTTGTGGCTGTCGGTTGGCTTGTGCTTGCCGCGCGTGAGTTGTACCGAACAAAAAGGCCTGAATGAACAAGCGCAGGAAAGCCAACTGGCGCAAGCTGGCGCCAAAGTCGGTGGCAGCCAAGCCGTTGAAATCCATGACGGAACAGGAGCGGCATTATTGGACATCGGTTTACCCGATTTACCTCCGAAACACCAACGGTGGGGCGATTGTAATGCCTGGTTAAGCCTATGAAATTCCAAACACTGCCTTCAGACGGCCGGGTAATCGCCGGCACATGGTATCCGAGCACATGGCCGTGCTGGTTGGCCCGGGAGGGGAATTTACCGCCAAAATGCCTTGTGCCGCATCTAAACAGGCTGCTGCAATCGGTTCCGGCTGTTAGGCTGGCTTCAGAAACGGTTCCATACCCGTCCAGAAGTGGCCTTTCTGGGTCTAATTCTCGTCTTTAGGCTTTTTCCAGCCAATCGCACCGCTGTAGCTTGGTCGGACCTTTTGGCGCCTCTTAAGCCCCACCAGGCTGTTTAGCCTTGTTAAGTTCTCATCGTTCCAAAGGCAGTAGAAATTGCCCTCGTCGTCGCCTATTTGCTTTGGAACAAGCCAATGACGCTCCGGCGCACACTTTCTGAGCATGTGTCGGCTGATTACGGTTAATCCAATCAAGCCTACGCCAGACTCCCAAATCTGGCTTCTTTTACTAGCTCCGTTCACAAACCACCCATCGGAATGCCGCCGGACCATGTAAGACGCGGCTAATTTCACAAAACGCCCTTTATTGTCGGGGCCGACTCCAAGGTTTTTGCCGCTAACGATGTCACCACGGGGCACAACTGGACCGACCAGCAACGCTCCGCTTGTTTGGTATTTTTGGTTTATGGTTTTCATGTTTTGGTTATCAGCTTCAGGAAATCATCCATTGACCAGACAATAGCCGCTGTCTGCCCCAGCTTCTGCAACCAGGCTATGGTGCCCAGTTGTGCTGGAGTGGCCTTTCCGCCCTTCCGCTTTACCTCAACCCAAAAGGTGCGGCCGCCATCGGCTGCTATGATGAAATCTGGTTCTCCAATGGTCCGATGGGTTCTATGAGCCATCGAGCCATGAAAGCAAATCCAGCCTTTGGAGCGGCAAAATTCCTCAATCTGCCCATGCAAATCCGCCTCCAGGCTGACAGGGTTAAGGCTGGGCGCTGGCGTGCCGGCCTTGGTTAGCCGGGCCAGCATGGTCTGGAGTTGGGCAGTGCTGATGCTCATGTTGGCTCGATGTATTGCCCGATGGCATCGCTTAACTTGTTCCAGTTGGCAGCGCATCCTTCCTCGCCCGGCCATGGCCTGCGCGTTCCGTCCATGTTTTCGCCGTGCATGTGATTCCAAACAAGGCACAGCAGCCGGCGCGCTTCCATGAGGTCTGCGGCCATCATGGCGATGTCGTCCCGTGTCGCTGCATCAGGGTGGATTGAGAGCATTGGGATGCGCTCGGTTAGCTGGCTCATTTTCATTCCGAAACCCCTTTCGCGTGCAGCCAGCTTCGCCAGCAGCGGGCCTTGTAAGCAGCCTCGCTTTCCCAGTAGCGTTTAAGCGGCAGGCACGTCGCCCAATACTCCTCAAACTCCGCGCGCAGGGCTTGCAGTTGCTCGTCAGTGTTGGGTTGTGGCGGGGTCATGGTGATAGTGATTCTGATTTCGTTTTGTGCCATGAGGCAATCATAAGCATCCTGAACCAATCCTGCGTATCTGGCCTTACCTGCTCCGGCATTAAATCCAAATCATATAGCAGGGAAAGCAACTCCGGCGTGCCATTGATGTAAGCCTTGAGTTCTACGGTCGTCTGCGTGATGTCGAATGGTTCGCTCATTTCATGCTCAGCGTTTTCCGTGTTGCCATTAGTTCTGCGTCTAACTTTGCCAGCGCGCACCGCAGCACCGCCTCGGCCACGGACCTGATTTTGACGTTGCAGGCGCATCGGTAAATGTGGCGCTCCAAAGTCTCGCGGCTCGGGAACGGGGCGCCGCAGTGGGGGCAGGTTAGGGTCATGGCTCTCGTGGTTCTGGTATTGGTCCTGCCCAAAGCATGTTTTTCATTTCCTCAACTGGCACCCATTCATTTACAAAATGGCCACACAACCTGTCTCCAAAAGCTCTCTGACGCATGACGTGAATAATTCTGTTTGGCCCAAGGCACCACCACCAACCTGGTGTTTCTGGCGCTTCCTCGGTCCACACTGTTCCGTAATGAACACATGGAGAAATATCTTCCCTTATCAGAGCCTGAACTCGTGACGCCATGTTAAGCGTGCATCCCAAGTCGTTCATTATTTTTGTCGTGCTTATCATATCTTCAAAACTCGTTTAAGGATTTCACCGGCTGTTGGAATTTCATACGCTGGCTGTTGTTGCCTTTCTTGCCTCGCGCGCGAGTTGTTGCAGGTAGGTGTTCAAGATGGTGTATAACTCGCCCGGATGGTCGAAAATCATTTCCGCGAACTGCTCCTCCCAAACATTCGTGAGCCTATAATAGTCGCAGGCCACTTGACTGTAGCGCTTTGTCAGGATCACCAGCTTGGCTTTTATCTTTTCGTCGCCGCGCTTTACCTTCGAGTCTGTTTGGAGAACCCGGCACATGCGGTTCAGCTCCTGAGTGATCTTGAATTTCAAATCCATGAACGCTCCGCAGCGGTTGCAGGCTATTTTTGGAAGCCACTTTTCCAGCGTGAACATTTCGAGGCCGAGCGGGTCGGCCTTCACTATTCCAGGCTTGCTGCAGAATTTGCAGTTGTAGGCGTAGCTGTTCATAGGTCACGCATCAGCCGGTCAACCCGGCGCTCGCATTCCTCGATCATAGTGTCGTTTATCGTTTTGGCTGTGACAGGCTTCCCATTGATGATCTTCTGAGATGGCATATAGCCCGCCGCTTTCCACGCCGCAATAGTGTGCGGCCAGCTTTTGATTTTCTGCCCATTGTTCGTCCAGCCGTTGGCCTCGCATTTATTCCAGAACCAAACGGCGTCCGATTCCGGCAACCCTGTTTTCTCACAGCACAGTTTTACCTCTTCAAGAGAAGGAGAGGTTTTACCTACCTTCCCTTCTGTTCTTTCTGTTCTTTCCTTCCTTCTTTCTTCGTCACCTGCCTGACAGTCGGGTGACGTTCTGAACGTCAGTTGGGTGTCAGTTGTGTTAACTTCCACAACTTCAAGCCAATCCGTCTGTTTTTCTAGGTATGGTAAGGCGACTTCAAACCAAACGGCAGGCGCACGGCACTTGACTGACATCGAGGTGACATCGTGGGGGACACCATTGGTCCGAATGAGCGTTCCCCGTGGCGAGCAACGTGACGCAATTTCCACCATGAGGATGAAGGCTGAGAAGATTTTAGCGCCTTCCTTGTGCATCATTATGCCGGTAAAATTCTCTCCATCATGCCGGTTCGGAATCTTCACCCACGTAAGCTCATCAACCGCCCGAGAGCGATTGTTTTCGTAGAGGCTGTCCCAGTTGCGGATTTTGTAGAGCTTCATCCGCGAAGATCAAAAGCGCCAACTTGGTGATGAGCGGGAAAAGAACTTTGCCGGACGGCGAAGCAAAACCCACTGGTCAAGTTGGCGATGTTGATATTCGGGATCATCTTAAAGTGCGGCTCATCACAGTCGCAACGTCGCCGATTAAAAGCTCGGCTCAATCAACTGTCCAGACTTATTTTCAGTTCAGCGCATATTTCTTTTCCTGCTCGTCCGCTCCGATGAGTTCGCGCAGTTCCTCGGCCAGCTTGCGACGGGCGATGCCGCGCCGCTTGGCCACGCGCGTCTGGACCGGCTCGCAGGTGTCTTCGAGCGCTAGGACGAGCAATAGGATTTCTTCCCTACTCATGGCGCAGTATAGCGGACAACCGGCCCGCAAACGCAATAGGGTTATCGCTTACCAGCTTTAGGGGTATTGGCGTAAACCTTCCTCCAGAACGCATCCCATCTCGCCTTGGACCACTTCTCTTTGTCTGCCTTCAGGCATACGCACATTATCGCTTCCAGCGCCTTGTCCTCACGGGCCTGTTTTGTCTTCATACCTGTTACTCGTAAGGACTGGGCAGGTTGGACCAAACTATTTTCAACAATCTTGTGGCGCAAAATCTTAGACCGGCAGCGTAAACGCGACAATCTTTAGGCAACGGCATTTTGTGGTTTACAAATAGCGCCCCGGTCGTTAAGAGTGCTGGAGTGTTGACTGAAAAGCAAATTATGATAGCTGCCTCGATGTTTCAACTGCGCGATTCCATGAAGCGCCTTTACGCCGCTGAATGGCAGAAAAAGATTGTCCCATTCCGAGGAATGATTATCGAAGAAATGGAGCGAACCGGGAATAGCAACCCATTATCCGCGGTCATTCCAATCGCAAAAGAGATGAGCGCGAAAGGACACAATCCGGCGTTGCTCATGGCCGTCGCTGTGGAGATTGCAGACGAATAACAATGAAACCAACCCTCGCTGAACGCTATAAGGCTTACGCGATTAAACATCCGTCACCGATCTCGTTCATGTCGTGGCTATGGTTTCGCAAGCAGGGGCAGGCGGGCGGCAAGTTGGCAACCAACCAAAGCGCGGCCGGCAAGGCGAGCGCAAAGAAAAGATGGGGAGCGAAGAAATGAACGCTAATAGCGATTTAGCCGCCAAGGTTGCCTCGGTGCGAGAAAAGCGTCTCTCCACAGCCCCTGAGAGTGTTAAAGGGCTTCTGCGCCGGGTTTTCGCCGGGAAACAGCCCCGTTCTGCGTGCATAAAAGCGTTCTGTCTGGAATGTCAGGGCTTTGACCGGGAGGCAATCACTTATTGCGACTGTTACGCCTGCCCGCTTTGGAACGTGCGGCCATTCAGAAAGAGGCAGCAGCCGTGAACGCTAAGTGTCCCGCGTGCGACCACGAATTAACCGACACAGTGGACGGCGAAGAAACCATCGTCTGGTGCGGCTATGGCCCATGCCCGAGCGAGAAGGCCAGCGATGGCATCCGGGGCAAGGATACCGTTGCCAATCTGAGTAAGAAACTCATCGCGCAACTTGAAGCTGACCCTGACTGGCAGGATTGATTTCACCGACGACAAACCACAACAAAAAACACCACATGGACAAATCTCAAACCGAAATCGAAGCGAGGCTTGCCGCCCTGAAGATTGATGAAGATGAGGCTTGGAAAACACTTCAGGCATTCACCAATGGCGATGCTTGGAAAAGCGCGAACGCGACACGGGACAACTTAACTAGAATTTGGTGCGAGATTCAAAGCAAGGTCACAGCACTTGAAACGCTACTCCAATGAAAAAGCACCTCATCACTCTCTGGTTCGTATTCTTTGCGCTGGCAACGTGCGGCGTGTGTGTCCGGTTTATTCTGAAGGCGCTGATATGAACCGGCCACCCGACGGCATCCTGACGGTCGACGGCCTGACTTCAGAGTTCAGGCTGCTATACCAGGTGTCAGGCATGTGCAAAATCGAAACCGCAACCGGCGAAAGCTACGTGCCAGAATCGGAACTGCAATGGAACACCACAAATGACCAATTTCGAGTACCTGTGGGAAATCAGTGATGAAGAAACCCGCTATCGCTTGGACGAGCGCGCAGCAATCCAGGAATTTGACTCGCACATGCCCAGGCCAGAAGCAGAAGCGCGCGCTGTAGATGAAGTTTACCCGTTACCAGAACACCATAAACCATAACCAAGAAAGACCATACTAAATGCATGTTTCACAGTTAAAACAATCCAGATTCCTGACCAGGGGCGATGTCGGTTCAGGCGTACTCGTCACCATCAAGTCCGTGTTCCAGGAGAATGTAGCCAAGGAGGGCGCCCCGGAAGAAATGCGCTGGTGCATAGATTTCGTGGAGCTTGAAAAACCCATGGTACTGAATTCCACGAACGGCCAGATAATTGCCTCAATTACCAAGCAGGAAGATACTGACCACTGGGCCAATGCAAAGGTGGTTCTGTACGATGACCCAAACGTGAGCTTTGGCGGAAAGCTCGTCGGCGGCATTCGTGTCCGCGCGCCACGAAACAAACCCGTGCAGGTTCCGACACAGATGCCAGCTCCACACTCCCGAAACAATCCACCTGCCATGGTGAACGAACAGGCTGGTCGCCAAGCTGAAGGCGACCCAGAAACGCCATTTTGATTCTGTGAATGTGCAGGAACTAAAATCACCCACGCCGGCCAGCATTAGTGACTGGTCGGACGTGGCTGGCCTGCAACAAAGGATGGTTGAGTCCATAGAGGCCATGCAGGCATTAGCCGACGAAGTAGGGACAGCTCGCACTATCCTAGAATTCAGTTCCGATAGACGCAAGCGTGCGCTGGCCCGGGCTTGTGCAGCTGCCTTGGCTGGCGGTGAGTCAGTGGCCAAGGCTGAGTCTCAGGCTAGGGCCGATGAAGCTTATGGGAAAGAACTGGCGGTGTTGCAGCGGGAACATGAGGCGGCGGAACAGACCATCGCAAAGTGGGATGTGTTGAAAATAACTTGGTCGGGAGCCCAGTCACTTTTGGCCATGCAGCGCGAATCAGTTAAACACCTATGAAGCTCGTAAAACAAGAAGTCCAAGCCGTTCCATTGCCGGCCATAGATGGCGCGGCAGAGGAGTTAAGGGATAAGCTGGCTATGGCCGCTATGTCGATCAAGGTCATCACTGACAACGCCAGCAACCTTGCCGCGCGCAATGCCGCCGTGGCCATTCGCTCTCATATCCGTGATGTAGAGGCCGAACGTCAGCGGTTAACCAAGCCGCTCTTGGCTGGCCAGAAGATGCTCATTCAACTGGCCAATGACCACCTACAGCCTTTGCAGGGCGAACTGGACAGGCTCGAACGCCTCGCAGCCGACTACCTCCAGGCTGAAGCGCGACGGGTGGAGCGGGAAAGGGCTGACCAAGACAAACGCCTAGCTGGACTGCTCCAGGAACGCCTAGACCTTGAGCACCAGGCGACCGTAGCCGCGTCTTCAGTGACAACTGAGGCTGAACTGGCCAAGGCAATAGAAGCAGAGCAAATAGCCAAAGAGGCGGCATGGGCAGTCCAGACGGCCATAGCCCAGCCGCTGGCCAGGATGGATAAGGCTAGGGGGCAGCAACTCAGAACTGTACTTTGCTGGGAATGCACCGATATTGTTGCGCTTTACAAGGCACGACCCGACTTGTGCAAAATCACTCCATCGGCTGCTTGTATCTTGGACTCTTGTGTTCCTGAGATGCCAGTGCCGGGACTAAAACTTTGGTGGGAAACCCGCTCGACTTTCTCTACACGTTAAATTATGATTCCGCTATGCAACAGGCGGACCCCATTTACCGTCGCCCCGGAAGGCTTACGCCTACACTCGGCTTTCTGCCGGACTGTTGCATACTGGGGCGATGGTTCTTACTCAAATGCAACAGTGAAAAACTATCCATTCATCGGTAAACAGTTTGGAAGGCTTCTGATTGAATCAATTGCCGGACGAAACGGCAGGTCCCAACTCATTGTAAAAATCAGGTGTACTTGCGGAACGATAAAAACCACAAACTGGGACCCCATCCGAAAAGGAATCGTTATCTCCTGCGGCTGTTATCGGCGCGAGCAACTATCCAAGGCTAGGCATATTCACGGCAAATGCAGAACTGTGGAATATTATGCTTGGTCAGCCGCAAGAACAAGATGCACAAATCCGAAATGTGACCAGTATCACAATTACGGTGGACGAGGAATTAAATTCCTTTGGAAATCGTTCACGCAATTCATAGACGAACTTGGAGAAAGACCAAGCTGGGCTAACAGCATAGACCGAATTGATACCAACGGAAATTATGAACCGGGTAATTGCCGGTGGTCAACAGCCTTGGAACAAGGGTCAAATAAAAGAAACAATCACTGGCTTGAATGGAATGGAGAAAAACTAACACTGGCTCAATGGGCCAAAAGAATAGGAATCAATGTTAGCACTCTCACAACAAGACTTAGAGACGGGTGGACTGTTGAGCGTGCGCTTTCAACACCAACAAAGTTTTGCCTGACCCCAACAAAGATAAGAAGAATTCGCGCCATGTATGAACACGGTGGAATAACTCACTTAACACTTGGCGTATTATTTCGAGTGCACGAGGCAACCATCTTGGAAGCAACCAAGCGCCGAACTTTCACATCTGTTTTATGAACGACACCGAAATGCTCGACTGGCTCGCGGACTGCCCGGACAACCCAAGACTTGAATATGCCAAAAGACTCAACTGAAAAGCAGGGCGGCAGTTCGCTCCAACCGGATTGTTCTACCACACCAACCCAACGTGAACGAGAACTGCGAAGCATCGTGCGGACAATACTGGAGACTCCGCGAAACCCGGCACGGTGGGAAGAATGGGCGCGAGTCCAACTGAAAAAAGCTGAGGCTGGAATGGTGTGGTAGAACGCTCCGGGTGAGCCACTGCCGCCGGAGCGAGACTCACAACGACACTGAAACCTTTATGACAAAACCAAGCGACGAAACGGCAGAGGACGGCGGCAGTTGCGCTCCACTCGGTGGTTCGGTGACGGTCATAGAAATGTCCGGCAACGAAACCGAGGAGCAGTGCAAAGACATCGCGTGGCAAATGTTCTGCAACGCGCATCCGGTCGAAGCCTACCAGCACAATCCCGACGGCTTCTGGAAATACTTCCACGCCCGCGCGCCCGATATGAACCGCGAGCAAATGGTCGCACTCCTGAAAGAGTGCGAAGAACCCGATCACGAGCCATGAAACCAATCTCTGCCAATCCGCTCGACAGACCTCCAATCAAAACGCTGGCTCGTGATTTGAGCCCAGCGCCGGGTTCGGTGATGCCTTGCGGGTGTCCAGTTGCCGACATCCCAATCACTCTGACGCTTGAAGGATTGGAAGGCCCTGAAGCCGTGCAAGGCTACACTTGCAAATGTGGTCGCTGCTTCTACCCCGAGCCGCGTTCGCCGAACAGCTATGGCCGAAGCTGACCTAACCCTTCTATTGGAACTTCTAGCTAGCGTAGCCCTGCTCCTCTGGGTCGCCTTCTATCCACGCCTGAAGCCAGCCGCAGGCGACAAGAAGCGTCAGCAGCCCAAGCAGGCTAGGCATTGGTCGTCGGCAAGCGGGAAGCTAAGGCGCTGGCCGTAACGCTTCCAGCACCTTCGCTAGTGCCTCCAGCGTAGCCACTACGTTTGTCGCCCCTTGCTGCTTGATATTGTCGGCCCCGAACGACTGGGTTTTGTCGGTCTGGAGGGCCTTGATTTTCGAGATGGTCTGGGCTGACGAGAACCACGCGGTTGCCTTGATGTCCGAGGAGATGACTCGCTCATTTGGTGATGTGTCGGTTTGTTTGACGTGGAACGATGTGCAACCGCACAGAACCAACAAGGGCAGGAATTTCTTCATTGGTGCAATGGGGGTCCGAAAACTTTGTAGGCCAAGAGGAGCATCAAGATAACAAGAATCAGGTTGGGCGCATTCTTGACAGAGAAGGCATCCGAGGTTCTGAACCCGGCAAAAACCCACAAAACAAAAAGGACATAGAATAAAAGCGTGGTTGTCATGGGCTAAACCCTATGGCTTTGGGGTATCCCAGTCAACCTCCTGCTTTGTAGGCCTGAAGTTCCTGTCCAGCAACGCAACAAACTGGTCAAAGGAGCAATGGTGCCAAATGCCTTCAACCGCATACTTCACATTTTCCCCAGCCACCTCGATTTCCAGCCC
>Ga0105248_10008693_pt1 | contig 11159 bp, 11 predicted proteins | sample KBSS34metaG_FD_81524 | JGI IMG/M metagenome (GOLD analysis project Ga0105248, IMG submission 81524) | Switchgrass rhizosphere microbial communities from Kellogg Biological Station, Michigan, USA - KBS S3-4 metaG | ecosystem: Host-associated > Plants > Roots > Rhizosphere > Soil | place...
CGCAGGCGGTCTTCGCGACTCTGCTCGCCGGCATTCTGATCTTCTTCACGCTCGAGAAGCTCGTCCTGCTCCGGCACTGCCACACGCACGAATGCGAGGTCCACGACGCCACCGCGCCGGTGCTGTTCATCGGCGACGGCTTCCACAACTTCATCGACGGCGCGATCATCTGCTCGGCGGTGATGACGTCCGTGCCGCTCGGGATCAGTACCGCGATCGCGGTCGCCGCGCACGAGATTCCGCAGGAGGTCGGCGACGTCGCGATCCTGCTGTCGTCCGGATACAGTCGCGGGCGCGCGTTGCTGCTCAATGTCGTGTCGGGCGGAGCGAGCCTGATAGGAGCGCTCGTCGCTTTTGGCGCCGTGCAGGTGATCCCCGCGATCCGGCCCTATGTGCTGGCGATGTCGGCGGCGAGCCTGCTGTACATCGCGATGTCGGATCTGATACCCAACCTGCACAGGGGCGAGATCGACCCGAACGCGCTGCGACAGGTGCTGCTGATTGCGGCCGGGATCGGCACCATCATGCTTGTCGAGAGAGTGGTCGGATAGATGTCGATCGACAAGAAAAACCTCGCCACGGTGGAAATGATGTGGCGCCGCGAGGTCGAGGCCGCGGCCACCTACAAGCATCTGGCGAACCGCGAGAGCGATCAGAAGCGCAGGGACATCCTGATGCGGCTCGCCGATCAGGAGGACAAGCACGCGGCCCGCTGGTCCGAGCGCATCGCGGCCACCACTGGACGCGTCCCCGATCCGAAGGAAGTGGAGCGCGGACTGTCGTGGTTCCAGCGCATCTCCGATCCGAACGTCGTCCTGCACCGGCTCGAGCAGGAGGAGAACAAGGCCGAAGCGGAATACGACCAGCTGATGCAGCGGCTCAGCAATCCCATGGATCGCCAGATTGCCGAAGAGGCGATGCTCGAGGAGCGCGATCACGCCGTCGTGCTTCGCACGCTCGCCGGCGGCAGGATTCCGACGCCGCGGTCGACGCTCGACTCCATTCTCGGCCGCGAGCGATGGCACGTTCGCGGCACCGGCTGGATCGGCGACGCGATCTACGGCGTCAACGACGGCCTCGGCGCCGTGTTCGGGATCGTCTCCGGTATGGCGGGCTACACCGGCGGCAGCGAGGTCGTGCTGGCGGCAGGTCTCGCGGGCACCCTGGCGAGCGCGTTGTCGATGGGGGCTGGCGCGTACCTCTCGTCGAAGTCCCAGCGCGAGGTGTACGAATCGGAGATCGCCCGGGAGCAGGCCGAGATCGACGAAGACCCGCACGAGGAGCTGCTCGAGCTCGAGCTGTTCTATCAGCTCAAAGGGTTTTCAGTGGAGGAAGCGCGGTCGATGGCCGAACGGCTCCAGAAGCAGCCGAAACAGTTCCTGCGCACCCTCGTCCACGAGGAGCTCGGGCTCAACGAGGAGACGTTCCCGAACCCGTGGCGGTCGACGCTGTCGGCAACCGTCTCGACCGCCATCGGCGGTTTCATCCCGATCATCCCGTTCTTCTTCGCCGTCGGCATGCCGGCGGTGATCGCGTCCTTCGTCATCAGCACGGCCGCGCATTTCGTGGTCGGCGCGTCCAAATCCCTCGTCACCACCCGCTCGTGGTGGGCCAGTGGCACCGAGATGACCGTCGTCGGCGTCATCGAAGCGGCGATCACCTACGGGCTGGGCGTCGCCTTCGCGGGACACCGATGAGGCGCGCGCAACAGGACGATTGCTGAAGAATCCGTCGATTGGCCGGCGATTTCGTTGGCATTGCATTTGCCCTTCCGAAACAGCGGAGGCGCAACATGTTCAAGACGATATGTGCGGGTGCCGCCGGTCTGCTGCTCTCGGCGAACCTGTCGTTCGCCGGTTCGATCGGCCAGGCGGAGCGGAAGGATTTCCAGGTCGCGAAGGACATCGCGAAGACGGTCCAGCGATACGCGCAGTTCACGATCTTCGACGATGTGAACGCGAATGTGGTGGACAGGGTCGTGACGCTGACCGGTAAAGTGACGATGCCGTTCAAGCGCGACGACATCGAGAAGCGGATCGCCCGCGTCGACGGCGTGCGCAGCGTCAAGGATCAGATCGGCGTGTTGCCGGTGTCGCAGTTCGACGACGAGCTCCGGTACCGCATCGCGCGATCGATCTACAACAATTCGAACTTCTGGAACTACGCGATTATGGCCAACCCTCCGATTCACATCGTGGTGGAGCACGGGCGCGTGACGCTGACGGGCGTGGTCCAGAGCGAGGTTGACCGGATGCTGGCGCGATCGCTGGCCACACAGTTCGGCGCGCTCTCGGTGACGAACGCATTGAAGACCGACGCCGAAGTCGGCGATACCGTTGCCAAATCCGAGTGATCTGGAGGTTCGTCTGGAAACGGGCGCCGTCACGACGGCGCTCGTCTATGCCGGGGCCGGGGCAGGGGCCGCCCTGATCCTCGGCCACGGGGCGGGGGCCGGGCAACGGAGCGCGTTCATGGTCGACTTCGCGCACGCGCTCTCCGCGCTCGGCCTCGATGTCGTCACCTTCAATTTCCTGTACACCGAACAGGGACGGAAGATTCCGGACCGCGCGCCGGCGCTCGAGGCCTGCTATCGCGCGGTCATCGACGCGGTCTATGCCAACGTCGAGACCGCGCGGCGGGCCCTCTTCATCGGCGGCAAGTCGATGGGCGGCCGCATCGCGACGCAGGTGGCTGCCGCCGATCCGCAGTTGCGTCTGACAGGGCTCGTGCTGCTTGGGTACCCGTTGCACCCGCCCGGCAAGCCGACCGAACGGCGCGACAAGCATCTGCCGTCGATTGGCCGGCCGATGCTGTTCGTCCAGGGCACGCGCGATGCGTTCGGCACGCCCGCCGAGCTCGCGCCGATTCTGCCGACGCTGCAGCCGCCGCCGATCCTTCACGCCGTCGCCCACGGCGACCATTCGTTCAAGTTGTCGAGGAAGGATCCGGCGGCGCAGGCGCAGGTCTATGCGGACATCCAGCGCGCGATCGTCAGCTTCGTATCTTCAGCTCCATGACGTCGGCGTCCTGCCTGAAGCCGTGACGCATGTACAGGGTCACGCTTCGCCTGGTGGGCCACAGGATGACCCGATCGATCTGATTGGCGCGGCACCAGTCGAGCACGCGCTCGAGGAGCCGCGTCCCAACGCCTCCGCGCACCGACGGTCTGACGTAGAGGTTCGACACATACGCCAGTTTTTCGAGCTCGGCGATCGGATTCGGAATCTTCTCGATGACATAGAGCCATACCTGACCCACGATCTCTTCATCATCGACCGCCACCCACGCCTGCCACGACGAGGCACTCTGCAGCTCCCGAAGCATCCACGCCGTGCATCGCCGGACGAACACATCGTGGGTTTCGTTGGGCTCATACCCGGACGTGCGGAACTCCCAGCGCAGCTGCGCGAGCGCCCTGGCGTCGGCAATCGCCGCGGTCCGAATGTCGATCACGGCCATTGCTGGCGAAGAAAGAGCGACGCCGCCTCCACGACTGCATCGGACCATTCGTGTCCGCCGTCGAACGTCAGCGGCGTCACACCCACGTTCGACGCCCGCAGGCGTTGAACGTCGCGATCGAAAATCGCGTCGGTATAGAACTCGTCGCGAGTACCGTGACAGACGAGGATCCGGCCGACGCGCCCGATCGCGGCCTCGTCCAGCTCGGGCGGCACGTCGCCGCCGACCGCGATGACGCCATCCACCGTGCGCGTCGACGCGGCCGCGGCCCGGAACGTCATCGCCACGCCCTGCGAGAAACCACTCAACACCAGCCGCGGCGCGCCCGGATGTTCGCGGTCCACTTCGTCGAGGACCGCGGCGACATAGGCCAGGTTGTCGCCGATCGCCAGCTCACGATCCTGACGCGTCATCCAGCTCGCGACGACCTCGTTCGCCCGGCGCTGGTAGAACCGGTGCAGACCCTGAATCGACACGAGCCGCCAGCGGTCCGCGCCCGGAATGCGGCGCAGACGTTCGAGCTGCGCCTCCGCGCCTTCCCCGTAGCCATGGAAGCCGACGAGCAGCGGCGCCGGACCAGCCGAGGCCGGCGGATCGATGAGATAGCGACCGTGCGTGGTCACGGCGATTGTGCGCGTGCTCACCAGATCACCTTGACCGTGCCGGATCCGCGGATCTCCGCATCGCGCGTGATCAGCGGCAGGTCGATGGTTTGCGCCGCCGCACAGATGAGCGCATCGAACGGATCGCGTGTGAACCGCAGTTCGTCCGCGCGGAACACCTGCTCGGGCGTCACGTCCAGCGGCTGATACGACGGGTTGCTGAACAGATCGTCGAAAAACGCGCGCACGGTGCGCCGCAGATTGATCCGCGATACCCGCGCGAGCAGGCTGCACTCCCACATCACGACCGCCGGGACGTACAGAATCGCCTCGCGCCGTTCGCAGCGATCGAAGAACGACGCGGCGCGCGGGCCCAGCTTGCCGCCGCCGGCCGCGTGAAACACGAGCGCGTGCGTGTCGGTGACCGCTGCCTGCGCGTCAGCCACGGCGCGCCTTCTTTTTGCGCGCTGTTCCGTATACCGGAGACGCGTCCTTCACCATGAGCGGCCGGCGCAATGACGCGTCGAACATCCCGCGCACGGCTTCGTCTGCGCCTTCGAGCCACGGATCGCTGGCGTCGAGGTCGATGGTGCCGACGACCGAACGCGACGGCCCGACCTGCCCGGACGTGCGCGCCGCACTGACGATCTGATCGAGCAGCTCGCTGACGCTGCGAACGCCAGTGGCCCCCGCGCGCCCTTTGAGCCACGTCAGGTTGTCGGCATCGAGCGTTACGGAAATCGCCTGCTTGCTCATATGTTTATACGATATCGCCTATATGAAGGGTCGTCAAGCGTGTATAGTCTAGGCGCCAGTGAACGCCGCTGACATCCGCGCCGCCGCGCCCGCCGAGCAGACGCAGTCGACCGTCGACCTGCTGCTGATCTTCGTCGGCGCCAACGTCGTCGCCACCACCTTTCAGGTGGGCGCCAGCCTGTCCTCGTCATTCAGTCTGACGGCGATCCTGACGCTCGTCGTCGTCGGCAGCGTGGGAGGCGCCGCGCTCGTGGCGGCGCTGGCGCCGCTCGGCCCGCGGTTGCGGGTGCCGTCGGTCATCGCGGCGCGGCCGGCACTCGGCATTGTCGGTGCGGGGCTCGTGGCCGTCGTGCTCTACGTGACCAACTTCGCGTGGATCGCGTTGAACAACGTGATTGCGGCGTCGGCGTGCGCGCGCGTCGGCGCCGCGTGGATTGGTCCCGCCGCCAGTTCGCAGACCGTCTGGGCGATCGGGCTCGGGCTGCTCGCCACGTTCGTCGTCTGGCTGGGGCCGCGCGCGGTGGCGCGCGCCGATCGCGTGGCGGTGCCGATGATGCTGATCGTTGCCGTCGCGCTGACCATCGCATGCGTCCGCGCGCCGGCGCCGCCAGCCGCGGCGCCCGATCACGCGATGAGTTGGTCGCGCGGCCTCGACGTCGTCATCGGCTATCAGGTCTCGTGGATCCTGATGTTCGCCGACTACTCGCGCTACACGCGGTCGGTGCGCGGCAGCGCGGTGGCGGTGTTCCTGGGCCTGGCGGTGACCAGCACGTGGTTGATGCCGCTCGGCGCGATCGCGGCGCGCGCCGCCGGCACGAGCGACCCGGGCGCGATGCTGGACGCCGTCGGCCTCGGCGCCTCCGGCGCGCTGCTGCTCACGCTCGCGACGCTGACGACCAACTTCGTGAACATCTACATGTCGTCACTGGCGTGGAAGAGCCTCGCGCCCGGGACGAGCGACACCACGGTGATCTGGTCTATCGGCATCGTCGGCACGGCGCTGAGTGCCGTGCCGGGCGTCTGGCTGGAGCAGTACACGAATTTCATGATCGTACTCGGCGCGACGCTGGTGCCCGTGGGGGGCATCCTCGTCGCGCACTATTACATTCGACCGCCTCGGCTCGACGAGGCCTACATCGCGGAGCTGTACAACGCCACAGGGCCGTTTCGCGGCGTCTCAGTCGCCGGCGTGAGTGCATGGGCTGCCGGGACCGCGGCGTTTTATGCAGCCGGCGCGATTGGCGGCACGCTTCCGGCCCTGGCAGTCTCGGTCCTTGTCTACCGCGTTCTGCAAGGAAGGGCTCCAAGATCGATACACTCACCAGCATGAGACGGATCGCTCTCCTCGTGGCTGCGGCGCTGCTGACGGGCGGCGCACTGCCAGGCGCCCAGTCACAGACGCGCGTCGTGATGCTGGGGACCGGCACGCCGAACGCCGATCCGGATCGGTATGGCCCGTCAGTCGCCGTCGTGGTCGACGAGACGAGTTACCTCGTTGATTTCGGCGTCGGCGTCGTGCGGCGCGCCGCGGCGGCGGAGCGGTCGGGTATCAAGGCGCTCGCGGCGACAAAGCTGACGACGGCCTTCGCGACGCATCTGCATTCCGATCACACGCTGGGATTGGCCGACCTGATTCTCACACCGTGGATTCTCGAGCGGCCAACGCCGCTCCGCGTCTACGGCCCGCGCGGCCTGCGGGCGATGACGAACCACCTGATCGCCGCCTACGCCGACGACTTGCGTATCCGGACACGAGGCGGCGAACCACGGCACGGACACGATCCAAGGCGCGTCGATGTGCACGAGATCGCTCCTGGCCTCGTGTATCGCGACGAGCGCGTGACGGTCACCGCATTCGCCGTGACGCACGGCGCGTGGGCGCAGGCGTTCGGCTACCGCTTCCAGACGCCGGATCGCACGATCGTGATCTCCGGGGACACCGGCCCCGAATCAGGCCTTGCGGATCAATGCCGCCGCTGTGATGTGCTGGTGCACGAGGTGTACTCGGAGGCGGGGTTCGCAAAGCGGCCGCCGGAGTGGCAGGCGTATCATTCGCGCTATCACACGTCGACGCGCGAGCTCGGCGCGATCGCGTCGCGCGCCCAACCAGGGTTGCTCGTCCTGTATCACCAGTTGATCTGGAGCTCGACGGAAGACGAGCTCTTGAAAGAGGTGCGCTCGGCGTACGCCGGCAAGGTCGTCTCCGCCCACGATCTCGACGTGTACTGAACGGGTTCGAGGTTCAGGGTTCAGGGTGCAGGGTTCGTTCAGGGTTTAGGGTTCAGAGTTCTGAGTTCTAAGTTTTGAGTTCAAGTTCCTTTAGTCTGCCCGCAGTCCTGCAAGAGGGTCGAGCGCCGCAGCGCGGCGCGCGGGCAGCAGGCACGCCGCGAACGCCGTCGCGAGCGCCAGCGCGATGGCGACGGCAAACGCGGCGGCGTCGCCCGACGACACGCCATAGAGCAGGCTCGACATCGCACGGCCGACCGCGAGCGCCCCGGCTGATCCGACGACGCCGCCAATCAGGGCGAGCCACAGCCCTTGCCTCACGACGAGCCACAGCACGTCTGCCGGCTGCGCCCCCAGCGCCATACGGACGCTCAATTCCTGACGGCGCTGGTTCACGCTGTACGACAGCACGCTGTAGATCCCCAGCGCGGACAACACCAGTGCCAGCGCCGCGAACACGCCCATCAGCAGCATCAGCGCCCGCGGCCGGTCGGTCGCCTCGCCGACGATGCGCTCGACGGTGCGGGCCGAGGCGAGCGGCAGGTTCGGATCGAGCCGCTGCACCGATGCGCGCAGCGTCGCGAGCAACGCCGCCGGATCGCCCTGCCCCTGCAGCACGATGCTCAAGCCGCGGAAGGGAAACTGACGGTAGCTGAAGTAGATCGCGGGCTCCGCTTCGCGCACCAGGGTGGAATTCTTGACGCTGGCGACGACGCCGACGATCTGGTACATCCGCGCCTTCATCAGCGTCCGGCCCAGGGGGCCGATGTTGGTGATCGGCGCGACGACGGTCTGGCCGATCGGATCCTCACCGGGCCACTGCCGGCGAGCCAGCACGTCGTTGACGACGATCACGCCGGGCGCGTCGGCGTTGTCGGTCGGGGTGAAGAAGCGCCCCTTGACCAGCGACACGCCCATCGCGCGGAAGTAGTCTTCGTCGACCGTCTGGTGCTGCGCCTGCGCCTCGTCGCCGGCGCGCGGCTGCGGCCGGCCCTGGATAAAGAACGGCCCGCGCCATGCCGCCTCGAGCGGCAGGAAGTTGCTCGCGCCGGCGACGGCGACGCCCGGCTGCGCGCGCAGCGACGTCAGCAGCCGATCGTAGAAGTCGACGATCTTCGGGAAGTCGGCGTACGCATACGGCAGCTCGACTCTTGCGGTCACCGCATGCCTCGTCGGTGAGGAAGCCTTGAAGCCGGGATCCTGCTGCACCAGGCGCTGGAAGCTGCGCGCGAGCAGCGCGGCGCCGACCAGCAGCATCACCGCGAGGCCGATTTCGGCGACCACCAGCGTGCTCCGCGCGCGCCGCCGCGCGCCGCCGCCGTCGCCGCCGCGCCCCGATTCCTTCAGCGGACGCTGCATGTCGCCGCGCGCCATCAGCATCGCCGGCACGACGCCGAAGGCGACGGACGTCAACAACGCGAGCATCACGGCAAACGCCAGCATCCGCGCATCAAGGCCGACGCCCGCAAGGCGCGGCAGTTCGACGGGCGTCGCCGCGACCAGCGCTTTCACCGATCCCAACGCCACGGCCACGCCGAGCACAGTACCCATCACGGCGAGCAGGACGCTCTCGGTCAGGAACTGACGGAGCAAGCGGCCCCGGCTCGCGCCGATCGCCGCGCGCAGGGCGACCTCGCGCTCGCGCACGGTGGCGCGGGCCAGCAGCAGGCTCGCGACGTTGGTGCACGTGATCACCAGCAGGAACGCCGCCGCGCCGAACAGCGCGAACAGCGCCGGGCGAAAGAAGCCGACGATCTCGGTCGCCAGCGGGATCGCGCGCGCGGTGTACTCGCCGTTGGTGGATGGATTCTCTTTGCCCAGCCGCCTGGTCAGCGCGCGCAACTCGTTGTTCACGGCCTCGACGGTCACGCCGGGCTTCACCCGGACGATCGACTCCATGAAATGTGCGCCGCGGCTGTGCTGCGCGACGTCCCACGTCATGCGGTGCCAGACGTCGGTGTCGTTCGGATACTGAAAGCCCTGCGGCATGACGCCGACCACCGTGAACTGCGGGCCGTTGAGGGCGATGACCTTGCCGACGATCGACGGATCGCTGCCGAACCGTTCGCGCCACAGCCGGTGGCTGATGACCACGATCCGTTCACCGTAGGCCGGCTCCTTCGGGAACCCGGCGCCGAGCACCGGCTGAACGCCGATCACCGAGAACAGGTTCGGCGTCGTCTCCACTGCGCTGACGCGCAGCGGCTCGTGTCCCGTCTCGGTGAGCGTCAACTGCGGGTACCACCACGCCGCGGCGTCCTCGAAGACCTGCGACAGGCCGCGGTAGTCGACGAAGTTGACCGGCGAGATCCGCTCGTGCGTCAACCCCTTGCCGTCATTCACCTCCCACACCATCGCCAGGCGATCGGCGGCGGGATACGGCAGCGGCCGCAGCACGACGCGATCGAGCACGCTGAAGATGGCGGTCGTCGCGCCGATGCCGAGCGCCAGCGCCAGCACGGCCGAAATCGTGAAACCCGGCGTGCGGCGCAGCAGGCGCCAGCCAAACCGAATGTCCTGAAGGAGTTGGTCCATTTCGGGGGCTTAGACGGGACGCCCCCGGCGAAGGTTGTTCACCCGGCCAAAGGATGTTCGGTAATCGCGTAATCAGTCACGATCTGGCCGTTTATCAGATGTTCCTGGATGATCCGCTCGAGCACCGGCGGATCGCACCCGGCGTACCACGCGCCTTCCGGATAGACGACGGCGATCGGTCCGCCTTCGCAGATTCGCAGGCAGTTCGTCTTGCTGCGGAGGATGCCGCCCTGCTCTGAAAGACCGAGCTCCTTGAGACGTGCTTTGAGATAGTCCCACGCCGCGAGACCGCGATCCTTATCGCAGCACTTTGGTTTGGTCTGATCGCAACACAGAAAAATGTGCCGCTTCGCCACCGGCACACCAACGCTGCTCGCGATCGCTCGCAGCGAGTCATCATGGGTCATTGGTCGTTAGTCCTTGGTCGTTGGCCAGACATCAGACCCCGAACTCGTCCGGATTCCAGACGAGGCCCAGCTCGCTGGGCGGCGCCATGTAGCCGAGCAGCGCGGACGCCGCGACGACGACGGGGCTGGCGAGATACCCTTCGCCGCCGAGCCCCATGCGGTTCTGCCAGTTGCGGTTGAACGACGTGATCGCACGTTGGCCTTTTACGAGCGCGTCAGGGCCCTGGCCGAAGCACGGGCCGCACCACGACCGCCGGATCTGTCCGCCCACCGAGCGGAAAACGTCCGCGATCGATTCTCCGCCCAGGCGCGCATCGGGCCGTTCGATCTGCAGGCCCACGCCGCCGGATCCCGGGAACACGATGAACTCCTTTGCCGTCTTTGTCGCGCCTTGCGCCCGCGCGGCGCGGACGACGAGCGCGGCGGCCAGCAGATCGTCGTAGCTGCCGTTGGTGCACGATCCGATCATGGCCTTGTCGAACGTCAGCCGCTCGCGCGCGACCTCGTCGGCGGGAAACGCGTTGCCGGGGCTGAACGGTTTGGCGACCATCGGCTTCACGTCGCGAAGATCGATCGTTTCGTCGATCTCGTAGACCGCGTCGGCGCCCGGCGCGAACGGCGGATACGGCAGCTCGGTAACCCCCTTCGCGCGATACCACGCGTAGGTGATGTCGTCGGGGGCGAAGATCCCGTTGAGCGCCTCGGCCTCGGCCATCATGTTCGCGATCGTGTTGCGGTAGGCGATCGGCAGCTGCTTGTTGCCGTCGACCAGCTCGACCGACATCCCCTGCGACTGCTTCGCGCCCCACCGCCGCAGCAGCTCGAGGACGATGTCCTTGCCGCTCACCCAGGACTGCAGCTGTCCGGCAAAGACGACGCGGCGCGCCTTCGCCGTCGTGAAGTAGATGTAGCCGGTCGACCACCCGAATCCGAGCGTCGTCGATCCGACGCCCATGCCGACCGCGCCGTAGGCACCGTACGCCCGGCTGTGCGAGTCTGCGCCAGGAATGAACTGTCCGGGCATCACAAGCGCCTGCTCCGGAAAATAGAAATGGAAGATGCCGTCGCCGGGCGTCGCGTAGTAGGGTTTCACGATCCCGTGCAGATCGGCAAACTGGCGACCGATTCGTGTTTGCTTGTCGTCCGCCTCGACGCCCGTGAACACGAAGTGATC
>Ga0105248_10008694_pt1 | contig 11156 bp, 9 predicted proteins | sample KBSS34metaG_FD_81524 | JGI IMG/M metagenome (GOLD analysis project Ga0105248, IMG submission 81524) | Switchgrass rhizosphere microbial communities from Kellogg Biological Station, Michigan, USA - KBS S3-4 metaG | ecosystem: Host-associated > Plants > Roots > Rhizosphere > Soil | place...
CCTTCGCTTTTCTCCTAGTGCTGCTGGGCTCGATCATCAGCCATTCTGGCCGCGACAATTCTACCAACGCCGTTCAACAGAGCACGACCAATGAACCGAGCGAGCCACTCGCCGAGCTCGGCGTTGCGCCTGGCGCTCCGGACGAGCCGGCAAGCAACAATCTTTCGAACAGACAATGAGCGGGGCGCGCCTGCGCGCGCTCGGCCTTGTCGTGCTGATCGCTGCCCTCTCGGCATTGACCTATGCTCAATTGCGCCAGGCGCATTCGTCGACAGCGGACCCCGGGCAGCGTCCAACGCTGTTGCTGCTGACCAGTCTGCCATTGGTATTTGGTGAGAGCTTCTCGCTCGAGGGCACGGGATCGCCGGCTCTGACGGCGTTGCAGTCGAGCTACCGCGTGATCCCAATCAGCGTCACCGACCCGGCAGAACTGGCCAAGGGCCGCATGCTGTTGATGGCGCAGCCGCAGGCCCAGCGGCCAGACGATCTCGTCGCGCTCGACAAGTGGGTCAGGGGTGGGGGCCGCTTGATGCTGCTTGCGGATCCGATGCTCGAATGGCCAAGCCAGCGCCCGCTCGGCGACCGGCTGCGGCCGCCGCCGATGTTCATCGACACCGGGCTACTGGCGCATTGGGGATTGCGCCTTGAAGCGCCGAACGAACGCGGAGCGATGGCGTCGAAGCTCGGCGGCTATCCGGTACTGACCATTTCGCCCGGCCGGCTGTCCGGCAGCTGCAACATCAGCAAGGACCGGATCGCCGCGCGGTGCCGGCTCGGCCGGGGCCGAGCCGCGATTGTCGCGGATGCCGACCTTCTCAACGTGGAACGCCTGGGAACCGCAGGTTCTCATAACCTCGAAGGACTGTTGGCCGAGCTCAAGCGCCTCGAGTGATTCTCGCGAGTCGGAAAGCCACAGACTTATCCACAGGGTGCTGCACCGGGAACAGGGCAAGAACATCTTGATTAATCGATGATTCTAAAGGCGCGGAATTCCGCCATTTCCCGTTAATTTTCCATCAAATCCCATAAAATCCCATTGTATCCCACGTTTCCTTGAGTTACCAACACAGGCTGTAGCGCGGGGGCTGACCCTTAAGACCGGGAAACTGGCGTGAAGCGTGCGTGAAAGCGCGCGCCCGCGAAGGGCACAGTCATGCGTTGCGGACGGGGAGTGGACGTGGCGCTAGAGCATCTGTTCCAAGGAAGCGCTTTGAATGCGGTCGATGCCAAGGGCCGCGTTTCCATACCCGCATTCCTGCGTGGCGTGATCGAGCGCCGCGGCGATGCACGCACCATCGTCCTCGCCAAGCACGAAGCTTTCGCCTGCCTCAGCGCTTATGATCCCGCCTACGCGGCGTTGAAGCATGCCAAGCTCGAGCGGCTGCTCGAGAAGGAAGAAACCAGCGCTGACGCGCAGCTCGAATACCAGCAGCGCAACCTGATGGCATTCGCGGCGACGGAAGAGGTTCCGTACGACAGTTCGGGCCGGATCGTCTTTCCGCCGATGATGCGCCGCAAGGGCGAGATCGGGGAACTCGCGCTGTTCCTCGGCACGGGCGAGACCTTCCAGATCTGGAATCCCAAGCTGCTGCTCAAGGACCCGCGGATACCCGACGATCTCAAGGACATTACGCGCTTCCGGCTCGAAGAGCGGGGAGCCACCTCATGACCAGCACCGGCCCCCAACATGCCCCTCATGTGCCGGTGCTGGTCGACGAGGTCACCGCCGCTCTGGCTATCCAGGGCGGCGAGACCGTCGTCGACGGCACGTTCGGAGCGGGCGGCTACACGCGCGCCATGCTTGGGGTGGGGGCGGGACGAGTGATCGGCTTCGATCGCGACCCCGACGCGATCGAGGACGGACGGTCGCTCGTCCCGGACTCGCGTCTCACACTCATCAACGAACGCTTCAGTCATATGGACCGAGCCCTGGCTGAACGTGGCATCGAGCAGGTCGACGCAATCGCGCTCGACATTGGAGTTTCCTCGATGCAGCTCGATCGGGCGGACCGCGGCTTTTCCTTCTCGGCCGACGGTCCGCTCGACATGCGCATGAGCAAGTCTGGGCTCACCGCTGCCGAATATCTCAATGCCGCGGACGAAGCCGAAATTGCGCGCATCCTTAAGGACTATGGCGAAGAGCCGCGAGCCCGCGCCATCGCTCGGGCGATTGTCGCTGCGCGCCCGGTCGAGCGGACGGCCGAGCTTGCCGCGATCGTTCGCCGCGCCGCAGGCTTCCGTCCAGGCCAAAAGAGCGACCCGGCGACACGCACCTTCCAGGCGATCCGCATCCATTTGAATGCCGAGCTCGACGAGCTTGAAGATGGCCTCGCCGCCGCCGAGCGCGCCTTGCGCCCCGGGGGCCGGCTCGCCGTCGTCACCTTCCACAGTCTCGAAGACCGGATCGTCAAGCGCTTCTTCCGCGAACGGAGCGGAGGAACGCCGGCCGGTTCGCGCCACCGCCCTGCGCTTGTCGACCCCAAGGAGCCAACGTTCGAACGGGTCGCCAAGCCGGTCTCCCCGGCGGAGCGCGAGCTGGCGGCGAACCCGCGTTCGCGGTCGGCGCGGTTGCGGAGTGCAATCCGCACGTCGGCTCCTGCGTGGAAAGGAAGCATTCAATGAGTTCGCGTAGTTTCCATTCGCTGTTCATGGTCGCAAGCTGCGCGGGAGCGGCGCTCGGCTGTTACCTCGTTTCGCTTCGGGTGGCCTCGGAGCGGGCAGCGTTGGAGGGAGTCGAAAGCAAGATCGTGCTCGCCCAGCGCGATCTGCGCGTGTTGCAGACAGAGATTGGAACGCGCGGGCGCCTGGCCCAGCTTGAGCGCTGGAACGTCAAAGTGCTGGCGCTGTCGGCGCCGGCGGCCGATCAGTTCCTCAACGGCAGCTTCGAACTCGCCAAGCTGACGCGGCCTGAACAGAAGATCGACTTCCAGGCGCCGGTTGTGATGGCCGCGGCGCCCGCGCCAATGAGCGCCGCGCCGATCGGTGAGCCCGCGGATGACGATGCCGACCTTCCGGCAGCGCAGACTCCGCGCGGATTGATTCATGAAGCAAGCTTCAAGACCGAGACGCGCGAGGTCCCGGCCAAGCCGGTCGTCAGCATGTCCCAGACGACCATCGTGAAGTCCACGGATAGACCGGTTACGGCGGCGAGGCCGGTCGACAGGAAGTCCGCGGATACGCTGGGCCTCGCGGCCGCCAAGCCGACCGAGAAGAAGACCGTGGAGAAGCCGGTGTTCGCGTCTGCCGGGTCGGCGGACAAGAAAACCGTGGATAAGGCGGTCGCGCTCTCCGCCAAGCCGGTGACAAAACCGGTCCGTCTTGCGAAGAACGATCCGTTGGCACCCCTGCCCGACAGGCATTCCCATCTGACGCTCAAGGATTCAGCACCGGCCCGATGAACGCCCCGTCGCCCGCTCTCGTCGCGCCCAGGCCCGAGCGGCTCCGACTGGTCGGCCAACGCCGTCAGATGCTCGCGGTGATGCACCAGCGCCTGATGTTCGGCATGCTGGTCTATGCCGGGATCATTGCGTTGATCGCTCTGCGCATTCTGTGGCTTGCGGCGTTCGGCGACCACGCCGGGCGCAAGGAAGGCGTGATCTCGCTCGTCCCTGAGCGCGGCGACATCGTAGACCGCGACGGAGAGCCGCTGGCGCGGACGATCGATGCTTGGACCATTGCCGTCCATCCGGGGAAGATCATCGGCGACAAGCTCGAGATCGCGCGGCGCCTTGCTCAGCTCATGCCCGAGCGGACTGAGGAACAATATTTCGCGCTCCTCAAGTCAAACAAGCCTTTCTTCTATTTGCGTCGCCGCGCCTCGCCTGACCTGGTCGAAGCAGTCAACGCGCTCGGGGAACCGGGCCTCGCGATCCAGCGCGAGCCCGACAGGCTCTACCCGCAAACCAGCCTTGCCGCACACGTCGTCGGCTTTACCGACATCGACGGTCACGGTGCCGCAGGCGTCGAGCGCGCTTTTGACAAATATCTGTCGGACCCCGCTACCCGCGACCAACCCCTCGTTCTTTCGATCTCCAGCCGGATCCAGCAGGCGCTTGAGCATGAGCTTGGCGATGCGATGACGACTTTCTCGGCGATCGGCGCCGCCGGCGTCGTGATGGACGTGCGCACCGGCGAAGTCCTCGCGATGACCTCCTTGCCGGCGATCAACCCCAATACGCCCGGCCAGGGAACGCCAGAGCAGCATTTTAATCGCGCGACGCTTGGGGTGTTCGAGCTCGGCTCGACGTTCAAGCCTTTCACTCTCGCGATGGCGATGGACTCGGGCGTCGTTTCCGGGCCGGGGCAAATCTACAATTGCCCCGATGTGCTCCCCGTCTACGGGCACCTGGTCCATGACACGCATCCGTTCGGCCGGTCCTGCTCGGTTGCCGAGATCATGATGGAAAGCTCAAACATTGGGATGGCGCAGATCGCCGATCAGGTTGGGACTGCGCGGCAAAAGGCTTGGCTCAAGAAGATGGGCTTTCTCGACAGGGTCGAGATCGAGCTCAAAGAACGCGGACGCGCTCTGAATCCCGGATCGCGCTGGGGTCCTTTCGAAACAATGACCATCGGTTTTGGACAGGGCATCGCCGTCGCGCCGCTCCAGCTTGCGATGGGCTACGCGACTTTGTTCGACGGCGGCATCTATCATCCGCCCACGATCCTCAAGCGCGGGCCGAACAATCCGCTGCCGCCGCGACGCCGCGTGTTCAGCGAAGATACCAGCTACCGGATGCGATCGCTGCTACGGCTGGTCGTGATGAAAGGCACGGGCAGGAAGGCCGATGCGCCGGGCTACAGGATCGGCGGCAAGACCGGTACGGCGCAAAAGCTGATCAACGGTCACTATAGCCAGACCGTCAACATCACGAGCTTTGCGGGTGTGTTCCCGATGGATGACCCGCGCTATGTGATCGTTGTCATGCTCGACGAGCCCAAGGCGACCAAGGATACATACGGCTTCACGACCGCCGGTTGGAACGTGGCGCCGGTGGTGAGCCGGACCGTCAGCCGCATCGCGCCGATGCTCGGCGTCGCGCCGGACATGAACCGCGAACCCAACATGGGCGAGGTGCTGCCCTTCGTTCACGAAACGAAGGAATAAGCTCTCGATGCGCTTGCGCGATCTCGCGGACGTCGATTCGGATTCTGAGGTCAGCGGATTCGTCATCGATCATCGCAAGGTCGCGCGGGGCAGCGTGTTCGGCGCATTCAAGGGCGCCGTTTTCGATGGCGAGGATTTCATCGGCCCTGCGATCGATCGCGGCGCCGTCGCGGTGGTCGCGCGGGCCGAAGCGCGGGTTGAACGCGTGCCGCACCTCGCCGACGCGCACCCCCGGCGCCTGTTCGCCAAGCTCGCCGCCAAATATTACGCGCCGTACCCGGAAACCGTGGTCGCAGTGACGGGCACGAACGGGAAAACCTCGACGGTCGAGATGACCCGCCAGATCTGGCGCATGATGGGCCACCGCTCGGCCTCGATCGGGACGCTGGGGGTAACCACGTCCGACGAGCAGGTGAAGACCGGCCTTACCACACCGGACATTGTCACGTTCCTGTCGAACACGGCAGGCCTGAAGCGAATGGGCATCACCCACGTGGCTTACGAGGCGTCGAGCCACGGCCTCGATCAATCTCGTGCCGAAGGCGTCCCGCTCACCGCTGCCGCCTTCACCAATTTCAGCCGCGATCATCTCGACTATCACGACACGATGGAGGCTTATTTCGAAGCCAAGATGCGGTTGTTCGAGGAGCTTCTGCCTGCGAATCGACCCGCCGTGATCTGGACCGACGATCCCAAATCCGATGAGGTGACCCGGCGTGCCCGCCAAGCAGGGCACGAGATCCTGACGGTTGGCCGTAAGGGCGAGACGATCCGCCTCGCCGAGCAAGCGCCGACGCCTCTTGGTCAGACGCTGATGCTGGAGCATGCCGGTAAATCCTATCGCCTCGCGCTGCCGCTGATCGGCGCCTATCAGGCATCGAACGTGCTCACCGCCGCCGGCCTGGTCCTCGCGACCGGGGGCGAGTGGGACGCGACCTTCTCCGCGATGCAGCGCGTCGCTCCGGTTCGCGGCCGGCTCGAGCGCGCGGTGATCAGCCGAGCCGGCGTCCCCGTTTATGTTGATTACGCACATACCGCGGATGCGCTTGAAGCGGCGATCGCGGCGCTTCGCCCCCACGTAGAAGGCAAGCTGATCACCGTGTTCGGCGCGGGCGGCGACCGCGACCAGGGCAAGCGGCCCGAGATGGGCGCTGTCGCGACGCGCCTGTCCGATGTCGTGATCGTCACCGACGACAATCCAAGGAGCGAGGATCCCGCCCGCATCCGCGCCGATATCATGGCCGGCGCGCCCGGCGCGACCGAGGTTCCCGGCCGGCGCGAAGCCATCGCCGAGGCGATCCGCATTGCGCAGCCCGGCGACATCATCCTCCTTGCGGGCAAGGGACACGAGACCGGCCAGATCATCGGCGATCGCGTGCTTCCCTTCGACGATGCGCTGGTCGCGCGTGAGTGCGCAGCTTGAGCGCCCTGTGGACCTCGGACGAGATCGCGCAGGCGACGGGCGGGACGGCGAGCGCCGGATTTGAAGTCACGGGCGTGACCTTCGACAGCCGCGAGGTCGGACCCGGCGACCTGTTCGTCGCAATGCCGGGCACGGTCCACGACGGCCACCAGTTCGTGGAGGCCGCATTCGGAGCCGGCGCGGCCGGCGCGATCGTCTCCCAGCCGGTGGACCATCCGCACGTTCTCGTCGGCGACACGTTCGCCGCGTTGCGGGCGTTGGGCCGGGCATCGCGCGAACGCTCGAAGGCGACGATCCTCGGGGTGACCGGCTCGGTCGGCAAGACGAGCACGAAGGAAGCGCTTTATGCAGCGCTGGAGCGGTGCCGTCCCGGCAAGGTCCATCGCTCGGTCAAAAGCTACAACAACCATACCGGCGTGCCGCTGAGCCTTGCGCGTATGCCCCTCGGCGCTGAGCTCGCGGTGCTCGAGATGGGCATGAACGCCAAGGGCGAGATCGCCGAACTTACGCACCTCATCCGGCCCAACGTCGCGGTCATCACGGCAATCGCTCCGGCCCACATCGAGAATCTCGGCTCGGAGGAAGCGATCGCTGACGCCAAAGCCGAGATCTTCGAGGGCCTCGAGCCCGACGGCGTCGCGATCGTCCCCAACGACACGCCGCACCGCGATCGGCTGGTAAGGGCTGCGCGCCGCCGAGCCGACCGCATCGTCACCTTCGGGGGCGGCGACGCCGACGTGCATGCGATTCACGCGGTTTCGGCCGAAGGCGGGGGAAGCCTGATCAGCGCCGCGCTGCTCGAGTGCGAGCTGACCTTCACCATCTCTCAGCGTGGCGAGCATTGGGTATCGAACGCGCTTGCCGTGCTCGCCGCGGTCGAGGCCGTCGGCGAAGATGTCGCCGTCGCTGGCCTCGCGCTTGCCGACCTCGGAGGACTTAAGGGGCGTGGCGAGCGGCACGTCATTGCGATCGATGGCGGAGAGGTGCTGTTGGTCGATGAAAGCTACAACGCCAATCCCGCATCGATGGCGGCGACCCTGAAGAGTCTCGGGGCGGAACGCGACGCCGCGCGGCGCATCGCGGTGCTCGGCCCGATGCGCGAGCTTGGCGAGCATAGCGCCGCGCTTCACGCAGCCCTCGCGCCGGCTGTGCTCGACGCGCGTGTCGACCGGTTGATCCTGATCGGGGACGAAATGGCGCCGCTCGATGCCGCGCTTCGCAGTGCAATCGAGGTCGATCGCGTGGATAGCGTCGATCAGGCGACGGAGCTGCTGGTGCGCGGGCTCAGACCCGGCGATGCGGTTCTGATCAAGGCGTCGAACTCGGTTGGGCTTGCCAGGCTGGTCGAGCGGATGGTCAAGGGGGCGTTATGCTCTACCTGATCGCCGAGCAGCTCGGCTTCCCCGGCGTCCTCAACCTCATCCGCTACATCAGTTTCCGCGCGGGCGCGGCGAGCGCCACGGCGCTGCTCATCGGCCTGCTGCTCGGCCCGTGGTTCATCTCCTACCTTCGCGAGCGGCAGGGGAAGGGCCAACCGATCCGCGCCGACGGACCGCAAAGCCATCTCGCAAAGCGCGGCACGCCGACCATGGGCGGCCTTCTGATCCTCATCTCGGTGTCGATCTCCGTCTTGCTGTGGATGGAGCTTTCAAATCCCTACGTCTGGGCGTGCCTGCTGGTTACAGCGGGCTTCGGGCTGATCGGTTTCCTCGACGATTATGACAAGGTGAAGAAGGCGCACCATGCCGGCCTGTCGGGCAAGTCGCGCCTTGCGCTTGAGTTCCTCATTGCCGGCTTTGCCACCTGGATGATCGTCCGCGCCGGCACGACCAACCTTTACCTGCCGTTCGTCCAGGGCCCGGTGCTCGACCTCGGCTGGGCCTACATCGCGTTCGGCGCCTTCGTTATCGTCGCTTTCGGCAATGCGGTGAACCTGACCGACGGGCTCGACGGACTTGCGACCATGCCGGTGATCATCGCGTCCATCGCGTTCCTGCTGATCGCCTATCTCGTCGGCAACGTGAAGTTCGCGACCTACCTTGGCATCCCGCATATCCTCGGGGTTGGCGACCTGACCGTCCTGTGCCTGGCGATCGTCGGCGCGGGGCTGGCGTTCCTGTGGTTCAACGCGCCTCCCGCCGCGGTCTTCATGGGAGACACCGGCAGCCTTGCGCTCGGCGGAGCCCTGGGGGCGATCGCAGTTGCGACGCACCATGAGTTCGTGCTGGCGATCATCGGCGGACTGTTCGTGCTCGAGGCCTTGAGCGTGGTCATCCAGGTCGCCGTCTACAAGCGCACGGGAAAGCGCGTCTTCCTGATGGCCCCGATCCACCACCATTTCGAGCATCTCGGCTGGTCTGAGCCGACCGTGGTGATCCGCTTCTGGATCGTCAGCTTCATCCTGGCGCTGGCGGGGCTGAGCACGTTGAAGCTGCGGTGATCACGGCTCGCGCCTTCGCCGGCAAGCATTACGCGGTCTACGGCCTCGCGCGCTCAGGGTTGGCGACGGCAGAGGCATTGCTTGCAAGCGGCGCCCGGGTGACAGCGTGGGACGCCAACGACGAAGCGCGAGCCAAGGCGCCGGCGGGTACGAAGATCGCCAACCTCGACGAAGCTGACCTGTCGCAATTCGATAGCCTGGTCGTGACGCCCGGCCTGCCCTTGAATCGCCACCCCATTACCGCTCGTGCGCGATCGGCAAATGTGGAGATCATCGGCGACATCGAGCTGTTCGCCCGCGCGCGGCCCGAGCTGCCGCCGCACAAGGTCGTCGGCATCACCGGCACCAACGGCAAGTCGACGACCACCGCGCTCGTCCACCACATTTTGAAGACCGCGGCCGTGCCGACGACGATGGGCGGCAATATCGGCCTGCCGATCCTCGCCCAGCACCCGCTACCGGAAGGCGGGGTCTACGTGCTGGAGCTTTCCAGCTACCAGATCGACCTGACGCAGAACCTCGACTGCGACGTCGCGGTGCTGCTCAACATCACCCCCGATCATCTCGACCGCTACGACAGCTTTGAGGCCTACGCGGCGTCGAAGGAGCGACTGTTTGAGATGCAGGTCACTCCGGGTGGGAGGCTTGGGACACCGTTAGTCGTGCCTTGCGATGAACCGAGCAAGAGAATTGCCCTTGATTGGGGCGCTATTGAGATTTGCGCAGATTACTTGGATTCCGAAGTCTTCGGAGATCGAGCCGACTGGTCCGCCCTTCAGGGTCCGCACAACGCGCTAAATGCGGCCGCAGCCGCAGCCGCAGTCTTTCACGCCGGCGTTGTCAACTTCGGGGCCGTAAGGAAGGGCCTCCGAACCTACGCCGGCCTTCCCCACCGCATGGAGCGCGTCCGGGAGAAGAATGGCGTCCTGTTCGTCAACGACAGCAAGGCAACCAATCCTACCGCCACCGCCCCGGCGCTCGCCGCGTTCGAGCGCATTCGCTGGATTTGCGGCGGGCGGGCGAAGACCGATAATCTTGACGAATGCGCGCCGCAGTTCGCTCATGTGCGGAAGGCCTACACCATTGGCGAAGCGGGCGAATTGTTCGCTTCGCTCTTGTCGCCGCACATGGCCGTGGCAGAGTGTGGAACGCTCGAGCGCGCGGTGGGCGAGGCAGCGGCGGACGCGGAGAGTGGCGACACGGTGTTGCTATCCCCGGCCTGCGCGTCGTTCGACCAGTTCCGCGACTTTGAGGAGCGCGGCGACCAATTCCGGGAGCTAGTGGGGGCGTTATGATCAAGAGCATCTCCGGGCAGATCAAGGCCAAGGCGGCGTTGATCGATCCCGACCGCTACGGCCGCTCGGACACGAGTCCGCTGGGCCGCTGGTTCTGGGAGATCGACAAGGTCCTGCTGTTGCTGATCAGCGTGCTGATTGCGATCGGCCTGATCGCCGTCGCTGCCGCTTCGCCCGCCGCCGCGCAGCGCTATTCGGGCGGCAACGTCCGTTTCTCCGAGCTCTATTATTTCTGGCGCCAGCTCGCGTGGATAGCGCTCGGCGTTCCAGTGATGATCGGCATCTCGATGATGCCGCGGGAGCGTGCGCGACGCATTTCGCTGTTCGGCGCGGCTTTTTTCTTTGTGCTTTTGATTTTCGTCCCCGTGCTCGGACCCGAGGTCAACGGCGCCAAGCGCTGGATCAACTTCGGGCTCGGCCAGGTCCAACCGTCGGAGTTCCTGAAGCCCTTCTTCGTCGTCGCCATGGCGTGGCTCCTCAGCCTACGGGAAACCGACAAGTCGCTGCCCGTGTTCGCGCTGTCCGCGGGCGTGACCGGGTCGATCGCGTTCCTGTTGATGAAGCAGCCGGATTTCGGCAGCACGATCATCTTCTGCGCGGTCTGGCTCGCCATGCTCGCCCTCGCCGGCGTGTCGCTGCGCCTGTTGATCGCCCTGGCCGTTGCCGGTCTCGTCGGCGTGGTCCTCGCTTACTTCTTCTACGATGTCGCGACCGCGCGCATCGACGAATTCCTGTTCGGCACGGGCGACACGTTCCAGACCGACAATGCGATGCGCACGCTGACTGCCGGCGGGCTGTTCGGGATGGGCCCGGGCGGCGGCACGCGGAAGTTCGGGCTGCCCGAGCCGCATACCGACTATATCTTCTCGGTGATCGGCGAGGAGTTCGGCC
>Ga0105248_10008696_pt1 | contig 11156 bp, 13 predicted proteins | sample KBSS34metaG_FD_81524 | JGI IMG/M metagenome (GOLD analysis project Ga0105248, IMG submission 81524) | Switchgrass rhizosphere microbial communities from Kellogg Biological Station, Michigan, USA - KBS S3-4 metaG | ecosystem: Host-associated > Plants > Roots > Rhizosphere > Soil | place...
CGACGCTCGCGGGCGGGCCGATCGAGGTGAGCGTGATCGGCCCGGTGCTCGATGGCGCCCGCCCCCGCCCCGATCATGGCCCGCTCGATACGCCGACCGCCACCTTGCTCTGGTCGACCGGGCAGGGCCTGCTGCGCTTCGATGCCGGCGGGCAGGTGGTGCCGGGGCTCGCAGCGCGCTGGATCGTGACGGACAATGGCCGCAGCCTGATCTTCCGCCTGCCCGATCTGCCGGCGCCGGGCACGCGCCCCATCGAAGCGGCCGATATCGTCCGCCGCCTCCGCGCCGCGATCGCGCCGGCCAGCCACAACCCGCTGAAGCCCATGCTCGGCGCGATCGACGAGATGACCGCCGTCACCCCGCAGGTGATCGACATCGAGCTGAAGGCGCCCCGCCCCAACATTCTGGAGCTGTTCGCCCAGCCCGCTCTGGCGATCGGCGGCGGACGGCATGGCCCCTTCGCGATTGCCGGCACGCAGGGCGGCGTGGTGACGCTCCGCCCCCTGCCGGATCCTTTTGCCGATCCTGACGACCCCGCCACGCGCCTTCCGCCCGGCGTAAGGCTGCGGGGCGAGGCGGCGTCCCTGGCCATCGCGCGCTTCGCCGCCGGGCGCTCGCAACTGGTGCTGGGTGGGCGCTTCCAGGATTTGCCCGTCGCCCGCGCCGCCATTCTGCCGCGCGGTGCGCTGCGCTTCGATCCGGTCGATGGGTTGTTCGGGTTGGCTTTCGAGGCGGATTCCCAAGGCTTCGCCGCCAATGCCGACAATCGCCGTGCGCTGGCGATGGCGATAGACCGGAGCCGGATCGACCGGATGCTCAATGTCCCCGGCTGGGCACCCGCCAACGCCATCGTCGCGCGGGGCACGCCGGAGATCGCTCAGCCGGCCGAGCCGAGTTGGACCATGGCACCGCTGGTGGACCGGCGGATCATGGCCGGGCAGATCGTCGCCCGCTGGCGAGCCGGGCAGGCCGGCGCCCCCCTCCCGCCGCTGCGCGTCGCGATGCCGCGGGGGCCGGGCGCTCGGGTGCTGTTCGCGGCGATCGCGGCGGACTGGCGGTCGATCGGCGTGGAGGCCGTGGCGGTGGCGCCCGATGCCCCCGCCGATCTCCGCCTGCTTGACGAGGTGGCCCCGTCGGATACCGCCAGCTTCTATCTGCGCGCCTTCGCCTGCGAGCGGCACGTGCCATGCAGTGACGTGACCGAGCGCCTTCTGCTCGCCGCCAGCAACGCCACTTCGCTGGAGGAGCGCGGCGTCCTCCTGATGCAGGCCGATACGCTGATGACGGATATCGTGCCCTTCATCCCGCTCGGTTCGCCGGTCCGCTGGTCTCTGGTGGCGCACGATCTCGATCTTTACAGGGCCTCGCCGCGCGCGCTGCACCCCCTGAATGAACTCAGATCGCCCTCCAAGCGCTGATACCAGCGTGAAGGAGTGTGTATCATGGCTATCTCCAATTCCCTGGATCGTCTTCCCGGCCTCGGGCGCGATCCCGATTCGGTGCGCGAGCGCATCGAGCATGCCGAGCATCTGCTCGAGGGGCTGTTCATCCTGCCGCTGATCCGCCGGCCGATCGGCCTCGACGTGATCCTCGATGCGATCCCCGGTGTCGGCCCCGTCACGGCGGCGGCCATGGGCGGCTGGATCGTATGGGAGGCGCGCAATCTCGGCATGTCGCGATGGCAGATGACGCGCATGGCCGGCAATGTCGGCTTCGATCTGCTGCTCGGCGCCATCCCGTGGATCGGGGCGATCCCGGATTTCTTCTTCCGCTCCAACACGCGGAACCTCAGGATGGTGAAGCGCCACCTCGACCGGCACCATCCCAAGGCAAGTTCATGACGTCATCCCCGCCGCCCCTCAGAAGGGCGCCTGCACTTTCACCGGATCGCTCATGGCCGCGCCGCCTTGTTCCGCCGAACAGGTGCGGAAGCGTCGATCAAGGCCGAGGCAGATCCACACCTCCTCCAGCCAGCCGCGCTTGTTGATGTTGAGGCGCATCATGTCCGCCTTCATGCCGGGATTGGCGGCGGCGAAGGCGGCCTGGAAGGCGCCCGCCGTCAGCCCGCGCCGATGGGCGAGGCTCGCCATGTCCGGGAAGCGGATGGTGGAATAGACGCGCTTCTCCTCCGCGAAATAGCGGACGGGATCGTCGAACATGCAGCTGCCGTGCTTCGCCCACTCATGCTGGAGCAACTGGGCCGAGGGCGTCGCATCGATGCCGGTGCGTATCTGCGCGTCCGTCAGGATGCCGACCGGCTTGCAATATTGCGGCCAGCGATTGTTGCCATCGCCATCCGGCCAGAGCCCGTGGAGCGTGAAGCCGCCGCGGATCGCCCGGTTTGCGCAGACCGGGTCTCCGCCACCGGGGCGGTTGCGGGCGGCGTAGCAACGCTCGGGCTGCCACACGAGCGCAAGCGTGTAGCTGCGCGTCGGCACGTTGCGCACCGGCTGCTCGGCGCTCGGCAGCTCCGCATGGGGCCGCTGGGGCATCTGGGCGAGCGCGGCCGGCGCGATGGCCAGCGCCGCGATCAGGGTGATAGCGTGACGGTGCATGTGTCCCCTGTTCATCAGTTTTTCGTGTCCTCGGAAGGCGTGCCCCGCCCTTCGCCACGAAACCAGCGCGCGGAATCCCGCCGGAACAGCAGCCAGACGCAGGCCGCGCTCGCCAGGAAGCTCGCCAGCGAGACGGGCGCGCTGGCCAATGTGAAGAAGCTGCCTTTCCACATCGCGAAGCCGAGGCCACCGCATTCGCACAGGAAGAACAGCACGACGATCCAGCGTGCGACGTCACTCGCGCGGTTCGCCACCAGATGCAGCAGCAGGAGTTGCATCGCCAGCCCGAGCACCAGCCCCAGCAGCAGCGCTGTGATCGCCTCGGAAGAGGACAGCGCCGTCTCCATGCCCGGCGGAACATGGCGCACGCCGCTCAGCCCCACGAGCGTCGCGATGACGCCCAGCGTGATCTTGGCGATGTATAACTGCCGGAAGCGAACGATCGACTGAGGACGCATACCCCCTCCACCCTGCGTGAAGCCTATACGCTCCGCGCGGCGGCGCAATGACGATCGATTGCGGGCACGCTTCGGAAGTGTCCCATTGGGGACAGGTATGGGTTGGGAAAGGGGCTTCCCTCCACCGTCATGCCCGGTCCGGCCCGGCATGACGATGGGAGGTGCATCAGAGGATCGCCAGGTCCAGCCCGATATCGGCGGCCGGCGCCGACTGGGTAAGCCGCCCGACGGAGACGTAGGTGACGCCCGTTCCGGCAATCTCGTGGATCGTATCGAGGCGCACGCCGCCCGAAGCCTCGGTCGGCACCCGGCCGCCGACCAGCGTCACGGCACCTCGCAGGGTGGAAGGGCGCATATTGTCGAGCAGCAGGTGGGTGGCACCGGCTTCCAGCGCCGGCTCAATCTGGTCGATCCGGTCCACCTCGACGATGATGTGCGCAATGCCGGCCTCACGGGCGCGGCGCACCGCCTCGCCCACGCCGCCCGCCACCGCGACATGATTGTCCTTGATCATCGCCGCATCCCACAGGCCCATGCGGTGATTGGTGGCGCCGCCCATGCGGGTCGCATATTTTTCCAGTCGGCGGAGGCCCGGAATGGTCTTGCGCGTGTCGAGCAGCACCGCGCCCATCCCCTCGATCGCATCGACATAGGTGCGCGTCAGCGTCGCGACGCCCGAGAGATGCTGGACGGTATTGAGCGCGGACCGCTCGGCGGTCAGCATCGCGCGCGCCTTGCCCTCCATCCGCATCAGCGTGGTGCCGGGCTCCACGCGGTCGCCATCCTTCGCCAGCACCTCGATCCGCACATCGGGATCGAGATGGCAGAAGAAGCCCTCGGCGATCGGCAGCCCCGCCACCGTGATCGCATCGCGGCTGACGAGGGCGCCGGCGAAGCGCGCATCCTCCGGGATCACCGAAGCGGAGGTGATATCCCCCGCCTCGCCCATGTCCTCGGCCAGCGTCGAGCGGATGAAGGCATCGAGATCGAAGCCTTCCAGACTCCAGGTCATGCCGCTCATGCCTCTTTGATCCTGAGCTGGCCCATATAATCGCGCTTGCCGATCGGCATGCCGGCGGCGCGCAGCAGGGCATAGGCGGTGGTGACGTGGAAATAGAAATGCGCCTGCGAGAAGCTCAGCAGGAAATTCTCGGCCGTGAAGGGCCGCTGCGTCTCGCCATAGACGAAGGATACATCGCGGCCGACGAAGCCATCCACCTCGGCCGGATCGATCGCCGCCAGTGCATCCCGCGTTTCCGCGACGCGCGCCTTCAGCGCCGCAAAGCTATCCGGCGGGGTGGTCTGATCGGGCGAGAAGGTGCCGCGACGCACCCCTTCGATCGCGCCCAGCGAATGCACGCAGGCCGATTTCACCTGATAGGAAAAGGGGTGCATGTCCGTCGCCAGACGGGCACCGATGATGCTCGCCGGATCGATGCCCTTCTCGGCGCAGAAAGCCTCCGCCTTCTCGATCAGGGCATGGAGGGCACCCAGCATCTGGAGCGCGCTGGGGATGGTGGACGCATACAGGGAAAAACTCACTCGATTAACTCCTGACAGCCGAAGCAGCCCCCAAGTCTCCCTGGCCTACGGTGCGGCCTGCCATCTCCAGCATCCGGTCCAGCGGGCGCTTGGCCGCGATGCGGGTGGCTTCGTCGATCTCGATGCGCGGCTCCATGTCGCGCAGCGCGAGATAGAGCTTCTCCATCGTGTTCAGCGCCATGTACGGGCACATGTTGCAGTTGCAGTTGCCGTCGGCCCCCGGCGCGCCGATGAAATTCTTGTGCGGAGCCGCCTTCTGCATCTGGTGGATGATGTGCGGCTCGGTCGCGACGATGATCGTCTGCGCCGGGCTCTTCAGCGCGAACTCCAGGATCGCGCGGGTGGAGCCCACCTCGTCGGCATGATCGAGGATGAAGGCCGGGCATTCCGGATGCGCCGCCACCGGGGCGTCGGGATATTGCGCCTTCAGCTTCAGCAGCTCGGTTTCCGAGAAGGCTTCGTGGACGATGCAGGCGCCCGGCCACAGCAGCATGTCGCGGCCGGTCTTGCGGTTGAAATAGGCGCCGAGATTCTTGTCCGGCGCGAAAATGATCTTTTGGTCCATCGGCAACTGCGCGAGGATCTTCTCCGCCGAGGACGAGGTGACGATGATGTCCGAGTGCGCCTTCACCGCCGCCGAGCAGTTGATGTAGGTGATCGCCAGATGATCCGGGTGCGCCGCGCGGAAGGCCGCGAACTGCTCGGGCGGGCAGCTATCCTCGAGGCTGCAGCCGGCCGCCATGTCGGGCAGGATCACGGTCTTTTCCGGCGAGAGGATTTTCGCCACCTCCGCCATGAAGCGCACGCCGCAGAAGGCGATCACGTCCGCGTCGGTCGCCGCCGCCTTGGCGGAAAGATCGAGGCTGTCGCCCACGAAGTCGGCGATGTCCTGGATATCGGGCGTCTGGTAATAATGGCCGAGGATGACGGCGTTGCGCTCCTTGCGCAGCCGGTCGATCTCGGCGCGGAGGTCGAGGCCCTTGAGGCTCTGGACGGGGGCGTTCATCGGAAGCTTCCTCTCGAAAATCTCAGGCGACCAGCCACCACGCCTCGCCCTCGGCCGCGACACGCCCGCGCGCATCGAGATCGAGGAGATGGGCGAGCACACTGGCTCCTGCGGCCTTCTCCAACCGCGGATCGAGGCCCACATACATGGACGAGACCATCTGCGGAATGTTTCGCGGCCCCTCGCCCAGCAGGCGCAATATCTGCCCCTCGCGCTGGCGGCGGTGGCCGATCATGCTGCGTACCAGCCGCTGCGGGCGGGTTACGGGATCGCCATGCGCGGGGAAATAAATCTCCTCGCCGCGCTCCATCAGCTTTTCGAGGCTGGCGAGATAGGCACCCATGTCGCCATCCGGCGGGATCACCACGCTGGTGGACCAGCCCATGACATGATCGCCGCTGAACAGCGCATTGGCTTGCGGCAGCGCGAAGCAGAGATGGTTGGAGGTGTGGCCGGGCGTCGCCACCGCCTCCAGCGTCCAGCCGGGGCCGGAAACGATATCGCCGTCCGCCATGATCCGGTCGGGCGTGTAGCTATGGTCGAAGCCCGCCTCCAGCCCGGAACCGTCGCGGGCGAGGATCGGCGCGCAGCCCATCACCGGCGCGCCCGTCGCCTCGGCAAGCGGCCTGGCGGCGGGGCTATGATCCCGGTGGGTGTGGGTGCAGAGGATCGCCACGATCCGCTCGCCCGCGGTCGCGGCGAGGATGGCGTCGATATGCTCGGGCAGATCGGGGCCGGGGTCGATCACCGCCACCTCGCCGGTGCCGACGATATGGGTCTGCGTGCCCTTGTAGGTGAAGGGCGACGGGTTGTGCGCCAGCACGCGCCGCACCAGCGGGTGGAGCGTTTCAGCAGCAGGGGCGGACCCGGTCACGCTATTCCCACTCCACGTCCCTTGGAAATCGGCCCCTGCGGGTGTCGGTGTTTTTGACAGAAGGCGATCAAGCCGTCCGCCCGTTAACCACCGGACCCCGCCTTGCAGGAGAGATACGGGAGTTTGGCACGAGGCCTGCTTCTTTCCCGATCGTTCTCCCGCTCGCGCGAACATCGGCGGGTCGGCGCGTTCCTACGCCCGGCCCGCCACCCGCGGGCCCCCACCGACGCAGGCAGCTTCAGGCGGCCGTCTTGCTCACGCCGGACTGTTCCATCAGCGTCGCCAGTTCGCCGCTCTCGTACATCTCCATCATGATGTCCGATCCGCCGATGAACTCGCCCTTCACATAGAGCTGCGGGATGGTCGGCCAATCCGAGAACTGCTTGATGCCCTGGCGGATGCCCTGATCCTGCAGCACGTCGATCGAGCCATATTCCACGCCCAGATGGTCGAGGATCGCCACCGCCCGGCTGGAGAAGCCGCACTGCGGGAAGAGCGGCGAGCCCTTCATGAACAGCAGCACGTCATGGGACTTCACCGCTTCCGCGATACGGGCCTGCACGTCATCAGTCATCGTCGTCACTCCTTGGTCGGCGCGGCAGTGGTGAGCTGGAGGGCATGGAGCACGCCCCCCATGCGCCCGCCCAGCGCCTCGTAAACGCGCTGGTGCTGGCGAACCCGGGGCATATCCCGGAAGCTTTCGCTCACCACCCGCGCCGCGTAATGATCGCCGTCTCCGGCCAGATCGGTGATTTCCACATCGGCATCGGGAATGCCGGCGCGGATCAGCGCTACGATATCGTCGGCTGCCATCGGCATGGTCAGATCGAGTCCAGAAGCTGGCGGCGCGCTTCCACCAGCTTTTCGTCCATCACGGCACGGATGGCCGCTTCGTCGATATCCACCTGCGCGGAGACGAGATCGCCGTAGAGCTTGCGCACCACGTCCTCGTCACCGGCCTCCTCGAATTCGGCCTGCACGATCGCCTTGGCATAGGCGTCGGTTTCCTCGGGCGTGAGCTTCATCAGCTCCGCGGCCCATACGCCCAGCAGGCGGTTGCGGCGGGCGACAATCCGGAAGGTCATTTCCTGCTCGCGCGCGAACTTGTTCTCGAATGCGCGTTCGCGTTCATCGAAGGTGGTCATCTGCAGTGTCCGTCCCCTGCCATAATGCCGGTGGAGATAGGGAAGCCGCCGCCACCGCGCAACGGGTGACGGCGACGGTCCGTCGTGGCGATCGCGTATCGGTTACGCGCCCGCCGCCGACCTGTCGAAAATGCTTACAGTCGCCGGAACGCGATCAGCCGAGCGCAACATCATAGGCGGCGGTCGTCTTTGCCGCGATTTCCTCCACCGTCACGCCGGGCGCCAGCTCGACGAGGCGGAAGGGAGACTGGTGATCGGGCCGCTGGAAGACGCAGAGATCGGTGATCACCATGTCCACCACATTCTTGCCGGTGAGCGGCAGGGTGCATTCGGGGATGAACTTCGGATCGCCCGCCTTGGAGTTGTGCTCCATCACGACGATGATCTTCTTCACGCCGGCGACGAGGTCCATCGCGCCGCCCATGCCCTTCACCATCTTGCCGGGGATCATCCAGTTGGCGATGTCGCCATTCTGGCTGACCTCCATCGCGCCCAGCACGGTGAGGTCGATATGGCCGCCGCGGATCATCGCGAAGCTGTCCGCCGAGCTGAAATAGCTCGACGAGGGCAGCTCGCTGATCGTCTGCTTGCCGGCATTGATGAGATCGGCGTCTTCCTCGCCCTCATAGGGGAACGGCCCGATGCCGAGCATGCCGTTCTCGGACTGGAGCGTCACCTCGACGCCGGCCGGGATATGGTTTGCCACCAGCGTCGGGATGCCGATGCCGAGATTGACGTAGAAGCCGTCCTTCAGCTCGCGCGCGGCGCGGGCCGCCATCTCGTCGCGGGTCCAGGGCATCAGTTGGCCTCCTTCTTCGGGGCGGGGCCGGGGTCCCGCCACTGCTTGTCCTTGGGGAAGATATCGTCGGCACCGCCCTGCAGCGCGGTGCCGTAAACCGGGTTGGGCAGCACGAACCAGCCATGCCCCCACAGCGATGCGATGCCCGGCAGTCCGGTCGCGTCACGCCGGGCCGGCACGCTCGCCGCATCGTTGAAGAGATCGGAGAAATCGCCGAGCTGGTCGCCGCCCATCGCGATCACGCAATAGCGCGACGCAATCGTCCGGCGGCGGCCGTCCTTCAGCGAACCGTTCGCGTCGTCGCCCGCCAGCCAGAGCGTCTGGCCATGAACGGCGGGGCCGAGGCCCGCATCGTTCAGCGCCTGCTCGGTGGGCGCGGCGTTGAATGCGTTGCGGTTGGTGTTGAAGATCACCGTGATGCCCATCCCGCGCAAGCTGTCGAGCGCTTCCTTCGCGCCGGGTGTGGGCTGCACGTCGTGTGCGCCGGTCTTCTCCCAGCGTGCCCAGCGATCGTCGAAATCGCGGTGCGCAGCGCCGGTCAGCTCGTCATGCTCGAAGCCGAGGTTGAGCAGCACCGTCTCGTCCACGTCGAACACGGCAGCCGGCGGGCGGCCGGCGCAGGGGATGAATTTCGGGTCTTCGAGCGTCGATCCTTCGGCCAGCACCACGCTGCGCCGATCCTTGCCGCCCATCGTGCCGGCGACATAATTGACGAGCGCAGCCCACGCCTGACGGCTCACCGCCGCCGCTTCACCGGAGCCGTAGAGATACTGCATCCCGGCCAGTTGAGGGGCGGCGGGCGGCGGTGCGGGCAGCGCGACCGGCCGGCCGGCCGTGGTGCAGCCCGCCAGCGCCAGCGCCCCCGCCAGCACGGCGGAGGACCGGATCATGCCGCCTCGCGCGGCCGGGTGGTGCGGAACTCGATCTGCTTGTCGTAGGGGGCACCGCAGATCAGGCGCTTCACATAGATGCCCGGCAGGTGGATCGCATCGGCGCCCAGCGAGCCGACCGGCACGATCTCCTCCACTTCCGCCACGCAGATCTTGCCGGCGGTGGCGGCGGGCGCGTTGAAGTTGCGCGACGTCTTGCGGAAGATCAGGTTGCCGGCCTCATCGGCCTTCCAGCCCTTGATGATGGCAAGGTCACCCCGGATGCCGCGCTCGAGCACATAGGTGTCGCCGTCGAACTCCTTGGTCTCCTTGCCCTCGGCCACCAGCGTGCCGACGCCCGTCTTGGTGTAGAAGCCGGGAATGCCAGCGCCACCAGCCCGCATCCGCTCCGCGAGCGTGCCCTGGGGGCAGAATTCCACCTCCAGCTCGCCGGCGAGATACTGGCGCTCGAACTCCTTGTTCTCGCCCACATAGGAGGAGATCATCTTCCGGATCTGGCGCGTGCGGAGCAGCTTGCCGAGCCCCTGGCCGTCAATGCCCGCATTGTTGGAGACGGCGGTGATGCCCGTCACGCCGGAGGCCACGATCGCGTCGATCAGCCGTTCCGGAATGCCGCAAAGGCCGAAGCCGCCCGAGCAGATCGTCATGCCATCGAACAGCAGCCCATCCAGCGCCGCGGCCGCATCCGCATAGATCTTGCTCGCCATGCTTTCGTCTCCCAGTCCTTATGGGCGCTCGCCTACCAGCCCGAAGCCCCCAGCGGAAGACTGGCATCGCGCCTGCTTCCGTCCTAATCGGACGAGATGACCAGCAAACGCACCGGCGGTCGCATCCTCGTCGACCAGCTCCTCCAGCAGGGGTGCGATCGCATCTTCTGCGTCCCCGGCGAATCCTATCTGGCGGTGCTCGACGCGCTGCATGATTCGCCCGCCATCGATCTGGTGGTGTGCCGGCAGGAGGGTGGCGCCGCCTATATGGCGGAGGCCGACGGCAAGATGACGGGCCGCCCCGGCGTCTGCTTCGTCACGCGCGGGCCGGGTGCCACCAACGCCTCGATCGGCGTGCATGTCGCCATGCAGGATTCGACTCCGATGATCCTCTTCGTCGGCGACGTCGCCCGCGAAGCGAAGGACCGGGAAGGCTTCCAGGAAATCGACTTCCCCGCGATGTTCGGCCCCGTCGCCAAATGGGCGGCGAAGATCGACGATGCCCGCCGCATCCCCGAATATGTCGCGCGTGCCTATGCCGTCGCTATGTCCGGCCGGCCCGGCCCGGTGGTGCTGGCGCTGCCCGAGGACATGCTGCTGGACGAAGTGGAGGCGATCGACCGCCCGCAGGTGAGTCGCCCGGCGCAGAGCCCCGACCCGGCAGCGCTCATGACGCTGATCGACCTGCTGCGCGATGCCGCCGCCCCGCTCGCCATCGTCGGCGGCGCGGACTGGGACGATTGCGCCCGCCACTATTTCACCGAATTCGCCGAAGCGATCGGCCTGCCCGTCGCCACCGCCTTCCGCCGGCAGGATGCGTTCCCCTCCGATTCGCCGGTCTATGCCGGCAATCTGGGCTATGGCCCGAACCCGAAACTGCTGGAGCGGGTGAAAGCAGCCGATCTACTGCTGGTAGTCGGCGCCCGGCTCGGCGAGGCGACGACCGACGGCTACACCCTCATCACGCCCGATCATCCGGACCAGATTCTCGTCCATGTCCATCCGGACCCGGAGGAGCTGCAATCGGTCTACCGCACCGATCTCGCCATCTGCGCGGACATGCACGAATTCGCCGGCATGATGGCGGAGTGGGATCATGATCTCCTCGCCTTCGCCGATGGTGCCGAGGCCCATGCGGAATGGGAGGCGTGGAACACGCCCAAGCCGCGCGAGGGCGTAG
>Ga0105248_10008698_pt1 | contig 11156 bp, 11 predicted proteins | sample KBSS34metaG_FD_81524 | JGI IMG/M metagenome (GOLD analysis project Ga0105248, IMG submission 81524) | Switchgrass rhizosphere microbial communities from Kellogg Biological Station, Michigan, USA - KBS S3-4 metaG | ecosystem: Host-associated > Plants > Roots > Rhizosphere > Soil | place...
CGAGGCGCCGATCCAGCGCACCTGCGCGGCGGCCGACCGCACCGGCCACGCCATGCTGCACACCATGTACGGGCAGAGCCTGGCCAACGACACCGAGTTCTTCATCGAGTACTTCGCCCTCGACCTGATCATGGACGAAGGCGTCTGCCGCGGCGTCACCGCCTGGAAGCTGGACGACGGCGCCCTGCACCGGTTCCAGGCCCAGCTGGTGATCCTGGCGACGGGTGGCTACGGCCGGTCCTACTTCTCCTGCACCAGCGCCCACACCTGCACGGGCGACGGCAACGCCATGGTGCTGCGCGCCGGCCTGCCGCTGCAGGACATGGAGTTCGTGCAGTTCCACCCGACCGGCATCTACGGCGCCGGCTGCCTGATCACCGAAGGCGCGCGCGGCGAGGGCGGCTACCTCACCAACTCCGAGGGCGAGCGCTTCATGGAGCGCTATGCGCCGTCGGTGAAGGACCTGGCGCCGCGCGACATGGTCAGCCGCGCCATGACCATCGAGATCCGCGAAGGCCGCGGGGTGGGTCCGAAGAAGGACCACATCAACCTGCACCTCGACCACCTGGACCCGAAGATCCTCGCCGAACGCCTGCCGGGCATCTCGGAGAGCGCCAAGGTGTTCGCCGGCGTCGACGTCACCAAGCAGCCGATCCCGGTGCTGCCGACCGTCCATTACAACATGGGCGGCATCCCGACGAACTTCTACTCCGAGGTGGTCACCCGCGTCGGCGACAACCCCGACCAGGTGGTGCCGGGCCTGATGGCCGTCGGCGAGGCGGCCTGCGTCTCGGTGCACGGCGCCAACCGCCTGGGCTCCAACAGCCTGATCGACCTGGTGGTGTTCGGGCGCTCCGCCGCCCTGCGCGCCGCCGACATCCTCAAGCCCGGCGCGTCTCAGCCGGAGCTGAAGCCGTCGATGACCGACGGCCACCTGGCCCGCCTCGACAAGCTGCGCAACGCCAACGGCTCGGTGACCACCGCCGCCCTGCGGCTGGAGATGCAGCAGGCGATGCAGGAAGACGCTGCGGTGTTCCGCACCGGCGAAAGCCTGGAGTCCGGCGTGAAGCGGCTACAGGCGGTGCACGATAAGCGTCCCGAGCTGAAGGTCACTGACCGGGGCATGGTCTGGAACACCGACCTGATGGAGACCCTCGAGCTCGACAACCTGATCGGCCAGGCGGCGGTGACGGTGAACGGGGCGGCCAACCGCACCGAGAGCCGCGGGGCCCACGCCCGCGAGGACTTCCCGGACCGCCACGACGACCAGTGGATGAAGCACACCCTGACCTGGTTCGACGACGCCACCGGCAAGGTGAAGATCGACTACCGCCCGGTGCACAACTTCACCATGACCAACGACATCGCCTACATCCCGCCCAAGGCGCGGGTGTACTGAGCCGCTTAGGAAGAGCCCGCACCCATGGTTGAGCTTCGTCTTCCCCGGAATTCCCGCGTCACGAAGGGCCGCCATCACCCGGCGCCCGCCGGCGCTGGCAAGACCAAGACCTTCCGCGTCTACCGCTACGACCCGGAAGAGCCGGGCAATCCGCGCTGGGACACCTATGAGGTGGACGTCGAGGCCTGCGGACCGATGGTGCTGGACGCCCTGATTCACATCAAGAACACTATGGACCCGACGCTGGCCTTCCGCCGGTCGTGCCGCGAAGGCGTCTGCGGCTCCTGCGCCATGAACATCGGCGGCCGCAACACCCTGGCCTGCACCCATGGCTGGGAAGAGGTTCCCGGCCGCGAGGTGTCGATCAGCCCGCTGCCGCACATGCCGGTGGTCAAGGACCTGGTGCCGGACCTGACCCTGTTCTACGCCCAGTACGCTTCGATCGAGCCCTGGCTGCACACCGAGACCCCGGAGCCGCAGACCGAGTGGATCCAGTCGCCGGAAGACCGCGAGAAGCTCGACGGCCTCTACGAGTGCATTCTCTGCGCCTGCTGCTCGACCTCGTGCCCGAGCTACTGGTGGAACCAGGAAAAATATCTCGGCCCGGCCGCCCTGCTGCACGCCTATCGCTGGCTGATCGACAGCCGCGACGAGTCGACCGGCGAGCGGCTTGACGAGTTGGAGGATCCCTTCAAGCTGTATCGCTGCCACACGATCATGAACTGCGCCCAGGTGTGCCCCAAGGGGCTCAACCCGGCCAAGGCCATCGGCGAGATCAAGAAGATGCTGGTGGAGCGCGTCGTCTAGGCGGCGCAGTCAAGCCGCGTTCGGAAATCTGAGGCAGAGCAGGATTGCTCGCGGATCGGGTAGGCGATGGTTACCTCGTCGCAGCGGGCGATCCGCGGGCGTCAAGTTGACCGGCGACAGAGTTTTCGGCATCGGGGGCCTATGAGCGATCTGAACGCACGTGTCGTGATCATCGGAGCGGGCCACGCGGGCGGCACGCTCGCGGCCCTGTTGCGCCAGTACGGCCACACCGGCCCGATCACCATGGTGGGCGACGAGCCCATCGCCCCCTATCAGCGGCCGCCGCTGTCCAAGGCCTGGCTGAAGGGCGAGGCCGACGCCAATTCGCTGGCGCTGAGGCCGCTCGAATTCTACGCCGAGGCGGGCATCGACTTTCGTCCGAGCGTGCGGGCCGTGAAGCTCGAGCGCAGCGCCCGCAAGGTGCACCTGTCCGACGGCGCGGAGCTCGACTACGACGCCCTGGTGATCGCCACCGGCGCGCGGGCCATCGCCCTGCCAATCCCCGGCGCCGACCTTAAGGGCGTGCTCTCGCTGCGCACCGCCGCCGACGCCGAGGCGCTGAAGGCCCAGGTCGGCCCGGGCAAGAAGCTGGCGGTGGTCGGCGGGGGCTATATCGGCCTCGAGGTCGCCGCCTCCGGCCGCGCGCTCGGCGCCGAGGTGGTGGTGCTGGAGCGCGAGGCGCGCCTCCTGGCCCGGGTCGCCTGCGAAACCCTGTCGACCTTCTTCCGCGACGTCCATGAACAGCACGGGGTGAGCTTCGAGCTGGGCGCCAGCGTCACCGGCTTCGTCGGCGCGGACGGCCACATCACCGGCGTCAGCCTCGCCGACGGCCGGGTCGTTCCCTGCGACGCCGCCGTGGTCGGCGTCGGAGTCATTCCGAACGACGAGCTGGCGGTCGACAGCGGGTTGGAGACCGCGCGCGGCGTGGTCGTCGATCTCGAGGCCCGCACCGCTGACCCGCACGTCTTCGCGATCGGCGACGTGGCCCACCGGCCGATGCCGATCTACGGCCGGATGTTCCGCATGGAGAGCGTGCCCAACGCCCTGGAACAGGCCAAGCAGGCGGCCTGCGCCATCACCGGCCGTCCGGCGCCGGCCGGCGAGGTCCCCTGGCAATGGTCGGACCAGTACGATCTGAAGCTGCAGATCGCCGGCTACGCCTTCGACGTCGACGAGATCCTGGTCCGCGGCGACCCCAAGAGCGGCAAGTTCGCCGTCTTCCATCTGAACGGCGACCAGGTGCAGTCGGTCGAGGCGATCAACGCGCCGCCGGAATTCATGATGGGCCGCCAGCTGATCGGCAACCGCAAGCCCGTCAACAAGGCGAAGCTTGCGGACCCGTCCGTCTCCATGAAAGAAGTCACGGCCTAAAGAGAAGAAGAGACAGATGGCTAAAGTCACCTACATCCAATTCGACGGGACCGAGACCGTCATCGACGTGAAGCCCGGCCTCACCGTCATGGAGGGCGCCGTGAAGAACAACGTGCGCGGCATCGACGCCGACTGCGGCGGCGCCTGCGCCTGCGCGACCTGCCACGTCTTCGTCGACCCGGCCTGGGTGGGCAAGACCGGCGAGAAGTCGGCCATGGAAGAATCCATGCTCGACTTCGCCGAGAATGTGGAGCCGAACAGCCGGCTGTCATGCCAGATCAAGGTCACCGAAGAGCTGGACGGCCTCGTCGTCCGCCTGCCGGAAAGCCAGCACTAAGCCCAGATGCTCCCCCTCTGGGGGAGCTCCGCCGAAGGCGGTGAGGGGGCTTCCACTCAGACGGTTGGTCCAGGCGGACGTCATTGACGTCTGAGTGGAAGCCCCCTTCGGCGCTGCGCGCCACCTCCCCCAGAGGGGGAGGATCTTTCCCTACAGCGCGAACCCCAGCTCCGGCTGCGCGGCGGTCGCCTGCGTCTCTTCCGGCAGGTGGCAGGTGAAGGTGGCGCCTGCGCCCGGCTCGCTCTCCAGCGCCACCCAGCCGCCATGCAGCTCGGTCAGCGACTTGACCAGCGCCAGGCCCAGGCCCGGGCCGCCGCGCTCGCGGCCGACGAACCGGTCGAAGATGTGCGCCTGCACGTGGAAGGGGATCCCGCGGCCGGTGTCGGACACCTGCAGCTGGATCTCGCCCAGCGCCCGGCGCGCAGCGATGGTCACCGTGCCGTCGGGCGGCGTCTGGCCGAGCGCGTTCTCCACCAGGTGGTCGAGGATCTGGGTCAGCCGGCGGGTGTCGCCGCGGATCACCCCGACGTCGTCGGGCGCCTCCACCGCCAGGGCGATGCGCAGGCTTTCGGCCTCTGGGCGCCAGCGGTCGGCGACCGCCAGCAGCAGGTCGGCGACCCGCACGTCCTCCTGGTCGAGCGCCATCTCGTCGGCGTCGATCTGGGCCATGTCGAGCACGTCGTCGATCGAGCGGGCGAGCTGGGTGGCGGCGGCCTTGACCGCCGCGGCGTGGCTGCGGCCGCGTTCCGATAGCGCCTCGCCCGAACGCTCCAGCAGTTCGGAATAGCCGATGATGGTGGTCAGCGGGGTGCGCAGCTCGTAGGAGACGTTGCCGACGAAGTCCCGCTTCAGCCGCTCGGCCTCGGCCAGCGCCGCCTCGCGGGCGGCCAGCGCGCTCTCCAGCTTGCGCGCGTCGGTGACGTCGGTGAAGGCGATCAAGGTCGCCCCGTCCGGCAATGGCCGGGACTGGTAAGCCACGATGCGCGAGTCCGAGGTCTTCACCTCGCCGGTCATCGGCGCACGCGCGCTGGGATCGGGGTCGGCGACCCGGCCCTTCAGCTCGCGCCAGAAGCCCATGTCGTGCAGTTTCGGCACGCAGAGATCCACCACGCCCTCGAAGTCGCCGGCGGTCTCCAGCTGCTGTGGGGTGATGTGCCAGAAGCCGGCGAAGGCGTCGTTGTGCAGCCGCAGCCGCCCGTCGGAGCCGAACACCGCCACCGCGTCGCTCAGCTTGTCGAGAGTCGCCTGCTGCACCTGGATCAGGGCGTTGTACTGCGCCTTCAGCTTCAGCTCGCCAGTGATGTCGGAGAACAGCAGCAACAGGCCGCCCATCGGGTGCGGCTGGCGCACCACCTTCAGGGTCCGGCCGTCCGGCAGGCTCCAGAGGTCGTCGGGGCTGGAGGCCAGCTGCTCGTAGCGGTCGAGCTCGGCGGCCTTCCACTTGCCGTAGTCGGCGGTCTCCGGCAGCCGGCGGCGCTGGCGCAGCTTGTCGAGCATCTCGCCGTGGCTCGGCCGCTCGGCGAGCCAGGCGGGCTCCAAACCCCAGAGCTCGGCGAAGGCGGTGTTGTGGAAGATCATCCGCTTGGCCTGGCTGAACACCGCCACCGCCTCGGCCACGTGGTTCAGCGTCTCGTCGTGCGCCTCGTCGCTGCGCTTGAGGACCTCGCGCAGCTCCTCCAGCTCGGTGGCGTCCTCGGTCCAGACCCCGACGCCGCCGCCGTCCAGCGGCTGGGCGGTGACCAGGAAGGCGCGCCGGCGGCCGCCGGCGGTGATCCAGCGCACGCCCTGCCGGCGCTGGCCGAGGTTGGCCGCCTCGCTGGCGAGCGCATCGGCGCCGCGGTCGAACGAGGCGGCGCGCTGGGCGGCCTCGTCGAGGCTGGCGGCGTCGACCGCCTGCAGCCAGGCGCCGTTGACCCAGACCGGCGAGCCGTCGGCCGCGGCGATCCAGGCCGGGCAGGCGCGGGCGTTGAGGAAGGCGGCGAAACGCGGGGCGGTCGGCAGGCCGGGCGCCTCGCCGAGGATCGCCGAAAGCCTTAGCCAGGCCAGGGCGCCGGCGGCGCGGCCCTCGACGGACACCGCCCCGCCGGGCCCCTGGACCTCGAAGGCGCAGGCCTCGCCGCGCTCGAACAGGGCGCGCAGGCTGCGCGCGTGGTCGGGGTCGGCGCGCATCAACGCATTGACCAGGGCTTGCGGGACCAGGGCGCGGGGAGAGGCTTCGTCGAGGCCGAGCGCCGCGGCGCAGGCGCCGAGCGACTCCTCGCCGGACGCCAGGGCGGCCTGGCCGTCCTCCACCGCCAGCAGGGCGGAATCGAAGGCCTCGGCCGAGGCCTGGGCGGCGTCGGCGCGGCTCTCGATCTCGCTCAGCCGGCGGCCGAGCTCGCGCACGCGGACCTCGGCGCGACGGCGCTGGGCCAGCGCCCACAGCACCGCGCAGATCGCCAGGGACACCGCGCCCGCCGCCGCCGCCAGGATCAGTTCGTGCGCGCTCATGCGTCCCGTCCGCGCCCGCCGCGTCAGGCGGCGAATCAACTTGCCCAAAGCTTAGGCGGCTTGAGGGCCGCCCGCACGTGCGGCGCGTTTATCCCGGAGCGCTTTTGCTCCATATGATCCGCGACATGACCGCCATCCTCTATCCCGTCGCCGCCAATGCGGAGCTGGCGCTGAGCCAGCCCAAGGCCCGGGCGGCGCGCCAGCGCGAGGCCGCCGCCGCGATGGGCGAGGCGGTCGTCTTCACCGTCGACGCCGTGGGCCCGGCCTTCGCCACCCGCGAGGCGGCGCTCGACGCCTATGGCGGGCGGGTCGAGGACGACAGGACCGGCTTCACCCCGGCGATCGAGGACCGCTGGTGCAAGCTGGCCGAGCACGTGGTCGTCGAGCCCGGCCGCAGCGCGCCGCTGGGGCCCATCCAGCCGACCTACCAGGACGGCCGCCGCTGGCCGGCCCCGCCGGAGACCCCGCCGCGCACCGTCTGGCGGCTGTCGGTCTCCTACTGGCGGATCGCCAGCGCCGAGCGCCCGCTGGACGCGCCCCAGGCCCGCCAGGCGCGTCGCGGCCGCGGCGGCGCCGTCGACGCCGCCACCCTGCGCGCCATGGCCCGCCAGCCGATGCGCCCGGTCGAGCCGCAGCAGCCGCTCGACATCGGCCTGTTCGAGGCCCGGCTGCCGGAAAACCCCAGCATCATCGTGCCGGATGAGTGAGCAGGACCGCGGCGCATGACTGAGTTCGGCCCCGCGCCCAGCCTCGATGACCTGGCGGCCCTGGCCGAGGCGGCCTTCGCGGGGCTGCCGGAGGAATTCCGCCGCCTCACCGGCGAGGTGCTGTTCCGGGTCGAGGACTTCGCCGCGCAGGAGGTGCTCGACGAGCTGGGGATCGAGGACGCCTTCGAACTGACCGGCCTCTACCAGGGGGTCGACCTTGGCCGGCGCTCGGTGCTCGACCCCTCGCCGCAGCCCTCGATGGTCTTCCTCTACCGCCGGCCGATCCTCGACGAATGGGCCGAGCGCGGCGACATCGCCCTCGAAGCCCTGGTGGAGCACGTGCTGGTCCACGAGATCGGCCACCACTTCGGCCTCTCCGACGCCCAGATCGAGGCGATCGAGCAGCAGGGCTGAGCTTCACCGTCAGCGCCGAAAGCCTTCCCCCGCAAGTGGTGGAGGATCTGGGCCGTAGATGCTCCACCGCTTGCGGTGGAGCTCCCGCGAGGCGGGTGTGGGGCCGGCGGCCTCGCCGGGCCTTTTTCTGCGACAAGCGCTGACCTGACGCCGGCCAGACGGGGCGCGCGCGAGGCGTTTTCGACGTTGCGCCGCCGGCATTGTATCGGCGGCGTTAACCATCGCGCCGCAAAATGGCCAGGCTTCTCTTGCGTCGTTTTGCAGCGCCGGCGGCGTGGGCGCGGACATTTATTTCGTCACGATGCGTCGGTATCGAGGGCCCCATGCTGAAGCGTTTGATGCTCATCCTCGCGGCGCTGTTCGCCTCCCTCGCCGTGGTTCCGGCCGCGGCTGCGCCGGAAGCCGCACAGAAGATCGAGCTGACCAGCATGATGGGCCGCTGGTACGAGGTGGCGCGGGTGCCCAACCAGCTGCAGCGCGGCTGCACCGGCGGGGCCTCGGAATGGACCCGCACCAAGGAGGGGTTCTCCGTCGTGCAGACCTGCCACAAGGGCGCGCCCGACGGGCCGATCTCCGAGTGGCGGGCCAAGGCCCGGGTCGCCGACCCCTCGAACACCAAGTTCCGCATGACCTTCTTCGGCGGGCTGATCAGCCAGGACTACGAGGTGCTCGATCACCGGCCGTCCGACGGCTGGCTGCTGCTGTCGACGCGCGATGGCCGCTATCTCTGGTTGATGTCGCAGAAGCCGACCTTGCCGGCGACGATCAAGGCCCAGGCTATAGCCCGCATCCGCCAGCTTGGCTTCGATCCCGGCCGGCTGGAATTCCCGCTGCCGGCGCGCAGCTGAGGCGCAGGCCGCCGGGCCCCGCGGGCCTTGCAAATCCGGAACGCATGCGGAACATTGGCGGCTGCATGGATATCGCCGTCACCCTTGTCACGGCCTCGCGGCCCGAGACCACCGCCCAGGTGACGCGCGGTGCGGCGCGCCTGCTGAGCGCGCTGGGCTATGCGCCCCTGGCCGAGGTCACCTTGCCGAACGGCCGCCGCGCCGACCTGATGGCGCTGGGCCCCAAGGGCCAGGTGTTCATCGTCGAGGTGAAGTCCAGCCTCGAGGATTTCCGCACCGATCAGAAATGGTGGGAGTACCGCCCCTACTGCGACGCCTTCGCCTTCGCCGTGGGGCCGGAGTTTCCGCGCGACGTCCTGCCCGAGGAGCCCGGCCTGATCGTCGCCGACGCCTTCGGCGGGGCGGTGCTGCGCGAGCCGCCGGCCGAGCCGCTGGCCGGGGCGCGGCGCAAGGCCCTGACCCTGGCCTTCGCCCGGCTCGCAGCCATGCGCGCCGCCGGCGTGCCGGCCGTGGCCCTGGAGTAGCCGCGCCGGTGGGCGGTGGCGATCCCGCCGCCGGCCCGCTAAGGTTGTTTCGCGAGGGGCGTGTCGGACCTCGCGCATGTCCTGGGACCGGGGAGGGCCGCCATGATCCATCACATCTCCATCGCTGCGAAAGACCCGCAACACGTCGCCGGCGTCCTTGCCGAGCTCTGGCGCGGCCGCGCCATGCCGTTCCCGCCGGTCGCGGTCGGGTCCTGGGTGGCGATGGCTGGGGACGAGCGCAACACCCTGATCGAGGTCTATCCCTTCGGTTGCGAGCTGCGGCCGGCCGAGGGTGACGCCGACGCCACCGCCGTCATCAACCCTCAGGCCTCTCGCTTCACCGCCAGCCACGCGGCGGTGGCCTCCCCGCTCGACCAGGCTGAGATCTTCGCCATCGCCGAGCGCGAGGGCTGGGAGGCCAAGTACCGCAAGCGCGGCGGCCTGTTCGGGGTGATCGAGCTATGGCTGGAGAACAGCACCATGATCGAGGTGCTGACCGCCGAGATGCAGCAGGAATACCTGGCATTGCGGCCGCCCGGCGCGCCGAACTAGCCCGGACCTTCGGCCGCCAGCGCCCCCGCCAGCATCTCCACGAGGTCTTCCGGATAGATCTGCTCGTCGGCCGTGGCGATCGCCTCGGGGGTCCACCAGCGGTGGTCGGTCATCACTTGGCGTTCGAGGTCGGTCCAGCCGGCGTCGGCGAGGACGAAGGGGTCGACGCGCACTAGGAAATAGCGCTCGTCGGCCATCACCGGGTCGCCCTCCGGCGCGCGCATGGCGAACTGGCGGCGGGCGATCTGCGGGCCGGGATGGGCGATCGCCAGGCCGGTCTCCTCGGCGAGTTCGCGCCGGGCGCCGTCCTCGAAGCTTTCGCCGGGCTCGATCGCCCCGCCGGGCGTGGCCCAGAAGACCCTGCCGGCCAGCGGGCCGTGGCGAAACGCGAAGCGGAACAGCAGCACCCGGCCTTCGGGGTCGACGACCAGCAGGCGCGCGGAGGGCCGGGGCCGCAGCGTGCCGGTCACCGCCAGGCGCCTCAGCGCGGGGCGCGCTTGGCGAGGATCCGCTGGAGGGTGCGGCGGTGCATGTTCAGCCGACGCGCCGTCTCCGAGACGTTGTGGTTGCAGAGCTCGTAGACCCGCTGGATGTGCTCCCAGCGGACGCGGTCGGCGCTCATCGGGTTTTCCGGCGGCGGCGGGGCGGCGTCGCCCTTGGCCAGCAGGGCGCGGGCCACGTCGTCGGCGTCGGCGGGCTTGGACAGGTAGTCGACCGCCCCCGCCTTCACCGCCTGCACGGCGGTGGCGATGTTGCCGTAGCCGGTCAGCATGATGATCCGGGCGTCGGGGCGGGCGTCGCGCACCGCCTCCACCACCTTCAGGCCGTTGCCGTCCTCCAGCCGCATGTCGAGCACGGCGAAGGCTGGGGGACTGGCCCGCACCGCCGTCAGCGCCTCGGTGACGCTCCCGACCAGGGTGGGCTCGAACCCACGCTGCTCGAGCGCGCGCCCGAGCCGGGTTCGTAAGGGGGCGTCATCATCGAGCACCAGCAGCGACCTGTCCGGCAGGGCTGCGACGTCAGCGGAAAGGTCGGTCATGCAGTCACCCCCCTTAGAGGGCCTCCCTGATCCATCGCCCGCGTCATCCTGTCGCACGTTGCCATGCTTCGGCAAGTCCGCTCAGCTCGTTGGCGCCTCAATCTTTGAGCGTGGCCAGCGCGCAGATACAATCGCGCCGCGAGGACGCCCGTTCTGAAACGTCACGACTGCCCCGGTTCGTTCCAGCAGAGTCTTCGAAATAAAGAACCCCAGCCCCATGCCGATGTGGCCGGTGCGGGAGCCCTCAGCCCCCGGCCGGGTGGTGACATAGGGCTCGCCCAGCTTGGCCAGGATCTCCGGCGCAAAGCCAGGGCCATCGTCGCGCACCTCCATAGAAACCGCCTCGGCGTCGAAGCGGGCGGTGATCAGCACCTCCGAGGCGGCGAAGTCGACGGCGTTCTCGACGAATGAGGTGAAGGCGTGGGTGATCTCCGGCATGCGGCGAATGTCGGGGGCGGTGGCGCCTGGGGCGCCGGTGACGATGGCCTCGACCCGCACGTCGGGCGTGTCGGCGTGTGGTTCGATCACTTCCTGCACCAGCTGGCGTAGCGACAGCCGCTCGTGGACCTCGTCGGAGGCCGCGTCAGGGCGATCCGTCAGCCGGCGGAGGATCTCGCGGCAACGCTCGGCCTGGGCCATCAACAGCTCGGCGTCCTCGCGCACCTGCG
>Ga0105248_10008699_pt1 | contig 11155 bp, 13 predicted proteins | sample KBSS34metaG_FD_81524 | JGI IMG/M metagenome (GOLD analysis project Ga0105248, IMG submission 81524) | Switchgrass rhizosphere microbial communities from Kellogg Biological Station, Michigan, USA - KBS S3-4 metaG | ecosystem: Host-associated > Plants > Roots > Rhizosphere > Soil | place...
CTGAACGACACGGCGATCGATCTGTTCACGGACGAGTTCAAGCTGCATCTTCCGGGTGGGCCGTATTCGTTTCCCGAGCCGGCAGTTGTGGCGTTTCTGTCCGCGTGCGGCGAGGTGGGGTTTCCGGTTCTGCTCGTGCTGGGTTTCGGCACGCGCTTCGCAGCGGTGGGCCTGCTGCTAATGACGTGCGTGATCGAACTCACCGTGCCGGATGGCTGGCCGATTCACATCACATGGGCCGCCATGGCGCTGGGTATCGCGGCTTATGGTCCGGGCGCGATTTCGATCGATCATCTGCTGTCGCGCAGTACGAAAGTGAATGCGTAAAGGCTACGGCTGCATCCTCGCGACAACCTCTTCGTGGCGACGCTCGCCGGCGTCCTAAGCTGAAGCACCACTGGATCGCGACGACGGCCGGCGTGCAAACGACCAATGCAGTTGCGTAACTTTGCGCTCGCGGGTCGTACCGCGAACTAACACGCTTGCCGTCGACCGGATTAATCCGACTTGACGTGCACTACAGAAAAGAATTTGTTGATCTGCCGCGCTATATCGACATGATCCTCCTCCAGCGCAAAGTGACCGGTATTGTAGTAATAGACGGATGCGTCGGACACTTCCTGCCTGACGGCTTCAGCGCCCGCCGGCAAGAAGATGGGATCGTTCTTGCCCCACACTACGAGTGTCCGCGGCTGATGCATACGCAGGTATGCCTGCCACGCGGGAAACGAAGCGACGTTGTTTGGAATATCGAGTTGCAAGTCGACCATGATGCGCCGGCTGTCGGGATTGGCGAGCGCGACCGCGTCGTTCGTCCAGGCATCCGGATTGAGCCCCGCGGGGTTGCGCGCGCCATGTTGATACAGCAATAGCGCGGTCGCGAGCGATACATGGCTCTCAGCCAACGCCCGCTTCTCTGGCGTTATCTCGCCTGTGATAGCTGCGTCACGCTTGCGCCTGGACGGATCGACTCCGGCCTCCGAGATGACCGCATTCTGGAAAACGAGGCCCTCTATCCAGTCCGGATGACGCACGGCCATCCGCATACCGACCGGGCCGCCAAAGTCGGTCATATACAGAATGACATGCGGGTTACCGAAGCTCTGGACAAATTCCTCGACAATGGTGCTCACGTTCTCGAATGTGGGCTTGAACTTGTCAGCCGCAGGCGCCTCGCTATATCCCATGCCCGGGTAGTCGGGTGCGAGGACATGGAAATTGTTCGACAGCAGCGGAATCAGGTCGCGGAACTCGTGAGACGACGATGGAAAGCCATGAAGCAGAAGGATCGTGGGCTTGGACTTTTCTCCGGCTTCCCGGTAGAAGATCTTGATACCGTCAATGGTGGTGTAGCGGTATGACACATCATCCGCCTGCGCTACAGTGCAAGCAATGGCGCAAGCTGACGCCGCAAGCGTGCTTACGACACGTCGTATGATTTTAGGAAGTGACAACACGGAGTGTTCCTTTTTGACGATGGGTTGTGACGCGTCGATTAAAATGAAAGCAATGCGAGGCGCGGATTTAAACGGCCTCAACATGCACGTTTTTACCGCACTTTGCAACCGTGCTTCTTCGCAGTCCGTCGCTGCTGGACCGACGAAACACCGCGGATTCACCCTAATGCCCCCGTCGCAACGAAGCAAACGAGACCATGATTACCCCGGATGAACTGAAGCCCTTTCCGATCTTTGCCTGCCTGAACGATTCGCAGCGTCTGCGTATCGCGCAGAGCGCAGCCGATATCCACCTTCAGAAGGGGGAGTGGCTTATCCGGGAAGGCGAGATGCCGTGGTTCTTTGTCCTTATAAAGGGGTCTCTCGATATGGAAAAAGAATACGGAGGATCAAGCAAGATAAGAGGCCGTTATCAGCCAGGCGACTTCTATGGCGAGACCCCGATCTTGCTCGACTCGCTGACGATCGCCTCGCTGCGAGCGCGTGAACCGTCTCGGGTCATTCGCCTCGACCGGGTCATGTTCAAGGAACTGATGGGGTCATCGGCAGAATGCACCAACCTGATCTTTCAGACGATGATGAAGCGCGTCACCGCGACGAGAGATTATGTGCAGGAAAACAACCCGATGCGGGTGCTGGTCGTTGGCGCGCCGCACGATCCGGATTGCCGCAGCATCCGCTCATTCCTGTCGACTAACCGCATTCCGTTCGAATGGGTCGATAGCGAGCGCGACCCCGATCGCGTCACGTTGTGCATGCCTTCGCATTTTGCCGGATCCTTCGCTATCGTCGATGGGGACAAGTGCATCGCTGAGCCGCTCACCGCGAGGAAGGTCGCCGACGCGCTCGGCCTGCGCACCTCGCCGGCCAATAGCGACTATGACGTCCTTATCGTGGGAGGCGGACCCACTGGACTGGCTGCGGCGGTGTATGGCGCGTCGGAAGGGTTACGGGTGGTACTCGTCGAGCGCGATGCAGTGGGCGGGCAAGCCGGTTTTTCATCGCGCATCGAAAACTACCTGGGTTTCCCTAACGGGATATCGGGCGATGAGCTGAGTTCCCGGGCGCTCAGGCAAGCCAATCGGTTTGGCGCTGAAATCGTGATGACAAGGAGCGTCGAAAAGCTTGAACCCGTGGACGGAGGCTACGAAGTACAACTCGATGGCGACATACGCGTCAGAACCAGGGCCATCGTTCTCGCGACCGGCGTGGAGTGGCGTCGACTGGACGCGGAAGGCATCGATCGCCTGCATGGCAAAGGCGTGCTTTATGGCGCGTCGCGCACAGAGGCTCAGACCGTAATCGGTAAGCAGGTTTTTATTGTCGGTGGAGGCAACTCGGCGGGTCAGGCCGCGATGTACTTCTCCGGTTATGCAGCCTCGGTTACGCTTCTGGTGCGAGGCGCGGGTCTCGAACGGTCAATGTCCCAGTACCTGATCGCACAATTGGCCCAGCGCGGGAATATCTTTGTCGAGACGCATACCAACGTCGTCTCAGTGGACGGCGATGCTTATCTTGATTCGATTGTCACCGTTGGAAGCGATGGTCAGGCCCGTACTCGAACCGCCGACGCGCTATTCCTGATGATTGGAGCAAAGGCAAAGAACAACTGGTTGCCCATTGAACTGGAGCGAGATGAGCACGGCTTCATTTGCACAGGGCGGGATATCGCCAACTGGTCTCAACAAAGGGCACCGTTCCTTCTGGAGACGAGTATGCCCGGTGTGTTTTGTGCCGGGGACGTGAGGCACAATTCGATCCAGCGCGTTTCAAGTGGCGTGGGCGAAGGGAGCATGGCGATTGCTTTTATTCACCAATATCTTGCCACCGAAAATCGTGCCGATCAGAACGCCGTGGCACGAACGGCAACACCTTCTTCCTGACTGACCGTATCACCGGTAACTGCGCAGGCACACCAGGAATAAAGTCCGCTCCGAGATGTTTTCACTACCAAGCCGTTGCATTGGCTCGGCTACCATCTTCACGACCGGTCTTTTGACCTTGGAGCTAACATGGCGCAGTCGATGAGCGTTGATCCGCATTCCTCCCCGCTACTGGGAAAACTGACCAACAAGGTTGCTGTTGTGACGGGTGGCAACAGTGGCATAGGCTTGTCCGCCGCCAGGCTGTTTGCGGAAGAGGGTGCGCGCGTCTACATAACGGGCCGCAGACAGGCCAAGCTCGATGAAGCGGTCGAACTTATTGGACACGGCGCGATCGGTGTACAGGGTGATGTGACAAACAATGAAGACCTCGACCGGCTCTACGCGAAAATCCAGGCGGAACAAGGCCACATCGATGTTGTGTTCGCCAATGCGGGGAACTTCCGAAACAACGCCTTACTTGGCGACATTACTGAAGAGCACATCGATCAGAGCTTAAGCCTGCATGTGCGCGCTGTCCTGTTCACGGTACAAAAGGCGCTCCCGCTGCTTCGCGACGGCGCGTCAATCGTTCTGAACGCCTCCGCAGCAACCTGCAAGGGATCCGCTTCCTTGAGCGTGTATGCCGCCAGCAAGGCAGCCGTGCGTTCATTTGCGCGCACCTGGACCGCGGAACTTGCACATCGAAAGATTCGTACCAACGTCGTAAGCGCGGCCTTCATCGAGACACCGCTCTTCGATGCTGCGGGAATGACGACGGAGCAGTTTGACGCCTTCCGGGATTCCGTCATGCCAAGCGTCCCACTGCGCCGTTTCGGCAATGCAGACGAAGTCGCCAAGGCTGTTCTGTACCTTGCCTCGGACGACAGTACGTTTGTCAGCGGACAGGAGCTATTCGTCGACGGAGGCTTTGTGTCGATCTGACCGACTTCGAGCCCTATGGCCGAGGCTCTGTCCCAAACGACTGCAACTCGAGCGAGACCTTTTCGGCGATGTCTTGCCCGACCTGGCTGCCGACGAGTTCGAGCATCAAATCGAGCGGTGCGGTACCGCCGATGCACGTCAGGCGATCACGGTCGATCACGAACAGTTCGTCTGCGAAATGTACTCGCGGAAACTCCTTGCGCAACACGTTCAGGTCTTGCCAATCCACCGTGCAGCAGTAGCCGTCGAGCAGACCCACCGACATCAGCGCATACGCACCGGTGCATATGCCACCCAGCGGTACGCGTTGCCGTGCGACATCGCCGAGCAACTCCCTGACGCTGCTATTCATCGCACTGCGGATATTCGTGCCGCCGCAGACGATCAGCGCATCCGGCCTGCCTGCCTCTTCAAGTGTGTAGGCGGGCTTAAGCGTAATGCCGTTGCTGGCGCACACTGGCACGCCGTCTGGCGTAACGATCGACCATCGATAATGCTGCGCGCCGTCGACGTAATTCGCCATGCGCAGCACTTCGATCGCATTCGTGAACGCGATCATCGAAAAGCCGGGCAGGGTGAGGAAGCAAAAATGCGCAGGCACGGGCAACGGCAATTCATTCGGGGCTGACTGTACTTCGCGGTCCATGATGCTTACGGTAGCTCTGTCAATTGCGGAAATGAGGGGTTTTCCCGGCGACGTGCTGCTCTCTAGCGGTTCAGTTCTGCGCGACCGGGCTGCTGCCGTCTTACGCGCATCACACTGCGCAGGCCTGCAAAGCGCGGCGCGCTTGCGGTGCCGGGGGCGCGGCCAAAGCTCTCGGTGATACGGTCCAGCATGATCGCGAGCAGCACGACGGACAGACCGCTTTCGAAGCCAAGGCCGATATCCAGACGCTGAATGCTTGCGAGCACGTCATTGCCGAGTCCACCCGCGCCGACCATCGACGCGATGATCACCATCGAAAGCGCCAGCATGATTGTCTGGTTCACGCCCTGCATGATCGACGGCAACGCGTTCGGGAATTGCACCTTGTAGAGCAGTTGCCACGGCGTGCATCCGAACGCCTGTCCCGCTTCGACGATCTCGCGATTCACGTGACGGATACCGAGGCTCGTCAGACGCACGGCCGGTGGCATGGCGAAAATCACCGTCGACAGAATACCTGGCACGCGGCCCAGGCCGAACAGCATCGCAGCTGGAATCAGATAGACGAAAGCGGGCATCGTCTGCATCAGGTCGAGGATCGGCCGCACGATCATCGCGACGTGCCTGTTCTTCGCGGTCCAGATGCCGAGTGGGATGCCGAACAGCAGGCTGATCAGTGTCGACGACAAGGTGAGACCCAGTGTGACCACGGTCTGATCCCAGAACCCGGTCGCATAGATCAGCAATAACGATAGCGTCGCAAAGATCGCAAAGCGCCAGCTCACCCGCCACAAGCCGACGCCGATGAAGAGCGCCATCAGCGCCCATATCGGAATGGCCTGCAGGCTGTGCTCGATCAGCGCAGCAAAGCCTTCGATCGCCTTGCCGATCGCATCGAACGTATCTGCATCGTGATCGAGCAGGTAGTGAACCGACTGATCGACCCAGCGGCCGAGTGGAATGATCTCAGACATGGGCACCTCGATTGCGCGTGAGTACCTTGAGAACGTTTGCCTGATCGACGGAGCCGCAATAGCGGTCCTGATCGTCGACTACCGGCAGCGCGGTCGAGTTCGCGCACACGCGCGACACCACGTGATCGAGTGAAGCGTCGCGCGAAATGCATTCGACCTTGAGCAGCGACGGCGACGCATTGCCGATCGCATCGCGCGTGACGAAGCCGCGGATACGCCGCTCCGAATCGAGCACGAACGCGTATTCGGCGCTGCCGTTCAACGATGCTTCAACGCTCGATTGATCGAAATTACGCACCAGCGGCACGTCGTTTGTCTGCATCAGATCGCCCGCGGTCAGATATCGGCTTGTATCGACGCCCTCGAAGAATGCACGCACGTAGTCGTCGGCGGGGTTCGAGATGATCTGTTGCGGCGTGCCGATCTGCACGATGCGGCCGCCCTCCATGATCGCAATGCGGTTGCCGATGCGCAGTGCCTCTTCGAGATCGTGCGACACGAACATAATGGTTCGGCGCTGGTTCTTTTGCAGTTCCAGCAGCACGTTCTGCATTTCCTTGCGCTTGAGCGGATCGAGTGCGGAGAACGCCTCATCCATGATCATCAGGGAGGGATTGACCGCCAGCGCGCGCGCGAGGCCGACACGCTGCTGCATGCCGCCCGAGAGTTCCGCTGGCAGCTTGTGCGCGAACGTGACAAGCCCCACTTGCTCGAGCACGTCGAGCGCGCGTTTTTCGCGCTGCTTGCGGCCCATGCCGCTCACCTCGAGACCGAATGCAGCGTTTGACAGCACCGTGCGCTGCGGCATCAACGCGAATGACTGGAACACCATGCTCATGTCGGTGCGCCGCAGCGACGTGAGTTCGGAACGTCGCACGGTGGCGATGTCGCGGCCGTTGACGACGACTTTGCCGGCGGTCGGCTCGACGAGCCGGTTGATCAGGCGGATCAACGTGGATTTTCCGGAACCGGACAAGCCCATCAGTACAAAGATCTCGCCTTCCTGCACATCGAACGAGGCATGGTGGATGCCGACCACCTGGCCCGTTCTGGAAAATATCTCGTCCTTGGTGACGCCGCGCGCGAGCAAGTCCATAGCCGCGTTGGGGTTGGTTCCGAATATCTTGCAAAGACCTTCGACGACGATTTTTGAGGAACCCATTGATTAAATGTCCTTGTGGTGCAGGCGTACGCCTGCAAGCGTCATTTCGTCCCGGCAAGCCAGCTATCCACGCGATCCGTGTGCGCCGAAATCCACGCATCGGCCGCATCCGTAGGGTTGTTTCCATTCTCGGTCGCCAGCATCACGCTATCGATCTCGCCCGGCTTCCACTGGAACTTCTTAAGGAACGCAACCACGGGCGCGGCCTTCGTCTCGAGCTGGGGGTTGATCACGTTGTCAACGTGCTCAGCGCCGCCAAATACCTTCTTGGGATCATCCAGAAATTTGAGTTTCCATTTGGCAAACATCCAGTGCGGCGCCCGCCAGTCACGACAACCGGCTTGTCCGCATGCATCTGTCGAGCGAGTTCCGCTGTCATTGCGCTGCCCGAACTGGGCATCAACGTCAGACTGAGGTTGTAGGCCTTGATAGCGTCGTCGGCTTTCTTCATCACGCCCGCACCTGCATCGATCCCCACGATGCGACCGTTGAAATCCGCTTTGTGCGCTTCGAGATCTGCAATGCTGTTTTCGGGCAAGCTAGCCGGCACGACTAAACCGATCTTCGCATCAGGGAAGTTGACGCCAAGGTCGGTGACCTTTCCTGTGACCTGTTCCCAGTACGCCCCATGTGTTGCCGGCAACCATGCCGACAGCGTTGCATCAAGATCGCCTCGCGCGACACCCATGCCACATGACGCCTGCTGCTACAGGCACGAGTTGAACCGTGTAGCCCAGCCGCTTCTCTATGATGCGGGCGGCCACATTCGACGTTGCGACGCTGTCGTCCCACCCTTCGACATATCCAATCTTGATCGACGGCCTGGTGTCCGCTGCCGCACTGACGGCTGAACTCATCGTCGTAGCCGTTGCGGCGCTCAAGACACCGCACAACAATAGTTTTCTGAAAGCCTTCTTCATTGATTTCCTTTGCTTGTCAACCATAAGGGGAGCGCCACTCGCTTGTTCATGATCGCGCCGTCATCGCGCCATCCAGAAAGTCGGCGGAATCCAGCGAGGCCGCAGCCACGGGCTCGATAAAACGCGGGCAGCCGCGCTGCGGGTTTCCCGACAACATTGGCCTCTCACGCCACGGTGCGCCCGACGATCGTCTGTGTCGTCGGGTCGAATACGCGTGGGTACGCGTGGCGTGTCCCGTAATGGGGGACACGCACGTCGTCAGGGACTGAACAGGTCTGTTTCAACGCACGCGGTATCGAGCGCTCTTGCTGCAGGCGCCAGGTACCGGGGAAATGGAGTGTGAAGATTCGGGCTTGCTCTACGCGGCGAGGGGACTACCGCCAACTCGCACCCGGCCACGCAGCGCGTGGCTTTCAGCACACCTTGATGATGAACGACCGGAATCGGCAAACGTAACATGGCATGGCACTTCGATGTCGTTTGCACACTTTCATTTCAGCAAATGCCGCGTCAAGGCGCCGAAAAAGATCCGGCCCAACGCATAAAGATGTCGTCAACGCGGCTGGCAGCGGGCAAGACTGAGCGACTGTCGAAGGTGCCTCCTGCGCGGTGCACGTGAGCGGCCGGAGAATGCCATCAAGAAGAAATCTGAAATTGCTTCATATCAATTCGATGAGGCGCGGGGAGTTTGGAAAGGTGGTGGTCGAGAAGACTGCGTGTTTTTTTCAGGTGCGCCGGCCGGTATCTTATTCGGCTGCCCACGACCAGGTTGCGATGAGCCATTTGCTGTCGATTTTCACGAGCGTTGCAGTGATAACGCCTCGCTCTTGTGCGGGCTTGTCATGCTGCTTAAAACGATAGATTGCAGGGAGAATGACGTATGCGCGGTCTCGCGTTACTTCAACTCGCCTGGGTTTGAGCAAGCGCATCGAGAAATCCGTCACGTGGTTTTTGTCGGAATCCGCTGCGTAAGCGGACAGCCAGGCACTTAATGCCGTGGAGGCCGTTCCCTCGAAAACGAACGGTGCAAGGTCATCCACAAACACGACGGATGGCGCGAAGTTTGCCGCTAATGTCGCCGGGTCGATGTCCTTGTTTGCTGCATCAATGGTTTCCTGCATGCGATGAACAACATCTGACTCATCGGATGCATATGCGTGCGCACATAAAAAGGTGCTTGCCAAAAGTAAGGTTCGAACGGCGCGAAGTGACATCGGTGTTTTCTCCATGTTGAGATGGCCAACCGTAGCAGCAATGACGCGTGCTGCGGTCGTGATGCCGAGCACACGTGTGAATCCGCGAAGCCGGGTGTCTTCCGGAGGGTTGATGAGCGATGCGAACGAGTCTGCCGCTCGCTTGGTGCAGGGCGATGCCCGTAACGGAATAAGGCGCAGTCTCAGGTGTTTGACAGATAGTGGGGTATTCAGACCCCTGATCCTGCTCTGGGCCATTGCCAATGAAACTGACCGATTTCGCCACCCCCACGTTCTTTGAGAACCCCTATCCGACCTATCAGACCTTGCGTGCCGAGGGCCCGCTGGTGCAGGTAGCGCCGCACGCTTTGATGTCGGGGCATTATGACGTCGTCGACGCGCTGTTACACGACCGCCGCATGGGCAGAAGCTACATGGAGGGCATCCGCAAACTGTACGGCGACGAGGCGCCGAACATGCCGTTGTTCCAGGGATTTAGCCGGATGTTCCTGTTGATCAACCCACCCGCTCACACGTTGGTGCGTAGTCTGTTGATGAAGGTGTTCAACGCGCGCCAGATGGAGGGTATGCGCGCGGTCGCACAGACCACCGCTCATAGCCTTCTCGACCGGTTCGAAGCGCGCGGCGGGGCGGATCTCACCGCGGAGTTCGCATTTCCGTTGCCGGTCGAAATCATTTGCCGGATGCTCGACCTGCCTGTCGAACATGCCCAGCAACTGGGCGGCGCGGCGAGCAAGATCGCGAAAGCTCTTGATCCCGTGCCGCTTGGGGCGGACGAGTTGCAAATCACAAGTGCCGCGTATGACGAGCTTGCACAGTATTTCGGCGGCTTGATCGAGGAGCGTCGTGCGCAGCCGGGCAGCGACCTGATTTCGATGCTGATTTCGGTCGAGGAAAACGGCCAGACCCTCAGCCACGATGAAATTGTCTCGAACGTGATCCTGCTGTTTCTCGCAGGTCACGAGACGACGTCGAACATGATCGGCAACATGCTGGTCGCGCTCCACCGCAATCCGCAGCAGCTCGAAGGGCTGAAGCGCGATCATGCGCAGATTCCGAAGGCTGTGCTTGAATGCTTGCGCTACGACGGCTCTGTGCAGATGGCCGCGCGCACGGCGCTAGAGGACATCGACGTTGCAGGAGCGCGGATCGCGCGCGGCACATTGGTGTTCCTGTCGCTCGGCGCGGCCAACCGCGACCCTGCAAAATTCGTGGACCCCGACCGCCTCGACATCACGCGCAATGAAGGACGCGTGCAGACCTTCGGTGCCGGCATTCATCATTGTCTGGGCTATCGGCTTGCGCTGATCGAGCTTGAAACGGCATTGCAGGTCTTGCTCGAACGTCTGCCGCAGCTCAGGCTGATCGGGCTCGACACGCTAAGCTGGAACCAGCGAGGCAACCTGCGCGGTGTCGATACGCTGATGGCGCAATGGTGATTGCTCGCTGAAAGGTATTCGCTCGTGTGAATCCACGGCACCGCGCCGCTGGGTAATTTTTCTGTCTTTTTCAAAAAATTCCGCGAATCTCCCATCGGTATAATCGATCGACTAGTGATCCGGTGGGCGCGGCCTGTTTAGTCGATAAGTGCGCAGCGAGCATGCGGCACGCGTAGCTGACGAATTCACTACAACAAAACAGGAGACAGGTTTGTCAAACTTGAACCAGAAGCGCCGCGAGACGCTCAAGAGCTTGAGCGCGTTAGGTGTGTGGACGGCATCGGCGGGCGGCTTTGCGCTAGCAGGGTGTGCGCAGACACAGACGCCGACCTCAGCCTACCCCGCGAAATGGTCGACCGGAACGGAGCGCACGAAACTCTCGATGCCGCCTGACGCGACCGATTGCCATCATCACTGTTAGCGCCGATGTAAAAATGACCCTGGCGCCGAAGTAAACCTGACCCACCTGGGAGACGATGGCGGCTTTTGCCGCCGATGCTAACTCAGGAGCAAGCAGTGGAAATCAAGGTATTGGC
>Ga0105248_10008701_pt1 | contig 11153 bp, 10 predicted proteins | sample KBSS34metaG_FD_81524 | JGI IMG/M metagenome (GOLD analysis project Ga0105248, IMG submission 81524) | Switchgrass rhizosphere microbial communities from Kellogg Biological Station, Michigan, USA - KBS S3-4 metaG | ecosystem: Host-associated > Plants > Roots > Rhizosphere > Soil | place...
GGCAACGGCCAATGGAAACTTTCAGACGCCACAAAGGTACAAGATTTCTTTTTGAATAAATTCAACAGGCCGTTGCCGCTAAGTGCGTTCGGCCAATCCGAGCTACATACCCGCTGGGGCTGGGATCATCGCAACGGCATGGATGTAGGTGTACATCCAGACAGTGTGGAGGGTCGTGCATTAATTGCATTTCTACGCGACGAAGAGATCCCGTTTCTCGCGTTTAGGAGCGCCATCCCGGGGATCGCCACTGGTCCACACATTCACATCGGCAATCGCTCTCATAGACTCTCATTGCACTAAGACGAAATTAAAAGGCAGGTCAAATGAAATTTATTGAATTTACTCACCCTGAGGGAGGGCGTATCGTGGTCCACGTCGACCACATTACGAGCGCAAGCTTCCGCACAGTCGAAGGAGCGGTTAAGGCACGCTTAGGACTTGATCTCGACCACCGGCAGAATGAAATCGTCATTTTCGGAGAAGAAGCCGAGCGAGTATGGCAGTTATTAAAAACACTGATCTCAACTCCTTGATTGTGGCCAACGGTAACCCGCACGCCACAGGATCCAAACCCCTCACTAGTTGTAAGCAGTATCAAATTCCAGACGGAGTAATTGTTTGAGCGAGTCGCTAACGAGCAAATCTGTCTTCAAGGGACATTCCATGTCGGAAGAATGGATTGATTTGAGGCTCGTCTCAATCATGAGGTTGATGCTTGCGTCTTCAGCCCTGATGGTAACCGTAGTTGATCCTCCTCAAGCGCAAGCGAACATCCAGGCTGTTTATACAGTACTAATCGCCTACACCGTTTACAGTGCCATCTTTTATATATTATCGATCCGATATAGCAATCTCGTTCCAGCAAGGATCATGCACTGGCTTGATATCTGCTGGTTCATTGCCTTGATTGCTCTCACAAACGGCACCAACAGTATCTTCTTCACCTTTTTCTTCTTTGCAATCCTGGTGGCCTCATTTGGATGGGGATATTCATCTGGACTCTATCTGACTCTTGTCTCTGCGGTTCTTTTCACGGCTGTGGGTTTATATCTGGGTAGGACTGATCAGACATTACAACTTAATCGTGTACTGCTAAGGCCCATTCAGTTGTTAATACTCGGGTATCTGATTTCGCGCTGGGGTGGTTTCAGGATCAACTTGCGCAATCAATTGCAGTTGTTAAAAGACGTGACGGTACTGTCACACACACGGTTGGGCATCGATCGCATTATTGCGAGCATTCTTGAAAGTTTGCGCAAATTCTATGATGCGGATGCGTGCCTGCTCCTCTTGCCCGCTCACGAAACCGCTAATCAATTTACCTATCAAGTCTACCGTGTAAGGCGAGGGACTCATTCAACCGGAGCCTCGCCACCTGAGATAAGCGCAGATGCAGCTGAGTTGTTTCTGCTGCCATGGCCTCAAAAAGCCGTCATCTTTTCAAAAGGTCGCAGTGGTGAGACTACTTTGTTCGATGTCGACACTGGCGAGTTGACCGTTAGTGACTCCGCTGTGGCTGACAAAGTCGCAAGTGCGTTGGAAACAACAAAGTTCCTTTCAACTCCCGTGCATAATCAACATCGGCCGATGGGACGTTTGTACGTAATCGGCGGTCCACAGGCGTACAACAGTTCAGCCATTCATTTTGTGTTGCAACTAATGGATCACGTGACACCTTCAATTGAGAACATCCGACTCGTTGATAGCCTGGCGTCGTATGCAGCCGATGAAGAACGTCGAAGGATCGCGCGCGACATTCATGACAGCGTCATTCAGCCCTACGTTGGCCTCCAATTGGGAATCGCCGCGCTTGCGCAGAAACTTCATGCCGGAAAAACAGATGTCATTAATAACGTCGAAGAGCTACTGGAATTGACTAATCAGGAACTCGTTGAACTAAGGCGCTATGTTTGGGGCTTGCGCGCTGGCGAAGAGCGGCGTGACGTCTTGCTGCCGGCGATTGAGAGATTTGTTGCGCGCTTTAGTTCCGTCACGGGCATCAAGGTTGATGTCCACACGAGGGGCAAAATCGAAGTCAACGATCGCCTGGCTGCTGAAATCTTTCAGATGGTGACCGAAGGATTGAGTAACGTCCGAAGACATGCATTGTGCAACGATGCGAGTGTAGACTTGGCTTGTCGTGGAGGCAAAATACTTCTACAGATTAAGAATCGTCGCACAGGCATGGGCGACGGCTATCACGGCGACTTAGGTCATGAAGAACCAGCTGTTTTCAAGCCGCGGTCGATATCGGAAAGAGCGACGCTTTTGGGCGGTGAAACCCAGGTTACGTTTGATAAGAACTTTACCATGGTTACAGTTGCGATTCCCTTATAGCAACCGATATGTTCTACTCGTGTCTCACAATTGAAGACTGGCAACAAACCATTAAATAATTTCACGGTTGTATGATGATTTCCGCTCGTTGCCACAACAACCTGCTGGACGGCCCGACACAGACTGAATCAAAAATAGAAATCATACTGGACGTATATGCCTACCCCCATTCGGATTATGATCGTCGATGATCATGCGGTCATTCGCACAGGCTTACGCATGCTCATTGAACAAGATCAAACAATGACGGTCGTAGCCATGGCTGGCACGCCGGCCGAAGCTGTTACGCTCGCCGAAAAGCAGAAACCAGACATCATTGTTCTCGATCTCATGCTCGGCGAGGAAGATGGACTGGATTTTTTGCCCGAACTCTCAAAAATAAGCCCTGGCTCGCGTGTGCTTGTACTTACGGGAGTCCAGACCCCGGAATCCCATCGAACCGCGATTCGACGCGGCGCTATGGGAATCGTTCTAAAACAACAGGCGGCAGAGCTTTTGTTGAAGGCGATCCGTAAGGTTTACGAGGGTGAGGTCTGGATCGACAGGTCTATGATCGGGAGCGTCCTGAGTGAGGTCCGAAATGAGAAGCGAGAAGAAGAAAACCCCGAAGTCATCAAAATCAAGGCTCTGACGGCACGCGAAAGAGAGGTAATAGCCCTCGTATCTGAGGGACTGAAGAACAAAGTTATTGGAGAGCGTTTGTTCATCAGTGAGACTACGGTTACTCATCACCTGAGCTCAATCTATTCCAAATTGGGCGTGTCGGATCGGTTGGAATTAGTCGTTTTTGCGTTCGCCAATAGTTTGTCTAAGAAGCGCTGAAGCCCCCCTTTTTCTCACAGTTTCAGAACTAATTCTTACTCCACCTCGTCAGATCAAGAGCGAGACAAGCACTTTCCTGCTACTCTGGCCCTCGAACCTAAATAGAACCTCAGTGTTTTTCAAATTCTTTAGGGAAGCTGGCTCTTGTTCGCATGGCAGAATCCTGCCATTTTTTACCCCTAAAATGTGCATTTTCCTGCCGTCCAAAAAGGCACGTACCTCCATTGTTAGAGTCTCGCCGTAACTCTATCCTGCAGCTACCAAATTGTCAGTTGGGACCCCCGATGTACGCAATATGTGAGCAACGAGCGACCGAGTTTCTCGACGACCATCTCCATTTCAGAGAGGCAACGGACTCGTCATTCCGCGAGGTAAAGATCTCTGAACGCCGCCGCAAACCACGTTTGATCGACTCACTACCGGCGCGCATCTGGGGCATAGATTCCGAGGGAGAATTTCTCAGTCTCGACAGCCAGATTGAAAACATAAGTTCGTCGGGTCTTTTTCTGAGAGTTTCTCAAGAACTAAGAGTCTCCTCACAAATCAGTTTGGTGGTGCGGTTAATCAACGGTTCGGGCGTTATGGCCGCAATCAGGGGAAAGGTTCTGCGAGATGAAGCGCTACTCGATGGCAGTCGGGGTATAGCGGTGAAGATCACAGAACACTGCTTTTTATAGCGGCAGTTTTCCTTTGGGTGCTCCTGAGGAAAACGGCCCACGCCTGGGATCACACAGGCGTGGGCCGAGGGTCTACAAGAAGCAGAATGATTTGCTTTCGTTTGGTCGTGGTGGCAGGCAGCCAGGGAGCAATGACTTGTTTCCGTTGCTCTTAAGTTCTTTTCTCCGCGACAAAGACCAAGGATACCAATAATTGGAGTGGTTTGAGCCTCGATCGCCCAGAAAGCTCCCACCAATCCACTGACAATTAAACAAGGGAAGAGGCGATCAGGAAATCGTCTCATACAAAGGAGTTCGTTATGTCTCTAGTAAACAGATTTCACAAACTATTTGCACCTCTGTTACTCGCTGTCTGTGCTTTGCTTTTTGTACAAACTGCGCGAGCTGACACTTTCACTTTCACGCAGAACAACTTTGGGCAAGGGTCGAATCTCGGTTCCGTGACCACGACCCTGCAAGCTGGCGGCAGCATCTTGGTTAGCGTGAACGTCGATCCGGCCTACGTCATTCACAATGCAGGTGTCGGGTTCAACGTGGTAGCTGGCTTTACTGGCATCGACGTTTCCAGTATCAACCCGTCTACCATCTTCTCTGCCGACCTGACCAGTCACACCTTCGATGGTTATGGTTCGTTTGCATTCAGTGTCGTTTCCAACCAGAGTACCGCGCAGGCTCAAGCTACTGGTACGCACACCGTTTCCTTTGTGGTGACGACCACTACCGTGGGCGGCTTTACCAGTGCTAGTCAGATCAATGACTTCGCGGCCCAGATAGCGCCGTTGGATTCTAGTAACACGAGCACTGGCTTTGCGCACACTACACCGGGCCTTCCCTCACCATCGCCGAATCCTTCGCTGCTTGGGGGCCCAACTCCTGAGCCAGCTTCGATGATTTTACTCGGCACTGGCTTGTTAGGGTTCGCTGCAGCCGCACGCAAGCGCGGGTGGAAGTTGCGGAGCTAAAAGGATTGCTGTGATGAATTGCCCCATCGCGGCAAAATTGTACGCTGCGTCGGCCACTGCGGAGCGCTTGGAGCGCAAAATTGAAAAGTGGTACCGATACATTCTGCAGTTGACTTTACGGTCAACTAAAACTTAGCTGGCGCACAGGTTTTACTCAAACGTTCACCATCGACACTAACCGGCAGATTTTCTTCAATGTCGTTAGGGGCCGAAGGTGTGGTTTTTGCAAAACGCTCGTTTGCATAATGATTTGCATAAACATAGGCAGAACCAAGCGGCCGTCAGCCCACTAGAATAAGAGTAACGTTTCCGCGCAGCAACATACGCGCGTCGACACTAGATTGATAACGCAGTTTAGTCTTTGAATCGAAAAATAGTGCGGACCCCCGACATGACCCATAGCCTTCGCGTCTTCGCTGAAGTGCTTTCGATAAAGAATTACTTTGAAAGCCCACGAAAGCAGCTCTCACACCAGCGAGAGCGGTCTCTAAGCCAACCGATGTTGCACTTGAGTCCCCTGGAAACACTCAGGCGCGTCTCGGGTCGTCTCCGGCGATTATTCCACGTTCGCGAGAGAGCGGCCCTCGTGCAACGTCGGTTGCTCGTGATCGACGACGAGGAATCGATATGTTTTTCGATGGCTGACTACTTTACGCAACATGGATTTTCAGTTGAGACCGCAAGTGAGATCGAGCAGGCCGAAAGCATGATTAAGTCGGGAAATTACGAGGTGATCATTCAGGATTTGAGATTGGGAAATACAAAGAATCCGAACGGACTAAAGATGATCCGCCTCGCTCACGAATGCAGCCCCGAAGCTAGAATAGTAGTTCTCACTGCGTACGGTTCCAGTGAATTCGAAACCGCGGCGAAGGCTTCTGGAGCAGACGCTTTTCTCAGGAAACCCCAACCACTCTCCCAAGTCGCCCAGGTAGTGAGAGGATTAATCGAATCACCGAGACGTTGGGTCACCCCCCATACCTAAACGATACAAACTCACCAGGATTGTCAGTAAGCCTTTGGCTTTCCTGACATGAAGGCCAATCCGGCAGCTTGAGGGCACTTGGGTTGCCGGGCTTGGCCTTTTAGACAAATCCTCTCAAATCTATCACCTCACCACTTCAAACAACCCATCTCCTACAAAGCGCAATTTCTGATATGCCCTTTCCTTTTTTCAGGAAAATGGCGTTATTTCGCTGTTTATTCACTAAGACATGAGGACTTAAATCAAGGCGGTAGAGGTAAGAAATGGCCCATAATTACTCACAAAAACTTGCAATCAGCGTTCTGTTGTTCGCGGTTGTCGCACTCGGCGCATCTTCGGTTGCAAAAGCGGATAGCGCTCAGCTAACGGTTCCTAACGATTCTGCGGCAATCGGCGCTGGCCCCTTCGCGAATATCACTTACGTTTTGAACGGAAACGCAATACATGTGACAGTCGAGGGTATCACTCCGTTTACTCTCTTTGGTAACAGTGGAAGCATGTTTGGTTTCAACGTCGTCGGCGACACCACCGGTTTGACTATTACCGACTTCGTAAATTGCACTACTGGCGGTACCAGTCAGCAGATGTCCATGTTTGGAAACTTTGAATTTACGGTCGGTGGCACCACACCTCCTGGCGTTCCCAGCTTCTCGTTTACTGTAATGCGAGATAATGGATTCTCAAACGCGAATCAACTCTTCGAAAACAACAGTGACGGTTACGCATTTGCCGCTCACATTTACAATCCGAATGGACCTGAAAACGCTCGTACTGGTTTTGCGGGAAACGGTGATGTGTTAGTGCCTACACCTAACTCGACAGTACCCGAACCTGCCAGCATGTTCTTGCTCGGAACCGGCCTGGTCGGTGTGGCTAGTGGTCTGCGTCGGCGGATCACAAACAAGCGTAATCGTTAGGCCTTCCCTGATGCGGGGTAATCAAGTAGTTCTTACCTTTTAAGCGATTGGAAAAAACTGTGGCTGAATATTCCGAACCCATGATCGTTCCCTTAAATGCTGAAGGCACTATCTACGCTTTACTGGATGAACAAGGCGAAATAATTGGTACAGGGGAGCGTGAAGTTTGCGCAGTGCTGGTTCAGATGATGAAGCGAGCAAGGGCAATGGAACCATTGGAGTCTGTGCGAGCACTATCGCGCGTTAACGTTCGTTCTGCCATTACGTTCTAGATGGGATCCTACGCGCCAATCTTAGCGTACGGTCTATCCTTAGCGTCTCTTGCAAACTCAACTTCTCATTCTCCCCTGGTCCGACACAGTTTCTGAAGCTTGGGGAGAATGAGAGACGAGTTTTGCAAGAGGCTCCTTAGTTATAAGCGCACGCTACTTACTTGGTCCAGTGGGCTACTCGCAGTTGCTTTCTGCCGCAACTGCTCGCCAGTGAGCACTCCTTGCGTCCTTGTTCCATACCAGCTCGAACGCCCAAGTCACTGTAAGTAGCTAGTTCTTCAATGCGATTCGAAGATTGGCGAACAGATGAGCGGTAATGGCCCGGTGCTTGCAAATGTCATTTCAAACGAATGCGCTGTGCGGCACGTGTCACTCGCCAACATCGAGTCGAACCGGCGTATTAGTGGAAACGGTGTTGCTTTGACCATGTTACTCACGGACGAGCAACCCGAGCGAACCTGGGTTGGCCATGAAGACGCGGCAGTAATGCGTCGGTGTGGCAAGCTTTAAAGATAGTCTCCTTTCGCGTGCGGGAACCGCTCCCATGCAGTCCGCGGTTCTGCGATCAGACTCATACAACAACCCAATCGATTGTTCGGATTTCGGGTGTAAACCTGTAAATACGATTTCAATTAACCGCCGATCGCCACCTACGTTGGTTGAGGCGCGATCGCGTAACTACATATCGGAGCCTCGATACCACCTATGATCCCCCTTCACCCGACCGCTTCACTTCGTTTCTCCATTAACACAATCCGCAAAAACCGCAGCCTGATACGTTTGTTCGCGTTACTTGCTCTCGTATCGATCGCAGCAATCGCGCTTGGTGCGACATCGTCTTCCGCGACTGTGTTAGGCCCACTGTTCACGCGTGCAGCGGCTGTCTTTGGCAAGTCATCAGCGCCGGAAACAAAAGCGGTCGCAGAAAGAAGATTTAGTCCCGCGCTGAATTCGGCGCAGAGTGCTGAACCGCTGAGTCCAGTTTCGGCGATGGCGACAGAACGTCGGGGCCATACTGCCACCCGTTTGTCTGACGGTCGTGTATTGATCGCAGGTGGTGAGAACTCGAATGGAGTCTTGAATCAAACGGAAATCTACGACGCGACGACTGATACGTTTTCTGCTGGGAGCAACATGAACGACGCGCGCGTCGATCATACTGCAACTTTGTTGAGTGATGGTCGGGTGTTGATTGCAGGTGGACACAACGGTGCGGGGGCACTGTCAACTACAGAGATTTTCGATCCGACAGCGGGCACTTTCTCGAGTGGCCCAAACATGAGCGTCGCGCGTGCCGGTCACAGCGCGACGCTTTTTGCTGATGGACGCATTCTGTTTGCTGGGGGCGACGCTGGGGGCAGCGCCGAGATCCTGGATGCGGCGTTGAGCAATTCAACACCGGCCGGGCCTTTGGGCACAGTGCGCTCGATGCACTCAGCTACAGTGATGCAGGATGGCAGTGTACTGATTGTTGGTGGACATGACGCGGGTGGGAATGAACTTTCGTCGGGTGAGATTTTCAACGGCGCAAGTTTCACTGCAGTAAGTGGAAGTCTGACGGTTGCCCGTGTTCGTCCACTCTTACGTGCGTTGTTTGATGGCAAAGTGCAGATCATTGGCGGTAGCAACGATGGTTCAATGGAGATCTACGATCCGCAGATTGCGACCTATGGTGCTTATGCACACGTTGCACCAGAGGGCGATACCTGCGTGGGATTACCTGCTCAGGTGCAAGCATCGCAAACGCGCGCTGCTCTGTTTCATAACGGGCAGTCAGATGCAACGTTTGATCGCAGCAACCACAGCATTACAGAACTGAGTGGTCAGGCAATCGTTGTCGGCGGTACGAATAGTGCCGGAGTTGTCCTTGGTTCTACTCCATTGTTCAGCAGTACGGCTGCAGCAATTTCGACAGATAAGCTCGATTACTCCCCAGGCGAAACCGCTCACATTTATGGTCGCGGCTTCCAGCCTGGTGAAACAGTTCGATTAAAGATTCACGAAGATCCGCATACGCCACAAGAGAGAGGACTAGACGTAATAGCTGATGGGGCCGGAAATTTTGTCGGCGACTATTTGGTTGCAGATTACGATCTGAATATGAAGTTCCTTGTTGGCGCGCGAGGATTGACTTCAGGGTTGACTGCCCAGACGACGTTTACTGACGCGCGAAACTTGGATCTAAAATTCGCGGGAACCGGCAGCGGAACAGTAACAGTAACGCCAAGCACTGGGACTGTGAACGCACCCGTCTCATGCGGAGGCACGGGCACAAACGCGGCTTCCCAGACGGTTAGCAGCACATGCTCACCCAATATCACAACCTCTGATAATGGTGCGACTGTCACTTTTTTAGCTACGGCCAATGGGGGATCGACTTTCGCCGGTTGGAGCGCTCCAAATAATCTTAGCTCTTCGAGTTGTACGGGAACGACAAATCCGTGCAGTGCAGTGTTAGGCTCCAATCCAACGCTAACCGTCACATTCAACACCGTTTCGACGACTGATGTATCGATCACAAAAGTTGCAAATGCCTCGCCAATCAATGCAGGCAGCGCAGCGAGCTTCACAATTACTGCAACCAATGCGGCATCTGGCATAACCGCGACTAGCGTAACAGTTAGCGATACGTTGCCATCAGGGTTAACTTGGTCGATTAGTCCAGCCAATCCGAGTTGCACGATCACAGGGGGCAATGCCCTCAGCTGTAATTTCGGCTCAATCACGTCGGGAAATAGTCAATCTGTAACTGTAACTGCGACAACCTCGCCCACAAATTGCGGCACGCTCAACAACACTGCAACTGTTACCGCTACGAATGACTCAACTCCAGGCAACAACTCCGCTTCTGCCAGCATTACTGTTCAGTGTCCTGACGTTAGAGTGCAGAAGGTAGCAAGCCCAGCTGGCCCAGTCTCAGCCGGTGACGACATCGGCTTTGACGTAACGCTTAGCAACATCGGGACGGGCACTGCGACGGGCTTGAGTTTCACTGACACCCTTCCTGCGGGCCTAACCTGGACAATCAGTCCGGCTAGTTCGGGGTGGTCCATCGTAGGTGGTTCGCTGCAGTACACGCCAACAACGCTGGCAGGGGGTGCAAGCACTACCGTTCACGTAAAGGCGACTACCTCCTCAGCCAATTGCGGTAGTGTGTCCAACACTGCGTCAGCTTCAGCTACTAACGAAGGCACAGGCACGATTACGAACAACAACTCGGCCACCGCTTCGGTGACCGTCAATTGCCCCGACATCAAGGTTCAGAAAACCGCCAGTCCGGCCGGACCAGTGTCTGCGGGTGACGATATTGGCTTCGACGTAACCCTCAGCAACATCGGCGCGGGCAATGCTACGGGCCTGAGTTTCACCGACACACTTCCAGCAGGGTTGACATGGACAATTAGTCCATCAAGCACCGGATGGTCCATTGTAGGTAACGCCCTACAATATGCACCTACAACCTTAAACGCTGCTGCAACAACTACCGTTCACGTTAAGGCAACAACTTCTTCAGCGAACTGTGGCAGCGTATCCAATACCGCATCGGCTTCAGCTACTAACGAGGCCAGCGGTGCGAACGGCAACAATTCCCAAACCGCTTCCGTAACTGTCAATTGTCCGGATATCAAAGTTGAGAAGACTGCCGACGCAGCATCCGTTTCGGCTGGTGAAGATATTGGTTTCACCGTCACTCTCAGCAACATTGGTGCAGGCAACGCTGCTGGCTTGAGTTTCACCGACACACTACCTGCGGGTCTGACGTGGACAATCACTACTCCCAGCGCCGGCTGGTCTATTGCAGGCGGTGCTCTACAGTACGCACCAACAACCCTAGCAGCGAGTGCAACCACGACAGTTCATGCTAAAGCGACCACGTCTTCAGCCAATTGTGGGAGCGTTTCAAATACAGCATCGGCTTCAGCTACTAATGAAGCGAGTAGCGCCAACACAAATAATTCTCAAACCGCATCCGTTACTGTCCTATGTCCGGATATCAAGGTAGAGAAGACTGCGGATGCAGCTTCGGTTTCTGCGGGTGATCAGATTGGTTTCAGCGTCACCGTCAGCAACATCGGCACAGGCAATGCCGCCGGGCTCAGCTTCACCGATGCCTTGCCAGCAGGTCTGACCTGGACAATTGATCCTGCCAGCACTGGCTGGTCGATCGCAGGCGGCAA
>Ga0105248_10008711_pt1 | contig 11143 bp, 5 predicted proteins | sample KBSS34metaG_FD_81524 | JGI IMG/M metagenome (GOLD analysis project Ga0105248, IMG submission 81524) | Switchgrass rhizosphere microbial communities from Kellogg Biological Station, Michigan, USA - KBS S3-4 metaG | ecosystem: Host-associated > Plants > Roots > Rhizosphere > Soil | place...
GCCTTGGCGGCATATAGCGCACGGTCGGCGGCGGCAATCAATTCGTCGCCAGTCTGGCCCTCGCACGGAAAAGTCGCAATGCCGAATGAGGCTGTCACCGAGATCGGCGATGCACCGTAGGGTATCGGAGCGGCGGCTATCGCGCTGCGCAGGTTCTCCGCCCGTTGGACCGCATTGTCTTTCGCCATATTCGGCATAACCAGCAGAAACTCCTCGCCGCCGTAACGACAATATATATCTGTACTGCGGGCATGCCGCTTCAGCAGTTCGCCGAAAACCCGCAATACTTCGTCACCGGCAAGATGTCCATAGCGGTCATTGACCGCCTTGAAATGGTCGAGATCGCCCATGATCATGCTAACGGGATGACCTTGCCGACCGGCCGAGATTAACTCCCGGCTCAGAGTAACGTCTAGGTATCGGCGGTTGTACAGGCCGGTCAGGGCGTCATGCATCGATTGTTCGCTCAGCCTTTCCTGCAACGCCCTCACTTCACGTTCGGCGCGGGTGCGTTCCGTCACGTCCAGTTCCATGCTGATCAGCGCCAGCTTGCCGCGGATTTCCATGGCGCTGCTGTGGACCTCAACATCGATCACGGTGCCATTCTTGTGTAGCCCCCGGAACGTATATACGACCCGCTCCACTTCGCCACTGAGTCGCTTGCGGATATTCTCGGCGACGAGCGGGCGATCATTCTCGATTGCGACATCAATCGGCCCCAGTCCCCGGACCTCAGCTGCGCTGTAGCCGAAGATTTCGTCGAACCTGGCATTGGAGTATGAGAACTTCCCATCTTCGATGATGACGATGCCAACCAGGGACTGGCTCACCAGTCCGCGGAACTTCGCCTCGGATTCGCGGAGGGCGCAATTGATAACCTCGTTCTCGCGGAGTGCCGCTTCCAATTCCACGGTGCGGCTGCGGACTTGTTCCTCAAGCATGATCGTGCTCTGGAATAAGCCGAAGTCGGAGCCCTGGACACTGGTGCTGCGCTCGGCCCGATCCATCAATGCCAGGATGATCTTGTTCAGCCGGGCGATTTCGCCCTTTGCCGCCGGTTCAGCCAGGCTGGAGCCCTTTGAAGCCCGATCAGGCATCATCCATCTCCGTTGAATCGGCGCCGATTGCAATTCCTACAAGCGTCTGATTGACATGCACCCCATGGAACTGCTCTCCGTACGTATTGAAGCCTATGGTATTGTTTCGTCGAAAAACGTCGCCGACGCGATTCTTGAGGTTGCTCTGCAAAATCTCCAATTTACGGAGAATGCAATCGCAGACAAGGACGAGTTGTGGCGGACCGATTTCTGTGCGTAGCTGGGCAAAGGTCTGCTCCAGGTTCGTCAGCAGATCCACTCCCTTTGCCACTCGAAGAACCAGCCCGGACTCGATGGCGCAGAAGAAAGTCAGGCTGCCGTCACGATTGGCTTTCTGGATCGAACGTACGTAGTTTGTGCCATCGATCATCACCACGATTGGCCAGGAAGCGAAGCGCGAGGGGTCGAGATCGTCCACCTCAATGCCCAGTATTCGCGCGTACTCCTGGGCCGCAGGCAGTCCATTGATTTCCTTTACGACGCGAATGGCGGTGTCGGCTTCGGTGACAACCAGCCTTTTGTTGGTGGCAACAAAGTGTTGTGTTTTGAATAGCCTGAACGGCAAATGCGTGGTGACCAGAATCAGGAGGGCACTGTCGGTCGAAAAACGTCCCTCGAAATAGATATGTGTTCTGCCAAAACTCAGGCCGTCACCAGCCGAACCTCCGACGAGCGGGAGGCTGCCCAGTGCGTGCTGAAATACTCGCGTTACCGGCTCTTCACGAACGGACAAGCCATCGATCAGCATCAAGGCGAAGGTGTTGTGCGCGTCAGCTTGTGGCGCCTGGCTTTCCAGTTTTCGCAACAAATTAGCGGCGAATGTGTGACCAGTAGCAATCTGGAATTGCTGCAATCGTTCGGTGTACCCGATTGCGACGTCAAAGCTGCTGGCAGGGAAGCTCGCCCCCGTAAGGCTACGTTCCCCGTAGCCTCCGGGTCCGATTTCCCCGGCCGTTGTGCAACCGACGACTTGAACGGCGGCAAACAAACGCCTCATTTCCTCAGCCAGCGCCTCAAGGTCATACTCGCTGGAACAGAAGAAGATCACAAAAGCCATATCCGGCTGTCCCACCGCGGCGTGAAATTCACGGGCGGCCTCACGCGCGTCAAGAGTGGCAGATTGAGCGAATCGTATCATTGACGTCTTTCATAGGTACTTATCGGCATCCGCGCGGAGTTTTTGGGTTCCCGTGATGGTATTGAAGTTGAGAGGAAATCTTGTTTGGTCATGACCACCTAAACCACTGTCAGGCGAGCTCCTCACAACAACGCAGCCAGCCAATAGAGGGGCGTTCCGCTCGCACGGTACATCTACCGCCACCCACAGAGAAGTCGTTGCAGCTGAAGGACCAAATAGGTCAGTGAGGCCGTGAGAGTTGCGAGCTTCTCTGCGGGATAAGCTCCCTGTAAAATCGAGGGCGGCTTACTTCCATCCGATAGTGTCAGATAAAAGATTAGAAGGTGTTTAGACCTTAAAACAACGAATTCTGGGTTTTTGTTACGGAAATTCCGTCATATTCCAGTTCATTGAACTGACGGTCAGGCGTCGCATTCGTGCACTCATCTTCGCCGCCTACGGTTCCGATTGGGTCACCCGGAAGCAATCCGCCACAGCCCCGCCGGCGTACAGCATTCGCGAAATGGTCCCGCCTGGCCGTAATGCACTGGCGGTGACAGCATTCCTCTTCGGAGCGACGCAATCGTTGTATCGTTCGTGGGCGAGTTTGATCGCCGGGGATCGACCACCCCTGCGGACAGAACGCTGGGAATGTGCGCCTTCACTTATTGCTATTACGGTCCGGGCCCCGTGGATTCACACTCTGCCTTGAAAGACAGTTCGATATCGTCGACACCAGAATTAGTTGTTATCTGCTGACGACACTTTGGCCGCCCATGTGGTCCGCTTGTATACGCTCGGCGTTCGGGCAGTGTCACAAAGTCCTCCCGAAGCAGCACCACCGTCCAGGTTGGCAATACTCTCCTCAATGCGGCGGACTTGGTATACCGCCCTTCACCGATGTTCTCTAACGGCCACTGAAGTGCCCTGGGACCCGTAAGGAAAAAACTAACGAATGAAGCTATTTCAGGCAGTGACAACGGTGTGTTGCTTAATATTGGTGGGTGTGGTATCGGGGCCAAACGCTAAGGCTGACGAGTGGAATCGGAAGACTACGATCACATTTAGTGGACCCGTGGAGATTCCTGGTGTTCACCTTGCTGGTTGGAGTATCTTGCCTGCCGGGACTTATGTTTTCAAGATCCTGGACTCGCAGTCGGACCGCCATATCGTCCAGATTTTCAGCAAGGACGAGAGCACGATCTACGCCACTATTTTGGCGATTCCGAACTATCGTCTCAAAACCACCGACAAGACAGTCATAACCTTCAGGGAACGGCCTGCTGGGCAGCCGGAAGCGCTTCGCGCCTGGTTCTACCCTGGCAGAAATTGGGGCGAGGAATTTGTGTACTCGAAGGCGAAAGCCACCGCCTTGGCCAAGTCCACAAATGTCCCAGTCTTATTCACCGAGATCGGTGTGCCTGTGGAGGTCGAGGAGTCAATTAAGTCGGCCGACTCTCCCGTGGTCGCCGAACTGAAACGGGCGTCCATCATGGCTATCAAGCCGACTGGCGAAGAAGTTCAAGTCGCCGAGGTGGTTACCACCCCTCCGGCAACCGAAACTCCGGTTACGCGCGAGCAGACTCTACCATCGACAGCAAGCAATTTGCCGATGATCGGCCTACTCGGCGTGCTTGCCCTGGGAGTATTCTTCGCCGCCCGGGCAGCAACCGTACGGATTCAATAGACAGCACTGGGGCCCTCGGCGGTGGCCATTCAACCGCGGAGGATGTGGCGCGGGCCGGGGCCTCTCCAGGGTGCTGTCGAAAGGATCAGGCGGTTATTCCCAATAGGACGAACCGAATGGACCGGATGCACTCTTCGACTGCGCCGGGTTCGCAGATAAGCAGTCGGGGGCTCCCGTGAGACCGTTATATTTACTTCTCAGCTCAATTGCAGTCGCCTCTTCTTCCACGCCGCAGACTCCGCAGTCTTACAAGATTGCGGTCGACGTCGACCTCGTGGTGCTCCATCCCACGGTGCGTACCGATAACGGAAGCATCGCCGCCCACTTGGAGGAGCGAAATTTTGAGGTCTACGAAGACGGAAGACGCCAAATTATTGGGGTCTTCCGCCACGAGGACGCACCCGTCACCGTGGGTCTGGTTGTCGATCATAGCAGTAGCATGCGGCACAAGCTGAAGGATGTGATCGCGGCCGCCCACGCCTTCGTGCTCTCAAGCCGTCCGGACGACCAGATGTTCGTCATTAACTTTAATGAGAAGGTGAGCCTTGGCCTAGCGGGACTCAACGGCTTGGCCTCTGGTTCCGCGGAAATCAAAAACGCCATCTCCAGGATGCCGGCGGAGGGGATGACCGCCCTCTACGATGCGGTGCTCGAAGGAGAGCGCCGGTTAGAGGCCGGAGGTTATGAGAAGAAGGTGTTGATCGTGATTAGCGATGGCGGGGACAACGCAAGTAAGCACAGCCTAGCCCAGGCTTTGAAAGTTGCCCAACGATCGAGTGCCCTTATTTACACCATCGGTATCTTCGGGCATGAGGACGAAGACCGGAATCCGGAAGCTCTGCGGCGACTTGCGCTCGCGACTGGAGGTGAAGCCTTCTTTCCGAACGAATACACGGACGTTGTTTCGGTTTGCGATCGCATTGCGCATGACATCCGGCATCAATACACAATCGGCTATATTTCAAGCAGTCGCGCAAGGCCGGGTGTCTACCGCTCCATTCGCGTGGTTGCCCGCTCGGCAGACAAGAGTAAACTAACGGTGCGAGCTCGCGCCGGCTACGTTCCTCGTGGTACCGACGAGATCGTCAAATGAAGATCCACATCGCCAAGACGCCATTGAGACAACTTCTCAAATGGACGCAGCGCACGATGTTGGTCGCAGCCGTTTCCATGCTCGGCTATAGCGGGTACGTTTTGGCGGACACGTGGAGTTTCCAAAGAGCGGAGCTCCGCGAATTCGATCGGGAGATGGCGGGCAGGCGGGCGTCTGCCACAATAGTGTACACCCCGCCCCGCGCGGCGGCTGGTGAGCTGATCGGTCACATGAGTATCCAACGACTGGGCCTATCCGTGGTCGTCATGGAGGGAACCAGTAGCGCTACGCTCAGGCACGCTGCCGGCCATATAGTCGGTACGGCGATGCCCGGGAACGTAGGCAATGTCGGTATTTCCGGGCATCGTGATACGCTTTTCCGGCCACTTCGGAACATCCGTCATAACGACATCATCGAGCTGACCACACTTCAAGGTGAATATCGCTTTCGTGTCGTGTCAACTCAGCTTGTGAGTCCCCAGGATATCGTCGTGTTAAATTCCAGTGGAGGCCAGGTTCTAACGCTGGTCACTTGCTATCCGTTCTACTATGTCGGTAGTGCTCCCCGCCGGTTCATTGTTCGCGCTGAAAGGGTTATTTGAGCAAACTCCAGCCACTCGGGAGCATTTCTTCAGAACCTGCGCCGCCAGAACCCTCACCCAAACTGGAACCGGAGTCAAGTAAGCCTACGGTCTGCGACGAATGCAGGAAGCTTCTGGAATTCTACGCTGCGAGCAATCGCGATTATCAAACGGCACGTCACTGGGCAGGGGCATCTGTCGGTGAACTCGTGCCCGCGAGAACTCGGGCGCGCCAGGCCCGCAAAATCGTTCGGGATGCCCGGATGGCCTACAACCGACACCGGGCCCTACAGTGTTGTTGCACCATAAACGATAGCCAATAAGAATGCCGCAGACGATTGGGTGCGTGGTGGATTGGAAAAATCCGTACCCGGCGCCGCACACCACATATTTCGCAGGCTCGACCGCGTGATTGAACTAACAGCGGTCAGTAAGCCCGCAAGATCGACCTCTTTGCGGAGAAGTCTAAGAAGCTAAAGTGGCCAGTAGCGGTTCCGCGGTCATTGGCCGGAGTGGGCGCCAGTGACGTGAGAAACCGAGCTGAGCCAATCAGACGTTGAATGACCCTGCTCCGCATAAAGCTTGACCGTAGGTTGGCTGGATGTTCCTTTCCAGCTCAATCGATAGCAATGACGTATGGAAGTATAGAGGACTTCGCAATACCGCTGTATGCTTCCTGGGTCCGGAGCGACCATGAAATACCCGCCCGTTGACTCGGCGAGGGACTTCAGCTCTGCCAAATGGTCGGTGCCTGGCAAAGCGATTATATGTATGGCGACCTTGGATTCCGCAGGCTTGCTGGCCACATTCTCAAGGAGACCTTCCAATCCAGCCGACCCGAGGTAAATGAGGTGTTGCCTACCGCCAGCAAACTCGTGCGATGCCAACACGTCGTGGCTGGCCTTCTGGATAGCTTCCGCTGCGGTTCGTCCTATTGCAGTTTCCGTAGCCAGCATAGTTTGGATCTTTGGAAGCGACCCGGAAAAACAGATCGGAATGTCAATGGGAGCTGGCGCCAACGGCTTCTGAGCTTGCCTCAGATGTAATACGCTATCTCGACTGATCTCGAACTCGGGGGCGGCCGATTTGGTAGAGGTTGGCTTTAGTTTTAAAATCGACCAGACGTCGTCTCGGCGCCGTAACGGCAGGCAACGCCTGATTCCCTCGATTGCGTTGCCGAATTCAAACCCTTCCGGTCCCGTGGTATCCGCGGTTAAGAACGCGACTCTTAGTGGCTGTGGGCATTCGCAAGGGTCCACTGAATACTTGCGGACGATCTTATTTTCGTCTGTTAGAATCCAGGAGGTTGGAGTGATGTTCTCCACCGCATTTCCGGCGCTGTCCTGAACCACTACCATTAGAGTGGAATGGCTCTCTTCCTGTTTGAATCCCACCACGGAGACGCGAAGCCCCGGCTTTTCGCAGGCCGTGCTCCGGGCGGTCTTGATGCACTGAAGTGCAGTGAGAGCGTTTGTACGGACGAGGGTTTCCGGGTCCTGGAGCAGATTGACGATCGCTTTGGCGAATCGAGAATCGCCGGTGGCGCCCATTACCCAGGCCGCAGAGCTACGAAATTCCGGTTCGGGCCGTTCCGCCATCTGGAAGATATGTGGCAGGACATCGACATCCCCCAGTCGATAAAGACCAAGTAGCGCATTCCCGATCACGCGGTTATTGACGTCCCCAGTTGCATTCCACATAAACTGGCTAGTCGCGGCGGAATGCTGTCCAAACAGGATCTCGACGACGTTTGCGCGAACCCGTGAGTTGGTGTCCAGCATCTGCCTGGCGGCCCAATCCAGGTTTGGTGTTCGTTTACCAATGAACGCAGCCGCCTTCGATTGAATTCGCGGATCCGGGTCTCCAAGCATCTCTTTTACCAACGGTATGAGCCGCATGGTGACCGACACCACGTCGAGAATGCCGATGACTCGTACAACTGTGGTGTTGTCGATCGTGAGTTTGACATCCGGACTTCGCAAGGTCTCCAGAAGCTTCAAATCGAATAAAGGGTCGCACTGCATCAACTTTCGTACCAGACCGATGACGTCTTCCCAGGGGAGACCCATCAGGTCGAGGACGCGCTTGGGCAATCGCGCATCCTGTATCAGGGTCATTCCCATGCAGCGCATGGCCGCCGAGAATTTCTGCTGTTGAAACGATTTCAAGCCGTACTCGAAGAAACGGTCTGGGTCGGAGCTCGCAAGACTGCGGATCGATTTCGCAGAGAGAGGCCGATTCTGCTCGAAGCGTCCGAGCAAACAGTCAATATCGGAATCGCAATTCTGGTCCTGGAGTTGCTCCACAAGCACCTTATCGGTCTATTTACCGTGTTTGTTGGCTCCCGGTTTGGCCCTTGATTTAGAATTTGCGACTGGTATTCGTTTGATCCCGCGCGAATCGGTTTGTCGCGAGGCGTCGTGGGAATTGTCTAAGTCCTGCAGGACTGGTCGTGCTGAGTTGGAATAAATCTGGCGTGACAAGCGCAATTACGCCGGTGACGGCGACTTACAGCGGGTTTCGGCACGAGCATCTCAAAACGAACAGTCATCCGGTGAACACAGCCAGCTCCTTCAGTGTCTTCGGAAGTTTACTTCACGGCCCTTTTGGCCGTCCAGGTTTTCCGGTTCGATGCTGAGCCTAAGAAACAGCTTAATGACTTTCTGGTTGGTTCCCGACGTGCCTTACCTTCTATCCGGTTAACGACCTCGCAGAGTAGCCCACATCCGAACCTCTCGGGGGTCTATGCGAATTTCTAAATGGAAGCCGTCAAAACCTTCGCCACGTTTCGCCCGCGCTGCCTGCCGATCGTTGCGCTGCTATCGGTGGCTTGCCTGAGTCGGGCACAGACCCCGTCAGCGTGGCGTTTTTGGGGTAGCAACACGGGATTGAACGAGTCTTACACCGTAGGTGTGGTGATGGATGCCGCCGGTGGGGCAGTCGCGAAACACGGCGACATCTCGGGGATCTCCCGTTTGACGGGATATGGAGTGGAATCTATACCGGATCCCGGTGGCGTGGGACGATTGTCCATTTCCGACGACGACGAGCTATGGATGTTCGACGGCGTTCGTTTGCGTCGCCACTCCGGTAACGCATGGGTTTCATACGAAGTACCGGAGCTCAAGGCCTGGCCCAGGTTCGCGGCCAATACATCTCAGCGCTGGAAATTGCCATCTGGCTCCACAGAACCCTTATTTGATTTGACGATTTGCCCCCTTGGTAGTGGTCGCGTTCTTATTCTTCTTCCGGATCGCATTCTGGAGTTCGACGCCAGCTTGGCCATTACCCGCACGCTTAAGTTTGCCGCCGATACCTCCCTCAAGCGGTTCATCGGGATGTATCGGTCGAAGGGAAGGCGCATTTGGGTTTCCGGGAAATCGGGGGTGGCAAGCATTTCGGCGGTTGCCGGCGCCGGACTGAGGTGGCAAGACTATCCGGCTCCTTCAGGTCTCTGGGATCTTGAACAGCCTCGCGAAGGGGATAACGGCGAGGTGTTTCTCGCAGCGTCGGTAGCAACAGGGAAGGTGTTAGTCCGTTTCGACGGAACCGCCTGGAAGTCTATTTATAGGGGTAGGAGTAAGCTGCTTAGGGCATGGCGGGGTGCCGATCACGATATCTGGGCGGAGGACAGCGACCGGATTTTCCGGCTGAGCGGGAAACATGAGGAGCTAGCTGATCGTCAAGAGGCCCTTTCAGGGACGGTGTTAGATGTCAACCCCGATTCTGGTGGGGCGTTTTGGATTTCGACTACGCAAGGCGTTGCCCGATACTCTCCCCGGTTGTGGAGAACGCCGGCTGGGGTCCGCGATCCAGAAATGGATACGCTGGTAAATTCCATAACCGAGGACGGCTCCGGAAATGTTTGGTTTCTCAGCGATCGTTTCTTGATCTGTTTCGATGGCAAGCAGTGGACTCATTACACTCTTCCCAGCGGGGACCGGCCGTCGAACACCCTTACGGACGCGATTCGGATGCTTCCGGGCGGGAAGCTTGCAATCCTATCTAGCACTCCTGGCACCGTGCTCGTCTTCGATCCGTTGGTCAAGCGATTTGAGACCATCCAACACCCCGAAAGACGGCGGATCAGAACGTTCTTCCCACGGCGCGATGGTGGATTCTTCATCCAGACGATGAGTCGCGAAAACCCTGCCTCCTGGAGGATCGAAACATTCGACGGCCGCACCTTTCACACATATCTCGATCTAGGTATCACTTCGGATGAGGCCGACATGAGGACGCTTTGCGAAACCTCTGATGGTGACGTGTGGGTCGGGGGAACCAGAACCCTGGGTGTTGTCAGCAAGGGAGTTTACCGTAAGATCGGACCTGAAACAGGCTTTCATTTGCCAGAAGCCTTTTACATTTACGAGCCATCGCCCGGGCACCTTCTCGTAGGCGGAAGGCTGGAAATGGTCGAGTTTGACGGGCACAAGTGGACTTCGATTCATCAGGGCTTCGACCGTGTGCGGAACATGTTCCGGGGACAAGACGGCACGTTATGGGTAGCGTCAGGCACCGGCGTTCATCGTTACCGCAATGGGTCCTGGATCGCGAACACCGAAGGAGAGGGGCTGCCGTCATCAGTGGTGTATCGAGTATTCGAAGATCGTAAGGGACGGATTTGGGCGGGCACAACTCGGGGTATTTCATTGTTTCATCCGGAATCCGATCCTGACCCCCCAAAAACTAGCCTGATGGAGGACCAGAATTCCAGAGAAGCTGCTCCGGATATCACGGTCCACATCGTCTTCTCTGGCGTAGACAAATGGAACCTCACACCCACGGGACGGCTTCTTTACTCCTATCGGTTGGATGGGGGTGGCTGGGGCGAGTTCACTCCAGCAAATTCCGCTTCTTTCCAGCAACTGAAAGGAGGGGCTCATCGGTTTGTGGTGCGAGCGATGGACCGGAATGGCAACATCGACCCCTCGCCGGCCTCGTTCGATTTCACGGTCCTTGTGCCTTGGTACCGGCACGAGGGCTTTCTCCTCCTGGCCGTGGCAGGGCTCGTCGCAATCGTGATGCTTTTCAGGTCGGCCTGGCTGCAACACAAAAAGGTCACCTTTGAAAGCAGCCACGACTCTCTGACCCGCCTGCCGAACCGCCGTGCCTATGAGGCGGCGCTTCAGGTCTCCATCGGCGTCGCAAGGGAAGAAGGCTCGGCCGTGGCCGTTCTGTTGCTTGACCTTGACCACTTCAAGCCAATTAACGACATCCTTGGACATGCCGGCGCCGACCGCTTTCTGCAGGAGGTTGCCAGCCGCCTTCAGAGTTGCGGACGTAGCGGTGACACGCTGGCCAGGATTGGCGGTGATGAATTCGCGGTTATCCTGTTACGAGCTACTCCGGCATCGGTTGACGCCCTTGCCACCAGAATCCTTGAACTGATGCGCCTGCCCAGTAGAATTGGTGGCCGGGAAGTCAGAACCACAGCGAGTGTCGGGATCAGTTCCTATCCGGAACATGCTCCCGACGTTGCGGGTCTCCTGCGGCTCGCGGATCTGGCGATGTACCACTGCAAGGCACTGACGGGAGATCGCTACTGTGTCTTCGAAGGGCGCATGA